>Ga0335397_10010915_pt1 | contig 11220 bp, 9 predicted proteins | sample MAT04_FD_205740 | JGI IMG/M metagenome (GOLD analysis project Ga0335397, IMG submission 205740) | Freshwater microbial communities from Lake Fryxell liftoff mats and glacier meltwater in Antarctica - MAT-04 (spades assembly) (version 2) ...
CCGCAGAAATGTAATTACCGGTATCATCAGGCTCTACAAACTGGATAAATGCCACCATACGAGAACAACTTGAAACACCATCTAATCACCTACTTGTCGGACAGATAGTTTGTTGTAAATTTGAGCAGTGAAAAAACAAGCTGACATACAGTTAGATTTTATAGTGGATAGATTGACGAATTCTACTCAAAACACTATTTCGAGAGATAGCTTTCCCACTGAAATAGCAAGATTTACAATTAAGGATGCCAAACAAACGACAAAGAAGAACGGCTGGAACTTTGATTGGAAATCGGAGCTTGACAATGATATCAATGAAGTTTACAAACTGACTATTGTTGGTAATTATGACATTATTCAAGATGTTGTGAGTATTCGTAAAGAAGCTGATCACATCTTTATGAATTTACTGGAGAACTCACCATTTAATACAGGTCGGAATAAACTTTATGAGGGTGTAGCCGGAAACCTCGTGGCGTTTGCCTGTAAATTTTCATTTCAATTTGGCTTTGACGGCTTCGTCGGTTTTACAGCGAAAACCAAACTTATCCAGCATTATATCGACACATTAGGCGCTTACAATTTTGCCGGTCGCAGAATGCTCATTGAAACACACGCTGCAAAATTTTTAGTGGAGAAATATTTTAAAACTTAACATTATGGGATTTATAAAAGAACCCAAAGGCGTTGACTTTATCATTGAAAGCGAGCCTTTGACAGACAAAGAGAGAAAGGAGATCAGCAAATACATCGCTAATTACAAAACAAGAAACAAGAAGAAGATTGTTTCAAAATCCAGGACAAAACAACCTGCGTAGAAGCGCAAATTTGAGTCGTAGATATTGCAGAATAGTAACTTCTACGCTAATTGGACAGAAAACATCACAGGGTCCCCGGCCATTCACACCGGTTGAGAATAATCTCTCTCGGGGGCAAAAGAAATGATCATCTTGGAAAATATTATACGCTCTCTTCCTGCTCCTCGGCCAAGAGGTCCTTCAAGGCTATATACTGTTTATTATCCTTCACAAAAGTGCACCAATGGCAAGCTTCCTTTCCACAACCGGTATAAAAATCGTGGTTCTGAATATTGATCCATGATTCACTTATCTGTTGACGGACCACATTCATATCATCGTCTGAAGGAATGATGTCCGCAGAAATATAATCAGCCGAATCGTTTGGTTCTACAAACTGGAAAACTGTTTTTGCTACTTTATAATCCTTCAGTTTGTAACCTTCAACAAGCAGTTTATAAAAAACACCTTGTCTCCAGTAATCGCCACCAAGGGGAGCAGCCGCTGTGGGAGATTTCAGTTTATCTTTCGATTTCTCAGGATTGCCTGTTTTGTAATCGACGATCGTGACATTGTTCGCATCAAATTCCAGCTTATCCAGCATCCCTTTTACAGGCACTTTTTCGATCAGGATATTTTTGAATACGCGTTCAATAGAAACAATCTTCTCCCAACTGTTGATATTCTTTTCATACAGCGCGCTTAATGTCGTGACGCCATAATCGAGGCGGCGTTTCAATCCTTCGGGTGTAAAGCTTTCGCGGTTGCGATGCATATACCATTTAAAATCGTCCAGGAAAATATCCAACGACGGGAACACATCTTCATTCTTTTTCATCTTGTCGAACAACTTCTCCAACGCATGATGCACTGCACTACCAAAGGTACTTGCCTCGCTCCTGCCGCCGGGAACGCGGATAAGGTTCTGATAATAAAATTTCAAAGGACAATCAAGATAATTATTTAATGCGGTTGCATTCATTTCAAATTTAGCCAGCAATGTCTCTATGAATTGTTGCTCGTTCTCTTTTATCAAGGGTTGCTTATTGCGAAGCAAATAGATGTTGATATACTCTTCCGCATCTGCCGCTGTGATCGTATACGGCTTTCGTTCCATCGGAATTTTATCGGTGATCTCTGCGATGAATTGTGAGGGCTCTAAGGGTTTTTCCTTTTCATCTTTTTTGCTCCATGAAATAAAGAGATGCTCTTCTGCCCGGGTGACGGCCACAAAAAATAAACGTCGTTGTTCTTCTTCTCTGGAATTCTTATCATCATTATGGATGGTATGAAAAATGGTATCCGGCATTTTATAATTAAAGTTCGGCGCCTTCTTTCCTTCCCAGGTTGAGGACGTTGCATTCATTAAAAAAACATACTCAAATTCGAGTCCTTTGGAGCCGTGTGCGGTCAGCAGATTTACGCCATTCTCATTCCCGAAGATTCTGTAAAGCGGCAGACTAATCTCCTCGCTGGACATGAGATCAATGACTTCGATGAGCGAGGCCAGGGTGTGATCCGGGTTTCTGTGTGTTTCCTCTTTTACAAAATCCATCAGGGAACGAAGCACTTCCATATTCCAGAGTTTATGCGCTGTATCATTCAACGCATGGGCGAGGAATTTTCCTTCTATCATCACGTTCTCTACCACTTGAAGGACCGTTGAATTAAAACTGTCGATGATCCATTTCTCAAGAAACGTGGTGATCTCAATGATACCTTCATGAGGTCTCTCATCAAACAGGGTCCGGTTCGCGGTTCTGATCCATTCCTGGAAATACGTCCTGAGGGATGTTTTTTTATCATACTTCAGGTCATTCACTTTCACGCTTGCTTTTGCAATTTCAAAGGCAGGGATTTTATAAAGGTCAAAATGAAGGATCTCAAACAAGACATCATCCGCACTGTATGGAATCGTTTTTTCTGCGGCTATATAACGGAGTATGGTAAGTATTTTTTTCGAAAGCGGAATCTTGAACAGGTTCTCCTTTCGTCGTGAATAATAAGGAATATGTTTCTCCCTGAAAAATTTGATGAGCTCATCGCCCCATTTGTTCTCCTTGTAGATCACTGCAATTTTCTCTGCACGAATACCCTTTGAAATAAGCCCAGAGATCTGGTTTGTCACACCGATCAATTCCTGGAAAGTATTCTCATACACATGTAATTCAGGCTCTGCAACACTTACCAAACGCATATCATTACTAGCCACAAGAAGTTTTACGATCTCAGGGTATTTCACAGAAAGCCTTTCGTTATTATTTTCAATCACGCTTTTCGACATGTCGAGTATCTTCTGGGTAGAGCGGTAATTAGCTCGCAGAACAACATCTTTCAATATCGTGGAGTAACGATCTTTATACGCTTGTATGTTTTCTACATTTGCACCCTGGAAACGGTAGATAGACTGATCATCATCCCCCACCACAAAAATATTCGGTTGTTCCACATCTTTGCAGAGAAGGTTCACCAACTGGTTCTGGGTTCCGCTGGTATCCTGGAATTCGTCCACTAAAAGGAACTGGTATTTTTCCTGGTAATCGGACAGTAAGCTCTCATTTGTTTCGAGTACCCTGATCACCCAATTGATCATATCATCAAAATCGTAGCGATTATGTTTGTGCATGATATTCTGGTACTCATCAAATGCATCCGAAGCAAAATTCAGGATGCTGATCTTTTTTATCTCTTCGTCAATCTTATCAGTCCGGATATCTCCTTTCTCAAAAGTCAGACCTTTGGTGGTGGTTTTTCGCTTAGCTACATACTCATCTCTGTTCGGTAAATCATCACAATATTCTTTTACTTTTTCTTTGATAAACGCGCTCGACCAGCCTTCCTTTTTCATGGTTGAGAATAGATTATTCAATCTCCCGATTTCATAGTATACATCTCCCCTATATCTTTTTAGCGGATTTTCTTTTTTGAACTGATCAATGATCTGCCGGATGAAATCGATCCGTTCAAGATCTGACACAGGATCGAGTGTGTTTTTATCGAAGGAAGCAATATTCTCTTGTATCACCTGGTTGCAAAATGAATGAAATGTATGAATATTGACACGATAGGCATCGGCTCCGATCATTTCCTGCAAACGCTTGCGCATAGCCACTCTCCCTGCATCGGTATAGGTGAGACAAAGAATATTATCAGGCAGATAATCAGTATCAAGAAGGATCTTTCCGATACGTGCTGAAAGAATCTGGGTTTTCCCTGTTCCCGGACCTGCGATGACCAATACGGGCCCGTAAAGAGTTTCCACTGCTATTCGTTGTTCCGGGTTCAGTTTTTCATAGATCCTTTCAAACCGGAGATTGAGTTCTTCTCTGTTCATCTTGTTTATTTAGCATAAAAGTAGAAATATACTACGTACTGAGTGTATGCAGTACAAAAAAAAGGCTACCGAAGCAGCCTTTTTCTTTATTGTCGTTGCAATACTGAGCGTATTGCATGGAATTAATATTAGAAACGAGGACAAGAGAAATTATAGGTACGTGACTCATTTCTGATAATGCATCCGTTATAGATCAGTGAGATTTCGAGGGCTCCGTTTCCTTTGGTAGCTGGTGTAAATCCTGAAAGATTCACATCGTAGCTGATACCCAATTTTGCTTTCGCCCATTCAAACCCAATGTAAGGAGCGATGGCATCACCGTAACGATACCAGGCACCCAGATAGAATACAGAATTCACCACATCGTCTTCATGATTAGGATTCATGATAAAACCTGCTGCAGCGCCTAGTACGAGCTCGTTTGCTTTTCCTTGTTGCTGATACATTCCACTTGTATATAGCATCATCTTCTCATTCATTTGAAGTGAACCTCCGAGAGAAGCTGTGATACGGGAATTGATTTTATGTGCACCTCCTCCGTTGTTGGTAAGGAAGTTTTCTGTTGGTTGTGTAATATGGTAATATGAGATACCTCCGTATATGCTGGCACGCTCGTTCACATAACCTGAATACATTATACCTGCGTTAAAATCAGGATAAGTAAGATCGGCGTTACCGAAATTTTCTTTCGTCGTGTAGGGTGTTCCGCCGGTTGTAGGATCGTATTGATCTTCAAATCGTAATTTATTGAAATCAATGCTTTTCTGAACAAGGAAACCTTGAACACCTAAAGAGAGGTTTTGTGGTTTTTCTTCATCACTGCTTAAACGTTTATGGTAAGCAAGAGAAAGTCCGGTTGTAATATTTTGCAAGGCACCTGTTCCTGACTTGTCATACAAACCGATCAATCCAATACCAAGGGCATCACCGCGTAATTTATTTTTCAGCGTAGCGATATCAAATGATACCGTTCCGGTCACATAGGGAGTTGAGTTTACACTTCCCCATTGTGTACGATAATTACCCGAAACCCTCCAGTCACAATTCACCAATCCGGTATTTGCTGGGTTCAATGTCAATGGCGATGTAAAATATTGAGTAAAATGGACATCTTGCGCACCAACCTCTAAGGTGAGAAGGGAGGCAATAGCTAGAATAATTTTTCGCATGGTATATTTTTTAATTTCTAATTTTTCGTTGTTAAAGGTAAATTCTTTTCTGTAAATAAAAAATTCTCAGATAAAAAAAAGACGCAATTCTGACAATTGAGGTTTGCCTACCCAATAAAGCGGGGATCAGTCTCCATCACGGTGCCGCACTGGGAGCAGGTTCTGAGCTCTTCGGAGGTATAATATTTTTTGAAATGAGATAAGAAATCGGTCTCAATATTTTCAGATTCGAAGTACACTTCATACAATTTATGATTACAATTTTCGCAGAACCACATAAGCCCGTCTTTCATGTTTTTCCCTGTCCGCACGCGTTCAATAACCAGGCCGATAGAGCCTTCACTTCTTCCTGGAGAATGTGGCGTATTGGCAGGAAGGAGAAACATATCGCCGGGGCCTAAAGGCACTTCCACCATCTGTCCGTTTTGTTGCGTTTTTATACAGATATTTCCTTCCAATTGATAGAACAATTCTTCTGTTTCATTGAAGTGATAATCCTTGCGTGCATTCGGACCGGCCACGACCATGACGATAAAATCGCTCCCTTCGGGATAGAGGTTCTTATTCCCGACAGGGGGCTTAAGCAAATGTCTGTTTTCGTCTATCCACTTTTGCAGATTGAATGCCTTACGTACTTCCATGACCGATAAATTTTAGTGTAAAGTATTGAAGTAACATCGAAAAACAAAATACTTCTACGATTTGTTAAAAATTGATTTATCCGTTTCAAAAAAAGTATTGTGTTCAAGTACAACTTACTTTTGGCGGATTAAAATTCTCCAACATGTTCAGGTTTCTATTTTATCTCATATTTGGTTATATCATACTGAAGTTATTGCGGGTATTTATTGATCCTATGTTTAAAACCAACACCGTTAAAAACACATCGCCTCAGTTCGTCCCTAAAGAAGAAGAAAAGAAATCCTCTCTTGGAGATTATGTAGATTTTGAGGAGGTTAAATAGAAGCCTTCTAAAAAACATTCGGAGACTATATTTACCTATGTAAAGCCGAAATTGAGAGGATAGTACCTAAAAGGAATTTTAACGAATAAGCTGTGTCCGTTCTTTATGCGGCTCAGTATTCCGGGGTTTAGCTAGCTCGAACTTCTTACACTTTCGCTTTAAAAATATCGCCGTCCATCGTCATGCCGTCTTTCATATGAATGGTTTGAAGACCGAGTTTGGCGGCGGTTTCGATATGTTGTAAACTATCATCAATAAAAAGTGTTTCCTCCGGTTTCAGGTTGTTCTCATCGAGGATCAGTTGAAAAATAGCCGGATCAGGTTTACGGAGGCCTACCCTATGGGATAAATAAATACGGTCGAAAAAGACTGCCATGGTTGGGAATCCGCAGGTTGTTTGTAGAAGTTTATTGAAAGTTTGTTCGTGGATCTCATTGGTATTACTGAGCAGAAATGTATTGTAATGTAACTGTAATTGTTGCAGGATCTGTAGCCTTCTTAGGGGGAAATCAAGGATAATTGCGTTCCATGCATCAAGGATCTTTTTGCTATCGGTTTGCTGAGGAAGTTTCTGCTGAATGGCGACCACAAATTCCTCTTGCCCGATCTTGCCCGTTTCCAGTTTATCAAATAAATCGTCTTGCTCTTTTTTCGAGTAAAATGAATTCTCCTGTGTTATCCCAATATCTTCAAACGCCTTCTGTGTAAGCCTGTAATCAATATTGAGAATAACGCCTCCAAGATCGAAAATGATATTTTTAATTCCTTGCATGATGTATCTTTCGAATGAACGCAAATATAGTATGCAGGGTTTGATGAATACTAGAAACGTTTTCAGAGATTACTGCCGACTACCATGAAAATAGCCGCGTCAGGGATTGAAGCGGACATCCTTTTTTGTTGCGACAGGCAGTCATTTGCCGATCCCTTGCAAAAAAGATGGCAGCGCAAAGCCCGGCGGCAGACAGACATGTCGAGGAGGCATAGAGACCATGCCGGACGCCCAAATGAAAGTAGCTCTATCCTGAAAAAACATGATTGCAAAAAGAACGAAGTGTTTTTAAAAAAGTATATTTGCCTCTATTCTAACACATAAATTCTTATTCTATGAACAGAGCAATCTTCCTTGTCGCGATACTTGCCATAGGCACATTTGTTTCAATCGCGGGCAAGAAATTACACAGCGAGAATTACACAATCGACAACAGCAAAAGCAGTCTTGAATGGTTTGCGACCAAGGTCACCGGCAAACATAATGGCACCATTAATTTTTCGAACGGGACTATTGCAAACACACATGGCAGTTTGATGGGAAGTTTTGAGATTGACATGAATTCAATTGTCAACACGGATATCAAGGATCAAAAGTCGAAGGCGAAACTCGAAAAACATTTAAAGTCGGAAGATTTTTTTAATGTCGCTGTCTACCCGAAAGCGCGATTTGTCATAACCACTGTAAAACCTCTAAGTTCTCCGAATTCTTCAGGGGCAACCCATCAGATAATTGGCAATCTTACTATAAAAGACAAAACTAATGAGATCTCTTTTGATGCGCTCATTCTAATGGAAGCTGACAAAATGCTTTGTACTGGATCTGCTGTTATTGATCGTTCTAAATTTGATGTCCGATATGGTTCAAAGACTTTTTTCGAGAATATCGGAGACAAAATGATCCATGATGAATTTACATTGAAGTTTAGTGTGGTGGCGGTGAAGGGATGATTTAGAACCTTTTTGTGAATGGCATGGATTAAGGAGCATAATTGGTATAACATGTATGAAATTAGGGCAAACTGAATTTAAGATGCAAAAACCTTCGGGTGCCAATTGGGTGAAGTTTTGATCTGTATGATTTCGAATTTCCTTGTTTGTATGAATTTATTTTTCTTCTTTTGTGCAAGGACCATTTTTCTATTTCAAATATTTATTACAATCCCCGCTCTATGAAAAGAATTCTTTTCCTACTTTTTTGTCTACTTATAGTAAAAGCTAAGGCTCAGACATGGCAATTAATGGATACTGCTGGATTTACACCTGTTGGATGCGAGTATCCAAATATAAATATAATAGCCGGAGTGCCATATATAGGCTTTGATAGAGGTGGCAATCCAGCTTCTGCTATGAAATTTAATGGGACCCATTGGGTCTATGTGGGAAATCCTGATTTCACGCCGGGACAAGCCAATCTGGTATCTACAACGAATGATGGCGTAAATCTGATAATGGCTTTTAGAGACGGGCCTCATCAGAACAGGGTATCAGTTATGAAGTATAATGGCACAAGTTGGGTAAATGTAGGGATTCCTGGATTTACAACTATTGAAGCGATGAACATTCAAATCTGTTTAGACAAATTCAATACTATCTATGTCGCTTATCAGGACGGTCTGGCTTATCCTTATGCTGCTTCTGTCATGAAGTTTAACGGCACATCATGGGAACAAGTAGGTCCAACAAACTTTTCCGCACCGGATGCGTCATTTGTTGATCTCGCTTTTAACAGCCAGAATGTACCGTTTGTTGTTACCAGAGATGGCACGTTGGGTGGAGCAACCGTGATGAAATTTAATGGCACTTCATGGGAAAATGTAGGTAACGCAGGATTTACTGGGGTGAATGCTTCATGGGAAGTATTGGCCTTTGATGTTGACACGCCATATGTGGGTTACAGTGATGAAACCGATTCATTCAGGATGAATGTCATGAAGTATGATGGTACCAATTGGGTCCAGGTAGGTCCGGTGAATTTTTCTTTACCTATTGCCTACCATACGAATCTTAAGATTTATGGGGGTGTTCCTTATGTAGCGTATGATGGATCTGGAAATACCTTGGCTTCTAGACCTGTTGTAAACAAGTTTGACGGGACAAACTGGGTTCATGTTGGCAACTCTAATTTTTCATTGTCAAATTGTGCTTATACAAATTTAGAAATTGCAAATAATAAGGCCTATGTCGCCTATATGGATTGGTCTGTAGGCACGAGACTAACTGCCTGGCAAATTGATTTAGGAACAAATGTATCAACGACTGATGTCAATCGTAAGACAATAAAGCTAGAGATTTCGCCTAATCCCACATCAGGTAATATTCTCATAAAAGGAACAGGGGCAGTTCCCTTTACCATCAGAAACAGTATTGGCTCCATTGTAGCATCAGGTTCATTGAAAAATGAAAATGGATTTACATACCTGACATTGCTGAAGCAGCCTGGTATTTATATCATAGAAACTCCTGATTCATATTATAAAGTCGTGGTGCAGGAATGACAAAGTGTGGATGATAACACTCTTCGAAGTAGCGTTGCTATGTCGTCCAAAGTCAGCATGTGTAGGTACTTCTATACCTTTAAGATATTCGATGATTCTTTCGGCGACCTCCAATAACTACGGATGAGTTGAAAAAATAAAACTATTCACGTTCTGTTCAAGAATAGGCAAATCTAAGAGATCTACATTCCCATCTCCATTCAAATCACTATTGATATATCCGAAAAGGAAATTATCAATATCAGTCTCCTCAATGTAAGCGTCTAACAAATCTATGTTTTCATCCTGATTAATATCACCAGAATAGAACGCAAAAAGCCCACCACCAATAGCAACTTGATTACTACCATAAGCCTTTGACGCAAGATTACTAAAATCATAGGTTACTGTGCCACCACTAAGTGTAATCGAATTAGCACTCCAAGTTTGTATACCATTTCTCTGTTTAACTACAACATAATAATTCCCTGTTAAATTAAAAAGACCGCTTGATGTTCCATTCGTATTTAGAATTCGCTTTTGTGTTGCGGCTAATCCATAAGGCCAACTAGCATTTCTTAGTTGAATTAAAATAGTATCTGTCATTGTAGAAGTAGCACCTGCAACACTCTGATTCTGCAATACTTTAGTCATGAATCCGCCGCCAATATAATAACCAGAAATATAACATTTCAGGTTTAATGTTGTACTGCAGGACGTTACTGTAATAACACGCGTTGCAGTGGCGGTGCAGCCATTGGCATTTGTGCCTGTAACTGTATATGTTGTAGAAGTTGTTGGTGATACATTAATACTTGCCCCGCTAACTCCACTAGGGCTCCAAATATAGGAAGTTGCTCCAGACGCTGTTAATGCGAGACTTGTTCCTTGGCAGATTGTTGTTGCAGGAGAATTGATATTTACATTTGGGAAAGGAAGAAGAGACACAACTATTACTCTTCCTGCTCCAGTACCACATCCATTGTTTGCACTTACTGCTAGATTACCTCCCGATGTACCAACCGTACAAGTAATGCTTGTACCTGTTGAACTGCCACTCCAGCCGCTTGGCAAAATCCAACTATAACTCGTCGCGCCTGCAACAGAAGGAGTGCTATAGGTTTGCGACGATCCTTGACATACACTTGAATTACCACTAATTGAAGATGGTTGTGCAGGTAGCGCACTTACGCTTGTGCCCAATATGCGTGCTGTTCCAGTACCACATCCATTGTTTGCACTGACTGTTAGATTACCTCCCGATGTACCAACCGTACAAGTAATGCTTGTACCTGTTGAACTGCCACTCCAACCGCTTGGCAAACTCCAAACGTAACTCGTTGCACCTGAAACAGCAGGAATACTATAGGTCTGCGATGAACCTTGACAAACACCAGAATTGCCACTTATTGCGGATGGTTGTGCAGGTAGCGCACTTACGCTTGTTCCCAATATGCGTGCTGTTCCAGTACCACATCCATTGTTTGCACTTACTGCGAGGTTACCTCCCGTTGCACCAACCGTACAAGTAATGCTCGTGCTTGTTGAACTGCCACTCCAGCCACTTGGCAAACTCCAACTATAACTCGTTGCACCTGCAACAGCAGGAATACTATACGTTTGCGATGAACCTTGACAAACACTTAAAAAACCTGATATTGTATTTGGTTGTGATGGTAGTGAGCTAACGGTTATTGCTAATGTTCTC
>Ga0335397_10010919_pt1 | contig 11217 bp, 9 predicted proteins | sample MAT04_FD_205740 | JGI IMG/M metagenome (GOLD analysis project Ga0335397, IMG submission 205740) | Freshwater microbial communities from Lake Fryxell liftoff mats and glacier meltwater in Antarctica - MAT-04 (spades assembly) (version 2) ...
AACGCCGACTCGCTCTCCAGAATTATCGCAACACTTCCCATGTGAACTACAGCGTGCGACAATGCCAGATTTTCAACTGCCCAGAGTTCGCCCAAAGGGGTCGGGAGTCTTTTTCTGCGGGTTGCTGGTTGGTATGGTTCTTTGGAAGTGGGTATCAATTGAGCTGCGTGGCAGAAAAAGACTCCCGACCCCCTTCTGGAAATCTGAGCTTCGCGCACATGCTGGCCCTGCCAGGCACCTTCCGTTCGTTTCCAGATCGAGTGCCGATCAGCGGAAGGAACAGTCTGATTCGCGGCGACTTCATTCACCAGAATCAGAACACGCACGTCTTGTCCGTCCAGAAGACCGCATTCTGCCGGAACCTGAATCACTCCGTTTTCAAGTTGTGATTGAAACTCAACGGCTTTCATGGTTATCAATGAATTACTCCCAAACCGCCATGCGCACCGGTTCTGCCGCCTGACGAATTGGGTGCGGTGCAGTCCATCGCGTTCACGAAGTCATCGACCGTAAGACCTGCAGAGCGAATCAGACTTCGCAGCGTATTGGGTTCGCACCCTGATCAGAGTCCCAGATTCACTTTAAGTCGCCTGTGAATGCAGCACGATGATTTGACCAGGAAATCTCAGTCGGCGGAGCGACTGTGCTACGTAAACAGGTACGCATGACAATTCTCTGAGACATTCTCGGACCTTAGGCGAGCGGCAGATTAGGAACTACCAAGTCGAACAACCGGACGCTAACGCGTGGCGGCTGATTTTATTAGCCGCAGGGCGTTAGCCCCGGTTTTCGACGGAAACCAGAAATCTGCCGCTCGCCTTAGCAAGTCGTTTGAAAAACAAGAAAATGCCGGCAGAGGGACGATAAGCCGGGTTCTGTCGAGGGCGTTCATTTCTCTGGGATGTCGATTACTCGACACCTCAAGCAGCCGACCCGAAGGTATGACGAATCGGACAGATTCGTGGCAGTCCGAAGACTGCCGTTCCTTCTGCTTGGCCTTGCTCCCGATGGGGTTTACCCAGCCGGCTCGGTCACCCGAACCGCTGGTGCGCTCTTACCGCACCGTTTCACCCTTACCTCCTGCAGAACCTTGCAGTCCTGCCGATCGGCGGTTTACTTTCTGTTGCACTTGCCCGGTCCTCGCGGACGGTGGGCGTTACCCACCATCGTGTCCTGTGGAGCCCGGACTTTCCTCTAAGCCTTACGACTCAGCGAACGCCTGTCCCTCTGCCAGCACGACGCATTGTCGAAACTCGCCGGTGTTTAGCAATCGAGTCGCAAATTCATCCGCCGATTGAGTGCATTGGACGATCCGGTTGCACAAAATTCGCGGAATTGATTTCGTGGCCTTCGTTTTTGGCTGCGATGCATTCCAGCATCAGTTCGGCAATTTCTTCGTCTGTGCCGCCGGATCGGAGTGCGGTCTTCACGTCGGTCTCTTCCAGACTGAACAGGCAATTGCGAAACTTCCCGTCTGCAGTCAATCGAAACCTGTTGCAACTGGCGCAGAACGGCTGACTGACGCTGGCGATCAGCCCGATTCGACCACGCCCGTCGGCAAATTCATAGTCCTGTGCAGGTGCCTGAGTCGCGACAGCGCCGAGAACCGTCAAAAGCTCTTTTCTTTTCAGACTATCATCCTTGTGAGTGACTGGCCGCAGCGGACCGAATTCCGATTCCAGGATCGCGATAATCTCATGGGCAAACAGAACTTTATCCCGCTGCCATTGGCCATCAGCATCGAGCGGCATAAATTCGATGAAACGGACAATCGTTTCCGTTTCGCGTGCCATGTGTCCGAACGGCACGATCTGATCTTCGGTCAGTCCCCTCACCGATACGGCGTTGAGCTTGATTGGGGAGAATCCGGCTTGACGTGCCGCTTCAATTCCAGCCAGCACACGTTCGTAACCATCCCGACGTGTGACGGCCTTAAAGACTTCCGGATCGAGCGCATCCAGGCTGATATTCAGTCGCTTGAGCCCAGCTTCTTTCAACAGTTGAGCCTGTTCATCCAGCAGGATTCCATTTGTCGTTAATCCGATGTCACGAATCCCCGGCATGGACGCAAGTCGCTGCACAAGCACATGCAGGTCGCGGCGCACGAGCGGCTCGCCACCAGTGAGTCGAATGCGATCAATGCCAAGTGACGTGCCGACTCGAACCACCCGTTCGATCTCTTCAAACGTCAGCAGATGCTCCTTAGGCATGAACTCAACATTGTCCGCTGGCATGCAGTAGAAGCAGCGGATATTACAACGATCAGTCACACTGATTCGCAGATTGTTGTGCAAACGACCAAAGCGATCGATTAGTCGTCGTGATGACGTTGGGTGGTTCATGGTGATTGATCCTTGCCGGTCGTCGCAGAGTCCGACTCGGACGGACGATCAGTCCCAGGTTCCGGATGAAGCCATTCTGCGGCTCCATCAGTATAGTGTTCTTTCTTCCAGATCGGTACGCATTCTTTGAGCTTATCGATCAGCCACCGCCCGGCTTCAAATGCCTGGGCTCGATGAGGGGAACTGACAGCGACCGCAACGGCGATATCCCCCAGTTCCAGCCGTCCGTAGCGATGCGAAATTGCCACACTAACGACAGTGAATTTCTGGCAAACGTCGGCTTCGAGTCGTTCCAGCGCAGCAGTTGCCATTTCGGGGAAGGCTTCATATTCCAGCCACTCGGTCTGGGCCGCGCCAGTGAATTCCCGGACGGTGCCCAGGAACAGAACGACAGCGCCAGCCTGATGACTGCGTACAGATTCGGTGAGTGCCGAAAAATCGATGGGCTGCTCAGTCAATTCAATCATGTTCAGCCTCCACTCACAGGAGGAAAACATGCGACGGCGTCAGTGCTGTGCAACACGCGGTCGTCTCCGGCAAATTCATTGTTGACTGCCCAAAGCAGTGTTCCGGTCCGCATTGCCAGCTTTGGCACGGTTCGCAACAGCGCAATTCGGGCGTGAGCAATGGTGGCGGACTCCTCAACTTCCAGCTCGACCGATTCAACGCCAGCCGCTTCGCGAGCGGCAGCAAAAAGCAATACGGATAGTTTCATGCCTGCGATTCATAGCAGGTTCTCAGGATACCGGAACTTCAGATTCCTCAAGTCGGCTGGAATATCCGTATTGGTCAAAGATCCACTTAATCCTCCCGTAAATCTTCTGCATTTTTGCACGATCCATGCGGAAAGAATTCTTTTTGTAGGCCGTTAATGCAGGCACTTCGGCTTTGATCAATGGTTCCGCAGATGACCAACTGCTCAATCCCAACGCTTTGTAGGTCTGAGCAACTTCACCGAGTGGATTGAGTTCCAGGTCTTCGTATCGAATCTCGTGAAGGTTCCTGGCAGGAATCATCGACTTTGTTGCTTCATAGGTACGAATACACTTTTCGTACATCATGACCATCTCGTCTTCGCTGCCTTCCGGTTTCGATGGGTACAGCGAGTTCTCCGCAAACATCGTATTTCGCAGATGCATGGAAGAATTGTAAACAGCGTAAGGATCGCGGTAGATGTAAACAAACTTTGCGTCCGGAAACATCTCCAGCAAAGTGGCGACGCGATACGTGTGGCTGGGCGACTTCAGCACAACAGGCCGGTTCTTGCGAATCGTCAACTTTTGAATCAGCCGCATCAACGAAGACTTCCAGATCGTCCGTTCTGCTTCAGTCATGTCACGAGGATCATAGAATCGCCCGTAGATATCCTGACGCATAGGAAATGCCAGCATCAAATACGGCGAAATTCCACAGTCCATCGCCAGGGCGATTTCATCTTCCTGAGGTGTGTGCCAGGTCGTGGCCATATTGTCCATCGGCCGCGTCTTGGGGATCATGTATTTTGTAAGTTTTGGAACAATGCTTTCGGTGAGCAGAAAATGTCCCGGATACATGCACTGATACAGATTCGCGTACGTCATCTCCGGATCCATCGTCATCAGATTGTGCAACAGCGTCGTGCCACTGCGCCAGTGTCCGAGAATAAAAATGGGAGGATGTTCAATTTTCGTATTCGCAACCTTCCGCCCGTAGATGGCAGATTCGAGCAGGTTCTCAGCCGATGTGATCGCGCTTAAAGCAGAGATCGATGCCCACCGCAACGCATACGGCAGCGTAAACTTCGGTTTGTAGCTCAGCAACTTCAGCCAGCCACCAAGACTCAGGCCGTGCCACATACAAATGAGGCCCTGACCGGAAGCCTTAATTTTTTCGGGCTGAGCGTTAAGAATCGAGGATTGTCCGGTGCGAGCGGATTGTGCGGTCTTTTCCATCTTCATAGGCATGGTCGAAGTCAACATAGGAGTACGCTCTGTTGTTCAAATTTCAGGATAGACGATAACAGCATTTTCCGTATCGGAACAACGGAAATCCGACGCTGTGCCGAAATGGAGCACAATCTCTATTCCAGCGAATTCCGCCCCACCCGCGCCCGCGTGGCTCTCCCAAACGTGTTTCCCTGAGGATTATGCAGAGTTCCTTTGAAACCGGGCTGTAGAAGTTTGTACATTGGTAGAGTGGCTCGTTTTCACGAACGATTCGGCCAATCTGCCAGTGCCGTTCTCCGTTCGACGCTGTTTCGGGAGTCTTGAATGAAGTCGTTCTTCAAAAACCTGCCGTCCATCGGTGTCTCACTTCTGATCAACCTGATTATGCTGGTGGCCCTGTATTCGATTCACCGTTCCCTCCCGGCCTTTGGGAATGTGCTGCAACTGGAATCGATTTTCACTGAAGAACTACCGCAGGAAGAAATCACACGCGACCTGGAACTGGACACAACGGCAGCAGAAACACTCAACGTCATTTCTGGCGGAACACCTTCAACGTTCGTTGGAGCGTCCGCGCAGCCAACCGCTGCTCCCGTCGATGTGCAGAAAGCGGCAGTGATGCAGGAGGTTGATATTCGCCCGGTCGTGTCCGACGTCGCGCTGCCTTCTGATGAAATGCTCGGGCAGGAACTGGGCGAAGGAGAAATTGTCGGAGAAGTTGGATCGATGGTCGAAAGCTACGGCAATGCGATGGGCATCGTGACACAGGAAATCATTCGCATGATGCGACAGCAGAAAGTCACAGTTGTCTGGTTGTTTGACGAATCCGGAAGTCTGATCGATGACCGAAAAGAAATCCGCGAAAACTACCTCCGCGTCCTGGAAGAACTGAAAGTCGCTTCGACGAAAGATGAAGAGCTGCGAAAAGGGAGTGAACAGCTATTGACGGTGGTAGCCAGCTATGGCCAGGGAATTCACGAACACACACCTCGCCCAACCGCCGATATCGAAATGATCAAAGCTGCCATCGACAAAGTTCCTGTCGATGAATCGGGGCAGGAGAATATGTGTCAGTCGATCGCTGCAATCATCAATAAGTACAAACAGACGGCGATTCGTGGTAAACGGAAACTCGCCGTGATCGTGGTCTCAGACGAGTCCGGAGATGATGGTGACTTTGTTGAAAATGCGATTTCAGAAAGTCGCGCAGCAAAAGCCCCACTCTATTTTCTTGGCCGCGAAAGCATGTTCGGATATCCCTACGCTCATCAGCGCTGGATCGATGAACCGACAAAAGAAGAGTTCTGGGTTCGCATCCGCCGTGGCCCGGAAACTCCGTACCCCGAATGCCTGCAGTGGAACGGAATCCATTCACGCTGGGATTCGCAGTCTGCGGGCTTCGGTCCGTACGAACAGGTTCGGATGGCTCGGGAATCGGGAGGCATTTTCTTCGTTCTCCCTGGCGAAGAAAGTACGCTCATCGGAGAGGGAGCGAACGATCGCAGAAAATATGATTTTCTGTCCATGCGAGAATATCAGCCCAATCTGATTTCTCGTCCGGAGTATGTTCGCGATCGCGCAACCAGCGAATTCCGCGAAACTATCTGGCGCGTGATTTCGACTCTGAATCCAAACGGCGACAAGCTGCTGTTCCAGGCACACGATCCGGATCTGAACATCCAGAACGAACATTTCCCGTTGGCCGCCGAAGGCTTCCGTGCCACGGCTGCGGCACAAGTCGTTAAAGCAGGCCGGGCCATGCAACTCGTTGAACAGGCCATTGCTCTGCTCGAAAAAATCAAACCACTCCGTGCTGCTGAGGCCACTCAGCGCTGGCGGGCTGGGTACGACCTGTCACTCGCTCAGTTGTACATCTTTCGACTACGACTCTATCAGTACCTGCTGGCGATGGACAAGCATTCCAGTCAAATGCCACAACCGAAAGATCCGAAATCCAATGAATGGAATCTCTGGTGGAACACCGGAACCATCGTGCCCGATGAAGCCCAGTTCAGCCGACTCAAGTCCGGATTCGGCCTGAAGCTGTCGCGCGATGAATACCTCGAAATGGTGAAAACCGAAGTAGCAAGTTCCGTTGAACGCATGAGAACCGTCATCGTCGATCATCCCGGTACGCCGTGGGCACGCCGCGCTCAGACCGAACTGGACATGGGCTTCGGCTTCGTCGTCGGTGAGCGACTCTGGGATCCGTCAGGCAAACGCAGCGAAGCCGAAAAGCGAGTCCCGAATTTGTAGAGTTGCCTTGAGCGAACATCTCAAACTCCTCAAAACCGTCCGATTCACTTCACAACTTTCGATGGGCCAGCGGAAGTCCACGCTGAGGCAGATCCTTTCTGAGGTAGGTCCTTTCTGCCGGAAAGGACTTCGCAGCCCCGCTGCGACCTGCGACCAGATGCGGTTCCACTTCAAACTCATGTCGCCGGAGATCACGACACCGCTTTTTGTTTCGCCCTGCGACATCCCGCTCACGGTTCGTCTTACGGCGGTTACGAATAATTTCGCCCGGCAAGCGGAACCGACTTTATTGGTAGCCATCACAATCAGGGCACTGACGTCCCGGCTCGCTGTTGATGACAGGTCGATGGATGACAGGTCGATGGATGACAGGACGATGGAGGACAGGACGATGGAGGACAGGACGATGGAGGACAGGACGATGGAGGACAGGACGATGGAGGACAGGACGATGAAACGCGCCAGATGTGATTCAAATCGTCCTGACCCAAATCGTCCTGTTTAAAGCGTGGATGACACCGAAATTATATCCGTTAGGTTCTGCCTGAAGTGCGCGACAAATAGCGGTTTTGCGGAAATCTGGATTCTTTTATGAGGTATTTTTTGTTCCAAAAATTCGATGACGGGCGCCACTCGACCGGACTTCCGCCCCTTGCCGGCTTGCAGGCAGGAACGCAAGATTTGAAATTAGCTAGCCATCATCAACACAACCGCTCCCCTGCCCAGCTTGCCTGGCAGGAAGCCAAGTTTCGCAGCGGTGCTCATGTCTTGTCGTGCAAAACTTTCCGTTCCGGTTGGGCAAGCCAACCGGGGCGACCTCGTGTTCGTGTACGCTGGCTAATTACAAATCTTCCGCTCGTGCCAGGCGAGATCAAATGTTGTTTAAAAACTTTTCGACAGATTGCTATTTGTCGCGCACCCCAGGTTCTGCCTGCCGGGCTGGCCTTCGCAGCCCCGCTGCGACCTGCGACCAGACGTGCTTCGACTTCAAAATCACGTCGCCAAAGATCACTGCACCACTTTTTGTTTCGCCTTGCTGTATCTCGCTCACGGTTCGCCTTGCGGCGGTTACGAAAAATCCCGCTCGGCAGGCAGGACCTACAGAAATCGCCAAAGCCGCGTGTGCGTCAGTGATCTCCTGCGACTCACTGAAAACCGAAAACGGACGACTGAACACTTCCGCCCTCAGGCGGACTTGCCTTTCCTGTACGCCACCGGGCATCATTCAACCGCCGGGCTTCTTGAACAAATGCCGCGATCCAAGGATCGACGAGTTCCGGCTCTGCTGGCTCGTACCGCCACAAGCCCACTCCGCTCCACCGCGATCGCTACTCCACGCTATTCGTCTGCACTCGCGAAGTCAAAGCCTAGTTGGTTATGCCTGTTCACGGTTTTTAATAATCCGTCGTGATGTGAAACGCATCTTTGCAGGACAATCGAAGCAGCAGACTTTTACGTGCCTTATTCCCTCATTCGCTGAGCCTGGTAGATGCTGGAATTGCCGCTCAGGAACCATGATAAGAAGCATGCAATCGCGGCGTAGACTGCGAAGCCGGAAACCATCAGTGAGCCGTTGCCGTGCGCGAACAATTCGATGGCCATAATTGTACAGGCCAGTGGCGTATTGGTCGCTCCGGCGAAGACCGCCACGAATCCCAGAGCGGCCATCAGATCGACAGGTGCCCCAAGGAATTGGCCCAGCACGTTGCCTAGTGCCGCACCAATAAAGAACAACGGTGTTACCTCACCGCCCTTGAATCCGCTACCAACCGTGATCGCAGTGAAAACCAGTTTCCACCACCAGCTCAATAGTGTCGCACCGCCAATCAGAAAACACGATTGAATGGTGACAGCGTCCGGCGTCTTCGGATTCGCGTTGACACCCAGTCCCAGGTAGTCCCGATTGCCCAGCGCCAGCGTCAACAGAATGACGACGATGCCACCGATCGCCGGACGCAACCACGGAATCGGCACTGTACGTTTGAATGTCCAGGCAATACCATGTGTCAGTTGAGCAAACACCACGCTCGTTAAACCAAAGCACATCGCTGCGATCGCGACCTTGCCTGTCAGCGACCAGTCGAGAGCCATCCCGAGAGCGGCGTCGGACTGACTTGCGGCCCATGTCACCTGATACTGTGTGTGGCCGACACCCCAGGCGGTATTGACCTGGTCGCCAACAACACTGGCAATCAGGCATGGGACCAATGCTGCATAACTCATGCGACCGATTGCCAGAACCTCGATTGCAAAAATTGCACCGGTTAGTGGAGTCCCGAAGACCGCTCCGAAGCCTGCTGCGATGCCGGATGTCAGCAGAATCCGAATGTCGCTGTCGCCAAGTTTCAGCCAGCGACCGAATGTCGCCACAATACTGCCACCCATCTGCACGGCTGTTCCTTCACGACCAGCGGACCCGCCAAACAGGTGCGTAATCAGTGTTCCGATCAGGACGAGAGGAGCCATTCGCGTCGGAACACCACCACCGGGTTCATGGATTTGTTCCATGATCAGATTATTGCCTGCTTCGGCGTTCTGACCGAAGCGATGGTACAAATACCCCGAGACCATTCCGGCCATTGGAAGCAGATAAAACAACCATGGATGCTGCCATTGAATTTCCGTCACGCGATCCAGCGACCACAGAAACAATGCAACGGCAGAACCAACGACAGCGCTGGAAGGGATACAAATCACAAGCCATTTGAGTACAAATGCGCCCAGCGAAATGTGCTCGCGATAGTCCCAGCGAAATGTCATAGTTCGTCATGTCCAGTCTAATGCGGAACTACCAGCCCACTGGCTTCCAACAATAAGGACTGCACGGTCAGGTCGTGATCCGGCGAGAAGTCGGATTCTTTTTCGCCACGAATAATTTTCGCCATATCCGCAGCGTCGGCAACGTAGCGTTGAAACTTTTGAAACGAGATATCCTGATACCCTTTCTTGTAGTTACCGCGAGCAGCAGACAACGTGACTCGGGCGGACGGATCGTCGAGCGGCTGGATGTGAAACGTGCCCTCAGTGCCACATACGACAAAATGTCGCCGGTCAAAACCATCGACTTCGACAGCACTCGATTTCACGGTGGCCGTTGCATTCGGATACTCAAACACCGCCAGCATATTGTCCATCAGTTTGTCATCGTGTTTGCCGACACGCCGAGGAAATGCGGAAATGTGTTCCGGCTTGCCAAGCACTCCGATCACCAAATCGATAATGTGACATCCCAGTTCAAACATGATTCCGCCAGGAAACGCAGCGAGGCTTCGTCGACTTCCTGGATCGACAACTTTACTCATCACCGTGTGGATTTCGAAGACCTCACCCAACCAGCCCTGTTTCAGGAATTCCTTGAGCAGCAAAATTCCAGGGTTGTAACGGTACATGTACCCCATCTGCAGCAACAGTTTTTGCTGCGTTGCCGAATCCAGAATGCGAGTGAACTGTGCCAGTGATTCCCCAGCGGGTTTGTCAACATGCACATGCTTGCCAGCCGAAACACAGACCTCCGCAACATCCAGCAGATCATCAACTTTCGTTTCGACCAGGACCGCCTGCAGTTCCGAGACGTTGAGCAACTCTTCCTGAGTCATCCACGGCAAATCGCGAAACGGCTCCTGGGCCTCTGCTTTCTTTCTAAGTTCAGCGTTCGGCTCGACAATGCCTACGACTTCGTAATCCGGCGACTTCCGATACACCGACACCTTGCTCGCATGTGCGTGACCAACACCGATCTGACCGATCCGAATCCGCGGCTTCGCTGCACTTTTTCCCTGCGTGGCTTGAACAGAACTCGACAGCAGCGACATTGCCAGAGTACCGCCCATTCCTTTGATGATCTGACGTCGATGTTGTTTCACGTGAACGGATCCTGAAGTAGAGTTTCGAAAAGAAATCGGTACGCGATGCGCCTGTATTCTCACCTCATGTCGCATCACATGCAATTCCATCGCCTTGCTGTTGAATCAGGATCGCTCGAACGCTCCCAGATTCACGCGAAACCAGCAACCTCGATCAGAATCCATCAATTGAACGTCGCCATGGTGCAGACGGGCGAGTTCCCTTGTGATCGACAGACCGATGCCAGTACCTGTTGATGCACGCAGGTCGTTGCTGAGTCGGCAGAACGGGCGAAAAACGTTGCTCCGCTCGCTGGCTGGAATTCCAGGCCCGAAATCGATCACATCAATCGTCACCGTTGACTTCGAAGTGGCACAGCGAATCAGAAGCGATTTTCCGCTTGCGGCGTATCGTTCGACATTGTTGATCAGATTCCCAAGAATCTGTTCGACGAAGTCCGGGTCCACGTTCAATGTCTGTTCATCGTTACCTTCGACCACCGCAGAGATACCGTGTTCACTCAGCGATGGCGTGAATCGACCAACGATCTGACGCACAAGCTGACACAAATCTGTCTCCCTCGCATGTGGTTCCAGCGTATTGCGTTTCTGACGTGCAAAGGTCAGAACATTGCCAATAAGACGACTCAGCCGCTGTGCTTCGGACGTGATTACCGCCAGTCGTTGTCGAGGTCGTGCATCGAACTCCTGCTCGGCATTCTCCATGTCACGCTCCAGCAGCTCAGCGTACATTCGGATATTTGTGAGCGGCGTTTTCAGCTCATGCGAAACCTGATTGACAAAACTGACCTGCTGTGATGCTTCCCGGATGTCACGGGAATAGTCGCGGTA
>Ga0335397_10010924_pt1 | contig 11214 bp, 20 predicted proteins | sample MAT04_FD_205740 | JGI IMG/M metagenome (GOLD analysis project Ga0335397, IMG submission 205740) | Freshwater microbial communities from Lake Fryxell liftoff mats and glacier meltwater in Antarctica - MAT-04 (spades assembly) (version 2) ...
GGGATTCTTACATTATTGTAGAGATCTTGGTGCTGGTAATCATTATTGCCATCATTAGCGTTGGATTGTTTTCTCTCGCAGGATGGCTTGGACACTGTTATTAACTCCTCTTTTCTGCCTCTTCCTTATTTTCTGTTCGCAGAATTAAGGGAGAGGCACTTACATTTATTTTCTCCTCTGATTAAAAACTTTGCTAAGCAAAGTTCCTACTACTATTATTCCAACTATTACTAAGACCCCAAGAGCAATTTCCCAAGGGATATTAAATACTGTTCTTTGTGTATAGAATTTCTCTCCATTTAATTGCACTTCCTGTAAATACTGAGTGTTACCAATTCTTTGCCAAAAGGGTCTTGTGTCGCTAATTGTGCTGTTAACTTCTTTGCTTTGCAAAGGATAAATCTTGCCATCTAGTTTGTCTGTTAGGGTTTGTTGGCCAATAACCAGCTGGCCGTTGTTCGATACTCCTAAAATTCTGCCAGAAGGAGTTAAGATCTTGTCTTCTGTACCGTTTAATATTTCTGTCATTAAATTCACTTCAGAACCAAGGTTTACGTCTCCAATGCCAAGAACTGGCTGCACTTGCAGTCTAGTAATAATTTTGGGAATATCTCCTATTTGCAGTTTTGTTTCTACTATTACGCTAGCTAGCTGGCCGTTTATGCCAACCTGTTGGTCTTTGCCGTTTAACTGAGTAATTAAATCTCCGTTTACGGTTACTAGGGCACCAGAAAAGAAGCCAGAAGTTTGCTGCTTATAGGTTACTTTTACTGTTTCAGATTTTCCTGCTTCTAGTGTTAACTCACTTTGCGAAAACGATACTCTTTTATTGAGTTCGCTCTGAGTAACGTCTGTGCTTTTAATAAGAATAAGTTGAGGTTCTGATTTGCTGGCAGTAAACAGTGCTGCATCTAAGCGAACTTTTACAGGAGATTTGCCGTTATTTGTAATTACTAAATCGTAACTGCCGTTTAGTGCTACGTTTGTAAATGCAGGTGTAATAGTAACTCCGGTGCTGTTCGGCAATCTTTTAGTATCCATTTAGAAAGTTCCCACCATTGTGAAGTAAATGAAGTCTTGGTAGTTTCCTGCTTTATTTGCTGCTTGTACAAGTGCTTTTACGTCTATACTGGCACGGCCATTGTTTACCATTCCTTGGTTTGCTCCTGCAGTGTTTGTTTGGAAGATCCCTTTAGGGGAGGTTGTTAAGTTTCCTACTTCATTGGCGCCTACTTTTTGGAAGTTCGTGCCAACATCTAGAATTGGACCAAGCGCTGTTTGCGATTTGGTTGCTGTTTTAAGTCCGTAACCACCAGGACTGCCGCTGGGAGCATCTAGATCTTCATCTTCAGAGTCTATTATTCCACTTCCTGTAGTAAGGTTAAGACCTGCGTATGTGTCGGAAACATAAGTGGTCATTCCTGTTTGACTGTTTGTATTCATATCTAGCCAAATTCTGTTTGGGGCAGTTTGCACAATGTCCGAAACCAAAACGCCCAAGTCTATTACATATTCTGGGTTTGTTTCTGCGGCGCTGCCACTAGAATCTGCAATATCTATGTCTAGGCTTAATGAAGGATATTCAGTTGTAAAGTCTGGCAGCGCAGAAAGATCGCTAAAATTTGTTTCTGTAAAGTTGCCGCTTAGTGCGCGGACTTGTACAAAATAGGCTGTGCCAGGAACAAGTCCGCGCAGATTGGTACTTTGCCAATCTGTATTTGGAGTACAACCAGAGCCTGTGCGGCCGTCTATGCCGTTTATATCACAGATTGTCATGTAGTTATTGGCAACAGTTGGTGTAGCGGTATCTATTGTATGGCTTGTTGTTAGGTAATACTCGGTGCCAGTAACATCTGCGGTTAATTTTACTAAGTACAAAGTATCTACTGGGTTATTCTGATGATCTACCTCTATCTTTGCGCGGTCGTAACAACCTGGTGTGCCGCATTCTCCTTGTGCACCGTTTGCATTTGGGTAAGTACAGTTGCTGCCAGCAATAGTGTCTGTTTCGGCACAAATTATCTTTGGTACATTGGCCATAATTCCTGCTGGAAAACCAGAAGTGTAAGCATAGCTGCCAGAAGTTGCGCGTGAATCGCTTGTAGGGTTGGCTAGGGAAGTTAATAAAGAGTAATCGCCAGAGGCGGAATCTCCTGCTCCTCCTCCGCTATCTATATTTGGGTCTAGAATCTTAAAGTTTGTAGAGGTAAGTTCTTGGGCCTGAGCAAAGACAGTTAAAGGCGTAATTGTTACTGCTAGGAAAAGCACTATAACCACTAGTGAAATTGTAGAGAAAATTTTTCTTGAAATCATTGTTACTACTATTAATTTAACAAATATAACGCCATAGTATTTTGCAAGATGCCAAACGTACATTCACTTATTTTACTAAGTCTCATGGTGTTACAATCTAGTGTTCAAATTTCGTGATAGAAAATTGGGAGCTCAAATTTAAGGAGAAATATGGAAGACGTAGCTATTAGCTTCGGACGTTACCAGATAATCCATCTGTTGGCGATGATTCTAACTCTGTTAATGCTATATGCTGGGGCATATTTCATTGCAGAAATTCTCGATTCTCTTAGTGGCATGTTCTACGCAGGTGTGTTTTGCTGTTTCGTGCTGCAATGTGTGTGCTGGGGTGCTGCCTATTTTGCACCGCAGACTTTGGGAGCGCCCGATGAGCTTCCTTGGTTCTACTGGATGTCATTGCTCTGGGGAGGATTATTGATTGCGTTTACGATAATTACACGCAAGAAAAACGAGTCGACCTTCGGCTCAGAGGCAGAATAGTTCGTAACGTGTCTATTAAGGTTCTCAACAGCTCTTCGCAGTTGTTGGGAACCTCTTTTTTTGTCTTTCTCATTTAGCTATGTTATCTTCTAAAACTGGTTCTCTAGTTACAGAACTATGGAGCTGTTGTTCGAAATTCAAGTTTTTTAGAAGGAGTGTCCAAGATGACAAACGTAGTTCCCTTTGAAGTTCTTTTTACCATTCTAGGTGGAATGGCGTTATGGTTTGTTGCCTGCTTCATTATTGCTCATAGGCGGCATGTAGATACTGAAGGATTTTCAATTAGTGTGGTCGTTGGTTGTTGCCTGGCCGTAGCCAGTTGGGGATTGTCTATTCTGCCCGGTTTGCATGGCTGGTGGCCAGCAGTTCCGTCTGCGATCATTATGATAATCTCGCTTGGGGTTAGTTTAACCAAGCAAGAATCGCGAGAGAATCGCCACTAATTCCTGTCTTTTGCAGGTGTTTCTATGGCTCGAATGCCACAACGCATTCGAGCCTTCTTTATTTTCTAACCCTATGTTATCCTCTAGCGTTGAGTTCCTAGGCAAGTGCTTAGGATACTTGGAGCAAATTACACAAGTGAGGTGATTTTCATGCTAGCTATATATCTACTCTGGATGGTGCTTGTCGGTCTGCTACTTGGTCGGGGCTTTTGGCTTGCCTGGCGTTATGCCAAGGCTCATGAATCGTTTGCAGGCGGATTCAAGCCGTTCTTCGTAATTGGGGTGGTCATTTGCCTTGCGGCATGGATTCTGGCAATAGTTAGTATTGTCACTTTACCCGTAGCTACAGGTATTTCCTTTTTTGGATTGGCCATTACCTGGTTAGCGGCATTTCATCTTGAGAAAGATGAATTGGAGGATAATAGGAAGTTATGATTATGCTGTTTGTAATAGCTGGATTGCTAATTTCTGTAATTAGCATTGCAGTAATTGAAAAGTTGCCAGCGTTTGGTTGGTTTCGCATTGCAGGAACTGTAGTTCATGCAATTGGCAGTGCGTTGGCAACAAATGGCGTTGTGAACATTGCAACAATGGCAATGATAATTGGCGGCAGCATTTGCGTTGCCATTTTTTTGGTTTTGGCAGTTGTAATGTTCGTGCGCGAAAAGATTCGCGCCGCAAGTTAGATTGTGTTCTTAGAGCCCGCAGTTTGCACTGAGGGCTCTTTTTTAATCGTCGAATCTTGTGTTATTGTCTTTTGGTCAAGCCTTAGTGTTAGGACTATAGGATTTATGAAGTTTTACAAGGAGTGTTTATGGATCATCCAATGTTACAGTACTTTTCGTGGGAAGTTTTGACGGTCTTGTGGTTGCTACGAGTAATGTCTTTTTGCGCTTGTGCAATTATTGGCGCAGTACGCAAGGTCATTGAAGTGAAGTTTTTACTCATTTTGATTGCATTTGCCATTGCTGCCGAATTGCCATGGTTAATTGTCATGCAATTGTTTACTGGGGCAGCTGGAACATGGCCAGGATTAGCATCTTCGCTAACAATTCTTGGCATGTTTTGGTATGCAATTTGCAAAGGAGAGATTAACTTTGCAGAGGAAGACATCCTAGAGACATAGACTGCTATTGCTTAACTCTGTTCCTGAATTAACAGAGTTAAGCCTTCTATCCTTTTTTTTCTTGATTTTCATATCTTCTAGTGTTAATCTCCTACTGTTCTAACTTGTGCTAATGAATACTTATTGGGCCTGCGGGCAAATAAGGGCAACTATTCAATTGGTGCAAAATTCTAGGAGGTTCTCAAAATTATGTCTCAGTTTGTCATTCCGCTTTCCCCGCTTTTAGTGGCAGGATCTGCAGTAGGTGCTCTTATCAGCACTATCTGTGTTTTTCTGGCGTACATGTTTGCTTCTGCTAACAAATCTCAGAGTAGTGTGGCCAACGTTAGCATCATCATGTGGTTCCTAACCATGGCGGCAACATTGTTCTTGGTGTTGTTTAACGGTCACTATCTCTTTGTGGTTGGTGGCAACGCTCTGATGTGGTTTTTCTGTGGACTTTTCTGCGTGTCCGTTATTCTGAAGGCAGCTCTGAAGCCCAAGTTTGGGGAGGTAGAGCGATGACGTTTCTTCCTCCAACAGATCAGTGGGTGTGGTGGCAATGGTTGTCACTTGGACTTACTGCAGTAATTGCGGTGTGTTTTGGCAGCGCAATGGAATGGTCAACAACTCAGAAGCTTGATAGCAAGAAGGAAGTGCTTGTTTACGGTGTGATAACTTTCATTTTGTTGCTAGTAACTTTAGTAGTGGCGCTAACAACAGAGCTCTGGTTGCTCCTAATCTTACTGCACATTGCACTGTTCGTAACTATTCTCATGCTTACTATCCATTTGCTGCCAGTATGGATGGACAAGTACGATGAATCGCCTCCAGAGGATCAATTCATTCTCGATGCACCCATCCGAGAAATTGAATAAGTGTCTAAAATTTAACCCTGTTCTTCATTTTGTCTTGTGCTTTACAAAGCGCTGCAAGAAGATGCACAAGTTGCCAACTGTACAGACCACTGGTCTGCAGGGTTAAATTTTTACTTTCTTCTTCTCTTCACTGAAATTTCAGAAACTATGACTATAATTAAGTAATACCTTTAATTTGTTACGATTAAATATGCACACCACACTATATATGGCCATGTCTTTAAATGGCATGATTGCTCGCGAAAGCGGCGCTCACGAATTTATCTCTCAGAATAACTGGGAAACTTTTACAAAACTGGCCAAAGAATATGGCAACGTTATTTTAGGTCGCAAGACTTACGAGGCTGTAAAAATGTGGGGTGGTTCGTTTAGTTTAGACGACGTAGAGGCCGAAAAGGTTGTTGTTACTTCAGATACCACCTTTCATGTAGAACCTGGTTATATAAAAGCCGCTTCTCCAATGGAAGCTATCGAGCTGCTCTCTTCTCATATGTTCGAAAAGGCGCTACTTACTGGCGGAGGCACATTAAATACTGCCTTTGCATCTCATAATCTTATTAACGAAGTTGTCTTTAATATGGAACCTATTATTGTAGGAGAAGGTATTCCGGTACTTTCTGCTGCAGATTTCGACTTGAAATTGCAATTACAAAGTGTAGAAACTGCTGTAACTGGCATTGTAACTATGAGATATTCTGTAGTTTAGCTTTAGATCATGGCAATCATATATAAATGAAAAAGGTTAAAACAATATTCTCTGTCTTTGCTTGCGCGGTTCTGTTAGGTTTTCTAGGTACGGCTTCGCTAAACACGCTTGCCGCCCAAAGTACAACAGAATCTTACCCTGCTAACCTTTGTAAGGAGGACGAAGTTGTTATTACTTGCTCTAATGATTGTGCAGACTATGTAGAAAACCAAAACTACAGACTTGTGCAAGGCGACACTGTTTACTGTAAAAAGATTGTTGTAGGTGCAGACCCCGAACTATCAGACATAGACTCTATGAAAAACCTGCAAGCTGCTTTAGACGAAATGGAAATTCCTACACCAATTCTGTTTGGCGGCATGGCAGTGGTAGCAATTGGCATTACTGGTCTTATTTGGCTAGTTGTGCGGCGCTATAAGCAAACCACTTAAGACTTTCTCCTTGTTGCTTCTTCATTACTGTAGTGCTAAACTCTGGCGTTCTAAACGTTCGCGTTATTAGGAGGTTCGTATGACAGAAGCACAAATTCAAATTTCAACTTTGCTAAAGGTTTTTTCTGCAGTCCTTTCATTAGTTTGGCTGTTAGGAGCAGTCCTGCAACGCTGGAAAGATCCGGGTTTTCTTAAGACAATTCTCTTCTTGTTGCTAGTTATTCCGGTGATTCCAACAATTGTTGTCACTGTTGGTTTGTATGGTGATTGGTGGATGGCAATACCACTTCATCTTTTTTCGGTTCTGATACTTTTCTTTCGCGAAAGACTACGAGAAAAGGAATTTGAGTCGCGGCTCTTCGAGATTTGGGTATTACAGTTTATGGCTAGACAATCTGAACCTCCAGAAGGTTCTTAATCATAACCCTGCTAGATCATTTGGTCGGCAGGGTTTCTTCTTTCCTTGATTTTCCTTCTCTACCAGTGTTATTGTGCAATTGTTCTACATGTGCGAGCAATAATGTTTCGCTCAAATTCTAGGAGGTTCATAATATGGAAATTTCTTCCGGTTTGTATTCGCCTTGGGCTTTGTCTCTGCAAGACGAGCGTTTGTTCAACTATGTTACAAGCCACTCTTCACCAGAGGACGAATCAGAAAAGTAGGAGAAAAATGAATCCTGTTCTAATAATTAAGGTCGTTACGATTATCACTGGAATTACTGGCCTAGTTGTACTTGTAGTGCAAGTGCTTCCTGGCAAGAACCCTGAAAAGTTAGACTTCACAAAGTGGGCAGAAATGCACCTAAATTTGGCAAAGCTGCTAATTTTTTTCTCGTTGCTTTGCCTATTGTTGGGTTTTCAGCCAGATATTCCGGGTGAAGCTATGCTGATAGCGGTTATCATGACCTGGTTGGTTGTGCCAATATTTCTTGTAGAGCTTGCTCCGCGAAAGCGCGACAAGCGTTAATGAGTTGGCGGTCTGCCTACAGACCGCCAACTCTCATCTTTAAAACTTTGTTAATTCCCCTGCTATTTTTAGCGGGGTTGAGTACTTAATAACGTTTATTCCTACGCTTTTGGCCGCTGCCAAATTAATATCGGAATCGTCTATGAAAATAATTTCTGCTGGTGCCATTTGCAGCCTTTTGGCTACTTCTAAATAGGCATCTGCATTTTCTTTTCCTAAACCACCAATATCGCTTACTGTAATAACTCCTGCAAAATCTGTGCTGGTTAAATATGCAAGTGCACTGTCTTCCTGAATTTTCTCTGTAGTAAAAATATAAACTTGGGCATCGTGTTGAAGCTTAAATTGCTTATAGATCTCTGCAAGTGGCTCGTTCCAACGGAAGTGATCGAAAAACACAAAGCTAGGGTCGCTTTTTAACGTTTTATATAGTTCGTTAAGCGAGCCATGGTAACTGTCGTCTGTAGGAAAAAGCAGTGTGCGAGAAAAATCTGAAACAATTGCTTTGATCATGGTTTATTTTAGCAGGCTATTGTATTATCTTCATGTCGAAATTTGTCCAAATGGACTAGTTTAGGAGGCTCTTTTACTATTATGGATAGTCTCATTAAGAATATTGATCTTGGAATGTTCGCACTACTTGTAAATTTTCCGCTAATTCTTGCCACAAGTTATTTGGCAATTACCTCTTTAATTATTGGAGGTGAGCTTTTCAAAGCAGGTCGCATTATTGGCGTTCCAATGACAATTGTTAGCAACCTATTTTTGCTACATAATATGACGTTGCAGCATGTAGGTAGTTCTTATCCGTTCTTTCCGTGGATTTTAATTGTAATTGCAATGGTTGCGTCTTTGTTACTAACGAATCATTCATTCCAGATGAACTGGGACAAGTATTTAGAAAAGAATCCTATGTCTATGCGCGATTAGTGGGTGAATATTCTTTCTATAAGGAGTGAAATGTCGCAAACTGTTTTATTTGCTGGTTTTTACGTAACGTTAGGCTTGATATGTGTTGGAAGCATTGTTTTTACATTGCTTTCGCCACTCGCGAAGCGACCTTGGCAAAAGCCTCAGTACAAGGCTTTTATCCTGACAGTGGTTTCAACTGCTTGCTGTTTTGTGGTAGCAATTTTAATTAGTCGCTTGCAGAATATGCCGGTTGTTAAATCTAGTCTGTTCGGTGAAAACTTGGCGCCAACATTCTTTTTTGGATTCTTTGCGTTTGTATCTTGCATTAACGTGGTGCGCTTTCGAAGAGCACTAAAAGAATAGCTCTTTCAGGGTTGGGTCTAGCCAGCATTAATTGCTGGCTTTTTTATAGCTTTGCTAGATATGTTTGATGCAACTTTATTCGTCCTACATTAAAGGGTGTTAAATCTTCACTATAGTAAGCAAGATATTCTAAAACTCTGTAGTTGAAGTAAAGATTTTCTCTTTGCTGTTCATTTTCTGAAAAATTCATTATTTCGTAATATTCTTTTGTATCTATGCCAAAGTGCCACAGCAACATGCGCACTCGGGCAAAATCCATAATTGGGTCACCAAATAGTGCTTCGCCCCAATCGATTATTGCTGCTATTTCTGTCTTCTCTGGGTTTACAAACAAATTGCGCTGATTAAAGTCTGTATGTATAAGCGTATATGGAGCTTCTGGGCAATCTGTAGTAATAATTTGCTTAATAATTTTGGCCACAGATTTAACAACTAATTCAGAATCTAACCCATCTCTTTGTGAAATTTCTTGCCAACTAAAACTTAAATTCGTGTCATTAAACCTGGCAAGTAGAATCTCTTTCCAAGTGCCGGTGCGGTAGTCGTCTGTAAGGTTGCCGGCGGTTTTAGATTTTATTGTATGTATCTTTTTTAGGTTGGCAATCATTGAAGGCACGTACTTGCCTATTTCTTTATTGTCGATATTTTCTAACAGCGGAAAGTGAATCTTTTCTAAAATTAATCCTGGTTTTTCGTCCCACACAAATGTGCCAAGCATTTTGGGAACTGCAATTTCTACTTTGTTGGCCGAAAGTAGTTGATAGGCGGCAATGTCGCTTAATACGCTATAGCCGTACTTCACTACCAGTTGTTGGCCTTTTTCTGTGGTGGCAAAGAACACTTCGCTATCCATGCCTTGTAATGCTTCGCTTGTAGAGACAATTTTAGAACCCAAAACTTCTTCTGTTTGTTTAACAAGCGGGTTATTCATTACTTCATTTTACTTGATTAGATAGGGTTTGAGTGTTAATGTCTGGCTGTTCGAACTTAAGTTTTCGGAATACTCATTGTGCGGTAGTTTCTACTGCGTTGAGGGGCAATGATTCTAGGAAGCTTAATAACAACTGATCTTAAGGAGGTTTTATGAATTAATCGTCATTTCGATGGCAAAATTGGTTCACAGGTAGCCTCTCAGATTATCTGGGTGGTTGTTGTTTTCATTAAGCGCAATAAAGAATTGCGTTAAGGAGTAAAAATGTTAGGATCGAGATTTATTGACTGGGTGCCGATCATTTCCTATGCTACTTCCATTGTCGGTTTTGTGGCGGCAATTCTCTTTGCTGCGATACTTACCAGCAGCACTTTGCTAAGGAATACCAATCTTCGGCCCAGACGCAGGAAAATCTTGCTGGCTGGCGATGTTGTGTTTCTCTTATTCACGTTCATGAATTTTGCAGTGGTGGTAAGCGAGGATTTTAATCCTTGGCAAATTACTATCATGCTGGTGCTACTATTCGCGGTTTTCATTGGTTATGTAGTATTTTTCTTCTACTCCATACCAGAGTTTCTGAAACGCGTAGTTGATGTGGAGCCTTAACACCAAAGTTGAGTTTGCACTATCAAGCTTTGGCAAACAATTTCGCTGTAGCTAAAAAAGAATCTGGTGAATCGGCCTGCAACTTATGTTGCGGGCCTTTTTTCTTCTATTTGTTTTAAGCGGAACTCTACCATCTTGGTAATAAGCTGGGCTGGTAACGCTTTGTCTAGCTCGAACTGCACTGCCCCTTTGCTTGTAGCATATGGCTTTAGCTCTTCTTCGAAGGCTACAATTACACTTGGGGTTGGGTAAAAGCCAATATGAGTCTTGGCGGCTCCAAAGTGCACAATGTTTTGCTCATTCTTAAAGGTAGGAACTCCGTAATTGATAATTTCTTTTGTACCCTCTGGCACTGCCTTCTTAATAATGTTGTATATCTCTATAAGGCTGTTATGAGTAGCCTCTGGCATACTGGCAATGTAAGAAGGGATACTTTTGCTTTCTAGCATAATTTTTTGTTTTGTCTATTGTTATTAGTAGACATTATACAAAGAAAACAGAGCGACACTAAGCTTTAGACCCTTATAATGTTTTGTATAATGAAATATGAAATTTGTCGCACTACTAAGAGGAATAAATGTGGGAGGCAACAATAAAGTTGCTATGTCCGAGCTTAAGGCATCATTCGAGCAGCTTGGTTTTAGTAACGTAGCTACTTACATTAACTCGGGCAATGTAATTTTCGATTCCGAAACAATTACAGACCCAGTAAAACTAGTACTTCTCTGCGAAGAAAAGATTGAACAGCAATTCGGTTTTCATGTTATTTGCGCAGTTATTTCTGCCACAGACTTAATAACAGCTGTAGAGCACGCCCCCAAGTGGTGGAACAAAGGCGATGCCAAGCACAATGCCCTATTTGTCATTGCACCAAAGACAGCAGAAGAGATAATAGCCGAGGTTGGCGAAGCCAAGGAAGAATACGAGAAAGTAGCAGCATATGAGCCAATTATTTTCTGGACTGCACCACTAGAAACATTTAGTCGCACTCGTTACAGCAAAATTGTAGGTACCAAGGCTTATAAATCTATAACAATTCGCAACGCAAATACAACGCTGAAGCTGGCAGAGCTTTGCAA
>Ga0335397_10010926_pt1 | contig 11213 bp, 7 predicted proteins | sample MAT04_FD_205740 | JGI IMG/M metagenome (GOLD analysis project Ga0335397, IMG submission 205740) | Freshwater microbial communities from Lake Fryxell liftoff mats and glacier meltwater in Antarctica - MAT-04 (spades assembly) (version 2) ...
TTTCGACTGCGTTGTTTTCACCCGTTATCCGAACGGAAGGCTGGCATGTTTTCGAGCAAGACTGCTTGACCGGAAATAATACGTTGGTGATAAAAATCAACGATTCTGACAAAGATATGCTGCGGCAGTTTCAAAGCAAGGTGGTCGAACGAACTGCGGAGCTTCGTGATAAAAAGGCATCGTTATCTCGCTACCAAACCGCTTGGCAATCGCTCAGCCCGGAGCGTAGACAAGCGGTTCAGCAATTCGGTTTTCCTTTTGTAGGTTCAGATTGGCAGCCCCATTTTACAATCGCATCGATTCGTCCTTCCGGCTGGGAACGAATTTGGAACCAATTAAAGAATCAACCCATAATCGGAAGTTTTGAAGATTTCGAGCTCGCTTTGTTTGCCCTGGACAGCAATGAACCAAATCGTATCGCGACGTTTGCGTTGAAGACACACAAGGGCCGCACCGGCTAGCTGGAAGGTAACCCCAATCTCTGCGATTGACGCAATCTCTGAGATTTTGTAAAAGACGATGGGGCGGAGCGACACGCCGAAGAGCACAATCCGAAGGTAAAACATCCTGCAATAAGTCCTTACAAAGGTATTTCCATATGCATATTGCATCGGCAATGAAGCTGCTCAGAGAAGAGGTTTGTGACGCCAATCGACTCCTACCAAAACTCAATCTGGTCGTCATGCACTCAGGCAATGTTAGCGGTCTAGATCGAGAAAAAGGGGTGTTGGTCATCAAGCCGTCCGGCGTTGACTACGATACATTAACGCCTGACATGCTCGTGGAAGTAAATCTTGAAACCGGCCGCTACGAAAACGGTCTGAGACCGAGCGTAGACTTGGTGCATCACCTCTATCTTTATCGGAATCTGCCGGAGGTTTGCGGAATCGTTCACACGCACAGCAATCATGCAACAGCCTTTGCTGCGTGCGGGCAAAGTATACCCGTTTGCCTAACTGCCATTGCCGACGAATTTGGGGATGAGATTCCATGTGCACCGTATGCTAGCAATCAAGGCGATGAGATCGGGAAATCCATCATTGCCAACATGACGACTGCACCAGCAATCCTATTAGGTAAACATGGTGTTTTTACTTGGGGCAAGTCGCCAGCAGCAGCAATCAAATCCGCAGCAATGGTTGAGGATATTGCGAAAACACTCATACTGGCACGGCAAATCGGAAAAGTAGAGGCAATTACGCCAGAGCAGATTCTGCTTTGGAACGATCGCTACAAAAATCGTTATGGCCAATCTAAGGCGGCATAGTTAATAAACCGACAAGTAAAGGCGTAAACCTTTTGAACGAAGTAGCCTCAATAGGAACCAGTTTGCAATTGAGTAACACAAGCCAATTGACTTCGACTTCAAAAGACTCAAATTGCACCCTAGGGATACTCAGTGGAATATTTTGTCTGATATTCCTCTGGATATCCTATACATGCTACGTGCAATACTACTTTGGCGGGATGCCGCATGGCTCTTTCCTGCCTTCTAGCCTTTGGAATGTAACTCAGGCAGAACGTGATGCTGACTGGCTGCCCGTCTATTCGAAGCCGGATTCGGGATGGGACGGTCAATTCTATTTTCGTCAATCCACGGACCCGTTCCTTTTAAGTGACGCTATCAATTGTTCAGATAACGTTAGCTATAGATACCAACGAAATGGAGTACCCATGCTGGCTTGGGCTGTTGCACGTTCGTTCGGCGAATTCCCTACGTCGGGATGGACTTTTCAATTCGTGCAGTTTGCTTTAACAAGTATTGGTTTTGGAGTGCTTTGCTATTGGTTAAACAAAAATGGCATATCATTATTTTTTGCTCTACCCTGGCTTTTTTGCGGAGGTATTTTCGCTCTCTTTCGAGGACTGCCAGATTCGGCATCCGATGGATTGTTCATACTTTCCTGCTATTGTGTCCTGCAAAAGCACCTAAAAACCTACGTTGTTGCCACGACGCTCCTACTACTTTGTCGCGAGGGATATGCAATATATGCCGCAATGGTGTTTGGGTTGAGTTGCATTGGTTGGATATCTTGGAATACCCAAAGGCCGTGGAGAGCTGGATTGTGGACCGCGGTACCCGGTGTTTGCGTCGTTGCATGGGCTCTTTATGTAGCATCTCGACTTGGAGTCCGCCCACTCCACGGTGCCGCACAAGTTCCATTTGGTTACTTGGTCGATTGGCCTTTTTCCGCTTATTACCGCATGATGATCGCGCAATGGACCACCCATTCAAAATACGAATTACTCTTGAAGACTTTGTGTGCAGTCACATTGTTGGTTGTTCTTATTAATTTGCTTCGGACCATTCGCAAATGGGAACTTTCCGCTGCCCTCATCCCTTATGTTGTGTTGATCGCAATGACCGGAATTACAGTTTGGGAATGCGAAAACGGTTATCCGAAGGCAACTAGTGCAATTTTAGCAATCGCCATTTTACAGTTAAAAAACAAGGGTGACTATCTCGTTCGTTCGATATTGCTTCTGCACTTATTTATGGGTGTTCAAATGGCATACGATTTCAACGTTCGGTATCAACCTTACCTTCACCAAGATTTCATCGTCGCCCGCAGATCTTTAGAAACATCGGAAGCTCCACCCGCAACTGCGGTTTCGCAACCAATCAACGAGCCACTGACATCACTAGAATACAACATGTCTGGTGAACGGCTTTTGTCCAAGTCGGCGGGTTACACTGGACTATTTGGTGCGTTTCATCGTGAGCCGTTAACCTATAAGGTTACTGCAACGAACACAGGGAACATCACTTGGTATTCGCAACCACCTGATACAACCAATTGCCTTTCGATGGCCTATCAAGTATTCGATTCCGATGGCAAGATCATTGCTTACAATCGGGAATATCTTAGACGAAATGTTGGCCCTGGAGAAGAAGTTAAATTCGTTATTGGAATACCACTTCCAATTTTGAAATCAGACTATAGACTTGTCGTTAGTATGACTCAGAAGCACGAAGTGTTTTTTATGGAAGAACAAAAAGGGCATCCCCTTCGCACCATAATAACCCGAAGATAAGCCACCGGTCTGCCTTGCTGCCCAAGGGTTGTGTCTCGGTTCACCGGTAGTGCAATGTGTTACTACGTGGAACGCCGTTTGAACGTATACTACTTGGGGATTCACGACGCTCAGATTGCAACTTTGCCGAGCCCTATCCTTGGCGAAGCTGCCGCTGGTTGTAGCTGCTTAGCCGAAGCTATGCAATTTTGATTTACAACGGCTCGCCACTATTGATGCTGCACGCGTGCCGCTTTCAGCTTGCGATCACGCTTCTCGCAATCACTTCGCTTAAGCCCGCAAGGCATCTTGCGGGAGTAATGTAGCCAGTGGCGGAATATCTAAACCTACGGTGTTGTAATAGTAAAAACAATTAGTAATTCGCTTCTCGGCTTCCTCCTTTAGGTGCCGCCGAACGATGACTGCCTTTTCTTCTGCTGTGGATTATCTACGAGACTTGCTTAGGTGAATCTACTGTGAACAAAGTTATGTTAACCTTTTTGCCAGACATTCCAGTTCTTACTAGGGCAAGGCTAAAGAGTCTTGGGCTCGCCCCCAAGTGCATCACACCAGTTTTTTTATTGTCATCATCCGACGCCCTCAAAAGAATCCTGCACTGCGGGGTTGCTCGGTTGTTAAAGTGGCGCACGCTTCCAGCTTGCGGTATCTAGTCAATGGCTTAATTCGGTGAGCTGGAAGCATACCCCACTTTTAAAAAGTGACTCGCCCTGCCGGCACAGCCGTTGATTAGGAACTAAACTTTGCATTCAACGAGGTCGTAGGAGAGCCAACACTGTGAAACCATGCGACTTGTTGGGATACCAGATCAATTTCATAGACGAAGTCGCCAGCAAGGTCGGGCCCTTCAAGTTCAAAAGAGAACTCAACTGATTTACCAGGCATCAGTCCATTTGTTTCGTCTGTTGGCAACGGGATGGTGAAGAAGCCCGACTTTGTAACTGATGATCCTTTTTCATGAAGGTGAGCGCCAAGCCATACAGAACCTAACCCTTGGCTAGGGGGCAGCCATCGAACCTTACCGGTATTTGTAACAATGGCTGCGACGGAAATAGAATTCCCAGGCCTAGCTGGCTTTTCGCCGACTTTTTTTATCTTGATCGATGCGTTTAGACCTTCGGTTGACCGACTGTCAGCGATTCCAACAGCTCCCTTCGACAGAAAAAACAAGCGACGGGAGTTCTGCATATAGTGTTGCGATGTTTGCAGGTACTGGGAGCAGCATTTCCCACCAGCAAGAAATTCATTGAATTCCTTCAAACTCAAGTGAAATGGTGAAGTGCAAAAGACAGCGAGCTGAATGTCGCTGAATCCGGCATGACTTGCCATGTCCCAAATATTCTCAATAACAACATCGTTTTCAACTACCTGATGGTGACGCATTTCGTACTGAGCGCCAGGTGACCAGGAGTGCTTGGGACCTGGTTCTGCAAATGCTGCCACACCTCCCTGCCTAAGTATACGAGCCATCTCTCCCAGCACTTCTGCCGGATTTGGAATGTGATGGAAAGCATCGATACAAATGATGCGATCTACAGAATCGTTGGGTAAGTCAAAAACGCGTCCATTGAAGTGCAAGAATTTCGGTGGGACATGTGGTCCAGGGACTGGGCTGCGTTTGAATCGATCGGCTGCAATCTTTAAACCGGACAGAGAAACGTCCGAAACGATCATCTTCGCACCGAGACTGGTCAACGCATGCGAAGCCCAACCAGGGCCGGCACCGAAGTCCAAAATATCCATGCCACCAACAGGCTTAATCCCTAGCAACATTTGAGAGAACACACCCAAGAGTTCGGGGGTCTCGGACAAACAAACAAATGGTTTTGCAAGCAATCCAGAAGTATCTTCGACGTTTCGATAGTAGTCTTCTGCAGTTTCGCAAAGCTCCTCCACAGAATAGAGTTCCATTAATGTACGGACATCGATAGGAGATTTAGATTCTAACAGTCTAGCTCGTTTCTCGACCATTTGCGTTGAAGTCAGTGAAGTTTCCGCAGTACCAGCGGCCCCTATAGCCGACGCTCTGCTAGATCCTACTTTTCCTCCCATTAGCCAGCTAACTGCACTCATCGCTTCCGCCTTCTGTGTGACTTGAAAGAATTTTAAGAATTGAAACGTAGTAATTAATAAGCGGTCATGTCAATATGGACTAAGCGACACGATTAAAAATGTTTCCGCTATTCAAATGTTCTTGTAATTCGAGGATAGTCTTCGCCAATTGCCTAGAGGACTCGTTCCACGATACCACTAGTTGATTGAATGCCGGCGACGGACTTGCGTATCCGCCCCGTTCCCACGATTCCATCGCCACGACGAGTGAGATTGGCTCGCTTAGATCAAAGTACTGACAATGTTGCTTGCCTACTTCACGATGAATCGGCGTGTCGCTAGCGAAAATCGTTTTCCCATTTCTTAAGGCTTCAATGATTGGTAGTCCAAAGCCTTCTACGATCGATGGATAAATCGCAGCGACGCAATTTTCATAGCAGAACTGGACTTCGGCGTCACTAGCATCATTGATCATCAGCAATTGCGTGCCGTAAAGTTTATGTGTTTGAATGCGTTCGATGGTCTCTTCGCTCATCCAACCCAACGCTCCGACGAACAAAAGTTTTTGCGAGGGCGATTCTTTCCATCGTATGTCAAATGAGTCCAGCACGAATGTGTGGTTTTTGCGTGGCTCGAATGTTGAAACCATCAGGTATGGTTTTTCTTTATGATCGAACAGCGCTTGCACTGATGCACGAATTTCACCCTCGGGATTTTCGATAGTGACTCCAAGACGAAAGCTTTTACACTGAGGTGGCTTTTGATCGTCCGTTGCCAGTTGCAAGAGTTTCGTGCACAGTTCGCGTTCTACAGTTTTCGAAATCGCTACTACCATATCTACATGCTGGTTCAAGGCTTGAAGGTATTTGGTAAAGCACTCTTTTGCACCAGCTCCGAAAAAATGCGGGTGTGTTATGCAAATCAGATCGTAAACCACAACCGACACTTTAGCGCCTTGCATCTTTGCACGAGCAACTGCATCCCAAATGTGCATCAAAACCCAGTATCCGTCGGGCATCAATAGGATATCGCTTGGACTAAATTGGACGCGATTGCTTTTTGAATTCTCGGTAGGTTTTGGTTTATTAGTACTCACCTTTCGAAACCGCTTTATATGCTTGAAAATCCCTTGATGTCCTGGCGTAGGCAATAGCCATTTCTCAACGATTTTCAATCGAACAACCGAGCAGAAACAACTAGCCAGTACGATATACCAACGTGGCAGCTTCTTTAGTACATCTTCAACCTTTGGTACGAGCCCGACGTTGTTCGTCTCCAAGCCGTCAACGAAAACGAATTCGTTTTCTACAAGGACAATCACAGCGAAGTCAAATCCGAGTTCTGCAGCGATTTTCGGAAATTCCAATTGAAGACTACGGACAACGCGTTGTATCCCTGTTCTGTAGTTCTCAAAATAGGTGTGGGATAGATCCAACAATATTCTCGTCGGTTGAAGCGGCGGTATCATGTTGGCATTCAAGACTTGGCAAACTCCAAAACTTTTGCTGAACTGCGTCTGTTGATCAATGAGCCTATCTGGTGATATGATTCGTAAGGAAGCCCTAGAACTCGCAACAGCTCGACCGCGTACGACTCGAAGCTGTGTTTTTCAACATATTCTTCGCGATAAGGCTTTAACCGATCGAGGTACGTTTTGGATTGATAGATATTCAAAATAGCGTCAGTTAATTCAAGAGAAGAAAGGTCATCGCTGATTCGTACAACATTTTCGGGAGAATCTAATGCGATCGCCAAGTCGTCGTTGGCAACTGTCGCAAGTCCAGATCCAATGCAGTCAAGCATGGCTCCAGATAAACCTCCAAAGAAATGGTTTCGAAGTTGTATGGCCATGTCGGCTGCGATCACAAAACGGTAATAGTCCTCTTCGCTAACCCAATCACCAAGGAAGTGAATATTTTCGGCAATGCTTAAGGACTCTGCATGAGCGCGTAGCGCTGACTCGAGACTCCCAGTACTACCAACAAAGAAGAACTGGGGGTCCATTCCACTGTTCTTCAATCGTGACATAGCCTCGATACACTGAAATGGGCCTTTGGTTGGACCAACAATTCCAAGGCTGATGATCACGAAATCTTCGTCGCCGATTCCTAAAGTAGCCCGAGCAGCTCTCTTACCACAGGGTGTTAAGTCATTTACATTGAAATCTCGATAACAGCAAAACGGTAGATACTCGGGTTTTACTCCATGTTCCTTGAAACACTGGGCTTGAATACCGCGAGAATGAACGATCAGCGGTGAAGCTTTTTCGATGAGTTCGCAAAAAAACATGCTCGGTAAATCACCTGGATTGCTCATCCAATGCTGCACTTCGCCTCCTAGGACAGGTCGTCCTAGATGCTTCGTCGCCATTTCCGCAAGATAGTCTTGCCCCTTCCACCAATTGTAGAGCTCGGCAAGACGATTGTCATGAATCAAACAAGCGCCACCATACTCTTTCTGCAGATTGAGGATGGGGATATGAAAATGAGAGTTGCCGATAACGGTCAGAACACTGTCGTATTGTCCAGAAGTGTATGGCACATCGTTTATTGGAAAAAATTTCTTGATTTCTGGGGTAGGTGTCGGACATTCTGCGTTGGAGTATAGGTCTACATCGGAAAACTTTCCAAGCGATTGAATAGTTCGACGCGTGTAATCCGCCACTCCTGATGCTTCGGGAGGAAAGGGTGATAGAATAGCGATCCGCGGACGATTTAAAAGATTGTGTCTGGAGATATTTCGGGTGTTGACAGATACTTCCCGTAACCCGCGGGTAATAGGTTGCCAGAACCGATTGCAGACCTTTTCGGCCGAAAACCTTAACGCAACTTCCGATTGGGCTTGAACGATTTTTTCTCGCAACGAGGGCTGATTCGTAACGGCAACGAGCAACTGAGAAAGCTGTTGCGGATCTTGGGAATCAAAAAACGCCTCTTCAATGTCGATCAACTCCCGATGCGCTTCGATATCTGAAACCAAACTAGGGCAATTACAGGCGATCGCCTCCACAGCAGGAATGGAAAAACCCTCAATTTCGGAACAGCAAACCGCTGCCAGTGCACCAGCATAAACACTCTTAAGTTCTGTGTTCGATAATCCTTGCAGGAAGAAAAGCTTGCGAGTATTTCCTCCTTTATTTTGATAGAACTCTCTAAATTTTGTAATATTGCTTTCACTGTAAGCTCCGACAATTACAAGATTTATAGCGTGGTATTCAGCCGGCAATCTTGCATGTGCCTCCAGCAAAAGCTGAACATTTTTTCTGCGATCTGCGCCCGCAACGCAAACGAAGTATCGTTCAGGGAGTTGGCTACTAAAGGACGAAAGATGTATTGTCGATATATCATCCGATTTCTTTTCGAAGTCAGGTCGCAATGCAACGCCAGTAGTTGAAATGCAATCATCTGCGATCGGACAAATATCCTTAAGCCGACTCGCTGAATAGCGGCTTATTGGAAAGAAGTGATTGTATGCAGGCAACCATGCCACCTGAAGCATGTAGTCCTCATTGATTTTGGCGTCCAACAAGTATCGCTGCGGTAGGTCGAACGGGATAAAATCGTAAATTATCGCTGCACTAAAAATATTTGAACGCCCAATCAGTCTCGCTGCTTGACCAGGATCATGTGTCATAGGAGACATCTGAAGAAATATCGCAGGTTCATACGGCATACGCGGAGCAAAAACCGACTCGATCGAATCAAAGAGCGAGACGAACGAAGAATCTATGCCCCCAAGTTCAGGCGTTACAAGACCAATTAAATTGGTACCTTTGGGAAGAAAATCTTTTGCCGCCGAGAGTAGTGACGAAGTATGAATCCCCACCCCACGGAATGCGAACCGCTCATCCTGAAGACAGCGAACATCTGCGTATAAATTCATCAATTTTCTCGCTATGCGGCTAGATTGCTGGAGTCCAGAATTGTTTTCAAAAGTTTCGCAACAAATTCCTCGCTTGATGTAACCCGAGTTCCGTCTATTATCGTTACTAATGAATTGGTCTTTAAGAACTCGACCAAACTTCTAGCAGCCAGCGGATGAAGCTGGCAACCTTCAGGGACAAAAACAACACAATTTTTGCTGGGAGGGTTCAGCAGCGCTAAGCTTTGGTAGTTTTGGATCTCGTCTCCTACTAACTTTACTCGCGATTCTAGAGTATGGGATTCTACATTAATTTTTAACACATCGAAGTCTTTGCTTGATTCAAGCGCAACTATCAAACCAGTAGGCCCAACCAGTTGAGATATGGTCAATAAGTGATAACCCTGTTGTGCTCCAAAGTGTAAAACAAAATCACCACTTCCAATCGATCGTTCTAGGGCAATCGTTGTACGCTCTTGGTAGTTGTTCATGACCAGTCTGGGTAATTGGACAACATCCATGGCGTCGGCAAACATGAAACCAAGATGAGGATGCCCAACCAACATCATCCCGTTTCCCACAGCAACTGCTTGAAGGGATGTTCGCGGAGCGACAATTTGTCTCTGATTCGCTTTCAGATATGCATACATAAATCTATTCGCTCCAAACCCCGAAACCTGTTCTACGTATTGATTAGCTCCTGCAACTCCTACCGAACAGCTGCGAGCGATACCTTCCGATGAGGAAAGCCCGTGCTTTTTTATCGTTTTGAGAACAAAACGCTCAGCCGCAAGCTTGACCCGTTTCCATCTCGTATCGATCAGAGCAGTAATTTTGCGTTGATATTTTTTAATAAATCTCATCAATTTCACATTGACCCCATCTTTTTAAGCTGCAATACGGCGATTTGTATTTTGAGCTGCGGATCCATACACAATTTCTAGTTCCGGAAGTGGGAATATCAAATTGCCTCCAGATGCCAGATACCCCTGCTCACGCTTTAGGATGTTTTCTCGGAAGTGCCACGGCAATACAACCATGTAGTCAGGATTGCCCGCTTTGATGTCTGCTTCGGAGGAAATAGGAATATAATTCGAAGGCGTGTATGCCCCAAATTTTTCTTGGTTCACTTCAGCGATCCCACGCATTTGCTTCGTCGTAACATTGCAGAATTGCAAAACGACGTTCCCTTTCGTGGAAGCGCCGTATCCGCAGATATCTTTGCCGGACGCTTTGAGTTGCCATAGCAAACTCTTCAGAGCGTCACGATGTTGAAAAACGCGTTCGCGAAATGCATCGTAGACTTCCCAGCTGTTGTATCCATCCGCCTCTTCGCGGTCGAGTAGCTCTTGAACCACCCCGTCATTGGCTTGGTGCTTGGATTCCGACTTTGCAACGGTTACGCAGAAGCTTCCCCCGTTAATGTCATTAAGTTCGACATCTAGAATCTTAAACCCGACGCGATCAGCCATCCACTTGATCTGCCTAAGCCCATAGTAGCTGACATGCTCGTGACAAACGGTATCGTAAGCATTGCGTTCAATCATGAGAGGGAGGTAGCTCTGCTCGAATACCCAAATTCCTTCAGCGTCTAAACACTGATGCACTTGCTCCATAAAGCTGGTCGGGTCATCCAAATCGTAAAACATGGCGATCGATGAAACGATTTTTGCTTTTTCTAATCCAAATCGCTTCGAAAACGCCTTCGCGTTAAAAAAGTCCGGGATCAAATTCACAAAATCCGGATAGTACTCTTGGAACTTAAGGCCAGATGGATCCATGCCGATGAGCTTCAGGCCTTGATCGCCATAGGCTTTTAGCGTCGTCCCGTCGTTGCTTCCAATATCCAAGACGATGTCACCTGCCTTGAGTTCAACACGGGCTCGTGCGGCAGCAACTCGGCTCTGAAGATGCTTCACCATCGATGCGTTGAGGCCAGATCGATAACCGTAGTTATCTCCATACATTTGATCCGCAGGAAACGAATGATTCAGTTGAACCAATCCACATCCGTCAGCACACTTTACCAACTGCAATGGTCCAACCGGTACCTCTTGAGTTTTGGATTTAGGAAAAACTCCTGTCAGCGCTTGTTCACCTAAATGAAGAATTTCAACCAAATTGGTACATCCACAAATTCGGCATCCTTTTGTTTTTTCGTGCATCTGGCCACTCCTTTGCCCTGTTGAACGACACCATTCGATCCATTCAAATCGTGTTCCACATCGAGAATAAGTGTCGAAGCAATATCATGTCAATGTCGAATT
>Ga0335397_10010937_pt1 | contig 11206 bp, 10 predicted proteins | sample MAT04_FD_205740 | JGI IMG/M metagenome (GOLD analysis project Ga0335397, IMG submission 205740) | Freshwater microbial communities from Lake Fryxell liftoff mats and glacier meltwater in Antarctica - MAT-04 (spades assembly) (version 2) ...
TGGCTCTTCCCAATCGAGGGTGTAGGGGCTGGTCGGCGCGTCGGTCCCGGGGTAGGTGTCGAGGTCTTCGCAGGATGAGGGTTCCTACACGCCTGATCTGGAAGACCTCGACGTGCCTGACGCTACCTTCGCTTGCCCTGACCTGACCACGTTCTGCCGCCTGGACGAGCTCGGCCTTGAGGCTGTCGGTCAACGGTTGGAGCCTGACCGTGCGGTCATCGCGTGTCGGGTGCTCGAGCCTGATCAGTGGTGCCGCAGGTGTGGCTGCGAGGGTGCACCCCGGGACACAGTGACCAGGGTGTTGGCGCATGAGCCGCTCGGGTGGCGCCCGACCACGCTGGTAGTGACGGTCCGCCGGTACCGGTGCCCGCACTGCGGGCACGTGTGGCGCCAAGACACCACCAAGGCGGCGCAGCCGCGGGCGAAGCTGTCCCGCCGGGGGCTGCGGTGGGCGCTGGAAGGGATCGTCCTGGCGCACCTGACCGTCGCCCGGGTCGCCGAAGGCCTCGCGGTCGCCTGGGACACCGCCAACGACGCTGTCCTGGCCGAGGGCAAGCGTGCCCTGATCGAGGATCCGGGCCGTTTCGACGGTGTCACCGCGATCGGTGTCGATGAGCACGTGTGGCGCCACACCCGCAAAGGGGACAAGTACGTCACCGTGATCATCGACCTGACTGGCATCCGTGACGGCACCGGCCCAGCGCGCCTGCTGGACATGATCGAGGGCCGCTCCAAGGCTGCGTTCAAGACCTGGCTCGCCAACCGTCCGCAAGCGTGGCGTGACGCTGTGGAGGTGGTCGCGATGGACGGGTTCACCGGGTTCAAGACCGCCACCGCCGAGGAACTACCCGACGCGGTCACGGTCATGGATCCGTTTCACGTAGTGCGCTTGGCCGGCGACGCCCTGGACACGTGCCGGCGCCGCGTCCAACAAGACACCTGCGGGCACCGCGGCCGCAAGACCGACCCGCTCTACCGGTCCAGGCGGACCCTGCACACCGGCGCTGACCTGCTCACCGACACACAACGAGACCGGCTCACCGCGCTGTTCGCGACCGACGAGCACGTCGAGGTCGAAGCGACCTGGGGCATCTATCAGCGGATGATCGCCGCCTACCGGCACGAAGACCGCAAACACGGTCGCGAGCTGATGGTCAAGCTCATCGACTCCGTCAGCACCGGCGTCCCGACAGCCCTGGCCGAGATCACGAAACTCGGCCGGACCCTCAAGCAGCGAGCCGCCGACGTCCTGGCCTACTTCGACCGCCCCGGCACCAGCAACGGACCCACCGAGGCCATCAACGGTCGACTCGAGCACCTACGCGGCTCCGCACTCGGCTTCCGCAACCTCACCAACTACATCGCCCGAAGCCTCCTCGAATCCGGCGGCTTCAGACCCCAACTGCTACACCCTCGATTGGGATGAGCCGTTTTCTGGGGGCGCCGCCGACCGTGAGGTCGCCGCGATGGCCAAGCCCATCCGCGAGCTGGACGAGTTGCTCCGGCATCCGGGCTTCGACGGGATGCCCGCATCGCCTCGGCAGCTCGAGTGGCTGCTCCACCGATCCTGCTCACTCGGGCTGCCGGCCCCACTGACGCTGGGTGCCGCCGAGGGCGCGGAGTGGGAGCGGGAGGACCTGAGCGAGTTCACTGATCACGTCATCTGGACTTCCGTGCCCTATGGACGAACCATCGTCGTGCGTGGTGAGGCGAACGGCATAGAGATCCAGCGGCACGTGTGTGTGCTGTCGGTGGGTCGGATGACGGACCTCGACATCCCGCCGGGCGTGCCGTGGATCCAGCGCACCGACCAGCTGCCGTTCCCGGTGGAGTGGTCGGCGCGGGTGACCATCGAGGATGCCGTTCGTGTGGGCATGGCGATGCGGCGCAACATCCAGCGCATCCGCTCGCAGAAGGAGCACTACGAGCACGAGCACGCCGAGCCGGCACCCGGTGCCCTCGACCGGCAGGCCTCGAAGGCCCTCGCGGTCGAGGACGAGCTCTCGACCGGGCTGTCCGGTCTGAGCACCCGCACGTCAGGCTGGTACCGCATCGCGGTGTCCGGTGCCACTGAGGACGAGGCCCTCGATCGGGCCACCGCGGTGCGCCAGCTCTTCGCACCCCAGGTGACCATCTCGAGGCCCGCCGACCAGTACGCCGTCGCCCGCGAGTTCATCCCGGGCGAGTGGCCGTGACAGCCGCAAGCACAACACCCGGGTGATCATGGCCAGCCAGAACCCCTCCGACCTCCTGCGCTTGGACCTGGCGAACCTGGTCTCCGCGGCGTTCATCGGCCGGCTCACCGACGAGACGGCGCAGCGGGACGCGTTGCGGTTCATCCCCGGCATCGGGTCTGCGGCTCGGCGAGGCGCTCGGCGTGCAGTGGAGCGACATCGACTTCGACCGAGGGTCGCTGCGGGTGGAGCGCACGATCATCCGGGTCAAGGGGAAGGGCCTCGTGGCGTCGCGGCCGAAGTCCCGGTCCTCGATGCGCACCCTGGTGCTGCCCGGCTGGTGTTTCACCATGCTCGAGGCGAGGAGGGCACGGCTTGGGGTTACGGAGGGGCCGGTGTTCGCTGATGCCATGGGCGGCTACCGGGATCGCAACAACGTCGGCGCAGCCTTCCGCAGGGTGCGGACGGGGACCGACTACGAGTGGGTCACGTCGCACACCTTTCGCAAGACCGTCGCGACCCTGCTCGACAGCAAGGGAGCCAGCGCCAGGATGATCGCCGACCAGCTCGGCCACGCCCGCATCTCGATGACCCAGGACGTGTACATGGGTCGACGAGCGGTCTCGCCAGAGCTCGCCGCAGCGCTCGAGTCGTTCGCCGATGACCAGCGAAACCGAATCGCTGACGATGAGGCGTGATCAGCGCATGAGTGCCCACATGAGTGCCCACAGGCCATTTTGGTTGACCTGCCGAAGCGGCTGCAGGCTGTTGACCTGCGGGTTTGGTGGGCCCCGTGGGGCTCGAACCCACAACCTACGGATTAAAAGTCCGCAGCTCTGCCAGTTGAGCTAGAGGCCCAGGGGAACGGACTGCTACTTGGAGAACCCTCGGGACAACACCGATGTGGTTCCAGCCCTGATCGCCAGGGCTCAGTATGTCCCACGCGCTACTCCTGGAGGTAGACAACAACCACCGCCCCTGCCCAGTGGTCAACCGGCGAGTGTGCGACGAGGGCACGATCGCGTCACATCGCCCAGGCGCCGCTGCCGCTGTCGCTGCGGTCTCTTGACGATGACCGGCTCGAAGCCGCCCTCCCGGTCACGTGCGACCTCGATTCGGACGGGGCCAGCGTTGTCGGTCGGGAGCGTCTTGGCCCGCGTCCCGTTGCGGGAGTTGGCTGACTTGCGGCCGGCCATCGCGTGTTCGTCGTAGCCGACGTGCTCGGTCATCCGCTCCTCGACGCCGGCCTCGATGACCTGTTGGGTGATCGCTTTTTGAGCAGCCCGCCCGCCCGGCTCATCTTCGACCTGCGACAGCCATGACCTGACGACCGCTCCGTAAGCGAGGGTGCTCGCCTGTGCCTGAGGGAGCTCGCCCTCCCGGCGGCGGCGGTGAGCGGGTGCTTGGGCCGCTCCTTTCCCACACGTGCGCCGACGCCGATGGCCGGAGGGCAGCCGAACCCGGTCCCGAGGGCCATGGCTGTCCCTTCAGCGATGGACACGCCGCGCGGGTCCATGCTGCGAAGCCGAGAAGCGCGATCCCACGCCGTTGGTGATCCACGGGTGTCGGTGTCGCAGTTCAGGGCCCGGTACCGGGTCGAGAGTGAGGCGGCCTTCGTGGCGCGCTCGCGGCGGCGCACGAGGGTATGGGCGGTCATCGGCGTCGTCGGGTCACGGGCCCGAGCCGTCATCCCGGTGACCATCGGCGTGCAGCACCGCCGTGAAGGTCGACCAACTGGCACCGACGTCAACGTTCCACCCCTCTCATCCGGGGTCAGCCGCGGAGGGCGGGGCGCCTCCGAGCAAACCACTGGTGGGCCGAGATGTCGGGACGCTTCGCGACGGGCGATCTCGACAGGGTGCACGGATCGCGGGCCGCCACGTGTGACGAAGAACCCTTTACCGGTGGTTGTCGTCAGGCTAGCGTCGTCTCTCGGACGACGATGTCCGGTGGCGAGAGTCAGGAGCTCCGCAATGAGTGACAAGGCCCCCAAACGAATTCGCGAGCGCGGCGGAATCGAAGCAGACATCGAGGGGGCCGAGTACTTCGAGAAGCGCCAACTCGAAGGTGGCGTGGCCGGCTGGCTCCTCCTGGCTGGCCTGGGAGTCGCGTACGTCATCTCAGGGGACTTCGCCGGCTGGAACTTCGGTCTGGGTCAGGGTGGTTGGGGGGGACTGCTGCTGGCCACGGCGATCATGGCGATCATGTACCTGTTCATGGTGCTGGGGTTGGCGGAGCTGTCCTCGACGATCTCCACCACCGGCGGTGGCTACGCGTTCGCCCGTCGGGCGATGGGTCCGTGGGGCGGCTTCCTCACCGGTACGGCGATCCTCATCGAGTACGCGATCGCCCCGGCCGCCATCGCGAACTTCATCGGCGCCTACGTCGAGTCGCTGACCGGCTTCAACGTCGGCTGGGTCGTGTTCCTGGTCTTCTACGCGGTGTTCGTCGGGCTGCACCTGTGGGGTGTCGGCGAGGCCCTCAAGCTGATGTTCGTCATCACCGCCATCGCGGTCGTGGCGCTCGTGGTCTTCGTGGGGGCTGCGATACCGAAGTTCGATGCCTCCAACCTGACCGACATCGCCGCGACCGACGCGTTCGGAGCCAGTGCCTTCCTGCCCTTCGGCCTGGTGGGCATCTGGGCCGCCCTGCCCTATGCCATCTGGTTCTTCCTCGCCGTCGAAGGCGTGCCACTGGCCGCCGAGGAGTCGAAGAACCCGGCCAAGGACATGCCGAAGGGCATCATCGGCGCGATGCTGGCCCTGATCGTCTTCGCCTTCACCATCCTGATCGTCGCCCCGGGCGCAGCCGGGGCGCAGTTCCTCATGGAGTCCGGCAACCCGCTGGTCGAGGCGCTCGAGGCGCCCAAGGCGTGGGGAGAGCAGACCATGGTCAGCCAGTTCATCAACCTGGTCGGCCTCCTGGGCCTGATCGCGAGCTTCTTCTCGATCATCTACGCCTACTCGCGCCAGACCTTCGCCCTGTCGCGCGCCGGCTACCTTCCGAGAGTCCTGTCCCTGACCGGGAAGAGGAAGACGCCGTACATCGCGCTCGTCGTTCCCGGCATCATCGGGTTCATCATGGCCGTGTTGAACCAGGGTGACCTGCTCATCCTGGTCGCCGTCTTCGGCGCCACGATCTCCTACATCATGATGACGTTGTCCCACATCATCCTGCGGTACAAGGAGCCCGACCTCGCCCGGCCCTACCGGACCCCGGGTGGCGTCGTCACCACCGGGATCGCCTGTGCCCTCGCCGTCGTCGCCCTGATCGCCGGCTTCCTCGTCGACACGCGGGTGGTCACCATCACGGCCATCGTCTACGCCATCGCCATCGCCTACTTCGGCCTGTACAGCCGCCACCACATCGTGGCGTCGGCCCCCGAGGAGGAGTTCGCGCTGATCGAGTCCTCCGAGTCCGAACTCCACTGACATGCGAATCGCGCGAGTCATCGGGTCGGCGGTCTCCACCGTGAAGGACTCGACCCTGGTGGGGCACAAGCTCCTCCTGGTCGCGGAGACTGACGAGCGCAACGACATCACTGGTCCGGTCTTCGTCGCGATCGACGTCGTCGGTGCTGGTTCGGGTGAGCTCGTGCTCGTCGCCGAAGGCAGCGCCGCTCGGCACAGCGTGACGACGACCGGGCAACCCGTGGACGCCGTCATCATGGGAATCCTCGACTCACTGGAGGTGGGCGGAACCGTCACCTTCAGGAAGAGCTGACGGGCGCCATGGCCGGGGTCCAACGGGAGGTTCTGAGTGTCGGGATCGACGTGGGGACCACCACCACCCAGGTGGTGTTCTCCCGTCTGGTCCTGCACGACGTCGCCCGCCCCGGCCAGGTGCCGCGGATCCAGGTGGACGAGAAGTCGGTGGTCCACCGCGGGGAGGCGCACCCCACCCCGCTCACGGCCCCCGACGTCGTCGACGCGGAGGAGCTGGCCGCCTTGGTGAGCCGCGAGTACGACGCGGCCGGGGTCTCTCCCGGCAGCATCGAGACCGGGGCCGTCATCATCACCGGCGAGACGGCGCGCACCAAGAACGCCGACGCGATCCTGCACGCGCTGTCCGCGAGCGCGGGTGACTTCGTCGTCACGATCGCTGGTCCCAACGCGGAGGCCCAGATCGCGGGCCGTGGTTCGGGTGCCGCTCGCTGGTCCACCGATCACTACGAGCAGGTCACCAGCATCGACATCGGGGGCGGCACGTCGAACGCCGCCATCTTCAAGGTCGGTCGACACCTGTGCTCCTCCGGTCTCGCCGTCGGTGGGCGGCAGGTGGAGATCGACGCCACGGGGACCGTGCTCCGGCTCGCGCCTCCCGGGCGGGCGATCGTCGAGGACCTCGGCCTGGGCCTGAAGGACGGCAGGGTCGCCACGCTGGAGGAGCTTCGCGCCTTCTGCGACGTCATGGCCGACCTCATCGTCGACCTCGCCACCGGTCAGGAGGTCCGGGTCGGCCACGGGCTCCAGCTCACCCCGCCCCTGACCGGCACGGATGCCTCCTCCTCCGTGTTCCTCACCGGGGGCATCGGAGCCTGCTACTACGACCACCTGCCGGTCGCGACGATCGCCGAGGTGGCGCGTTACGGCGACGTGGGACCGCTGCTGGCCGACTCCTTGCACCGCAACGACCGGCTCCGGCAGCTGAACGTCCGCGAGCCACCGGAGACGCTGCGCGCGACGGTGTTGGGAGCTGCGGGGCAGACCGTCACGTTGAGCGGCTCGACCATCTGGGCCGACCGCGACCTCCTTCCGCTGCGCAACCTGCCGGTCCTTCGGCCGGCGCTTCCGGGACGTGGTGGGGGGCTGTCCTTCCCGGCAGCGGTGCGGGAGGCGATGGCGCGCTGGGACCTCGACGAGGATGCCGACGTCGCGGTCGTCGTGGACCTGCCCACGGAGATGGGCTACCCGGCTCTGCAGGCCGTGGCCGCCGAGATCGTGGCCTTCCACGACGCCGGACACCGCGAGCGTCCGCTGGTCCTGGTCCTCCAGCAGGACTACGCCCAGGTCCTCGGGCAGACGATCCAGGGCATCCGGCCGGGCGTCCCGCTCCTGGTCATCGACCAGGTCGGCCTCGGTGAGGGCGACTTCATCGACATCGGGCTGCCCGTCCTGGACGGCCGCGCAGTGCCGCTGTCCATCAAGACGCTGGTCTTCTATGACTGAGTCTTCTAAGACCGAGCCGGCCGTCCCCCGAAGGAGCGCATGCCCATGCAGCTAGCCGCGACGCTCTTCGGCACCCGCTACCAGTTCCGTGACATCAAGGAGCTGCTGGCGAAGTCGAACGAGGAGAAGTCCGGGGACCAGCTGGCCGGAGTCGCCGCCGAGAGCGCGGCGGAGCGGATGGCCGCCAGGTTCGTCCTCGCCGAGGTCACCCTGGAGACCTTGCGCGCCAACCCGGCCGTGCCCTACGAGGAGGACGAGGTCACGCGGGTCATCGACGACGCCGTCAACGAGGCCGTCTACGCCGAGATCAAGGGGATGCAGGTCGGCGAGCTGCGTGAGTGGCTGCTGGCCGACACGACGACCGAGGCGATGATCAAGCGGCTGAGCAACGGTCTGACCGCGGAGATGGTCGCCGCGGTCACCAAGCTGATGTCCAACCTGGACCTGATGCTCGCGGCCAGCAGGATCAAGGTCGTCAAGCACGCCAACAACACCATCGGACTGCGGGGCACGCTCGGGTCCCGCTGCCAACCCAACAACCAGACCGACTCGGTCGAGGGGATCCGGGCCGCGGTCTACGAGGGCCTGAGCTTCGGGTCGGGCGACAGTGTGATCGGCATCAACCCCTCCGACGACTCGCTGGGCAGCGTGTCGCGGCTGCTGGAGATGACGCACGAGATCATCACCCGCTGGCAGATCCCCACCCAGAACTGCCTGCTGGCCCACGTCTCGACGCAGATGGAGGCCATGCGCAAGGGCGCGCCGGTGGGCCTGGTCTTCCAGAGCCTGGCCGGGTCCCAGAAGGGCAACGAGTCGTTCGGCATCGATGTCGCCATGCTCGACGAGGCCAACGCCCTCGCCAAGCGGTACTCCGTCGTCACCGGCCCCAACCACATGTACTTCGAGACCGGCCAGGGCTCGGAGCTCTCCGCGGACGCCCACCACGGCGCCGACCAGGTCGTCATGGAGGCCCGGTGCTACGGCCTCGCCAGGCGCTACGACCCCTTCCAGCTCAACACGGTGGTCGGGTTCATCGGTCCGGAGTACCTCTACGACTCGACGCAGATCACCCGGGCCGGGCTCGAGGACCACTTCATGGGCAAGCTCACCGGGATCTCGATGGGCGCGGACGTCTGCTACACCAACCACGCGCGGTCGACCCAGAACGAGCTGGAGAACCTCGCCGTGCTCCTCGGGGCGGCCGGGGTCAACTACATCATGGGCATCCCGATGGGCGACGACTCCATGCTCAGCTACCAGAGCTCCAGCTTCCACGACGCCCCCAGCCTGCGGCAGCTGCTGGGGCTGCGGCCCCTTCCGGAGTTCGAGGCCTGGATGGAAGACCTCGGGCTGATGCGAGACGGCCGACTGACCGAGAAGGCAGGCGACGCCTCCTTCTTCCTGAGCAGGTGAGGAGCACCGGATGAGCGCGATGTCGACCCAGGAGCTCCGCAGCATCGTCACGGAGGTCCTCGCCGAGCTGGCCGGAGCAGCCGATGCCGCAGCGCCCCCCTCCACTGCGGGCACTTCTGCGCTCGCCCCCGCCCCGACCGTCGCTGCACCGGCCCCATCACCGGCCCCATCACCGGCCCCATCACCGGCCCCCTCCCCGGCCCCCTCCCCGGCGGCCTCGTCGCAGTCCGGGGGGAGGACGCCGCCCGCGACCAGCCCGGACGGCGATCACCTGAGCATCGAGGTGTCCGACCCCACCGTCCCGGAGGAGCGCCACAGGATCGGCGTGCGGGACGCCGCGAACCCCAGTGGCCTGGTGAACCTCGCGGCCTCGACGTCGGCTCGCCTCGCCGTCGGCCGTGCCGGCCCACGCCCGCCCACCCGCAGCGTGCTGCTGTTCGGCGCCGACCACGCGGTGACGCAGGACGCGATCTTCGGCGACGTGCCCACCACCTTGCTCGACGAGTTCGGGCTCTTTCCCGTGCAGACGAAGGTCACCACCCAGGACGAGTACCTGCTGCGTCCCGATCTCGGCCGAGAGCTCGACGACGACTCCAAGCATCGGGTCGCCGAGAAGTGCGCGAAGAAGCCGCAGGTGCAGATCGTGGTCGGCGACGGCCTCTCCGCTGCCGCGGTCACCAACAACCTCCCGCAGATCTACCCCGTGCTCGAACAGGGCCTGCGCGACGCCGGGCTGAGCGTCGGTACGCCGTTCTTCGTGCGCTACTGCCGGGTCGGGGTGATCAACGACGTCAACGACATCGTCCAGGCCGACGTCGTCCTGCTGCTCATCGGTGAGCGTCCTGGCCTCGGTGTCGCGGACGCGATGAGCGTCTACTCCGGATGGCGGCCCACCGCGGGCAAGACCGACGCGCACCGCGACGTCATCTGCATGATCACCGACAACGGCGGCACCAACCCGTTGGAGGCGGGGGCCTTCGTGGTGGAGCACGTCAAGAACGTGATGAAGCACCAGGCCAGCGGAGTCGAGCTGCGCCTCCAGGAGAGCGGGAGCCGGTGATGGCGGTCCTCGACCCGATCAAGCCCACGATCCTCGCCACGAGGCTGATCCCCAACGTGGACCGGGCTCTCGCGGCCAAGCTCGAGCTGCGGGACGACCAGCGCAGCCTGGCGCTCATCACCTGCGACATCGACGACAGCCTCTACGTCTCCCTCGACGAGGCGACGAAGATGGCCGACGTCGAGGTCGTCTACGCGCACAGCTTCTACGCCGGGTCCGCGCACGCGTCCGGTCCGCTGTCCGGTGAGGTCATCGGCATCCTGGCGGCGCCGTCCCCGGCGGAGGCCCGGGCCGGTCTGGCCGCCTGCGTCGACTACGCCGAACAGGAGGCGTGGTTCCACGCCGCGAACGATGCCGGCGACCTGGCCTTCTTCGCCCACCCGATCTCGCGCACCGGCCGCTATCTCAGCAAGGAGGCCGACATCCCCGAGGGAACGCCGATGGCCTACCTGATCGCCCCGCCGCTGGAGGCGACCTACGCCCTCGACGCCGCGCTCAAGGCCGCTGACGTGGAGATCAAGGTCTGGTTCCCGCCGCCGTCCGAGACCAACTTCTCCGGAGGCTTCCTCGTCGGTTCCCAGAGCGCCGTGGTGGCCGCGTGCGGCGCCTTCCGGGACGGCGTCCTCGAGGTCGCGGCGCAGCCGCGGGAGGTGTGATGGCGCACGACGAGCTCGACAGTGACCTGAGGTCGGTCCAGGAGGCCCGCCACCTCGCGGTCGCGGCACGAGCGGCCCAGCGAGAGTTCTCCCACGCGACCCAGGCCGAGGTGGACCGGATCTGCGCGGCGATGGCCGACGCCGTCTACCGGGACGCGGCCCGACTTGGGCAGCTGGCGACCGACGAGACCGGCTACGGCGTCCCGGCCCACAAGCGGATCAAGGTCGAGTTCGCCTCCCGGACGGTGTGGGAGTCCATCCGCGACGTGCCCACGGTGGGGGTGCTGCGCCGCGACGAGGCGAAGGGGATCGTGGAGATCGGCTGGCCGGTGGGCGTGGTCGTCGGCCTGTGCCCGTCGACCAACCCGAGCTCGACCGCCGTCTACAAGGTGCTGATCTCGGTCAAGGCCCGCAACGGGTGCATCATCGCCCCCCACCCGTCGGCCAAGGCCTGCACCTACGAGGCCGTGCGGCTGATGATCGAGGCGGGGGAGCGGGCCGGGATGCCCGCAGGCCTGGTCGGCTGCATGCAGGAGGTCAGCCTCCCCGGGTCCCAGGAGCTCATGCGCCACTACGCCACCTCGATGATCCTCGCCACCGGGGGCACGCCGATGGTGCGCGCGGCGCACAGCACGGGCAAGCCTGCCCTCGGCGTGGGGCCCGGCAACGTGCCGGTCTACGTCGACCGCAGCGCCGACGTGCTGGCGGCGGCCAGCGCCATCGTCAACAGCAAGT
>Ga0335397_10010940_pt1 | contig 11204 bp, 5 predicted proteins | sample MAT04_FD_205740 | JGI IMG/M metagenome (GOLD analysis project Ga0335397, IMG submission 205740) | Freshwater microbial communities from Lake Fryxell liftoff mats and glacier meltwater in Antarctica - MAT-04 (spades assembly) (version 2) ...
AATAAAAAATTCCCTGCGGGAGAGTATGGTGTAGGTTGTGCTTTGATTATCGGACAACGAAAAGCCAGTACCGATTTAAAAACAAGTTTAAATGATGCGCTGAGAGATTTTAATGTTTCGGTGTAAGGACTTATATTTGCAGACCTGAAAAGGTTCAATGTTCAAAAGTTCAACAGTTCAAAGTTTGTGAACCTCTTAAACCTTTGGAACCTCTTGAACCTTTGAAACTTTAAAGTTGCCCAGATGGCGAAATTGGTAGACGCACTGCCTTCAGGTGGCAGCGTTCGCAAGGATGTGCAAGTTCGAATCTTGTTCTGGGCACTAAATAAAGAGGCTGTCTCAAAAGTATGACCAGCCTCTTTTTCATTTAGTAAAATTCAAAAAATCATTCTACAGAAGGCCAGATTGAATTCTGTATATAAGCTCAGATTTATTAAAAAATATCAGCCCGCAATCCTTCTTTTTCTACTTTTGAGACAGCCTTTTTTTTATTTTGTTTTGCTGTGGGGATGCACCTACGCAATAAAGATTTTTTACTGGAAAGCATCTGTCCCAAGGGTGTAAGTGCAGGTAATCGAGTGACAGGCTTCGTGCCTGCTTCGTACCATGTACGCCAGCCGTGCTGCATGGCTGGGGCAAACCCCGAATCATAGACGAAGGAAACAGGGAGGAAATACTGCTATTATTGCCTGTAGAGTGCCTGTAGAGTCCCTGTAGTTTGCCTGTAGATATGCAGGAATAAATTATTAATTTAGTTACCGTAAAACGTAATGCTATGGCAAAAAAATATCCCAGGGGTGTGGTACCACCCTGCCCGGGAAATCCCACTGATTATGACCTGGTGAACCGGAATGCTTATTATTACTGGCGGGCCAGGAAAGGCACGTATAAACCCGTTGTTTTAAGTGAAGCCCTTCTGCAGCGCAACTATGCTTTAAAGGCATTGAGCCCCACCATTAAATACCTGCGCCATATCCTTATTCCTTACATGAAACCGCTGCCCACGGGCAGCTTGCACAACAACCTTTTTAAATGGTTGCAGCAAAGCTGGATAGATACGGGCCAGATAGATTATAGTGGGATGAGGGGTAAGGAGCTACATGATACTTATACTCTACAAAAAATATTACAGGCTGTTTATAGTTGCACTTTACAGGACCATATTTTGCAGTTACGGTTGCAGTATCCCTGTGCAAAGGCAGTAAGCAAGCCGGGGCCGCTGGTAACCCAGTTTGCTCTGGAAGCGTTGCTGCTGTGGGGTACCGGGGATGATATCAGAACATCCAGCCGCCAGACATTGCTGTTTGATATAACCGAAGGTATTAACAGCGAATGTGTTTTTGAATTTGAACTGCCGCAGGGGCAGCACTGGCTGGCCATACTAAAACTGGTTTCTTTTGAAGGAGACGAAAATGCGAAGCACCCAAAGTATTACGGGATGAGGGTGGTGGAAGTGGGGGGATGATGAGTTATGAGTTACGAGTTGAGTTACGTCAAATCTGAAAGGTCAGTGATCAATAGTGAAGTATTGAGCTTTGTTGTGATTTGCTTACCCACAAAAAAAGAGATTAACTAAAAGCTAATCTCCCTGCACAGCGACCTGTTTCCGATGTGGCGTGCCCCTGTAATATAAATATACTAAAATGGTTGTGATTTGCTTTCAAACTTTTTAATATCTTAGATCTTTCAAATCTTTGTGAAGGTGGGAAACAGAATTACTTTTTGTGACCCCCGGCGACAAAGCAATCTATGAAGCATGTGAAAAATAATTTTTAACCTCATGAAGTGGAAGCAGGCTTCCCCGCCAGAAGCTGATACCCGCTTTTGGGTTGAGGTCTCCATTGATGCGTTTGTTGTATTTGGTACATGCATAAAATTTGTTCCACGCCTTTTTATGATATCTTAAATGTGTGCCCATAATTTGCGGGGCCAACAAATTGTTTTATTGGTTTAAGGTAAACTTGATGAATACACCTACCCAGGTGTAGAAAATGCGGCCGTTCCTGCCATTTTATTGCCAGGCTGCTGAAGTATTTTGGTTAAGCTAAATTGAACTGTTTCTTTAAAAAAGATGAAGTATGGTGGATACCACTATAGTAAATGAAAGAGAGGCTTGCCTTGTTAAATCGGCCTTGTCAACTTTAAAGTAATTAATTGTGTGGGGACTATGTATAAACACAAATATTTTTTTAGAAGAACTGGTAGTTGTCCTCCCTTTTGTTTGCTAATATTTTAAAGCCATGGTGCAATATGTTTGTTGAAACATAAATTTAAAACATAGATGGTATTCCCACCAATGCTGCTAATTTGATAGCAATGGTGGAGACATGAACATAGGAGGAGAGTAAAGTCTATTTAATTAAATGAAGCCCCTTATTAACAAGCCGGCTTATGAAGTAGCAGTTTGTTAAGGATTGAAAAGCTGACTAAAATTTGCATGTTGAAATTACGGTATCACAAAAATTTAAAATTAAAAATAATCCTTTACAACCTATGCTGGCAAACAAAACTACCACAAACTGGTAATAGGGAAACTACTCGATTTTGTGCGGGCCGGTTGTTTGATAAGAAAAAGTTAGATAGGTTTGGTAACAATAACATTCACTCCAAACCTACACTCTATGAGCCTGAAAAAGCTCGGCATGCTGCTCCTTTTAATCACCGCCTTTTGCAGCAGCATAGCGCAAACGGATAGTGCGTTGCAAACCCTCGAGAAATTCCCCAAAAAATATTTTGATGTAACAGAAAAAAAGGTAAATCAATACACAGAAAGGATAACGGGCAAAACTGAAAAGACGCTTACCAAACTCAGCAGGTGGGAAAACAAAATCAAAACTTTATTGCAGAAAGTAAACTCCGAAGCGGCAGATCGTTTGTTTGCGCCGGGCCAAATGAGTTTTAGCCAGGCGTTGGAAGAATATCGAAAAGGGCAAACCGTTGTAGCAGGTTACAAAGCTGGCTATGATAAATACCGTGATGATCTTACCACGCAATTGAAATACCTCGAAGAAAAAAAGGAATTACTGGATAAGAGATATATGGAACCACTCAAAAAAAGCAAAGCCGTTATCAGTAAGATGGAGGCCGATGTGCAGCAAACGGAAGCTATGAAACAATTTATTAAAGAGCGAAAAAAGCAGTTGCTGGAGGAGGCCATGAAACATTTAGGCAATAACAAGTACCTGCAAAAAATAAACAAAGAAAGTTTTTATTATACCGAAACCCTGCGTAACTACAAAGAGATTTTTAACGATTCAAAAAAGGCGGAAGAGACAGCCCTCACTATCCTAAACAAAATACCCGCCTTCCAAAAGTTCATGCGGGAGAACGGTATGTTGGCCTCACTCTTCGGTCCGCCGGGTGGCTCAGTTCCCCCTTCAGGGGGCGGAGGGGGCTCTCTTGCGGGTTTGCAAACAAGAGCGAGTGTAAACAGCCTCATACAAAACAGGATATCCGCTGGTGGGCCGAATGCCATGCAAACGGTTCAACAAAACCTGCAGCAGGCGCAGGCGGAACTTAGTAAACTAAAAGACCAAATTCTCAAAGCCGGTGGCAATTCAGCCGGCGGTGAAACTCCCCCTCCGGGTGTTGGGGTGCTTAATATGCAAAAAACGAAAACCTTTTTGCAACGATTGGAGTACGGCATGAATTTTCAACCTGAGAAGAATAACAACATCATACCGGGTGCTTTGAATGTTGGCCTTAGTGTAGGGTATAAATTAAATGGTAAAAGTGTGGTTGGACTTGGTCTAAATTATAAACTGGGCGTGGGTCGGATTGAAAAGATAAGGTTCAGCCATCAAGGTATTGGCTTAAGAACTTTTATGGACTGGAAAATAAAGAAGCAATTCTTTGTGAGTGGTGGTTATGAATTAAATCACTTAGCGTCGTTTAAAAATATAGCAGCCTTGCAAGATGCAGATGCATGGCAACAGTCTGCTTTATTGGGTATCAGTAAAAAGATAGTGATGAAGAGCAAGTTTATTAAAGGGGGAAAATTACAGTTGCTATATGATTTTTTGTGGAAGGAGCAAGTGCCAGTGAGTAAGCAGTGGGTAGTTAGAGTAGGGTATAATTTATAATAAATAAAATTTTACAAAAGATGATTTTTTTCAGACCAACAAGGGCAGTTTTAATGGTAGCTACTTTATTAACGCTGAATAATTTTGGCTACTCACAACTAACAAAGATGCCTGTAGTTCTATCTTCTGAGGTTGCAACACTTGGTAAATACGGTACTTATGATGTGAATTATAATACGGGATCACCTAACATTACGGTGCCAATATATAGTTTAAAAACATCTTTTATACCAATAGACATCTACCTCAATTATGATTCTAAAGGCTTTATGCCTAACGAGAGTGGCTATGATGTTGGTAAAAATTGGAACATCATTGCAGGCGGTGCTATTACCCGCATTGTAAAGGGAGAGCCAGACGACAAATATAATAGCCAACCATTGTTTCAACCTGGTACTAATGAACTTATGCAGTGCGATAAAAAAGGCTTTATTTATGGGCTTACTACTACCGGCACTACATATACAACCAGTTTTATAAACAACCTGTCAAATTATATCAATTTAACGTCATGGTCGACAAATGAGCGTAACAACATGGCATATCCTGTATATAGTCTGTATTATGAGCAAGAGCCCGATATTTTTACTTTTAGCATGCTAGGTTATTCCGGGAAGTTTTTTATGGCTAACGACGGGAGTATAAAGGTGATATCTGATAAAAAGTTTAAGGTAGACATTTCGCAGCTTGGTAACAGGTACGATTTTAAATTAATGATCCAGAATATAGGTATTAGTAATTTCAACAGTACCCTTGTAAGCACAATAAAGCTCACAGCAGATGATGGCACTGAATTTACGTTTGGTGGTACTCTGAAAGATATTGAAATGTCATTTGATGGCAATGAAGGCTCGTATGGTCCCACAACAGGCTTAGTACAAAATTCTGGCGTCGTAACAGCATGGTATCTTGTTAAAGTTAAAAATAAGGATGGCAGAGAGATCAATTTCATTAACGACAATTTTCAGGAAGTTAGTGGAACAACTCCTGGTCTTAGAAAAGACCAAACTATGCTTTTTTACATGTTCGATGGGAACGCCGGCGTCACTGAGGGAACTCATTATTCACCATTTTACGAGATAAAACTCAGGTTCAACAGATATTCCACAGCAGACAATTGTGGTGGGGGTGCAAGTCTATCCGATGTCTCAGACGTAAAAATATCGAGGAGCGTTGTTAAAAAATGTTATTTGAAAAAAATTGTGACGGAACTCGAGGAGGTTGAATTTAATTACACTAAAAATCAGAGATTTTATACCACCGACAATCCGGATTGGAATGGAAACTTAGCCGCTATTGTGGCTGTGAACAAACCCATGTGCTCTCAACGACTATCGAGTATCAACATCAAGGATAAAAAAATGCAAGGTGTCAGTATTGCTAATAACCAAGCCCAGCAATCTTCTCCAATTAGCAAAACTATTTTTTTAAATTACAGTTTTATCCGCAATTATCTTTACCTGGTGAGCCTTAATAACGATGGGGTCGTAAGTCAGTTTGTGTATGACAGAGCTAATCAATTGGATTTACCTCAGCCTATGACGTATGGAATTGATTACCTGGGTTTTTACAATGGAGAGAATTCAAATACAGGTTTTATTGGAGGTATTTCCCTTTCCACATTATTTAATGTGCATTACCCTGCGGGTGTCCGAGAACCTAATTCACTTTATTCTACCATAGGAATGTTGAAAGAGATCATACACCCTACAGGAGGCAAGACAGTATTTGAGCTTGAGAACCATTATGTAGGTAAATGGCTTGAAAAAACTACTCAAAGCCCTATAATTCCTGTTGTTACAAATTACACCGGATTAGGAAAACTAGTACCTGGTCTGCGAATAAAAACCATACAAAATATACCTGGTGAAACTGTGGAATTTAAATATGTCACCAATTGGGAACAACAAGTTGGTATGGTATCTAGTGGGATTTTAAACTATTCCAACGCTACAGGTTATAATTTTGAACAAGCGGGTAATGCAAATTTTTATAGCAGGGTTTTAGAAGAAAATAATCTAGTTCAGTCCTCAACTTATTTTGAGTACCCCGTTTCATACAGTGAAGTAATTAAAAAATACAATCAAGGGTTTGAAAAACTCAAGTTTTCAGATATTCTGACCAATCCAGATAAGTTAAACGCAGCAACCACATCGTTTTTCCGTACTCTGGAATTTTCCAATACCAATTTTATCGGTCAGATGAATAAGATATATTACCGGACTTCCTCTTCGGAAACTGAACGTGGAAAGTTGATTGAAAGTTCTGTTTATGATAATAGCAATTCTTTAAAAAGACGAAGCCAGATATCTTACAATACGGACCCTTTAAGGTTACAGTATTTTGGCACAGGCTTGATTAAGCCCGGATTGTCACCTATATGTATCAGTAGTTTAGGGTTATCCAAGGTTGGTTTGGGGGTGATTAATGTATACGAAAACTTTTATTATCATAACCTCCCTACCAAAGAAATAGTTACCGATTATAGCATGTTGCCTGGGGCACAACCTCTTATTACAACTACAGAATACCAATATATTAGTAATGTAAACCCACTCTTAAGAAAAAAAAAGGTATATACAAGTGCCGGAGATACAAAAGAGTTTAGTTACTTGTATGCCGAAGATATTCCCTCCAGTCAATCTCCGATTGTCATTACAAGCATGATTCAGAAAAACATGACAGGGAATATTTTAGAAGAACAGATAACAAAAAATGGAACTTCCTTACTTAAAAAAAATATATTTATTTATAGTATTGTAAGTGGAGTACCCCAACTAGCGGAAGAAAAAACGGTCAATGGATTAATTGCTCCCAATGAAATATTACCGATTTTGAGTATCACGAAATACACGCCCAAGGGAAATATTTCTGAGTCTACACTGCCTAATAATATCCCCATATCTTATAAATGGGAATATGATGATAGCAAAATGGTGGCTAAAATTCAAAATGCATTAGAAACGGATGGAAGATTTACCTCTTTTGAAAACTCCGTTTCTACTTCAAACACATTAACAGAGTGGCAGTTTAACAATCTTTCACGGGTAAATGATTATTTGTCCGTTACCGGACGCTCTTATTACAACTTGTTAAATAGCCCAGTGAGTGCAAGTAATCTTGACGCTTCAAAAACGTATAATCTAAGTTATTGGAAGAAAGATGATGCGGGCATAAGCATAACAGGCGGTTCCTTTGTAAATATAACAAGCAAGCCTGGTATTAACGGTTGGACGTTAATAGAAGGCCAACTACTTGGAACCTCTTCTGTTCAGATTTCTGGTAATGCAAAAATTGATGAGTTGAGACTACATCCGGTAGGGTCTTTTGCAACAAGTTATACGTATGAAGCATTGGTTGGCCTTACTTCAATTTGCGATGTCAACAATAATATTACATACTATCATTATGATGATAGAGGGCGTTTAAGCATTATAAAGGATCAGGATAAAAACATCCTCAAAAGATATTGCTACAATTATTGGTCGGAGCTAATTGATTGCTCAGCACCCTGCGATCCGGGTATCCCCATCTGGCAAAATACAACTGAAGTAAGATGTCAAACGATCGGCTGCTCCACAACGGGTTATCAGGAGGTAAAGCAAGTTAACGTAAGTCCTTGTGCCCCGCCGGGGCAGGAGCAATGGGTAGCCACTTATAATCCATCGGCCTGTCCGGTTACCGATATGGTACAAATAACATATCAAAGTTTTACTACAGGTTATACTGCTACTTACACAAGTAGTACGGGTCAGGTTTATACTTTCGTGGTGCCTAGCGGTATTGGGACCCTGGGATGCATACCCAACGGCAGATATACACTTAGCATACAGCCTACTGCAATGGGGATTATCGCAATTTTCGACAACGGTTGTACTACTGTATCAGGCACCAGTGCCATTTTTTCAATTCGTAATTTATTCTTTTGCAATAAAGTGGACATTAATGCAGATTATTTTTAAGCCTAATACAATTAAATATGATATCTATAAAATTAATAGCAGGGTTGTTGCTTTCCCTTTTTTTTGCAAATAGTGGAATCCACAGCTTTACCGTTCCAAAAATCGAAGGGGGCAACCTTGCATTGAATACATTTTCAGGTAAAAAGTTGTTGCTCGTTACACTACCGATGCAACAAAATTTATCATCAGATTCACTTTTACATTCCCTGGACACCCTGGCTGCTGCGCACCAATATAGTTTGCAAGTCATAGCTGTACCATCTTACGAGGATGGTTATACCCCCGCCCGAAAATCTGCTCTGAAAAGCTGGTATAAGAGCAAGCTAGGCAACTACATTACAGTTTGTGACGGATTGTACACCCGCAAAACATCTGGCACCCAGCAGCATGCATTGTTTAAATGGCTTACAAAAATAGAACAGAACGAGTCATTCGACATAGATGTTGAGGGGCCGGGCTATAAATACTTTGTTAAGCCCAATGGTGAATTGTATGGCGTATTAAGAGCACACGTAAAGATGGGGAGCAGGGGCGTATACCGCACTATCATGATGCAATAACATTGAGATAATATTAAAGCGTTTACAGATGAGATTTAAAAATACATACAGGCGCAAAGTGCTGCTTGCCATTGGTATTTGCACGGCTTTGGTACCATTCGTACACGGCCAGGTAAACTATACCGGCCCCGTGAATTTTGTACGCACTTGGGATGCCAAAGCACCAATACAGGATGCCAATGCACTCATGGCCCGGCCCGTTAAAGATGTGGTGATGACCACACAGTATATAGATGGGTTGGGCAGACCTATCCAAACCGTAATGAAAGAAGGTTCTCTTACTACGGGAGGTAGTGCTACGGATATGGTAAGTATGTTAGTATACGACGAGTTTGGGCGTGAAAGCGTAAAATATCTTCCCTATGCAGAAGCATCCATGGCTGACGGTAGTTTTAAAACAAATCCTTTTACCGCACAGGCAGCATTCTACAACAGCCTTAATCCGTTATCACCTATAGCAGGCCAGGGCGAAACTTTTTTTTATAGCAAAACCAACTTTGAACCATCTCCACTTAGCCGGGTGACAGATAGCTATGCTCCGGGTAATAACTGGGTAGGCAGTGAGACCAATCCCGACGCAGCTCAACGCAGAAATGTGCAGGCGAAATACTTTATAAATACCCAGGTGGATGCTGTAAGAATATGGAATGTAACCAATGGAACATTGGGCTCCTTCGGAAGTTATGCTGTTAACACATCCATCAATGGGGGTATTTATCCTGCAGGTGAATTGTATAAAAACGTAAGTATAGACGAATACAAAAAACAGGTTATCGAATTCAAAGACAAGGAAGGTAAAGTGATTTTAAAAAAAGTGCAGATTGACCCAGCCACCGGCATAGCAGACGATGGCACAGGTCGTAACCATACTGGTTGGCTTTGTACTTATTACATTTATGACGACCTGGGAAATCTGCGATGCGTTATACAGCCTGAAGCTGTAAAAAAAATGGATAATTATCCTGGTACGCCTAACTGGTCTCTTGCTCCTTACCTTGATGAGCAATGTTTTCGGTATGAATACGACCAGCGCAACCGAATGATACTAAAAAAAGTACCGGGTGCAGGGGAAGTGTATATGGTTTATGATAGCCGAGACCGGTTAGTAATGGTACAAGATGCTCAATTAAGAGCCATCAATAAATGGATGGTTACTCTATATGATGTGCTGAACCGACCCATACAGACTGGGTTGCTACTAAATACATTTACTGGTCCTGCCAAAACATTTTTACAACATCTTACAGATGCAAATAGCAGCACTGCATATCCTTTTGCTGTAGCCTCACCACCCACCACCGTGTATTGGGAATACCTAACCAAAACTGGTTATGATGTGTACGCCACCATACCGGCAGCCAGCGGCCTTGATGCTACGCCAGCTGCCGCTTTTCTCAATACCGCCAGTTACGGATTCTTTACTACATATAATGCATCTCCTGATTATGCGCAGCAATTGCCTTCTGCAGCATCAGCACAAACTAAGGGTATGGTAACCTGGTCGGAAACCAAAGTGCTGGGCACCAATATTTATTTATTTACGGTAACCATGTATGATGAAAAAGGAAGACCCATACAGGTAAAAAGCAAAAATATTACCGGCGGTGTAGATATAGCCACCACCCAGTATAGCTGGGCCGGCCAACCACTTGTAACAGTTTTAAAACACGAAAAATTGGGTACGCCAGCTCAAACCAGCATTCTGATTACCAGAATGTTTTACGATGACCTGGGCAGACTGGTAAAGACAGATAAAAAAATACAAAATACCAATGTAAATGGCAATGCCATTCCAACCAGTTATACCACCATCAACACAATGGCCTATGATGCGCTTGGGCAATTAAAAAATAAAACATTGGGCAGCAAAAAAGACCCGGCCACACAAAACTACTATAGCCCCCGGCAAAAGCTATCGAACCTTGATTATGATTATAATATCCGTGGCTGGTTGTTGTCAGTCAATAAAGATTATATAGCAGCATCAACTAATACCGACCAGTATTTTGGAATGCAATTAGGCTATGATAAAAATGCCAGCTTAGGAACATTTGCGCCACAATATAACGGGAATATAAGTGGTACTATATGGAAGAGCGAAGGCGACCAGCAAAAACGAAAATATGATTTTACGTACGATGCAGCCAACAGGATAACAAACGGCAACTTCACGCAGTATGTATCTGGTGGTGGGGCTACTGCTACATTTAATATAACCGCTGGTATCGACTTTTCGCTAAGTGGAATGACCTATGATGCTAATGGAAATATCATAACCATGAACCAGAAAGGATTAAAGCTAAACACCTCAACGACCATTGATCAGCTTACTTATAATTATTTGCCCAACAGCAACAAATTATCTAAAGTAACCGATGCTGTAACTGCTGTAGACAATGGCAAGCTGGGCGACTTTAAAGACGCTTCCAATGGCGCACCAAATGATTACGATTACGATATTAACGGCAACCTCACCATTGACAACAACAAATCCATCAGCAGCATTACCTATAATCATCTCAATCTTCCGTTGGCAATTACCGTGACAGGAAAAGGAACGATTACTTATACCTATGATGCAGCGGGTAACAAGCAGAAAA
>Ga0335397_10010943_pt1 | contig 11203 bp, 7 predicted proteins | sample MAT04_FD_205740 | JGI IMG/M metagenome (GOLD analysis project Ga0335397, IMG submission 205740) | Freshwater microbial communities from Lake Fryxell liftoff mats and glacier meltwater in Antarctica - MAT-04 (spades assembly) (version 2) ...
TCATCGCGAGGCTGACCTCGACCACACCGGCCCGCGACGACGTCGATCAGGCAATCGAGGACCTTCTCAACGACACCAGTGACGACCGCCCGCACGAACAGGGCGACGGATCGGCGGAGGAGCCGCGCGGATAGCGCTCCCGCACCGGTTGAGCAGGTCGCGCAGCGACCGCGTCGACACCGTGCGGGAATGGATGCGCGTGTTCGTGGCCATCGATGGGTGGCTGTCGACGTCTTTCGCCCGCTCCCCCGCGTCGCCACATTCGGAACCCGGCCAAATCCGCACCCAGAAAACCGCACAAGCTCGGGGATCACCTATCCGGCTCTGGCTCCGACTTCGGCGACAGCTTCTCGAGCACACCACGCCGAGTACGGACTAGTGGTCGCTTCCTCTCGTATCCGAACGACCACCACTGCGCACTCGGCGTGCTTGTGGTGCGCGCACGCGGTTCAGGTTCGTGCGCCAGAGCGCGCGGCTCAACCGGCCGCGAGTGAGTGTGCCCATTTGTGACACTCGCGCCCGGACGAGCGGGCGCAATTGTCACAGACGGGCGCTCACACGGCGCCACCTTCGACTTTGGCGACGAATTCCGGAGCAGACCAACTCCGACTACGGGGCAGTGGTCGCTTCCATCCGCATCCGGACGACCACGACTGCGTACTCGGCGGGATTCTGGTGATCCCATCAGATGTCGACACCCGCGCCAGAGCTGGCTGCTCAACCAGCGGATGCTGCGCGCCAGATGGCCCTTCTCAATCAGCGGACGTGGGCTGCACCGCCTGTGCACTCTCGACGACGACGTTGGCGTGCGGCTGCCATCATTCGACGATGGTGCTTCGAATCGATCCTCGACTGCCACTGGTCTGGCGCAGCCCAAGCAGTCTCCAGTTGGGCGTCGATGCACCGCCGGTCACCCTTGTCGACGTGTCGGAGGCGCAGGAGCGGATGATTTCGGCGCTCGTCGCCGGAATCACCCGGCCCGGCCTCGCGATGGTGGCGGCGGCCGCCGGCGCCGACACCGCCGAAGCGGACCGGCTGCTGCGGCTCGTCAAGCCGGCGCTGCTCGGCGCCGTCGGTCTGGCTCCCAGCCCCCGCACCATTGTGATCGCGGGGCGGGGCAGGGCGGTCGAGCGACTGGCAGACGCTCTCGCCTGGAGCGGGGTGGAGCCTCGGCTCGTCGGCGGTGACCTCGCGACCGCCGGCAACGCGCAGGACGTCGCGGTCGTGGTGGGCCACTTCGTGCTCGAGCCCGCCTTCCACGGTCTCTGGCTGCGACGCGACCTGCCCCACCTTCCGATCGTGTTCGGCGACACGGGAGCGCGAATCGGACCGGTCATCGAGCCGGGCCACGGCCCGTGCCTGCACTGCATCGAACGCTGGCACACCGACGCTGACCCGTCCTGGCCGGCGATGGCGTCTCAGCTGCTCGGCCGGCGGAGCCCGGTGGACGCCGGCATCGTCGCCGGGGAGGTCGCGGCGATCGCCGCCCGGATCGTGCTCTCCCGCCTTGCCAGCGGCCCGGCCGCGACAGCGGTGTCCGTGCGACTGGATGCTGCGACGGGAGCTACCGCCCCGACACTGTGGCGGCAGCATCCGGAGTGCGGCTGCGCAGCTCTGCCAGGAACCGGGACGGCTGACGCGGCGTCGACCGCTTCGGCGCAGCCTCGGCAAAGGACAGGTGCAGCCGCTCCCGCGCACGCGTGACGCCCACGTACAGCAGCCGGCGTTCCTCGTCAACAGCCGCGGGGGTCTTCGCATAGCTGATCGGAACGAGCCCCTCGCTCAGCCCGATGACGAAAACCGTCTCCCACTCCAGTCCTTTGGCCGAGTGCAGGGTCGCGAGGGTGACGGCATCCATCGTCGGCTCGTGCTGCCCCGCCGATCGCTCGTAGAGATCGTCGGAGAACTGCCGCAGCGTCGTGCCCGGCACCGCCGATTCGGCGAGGCCCATGATCGCGTTGAGCGACTCCCACCGGTCGCGCACGGCGCCGCGTGCCTCGGGAGCTTCCTGGGTCCAGCCGAGCGACCGCAGCACGTCGCTTACCGTCTTGAAGAGCGGTTCGACGGTGTTCGCGACCGACGCGCCCTTGAGCATCATGAGTGTCTGTTTCACCTCGGGCAGGTCGAAGAACCGCTTGCCGCCCTTGAGCTGGTAGCCGATCCCCGCATCCCCGAGAGCGGCCTCGAGCACCGCCCCTTGCACATTGATGCGGTACAGCACGGCAATATCCTGCGGGCGAGAGCCTGCGGCCACGAGGTCGGTGATCTGGTCCGCGACCCCGCGCGCCTCCGCGCGGTCGTCGCGGTAGGTGGTCACCGACGGCGCGACCGCCTTGTGTTGCGTCTTGCCCGGAAGTGGTTCCGGCCGCACTGCGGCACGCAGGCGCAGCGAACCGGCCCGGTCGCGCATGAGCTGGTTGGCCGTCTCCACGATTGCCGGGGTCGAGCGGTAGTTCTGCTCGAGCCGCACGACGGTCGCGTTCGGGTAGCGGGACGGGAACGACAGGAGGAGGTCGGAGGACGCTCCGGCGAACGAGTAGATCGTCTGGCTTGCGTCGCCAACGACGCAGACATCCTGCCGGTCGCCGAGCCAGAGCTCCAGTAGCGACTGCTGCAGCGGCGAGACGTCCTGATACTCGTCGACGACGAAAAAGCGGTATTGCTCGCGCACTTGTTGCGCGACCCAGGGCTCGGACTCGAGCATTCCTGCGGTGGCTAGCAGCACGTCCTCGAAGTCGATCTGGCGGCGCTCGTCCTTGACCCGCTCGTAGGCCCCGTGCAGCGCGACCATGCGGGTGGCGTCGAGGGAGTCGGGTGTGGCGCGGCTCTCGACGACAGCAGAATACTGGTCGAGAGTGAGCCTGGAGACCTTGCGCCACTCGATTTCTGCGGCGAGGTCGCGCAGCGTCGGGGTGTCGAGTTTGAGCCGCAGGCTCTCCGCCGCGTGGGCGATGAGCCGCCCTTTGGACTCGAGGATGCGCGGCATGGTTCCGCCGACGACCTGCGGCCAGAAGAAGCCGAGCTGCGAGAGCGCGGAGGCGTGGAACGTGCGGGCCGAGACTCCCCCGGCGCCGAGCTGGCGCAGCCGGCCGCGCAGCTCTCCGGCCGCCCTCGAGGTGAAGGTGAGCGCCATGACCCGGCCGGGAGGGTAGACGCCCGTCGCAACGCCGTAAGCGATGCGGTGGGTAATGGCGCGCGTCTTGCCGGTGCCGGCTCCAGCGAGCAGGCACACGGGCCCCAAGAGCGCCTCAGCCGCGACGCGCTGCTCCTCATCGAGGCCGTCGAGCAGCGACTGGGCGGTCAGTGCCACTCGCTCGCCATTCCGCGGACGGCGGTCACCAGTCGCGCCGATCGATGATGGGCCCGCCGAACCAGTCCTCGAGGATCGCGCGTGCGATCGACGTCGGGCCGGGCAGCGCGATCTCGTCGAGGGAGGCGGCGAGCTCGTCCCGGCTGAACCAGCGCAGGTCGAGGATCTCCTGGCCGTCGGGGGTGAGGCGCGACTCGAGGCTCTCGTCGACGATCGCGCGGAAGCCCAGCATGATCGACGCGGGGAACGGCCACGGCTGCGAGCCGAGATAGACCGGCTCGGCGACGCGGATGCCGGATTCTTCGAACACCTCGCGCATGACGGCGTTCTCGAGCGACTCGCCCGGTTCGACGAAGCCGGCCAACAGAGAGTATCGGTTGTGCTTCCAGAGCGCGTTGGATCCGAGGAGAATGCGGTCCTGGGCATCCGTCACCCCGACAATGATCGCGGCGTCGGTGCGGGGGAAGAGCTGGTGGTCGTCGTCCTCGGCCTTGCGCACCCAGCCTCCCTGCACGGGCATCGTCGGCTTGCCGCTACGCGGCGAGAAGCGGTGCGAGTCATGCCAGTTGACCATCGCGAGGGCCTCGGTGAATAGTCCGGCGTCACGGTCGCTGAGGCTCGCGCCGAGCGCCCGAAGGTCTCCCCAGCGCGCATCGCCCCCGAGCGTCGCGGCGGCGGGCTCGGACAGCTTCGCGGCGACGAAGGGGGTCGCGGCGGCGTCGACCGCGCGGCCGAGGTAGATGAGGTAATCCGCCTCCGGCGCCTCGGCGGCGCTCAGCAGGGCGAGCGTTCCGTCGTCGGCCAGTAGCGCGTGCCCGTTGTGCAGCAGGATGACACGGGTGGAGTCGTCCGCCCACAGCTCGGCGAAGAGGTCGGGCCGGCCGCGGGCGAGATAGTCGCGGTCGAGATCGTGCCGCGACAGCGGCAGACGGGCCGTGAACTCAAATGACATCGACGAACCTTACAGTCTGGGGGATGTTCGTGGCCTTCGCAGGGGGATTGGGCGTGGCTCGCTACCGCGGCCGCCGCTCGACAAACTACCCTTGAGACCATGGCCAGATCCCCACTCACTCTAGCCGCGCTCGCCACCTCGGCCGTAGCCGGCCTCGACGTCACGACAGCGAGCCGCTACGGCTCCGATTCCGGAGGCGACTTCGAGCAGGCCGCCCTCGTCACCCGGGACGGGAAGCACCTGCTGATCCGTGTTCCGCGCAGCCCATCGGCCGAGACTCAGGCCTCAGCTGACCTGATAGCTCTGCGGGCTCTGAGCACCGGAGTCCGCGGGCGTCTGCCGTTTTCCGCGCCGACGCCCCTCGGCCACGCGCCCATCGGCGAAACGCGCGCGGTCGTCTGCGATCTGTTGCCCGGGTCCCCCGTCGGCCTCGAGCAAGTGGCAGACGCGGACCTCGCCGAGTCGATCGGCCGTGCTATCGCGGCGATCCACGCACTGCCGACGAGCTTCGTCGCCGATGCCGGGCTCAGCATCGTGCGGCCGCTCGACGCCCTCGCCGCCGCCGTCACAATCATGGACCGGGCGGTCGCGACCGGTCTTGTACCCGCCGCGCTCGTCGTGCGGTGGGAGAACGCGACCGAGGACGCGACCCTGTGGCAGTTCGCCCCGACTGTCATCCACGGCGCAGTCGCCGGCGGAACCCTTCTCACAGACGGTCAGAAGATCACCGGCGTTGTGGAGTGGCATGCGCTCAGCGTCGGAGACCCGGCGCGTGACCTGTTCTGGCTGCTCGGAGCCCCCTCTGGAGACGGGGTCGACGCGTTGCTTGACGCCTACAACGCGGCGCGGGGCTCGACCGACCGTCAGCTGCGCAAGCGAGCGATGCTCTACGCCGAGCTCGAGATCGCCGAGTGGCTCCTGCACGGCACGAAGCAGCGCAGCACCGAGATCGTCGACGACGCGGTCGGCATGCTGCACAACCTCGTCGACGTCGTGCAGCACGACATCAACCGCCGGATCGACACGAACACCAGCCCGGTGATGACCGTCACCGAGGTCGAGGACATGCTCAACCGGAACGGCCGCAACTAGCCGGCTTCCGAGTCCACCGCGCGCGCGCTGGCGGTGCGGCTGCCGGAGCCGCTGCCGCGCCGCCGCGACACGATGCTCACGGGCATCCGCGGGGTGCGGATGTTGACGCGGAGGGTGAGCTCGCCCGATCGCGCGAGGGTCGCGGCTATCGCGATGCCGGCGATCGCCGGTACCAGTCCCGCGACGGCGAGGGCGGGTCGTGCGCCCCACTCCTCGGCGATCCAGCCCATGAGCGGGCCGCCGACCGCCTGCCCGCCGAGCAGAACCATGATGTACAGGGACATGACGCGCCCGCGGATGCTGGTGTTCGACGACAGCTGGGTCATCGACTCCGCCGCCATCGCGAACAGCAGCCGGGACAGCCCGATGCCCACGAGCGCGACGAGGAAGACACCGACGACGGGCGCAAAGCCCGCCGCAGCGGTGATCAGTCCGTACACAATCGCGCCGCCGACGATCGAGCGAAGCCGCAGGCTCGTCCGCCTGGTCGACAGCAGGGCGCCGAGGAACGCACCGACGGCCGCGAGCGAGCTGTACAGGCCGTAGCCGCGCGCCCCCGTCTCGTAGACGTCATTCGCCATCGCCGCGAGCAGCACGGGCAGCGACATGCCGAACGTCGACACGAAGAAGAGGGTGGCGAGGCTCCAGAAGATCGCGGGCTTCGACATCGCGTAGCGCAGCGCGGCGCGGATCTGCCCGGTGCTGCGGGTGAGGCGTGGCGAAGTTCGCAGCTCGCCCGTCCGCATCGCGCCGAGGGCGGTGAGTACCACGAGGCCGGCAACCGCGTTGGCGGCGATCGACCAGCCGGACCCGACGAGAACGATGAGCATTCCGCTCAGCGCGGGCCCGAGCATCCCGCCGAGATGGAAGATCGACGCGTTGACGCTGATGGCGTTGCGCAGCCGCGTGTGCCCGACCATCTCGGAGATGAAAGCCGAGCGCGCGGGTCCGTCGACGGCGGCTGCGGTTCCGAGCAGGAAGGCTGCGAGGAAGACGTGCCAGACCTGCACAACCCCGGCGATAGTGAGTGTGGCGAGGAGCGCGCAGAGCACGACCACCACCGACTGGGTCTGGATCAGCAGGGAGCGCTTCGCGTACCGGTCGGCGATCACACCACCCCAGGCGCCGAACAGCAGGATCGGGCCGAACTGCAGGGCCACCGTGATGCCGACGAGCGCCACGCTGCCGGTGAGCTCGAGCACGAGCCAGTCGATCGCGATGCGCTGCATCCACACCGAGGTGTTCGCCACGACCTGTGAGAGAACGTAGAGCCGGTAGTTGCGGATGCGCAGGGAGTCGAACGTGTCGCGCCAGCGGGGGCGGTCGAGCACGAGCGGGATGGGTTCGGTGGCGGGAGCGATGTTATTGGTTGTCGGGGCCACTGCTCCACCGTATGCTCGGCGTGGTCATAACAGGGAATAATCGATCCTATAAGTCCCATTGGTTTTCTCAATGATAGGGTCGGTTCCGTGTTCGATCCCGTCCTCCTGAAGACCTTCATCTCGGTGGCTGAGACACTGAGCTTCACCCGCTCCGCCGAGCTTCTGACACTGAGCCAGCCGACGGTGTCGCAGCACATCCGCAAACTCGAGAAGGCGGCGGGGCGCATCCTGGTCGCGCGCGACACCCGCGACGTGCGCCTCACCGACAACGGCGACGCGATGGTGGGATTCGCCCGAACCATCCTCGCCGCGCATGACGAGGCGACGGCGTACTTCACCGGGTCGGCGATGCGCGGGCGGCTCCGATTCGGCTCGGCGGATGACATCGCGTTGACCCAGCTGCCGCAGATTCTGCGCGACTTCCGCCAGCTCTACCCCCACATCAACCTCGAGCTCACCGTGAACCAGAGCGGCGTGCTGTCGCGCCGGCTGGGCGCCGGCCAGCTCGATCTCGTCTTCGTCAAGCAGGAGCCGGGCGAATCCGACGGGCGTGTGGTGCGCCGGGAGCGGCTCGTCTGGGCCGCGCACAAGTCGCTCGTTCTCGACCCGGCCGCGCACGTGCCGCTCATCGCCTACCAGGCGCCGAGCATCAGCCGTGCCGCCGCCATCCACGCCCTCGAGGAGTCGGGACGCACCTGGCGCATCACCTGCAACACGCGTGAGGTGAACGGAGTGATTGCGGCTGCCCGTGCGGGCATCGGCATTGCGGTGTTCCCGCAGACGATGATCCCGCCCGACCTCGTCGACGTGACGAACGCGTTCGACCTTCCCGCCCTCGGCGAGGTGGAGTTCGCGCTGCTCGCCAACCCGGCGACGGCGCGGGAGCCAATCGAGGCGCTCGTCTCGGCCATCCTCAAGCGCCCGAGCACACTCGCGTCGGCGCGAGGCTCCGCCTGACCATCAGCGCGACGATCAGCGAGACAATCAGGCTGTGAAGCCCCGCCACAGCGCGACCAGCTCGGCCTCGTCGAAGATGCGCTCCGGCGTGACGATCGTGTCGTCGCTGACGAAATAGAACACGGCGTCGATGAGGTCGGGGTCGATGCCCCGCCACTTCGCGTATGCCAGCCGGTAGAGCGCGAGCTGCAGCTGCTTCTGCTCGAGGTCCGCGGCATCCTTCGGCGCCTTGCCGGTCTTCCAGTCGACGACCTGGTACCGCTCACCGTCGAAGTAGACCGCGTCGATCTTGCAGATGATGACCTGGCCGTCGAGGGGGAGGTGAATTTCCCGCTCGACGTCCACCGCAGCGAGGCCCGCCCACGGCGACCTCTCGAAAGTGCGCTTCAGCCGATCGAGCTCGTCGAGCTCGATCGGGGCCTCATCGTCGTCGATCTCCCGCCCGAGCGCGTCGATCACGTCGGTGGATCCGCCGACGCCGTAGCGCTGCTCGACCCAGTCGTGGAAGAGGGTACCGAGCCGGGTGGCCCGGTACGGGCGCTCGGGCATCGGCCGACGAAGGCTGGCCGCAACTGCCGCCGGGTCAGTGACGAAGTCCTTGAACCTGGATGCGGAGACCCGACTGGGCAGATCGACGACCGTCCCCTCGCGCAGGCGCCGCCGCCGCTCCTCGAGCAGCAGGTCGAGGTCGCGTGCCCAGCGGCCCTCGTCGCCGGGAGCAGCGGCCCGCACAGCGTCGGCGGCCCACTCGACCCGCGCACGACGGTCGCCGAGCGGGTCCAGTGGCCAGGTGAGGGTGTCGACCTGGTCGCCGGCGGGGTTGCTCTCCTCGTCTGGAGCCTCGGGGAGCGGCCCGATCACCCCGGACTCGGCGAGCGGCAGCAGGAACGGGCTCGGCGTTCGCGGCTTCGTCTGGCTCGCCCAGAACGACCCCGTAAGCAGCAGCGCGTGGCGGGCTCGGGTGACGGCGACGTAGGCGAGCCTGCGCTCCTCAAGCTCGTGCCGCGCACGGACCTGCTCCGAGAACAGCTTCTGCGCGGCCACGAGATCCTTGCGGGTCTCGGCGTCCTTCCAGGCGAAGACCGGCAGCTCGGCGGCGTCGCCGCGGAACTCGTAGGGCAGCGTGCCATAGGACAGCCAGCCGGTGTAGCCGTCCCCCGGAGTGCCGGGCAGCTCCCCGCTGACCATCCGCGGCACCACCACAATGTCGTGCTCGAGTCCCTTGGCCCCGTGGATCGTCATCAGCTGCACTGTGCCCGGCTCCGGCTCCTCCGGTCGCGGGGCGAGCCCGTCGCGCCACTCGGCCTCGCGCAGCCAGCCGAGGAATCCGCTGAGCGAGGCGGACTCGTCGACCGCGAGATAGCCGGACAGCGCGTCGAAGAACGCGTCCATGTTGGCCCCGCCGAGCGAATGGGTCTCGTTCGCGATCACCTCGATGTCGAGGCGGAGCTCGTGCTCGACGAAGGTGACGAAGTCGAGCAGGTCGAGCCCGGAGCGGGCACGCAGCAAGGCGAAGGTCTGCCCGGCCGAGCGCAGACGCGCAAGCCCCAGCTCGCTGAACGCGCCGAGCGCGCCGTGGCCGGGCCTCGCGGTCGCGACGAAGTCGAGCGCGTCGACGATCGATCCGCCCTCGCCATCGGCGACAGAGTTACGCAGCAGGGTGCGCAGGTCATCGTCCAGCGGCTTCTGGGCGTAGTCGCGGCCTGCGAGCCAGGACGCAACACGCCCGAGCACCTTGAGGTCGCGCACACCCACGCGCCAGTGTGCGCCAGCGAGCAGGCGCACAAGCTCGGAGCCCGCCGACGGGTCGCCGACGACCGTAAGGGCGCAGACGAGGTCGGCAATCTCCGGCTCGGCCAGGAGCCCGCCGACGCCCAGCACGTGGAACGGCACCCCGTGCCGGCGCAGAGCGTCGATGAATACGCCCTGGGTCTTGCGGGCCCGGAACAGCATCGACGCGCTCGGTGGGGAATCGGCGGCAGGCTTGTCCTTCGTCCAGGCGCCCGGCGCGGTGGCAAACTGGTCGCGCAGCCAACGTGCGGCCGCGTCGGCCTCCTCGGCGAGCGTCTGCTCGAACACCACCTCGACACTGACGCTCGATGCCGCGGGGGACGCCTCGAGGCGCTGCACCCGAACGGTGCTCTCCCCCGCGAGCGGCGCAACGATGGCGTTCGCGACCGCGAGGATGTCGTGGCCATTGCGCCAACTCGTCGAGAGAGCGAACTGCTGCACACCGCCTGGATCCGCGGCGCCGAACTGCCGCCCGAAGCCCTCAAGGTTCGCGGCACTCGCGCCGCGCCAGCCGTAGATCGACTGGTTCGGGTCGCCGACTGCCATCACGGCGTGGTCGGCGAAGAGCTCGGCGAGCAGCCAGGTCTGCACGACGGAGGTGTCCTGGTATTCGTCGAGCAGCACGATGCGGTAGCGGTCGCGGAAGTCGGCGACGACCGCCGGCACGCCGCGCACGATCTCGAGGGCAAGCGCCACTTGGTCGGAGTACTCCACGAAGCCGCGCGCGGTCTTCGTCGCGGCGAACTCGGCTGCGAGCTCGACGAGGACCGGCAGGGCGCCGACCTTCGCCGCAAGCTTGTCGACCTCGGCATAGGCGCCCGTGCCACCGAGCGGCAGGTCGGCGACCGACACGAAACGCTCCGCCATCGTGACGACGTCGACCGGGTCGACCACGTTCTCACTGATCGCCCGGCTCAGGGTCAGCATGTCTTTGGTGAGGGTATCGACCGAGCGGCCGAGGCCAGCGAGACGGTCGTCGCCGCTCGCGACCACGATGCGCCGGGCGAGCTGCCAGGCCGAAGCCTCGCCCAGCACGGCGCCGTCGCTCTCCCGCCCGAGCAGAATCGCGTTGTCGCGGAAGATCGTGTTGGCGAACGAGTTGTAGGTGGCGACGAGCGGCGGGTCGAACGCGTCGTAGTCGCCCGCGACGAGGCCCTTCTCGGCAAGCTGGGCGATGCGCTCACGGATGCGGGTGGCGAGCTCACCGGCGGCCTTGCGGGTAAAGGTGAGGCCGAGCACCTGCCCGGCGGTCGCGTGGCCATTGGCCAGCAGCCACAGCACCCGGTTGGCCATCGTCTCGGTCTTGCCGCTGCCCGCACCCGCGATGACAAGCGCCGGTGTGAGTTCGGCCTCGATCACGGCGCGCTGCTGCTCGGTCGGCCGCGGCTGCCCGAGCGCGTCGGCGATGTCGTACGCGCTCACCTGCCGCCGCCCCGCGCCCGGCTGGTCGGCGCCCTGCTGATTTCCCTCAGTCACTGGATACCGCCCTCACCCGGTGGAGCTTCGCCGCGGAATTGACCGAGGCACCCCAGCCGGTCAGGTCCAGCGTCCCCTTAAACTCGGATGCTGCCATCAGAGTCGCCGCTTGGCTGATCCGTCGACGGAATCCGTCGAGGGCCTCGGCGTCGAGCTGCGCCTGCTCGGCAACCCGGTAGCTCTTGCCGCGCAGCCCCTCCTTGACGAAGAGCAGCTTCGCTCCCCCGCCGCTGTGGGCGCCAA
>Ga0335397_10010952_pt1 | contig 11200 bp, 7 predicted proteins | sample MAT04_FD_205740 | JGI IMG/M metagenome (GOLD analysis project Ga0335397, IMG submission 205740) | Freshwater microbial communities from Lake Fryxell liftoff mats and glacier meltwater in Antarctica - MAT-04 (spades assembly) (version 2) ...
TGCCACTCTCTTCGTTTCCATAGTGTCCACTTGTTTGTTTCGTGGACACTATGCTGGCCCGCTTTCTCGCTCTTCTCAAGATGGTGTGGCCAGCCGCTTACGACTCACGTCACCACCGCGCTGGCAATCAAGCCGTGGCGCTTGTCGCTTGTCGCTTAAAGTATGGCCCATAAAGCGCAACTCGCTAACTGTTTTACCCTTGCAGTACAGCAGGGCGTCAACTTTTGTATTTGACTCATGCGCCTTGTTGTTCGGGCGCGTCTGTCCCTTGAAACTGCTCCTGCCGCCGGGCTCATCGCTGCCGCCTTTGCGCACAAAACTCTTGTGGCCCACCCAGGTCTAAATCAAGGTGGAGCCCGCGTCTTAAGTGCTCGACAGCGCGTCTATCTTCTCCAGCGCCTAGTTAACCATCTGGCGTATCGCGTGCAGCAGGTTGGGCGCCAGCACAAAGTTTTTTTGAACTTACCTCACTCCTCCGAAAAATTTAGAAAACTTTCGCCGCATGGCCCTGAGTTTGGGTGTCCTTCATTCATAAAGTTCAATAGTGGGCAGTGGCAAGGGGCAAACGGTATTCAGTGGTTTGAAGGGCCGCGCGTGGGTGGAAACAGGGCAGAGTCGTGAAGCAGCACCTGGACAATACGCTCGCATGCAAGACCGTCTCCGTACGGATTATGGGCAAAAGACATGGCTTCGTAAGCCTTTGGGTTGCGCAGCAACAGGTTAGTCTCGTCGGCGATCTTGTCAGGGTCCGTTCCCACCAGCCTGGCGGTTCCCGCATTGACGGCTTCAGGTCGCTCGGTGGTGTCGCGCATCACCAGGACCGGCTTCCCCAGCGAAGGCGCTTCTTCCTGAATACCGCCCGAGTCGGTCAGAATGAGGGTGCTTCTGTTCATGAGGTAAACAAAGGGCAGGTAGTCCAGGGGGTCGATCAGATGCACATTGCCGACCCCGCCCAGCAGTCGCCTGACCGGTTCCTGAACTTGGGGATTGAGGTGCACGGGATAGACGAGTTGGATATCGTCATGACCGGAAGCGATTCGAGCAAGCGCCTGGCATATCTGCTCAAACCCCTGGCCAAAGTTTTCTCGTCGGTGGCCGGTTACCAATACCAGTTTTTTTCCAGCGTCCAAAAAGTTGAAATCCGCCTCGAATTGCAGCAGCATGGCAGCACTGCCCACAATCTTTTCTTTCACCTGCAGCAAGGCGTCGATGACAGTGTTGCCGGTGACATAAATGGTTTTAGCGTCAACGCCTTCGCGGAGCAAGTTGCCGCGCGACGTGGTGGTGGGTGTGAAATGCCAGTGGGCCAGCGCGCTGGTGAGCTTGCGGTTGGCCTCTTCCGGCCAGGGCGAATACAGGTCACCGGTACGCAAGCCGGCCTCGACATGGCCGACCGGAATTCGCTGGTAAAAAGCGGCCAGCGTAGCGGCAAAGGTGGTCGAGGTGTCACCATGAACCAGCACGGCATCGGGGTTCCAGTCAGCTAGCACGGATTTCAGTCCCAGCAGAACTCTGCTGGTGATGTCATAAAGGTCCTGCCCGGGTTTCATCAGGTTCAGATCGAAGTCGGGATGAATGTCAAAAAGGTTCAGGACTTGGTCGAGCATCTGGCGGTGCTGCGCGGTCACGCAAACCTTGATGGTAAAGGCGGCTTGGGCCTGTAGCGCCTTGACCAGCGGCGCCATCTTGATGGCTTCAGGACGCGTACCGAAGATCAGCAGAATTTTTTTTGTCATTGAAGACCCTTGTGTAAACTTGGTGTCGAATGAGGCCAGGGGTGGTGGCATACGCCGCACCAGACCGATGCAAGCTATTTTGACCTGCATTCAAGCTGCCGCCTGTAAGAGCGAAGCGCCACATATCGGACTAGATGCCGCTTCTAGCAGCCATTTTTAGAGGCCTACACATCCATGGAAAAAAGCAGTGGGACAAGCCTATAGAACAACCGCCGAGTCAATTCTGTTAAAACGCGATTCCCATGAGTTTTCGATTCTGAATATATTGATGTCCTCAATGCGGTACTTATAAGCCAATGCCGCATCAACATGGGCGGCCAAGTTGTCCGGACTGTCAATCAGAAACACGCCAGGTCTTCCATCGCGAAGAGCCATTTCCCCAAACCGGGTGGACAGCACAGGCAGGCCCAGCGCAAAATATTCGTAATACTTTATCGGATCGACCGATGCTGTCAGTTCATTTTTTATGAACGGAATCAGACCTACCGTGAAGCCCTGCATCCATTGGATGGCAGAAGCGTGATCGCAGGCAGGAAATAACTCAATATTCAAAGGTACGCCAGCAGGCGGCGCCGTATAGATGGGGCCAACCAGACGAATACGCATGGATGGATTGTTTTGCGCAAGCGAGAATACAAGCTCCCAGTCAAACCAGTGCCCGATGGTTCCAACATAACCAAGTACGGTTTGCACCGGCTTTTCCGTTTTTTCAGACATGAACGGAAGGCTTTCAATAGCGCAGGCATTCAATACGATCACAGGTGTAGAGCGCAACCTTGAGAACCGCTCGGCCAGCATTGTCGAGGACACCAGAACGCGGGAAACCCGCTCAGCAATAGCCTTTTCGCGGCGGGCCATCGATTGTCGCGAGAATCCATGATAGAACGCAGGAAAATCGTCCATGGCATCGTAAATTGAATGAATGTCCGGGTGTCTTTGAAGTACTTGAAGAGCCAATTCAGAAGGCTTGCCAACGACAATCTGGCTGTCGCCATTCTTTAAAAATAAATCAATCTGCTGGAACAACCTGTTCCATAAAAGTCCATTAATCCGGCCCGAACCGGGCAAAGGTTCAATCGGCAGTGCGTAGGCACGGGTAACGGTCAACCACTCAGGTGCGTAGTTCACGTTTATAGAACTGGAGCTGTGGCGAAGCTTGCTTTTATTGGTTTGAAAATCACGCCAAACCGGTAGTCTTGTAGCATAAGGTTCCACCCACAAGACATTTCCACCAGTTCGTTCGTGGAACCACTGAACATACTTGTGCGGTCGCTGCGCAAAACTGAACCACGGAACAGGAGAAAAATAAACCATCCGCATCAGGAAAACCTCTTGTGCGGCATTGGTTTTTTGACTAACAACCCAGCCAAAGCAAGCATGCCATCCAGGCACACAGCATCGGGCAGAAAAAATTTTATGGGTGAATAGACCAAGCGGCAAACCGACAAATCAAAGACTGCATGTTTCATGCTAGGGGCGATAAACATGAGGTGCCCAGGCGCCCCATTTTTTCTCGTAAATAAGCTTGTTCTGGTCAAAAAGCGTCTGGCGGTCAGCGCTTCTCAATTTGTTGAAGGAAGCGGACAAATGATGATGGATGAAAACGTCTTCAGCGCAGGCGACCCGCAGTCCAATTTGTTCAATCCGGCGGCAATAATCGTCGTCCTCGAAAAATCCACGGCCAAAGGCCTCGTCAAGCGGGCCGACCTGCTCATAAACAGGGCGTGAAAACATCACGCAAAAGAAAGCGGCTGTATGCAGGGGAAAGGTTTGCCCCAGATGCCGGCGCACATGCGCATGAGAAACAGCAATCATCTGTTCCATGCTTTCATAGGTAATCTGAATTTTGGCCTCGTTGCCGATGTTGTTGGTCACCGGTCCGATCAGGCCAATGGTGGTGTCACGCTGCAAATGCCTGAACAAGGTGCGCACCCAGCCGGGCGTCACGTAGGTGTCGTTGTTCAGCAAGACCAGATAGCTGCCGGTCGCCAATACCAGACCCTGATTATTGGCTGCGGCAAAGCCGCGATTGTCGTCATTCAATATCAGCTTGCGGTTCGGTGCGCCGGCAACCCACTCCGTCAAATACTCGGCAGAATTGTCTGCCGAGGCATTGTCAACAACAATGATCTCCATATTTTCATAATCGGTCTGTTCATCCAGGCTGGCAAGACAGGCACGGGTGAAGTCCAGGTTGTTATAGGTCACCACGATCACGCTGACCTTGGGGTCCTGAACCGAAGACTCGGCATGCCCAATCAGCGTTCTGGCCCGGTGCTTCCATGTCTGCTCCCTGGCGAATGCCTGGCGTTTAGTCACCGCATCCGGTGCATCCCGCCCGCTCAATACATCATCAACGGCAGATAAAAAACCCTCGGTATTTTCAGCAACCCGCACCAGGTCGCCAAACTGCTGCATTTCAGGCAGATCCACCGACACCACCGACTTTCCGGCGCTCAGGTATTCGTAAACCTTCACGGGATTGGTCGCCAGCGTCAAGGGGATCACCTTGAATGGCAAGAGGCACACGTCAAAGGCATGCAGATAGGTTGGCAATGCCGCATAAGGTATTTCACCCAGCATGACAACATTGGAAAGCGGCTTGAACCGCTTTCGGGCATTCACGGTGTCGTCACCTATCAGCAATATGCAGCAGTCATGGAATCGCCGGGCAATCGACTCGACCAGGTCCTGGTCAAACCATTCGGCAATGGCACCGTAATAACCAATAATCCTGCGGCCCTGCACATCGGCATACACCGTGTCGGTTTTTCGGGAAAAGTGGTCAAACTCGCCGGCATTTCGTATCAATGCACGATTTGGCGTGTGTTCGGCAACAATGTTGTCGAGCCACACAGAGGTGGTAATCGTCAGGTCTGCATGCCGCATCAACGCGCGTTCCAGGGCCAGCACCGCCTCGGCGGTGTTGCCGAATCCTTCGTGATGGTCCATGCAGTCATAAACCATCCGGCTGTTGGGCAATGCCGACGCAATGTCGCACCAAAATGGATGCTGCACCAGTGAAACAAGTTGCCTGGACCCTGCCCAGGCCAGCACATCGCCCATGCTGGCCCGCAGTTGAACCACCGCTTCATGGCTGGGCGCCGACGTATAAATGACAGGCGCGCCGGCGGCATGCAGGTTGATCTGGTAAAGCCGCTTGTTGCTGTCAAGCGATTCATGCGAAAAACCTGGACGCGCATCATTCACCAGGTTGGAGGAAATATAAAACACCCGCCGGCCGGAAGCCGCAAGCGCCTGGGCCAGTTGCTGCGGCCGCTGATGCCGAAAATGCCAGTCGATGACGCCCCAGACAATGTAGTCAGGCTTGCCTGCTTCCTGCGCTGCCGGCACGGCCACAGGCGGCTGAAAAGGCACCGACGCCAGCATCTGGTTGCGCACTGCCGCATACGACGGTTTTACCGTTTTGCGGTAAGCCAGGCCCAGCATGTGCCGAGTGCCGGGGGACAGTGGCAAACGCTGATAAGTTGCCCGCAGGCCCTTGAAAATATTTCGCCGGTCTTCGTCCAGCAATCCGTGGCGGTACAGGCGAACGGCAAAGCGCAGGGGACTCGTGAACTGCCATGAACGGGAGTCGTGCAGTATTTCTACTGGGGGCAACGTTTCCTGGGCCAGGGGCGGCTCTGGCTGCGTGGCCAGCGCTTGCGCCTCACGCAGGTCGCCCAGTTGCTGTAGCGCAGCAATCTTTTCATTGCACGCAAGAATCTGGCCGGACAGGTCGGTGATGCGGGTATCGCGATGCGCGATGAACTGCTCCAGTTCAGCCAACTGGAGTTCCTTCTCCTTGACCACAAGATTTAGCTTGGCACTTTGTTCATCTCGCTCTGACAAGGTGGCTTGAACACCGGCAATTTGCTGTTCACGCTCTGACAAGGACACCGCCTGGCTGGCAATTTGCGCATCGCGCACGGCAAGCAGCCCCAGCGCGTCAGCCGCCCGGGACTCCAGGGTGGCCGACAGGCGCGTCAGCTGGCGCACCTGCGACTGGAAATCGTGCGATTCGACCTGCTGGTCTTTCAGCACCAAGTTCAAGCCGTCGAACCACTCGCTGGCGGCATAGACCAGAAAAACCTGTTTGCCGTTCCACTGCGTATCGGGCAATGCCCGGCAATCAATCACCCTTGACCAGACCAGCCTGAAGCCATTTGGCAACGCCAGCGGAATATTGTCAGGAAGGAAGGAATAAAAATGCGCGGCAATTCGGTCTTTTTCCTGATACGGTAATGCCAGAACAATGGCTTTTCTGGCTCTTTGGCCCAATAACTGAAGCACATCGTAGGGCCGGTGAAAATGCGCCAGCGTATTGGAAGAAAAAACGACATCGAACATTTCCGGATCGCCCTGGCTTTCATCAAGCCAGTCGCTGCTCAAAAAGCGAATCGCCGGATAACGCGCTCTGGCCTGCCCGATAGCCTGCGGCGAAAAATCGATGCCGGTAATCTGCCGCGAATCCACGTAGCCGGCCCACACGTCGGTTCCGTCGCCCTGGGCGCAGCCCCAGTCGGCAATGGTTAACGATTTCTGGCGAACCTGGTCCAGCAACCACTTTGGCAAATAATCGATGGCAAGTTTTGCAAAGAAACGCGACTGCCGTGGCCCTTCAAAAAGCGCCTGGTCGGCGGCAAAGCGGTGCTCCCAATTCGTTGCGTCTTGGATGGTCGTGGCGTCGGTCATTTAATGGATGCTGATTTTTTGTTCAATGGGCGGCTGGTTCTGGCCAAACTGGCGGGCATCGCAAAGCGATGAAAAATAGTGCGCGCCTTCAATGTATTTGTAACAGTGGATGTTGCTGTGCTGCCGATTTTTCATTGCAGCCACCAGCAGATATTTGCCGGTCAGCAGGTGATTATAAAAACGAAATGACACACTGAAACTTTTCGTATCGGGCGGGCGCCTAGCGTCAGAGGCGCGCGACGTGGAAACGATCAGGTCGTTTCCCTTCAAATCTGCGATGGAAAAGTCAATGCCATCATCCAAGGCAGTATTTCCAGCGGAAACACCAGCTTTTTGACGTAATTCAGATGGGAAAACAGCAACGTGAACCGACAGCGCCATGGCGCCCTGGCAAGCGAAAAGCGACTGCCAGCGGTATCCAGGCATTTTGCTATAGTATTAATAGCTATAAACCTATATGGGACAAGCGGAAAAGCCTTATTTTACCTGATTAGATACATGCCTCAGTCAATGTTTTTGTCATCCCGGACTTGATCCGGGATCCATCTCTTATACCAATCCCGAGAGATAAAGAACCAAAACCAGGGATCGGAGTCAGAGCGGTATTGGCTTTCGGTGGAGGTTTGGAAATGTTGTCTTAGCAAATCATTGACCGGCTCCAGCCGTATGATTTCGACCGGTTGGCCCGCAAGGAACCCGTTGGGTGCCGCAGACTGCGCGTGATTGCGTTGGCGCACCTCAAGGAGGGCAAGAGCTATACCGAAGTGGCGGCTGCACTGCGAGTGACGCGGCACGCGGTGATGTGCTGGGTGCAATGGTTTGACGCTGGCGGCGTGGCCCGTCTGGCCGGTCTGCCGCACGAGTGGAGTACGCAGCGCCTTGCCAAAGCACAGGAAGAAGCGTTTCGCCAGGCGGTCGAGCTCCTCCAGCGCGAGCGCGGCGGCGGGCGGGTTCGGGGCGAAGAGATTCGCCAACTGCTGGCCGGGCAGTTTGGCGTGGCCTACAGCCTGAACGGCGTGTATGACCTGATGAAACGCCTGGGGCTGGTATGGATTTCAGCACGCGCTGTCAGTCCCTACGCCGATCCGGCGGCACAAGCCGAATTCAAAAAAAAAACTTCGCCCAGGAAGTTGCGGCAACGCTGCCGCTAGGCATTGCGCCTGAGCAGGTCGATGTGTGGTTTCAGGATGAAATGCGCATCGGCCAGCGTGGCACGCAAACGCGCCTTTGGGCGCGCAAGGGAACGCGCCCCCGGGTGGTGCGCCAGCAGCAGTCCGAGTTGGCGTACGTCTTTGGCGCCGTCTGTCCACAGCTGGATAGCGCGGTCGGCCTGGTCATGCCGCACGCCAACACCAAGGCGATGGGTCATCACCTGCAGGCCCTGAGCGAGGCGGTGCCTGCGGGACGCCACGCGGTGCTGGTGCTGGACCGCGCGGGATGGCATACCACGCCCAAACTGCCGCAATTCTCAAATATTTCATTGTTGCTGCTGCCGGCAGGCTCGCCCGAGTTCAACCCGGCCGAGCAGGTGTGGCAGCAACTGCGCGAGCGGCACCTGGCCAACCGCTGCTACGACGGCTATGAGCAGATCGTTGACGCCTGCTGCGACGCCTGGAATGCCTTCACGCAGATCCCTGGCGCCATCCGCTCTTTGTGCTCGCGAAGCTGGGCAGTGCTGCTTTCGGCTTCGGTTATCTCATGACACGGGATTGGTATTACGGCCCTTGTTGACCAATGCGGGGTCATGGATTGCGGGTCAAGCCCGCAATGACAAATTGGAGTCTGTGATGCGTATCTAATCAGGTTATTTGCTTGAGAAAATACATGGCGCGGCACCTGGCGCATTGCCCACCGCACGGCGGCACACCGGCAGGTGTTGGCATAAAAGGTTTTCATAAGAAAGACGGCATCGGGGGTTGAAGCCCGAGATCGCCGGGACGGGTTGGCAGGGCGGCAATCCGGTTGTCAGGCGCACCGCGCGCAGGCCAAACTTGCGTATAAGTAGCAAGGGCAACGGTAAAATTAAGCAAGCGCGTTATGCCGTTCTGCATGTTTTCGCACCAGATTGAAATAAATGTCTTCCAGCTGACGAGCCTGTCCAGCCACATTGAACAGCTCTGTATCGCAAAGGGTTTGTTTTAAGCGTTGCTTGATCTGGTCCAGTTCAGTAGCGTGATTGAGCAGGCGTACAGCCAAGTCCACGTAAGCGGCACGGTCGGGTTGCACCAGCGTCGGCACCCCAGCCGCGTGAAGCAGTGCGCCACTCACGCGCGAAGCCCAGTTGCTTCCCTTGAGCGCGACCACCGGAACATGGGCAAATAACGCATCGAGCGTGGTGGTGTGCCCGCCATAAGGCCACGGGTCCAGCATCAGGTCACAGCATTGCAAACGGGCCAGATGGGTTTCCTGCGACTGCTTGGGCGCAAACAAAATTTGCCGTACAGCAACCCCGACCCGCGCGGCCGATTGCATCAAATGGCGCCGCGCTGCCTCTCCCGGGTCCAGCACCCACAGCACCGTGCCAGGCGATTGCAGCAGCACCTGCATCCAGGTGGCCCACACGTCACTGCCTACCTTGTCGATGGCATTGAAAACGCCAGCCACGCGCCCGGTGGCAGGCAAACCCGCCTGGGCACGGGTAGGCGCCGCAGGAAGGTGTCGCGCCAAGTAATCGCTCACAAAATAGGTGGGCGTGATCCGGAGTACCTTTTCCGGAAACAGATGCTCCTGCTCGGCGGGCAGCGTGTATTCATCGGCTACGATGTAATCCACCGAGCGGCCCCCCGCCGAGCCCGGAAAACCCATCTGTGACACCTGCACCGGCGCTACTCGGTGGGCCAAAATTCCCATTCGTTGCAGCCGGGTCGGGCCACTCAGATCGACCAGCACATCGAGCCGGTGGCTGCGCATCAAGTCAGCTGCTGCTGCATCGCTCATCTGGGCCACGCTGTGCACTGCGCCGAAATGCGACAGCACCTCCTTGCGAATGGCCGAACCGTCGTCCCAGCTGGAGCAATAAGCCACCAGCTCAACCTTCTTGCGGTCGTGGTGCCGGAACAGCCCGTTCAGCAGCCATGCCGTCGGGTGATTGCGAAAATCGCTCGACAAATATCCCACCCGCAAACGCCTGCCGTCCAGCGATTGAGGCACCGCAAGCGGCTTCAAAGACACTGCCGGCAAATAGCGTTGTGACCATTGGCGAACCACCGCCACATTGGTGGCCTCATCGCCACACCACAGCAAATGGTCCCGTGGCGACTCGTTCGCGCCGGAAAAATCACCCGCAGCATAGGCCGCCCGCAGTTGCGCCACGAGCGGATCGGCCACCTGCCAAGCCGCACTTCGCAGCGCCATTCCCAGCAAGGCACCTGCCTGGGCCAAAGGCCGACCCAACTCATCGTAAGCCGCGCAGGCCGCCAACAAGGCGGCTTCGTTTGGATGACAGCGCATCAACAAATTGGCCGCGTCCAGGCGCTCCTGCGCGGGTGCCTGGCCCCCGATCACCTCTTGGGCCGCTTTGGCCGCCTGGAACATTTGGCCAGCGCGTTCATGCAGATTTCCCAAAGCCAGCCAAGCCAGGGTCAAACTTGCATCCAACGCGAGGGCCTGCTCTAGCAAACTTATTGACCGGGTGGGGTCCGTGCGCTGCAGCCACAACGCCGCCTGGGTTAAAAACCGGGCGGCTGAGGGGGCGTCACTTGCCGCTGCCAGGCGCTCAAGCAGCGCCACCGCGCCTGCGCGGTCTTGCTGCGCCATCAGTGTGGCCGCTTGTTGCAGCAGCGGATGCAGTGAGGCGCTGGAAGGCGCCTTAGTCATGGTGGTCGCTCCACAAGGCTTCCACCGACGCGAACGCCATGCGCTTGTCTGTTTCACCCCAGGCGATGGCAGGCAACTCGACGACTTCACACGGGCAATCAAAACCCAGCATGGCACGCATCTGCACTTTCAGGGCTGCGTGCTGATCGCCAGTCAAAGGCGTTGCAACCACCGCCTCCATGCAGAGCAAAGGGTCACGGTAAAGGCGAAAGCGCATGTCGCGAAGCGGCGCGATGGCCATAAAATCGCCGGCCATCACAGCCACGTAATGCGACGCGCCATCAGGCGTTCGCACGAATTCGCGCTCCCGCCCCCACAGCCGCCCAACCACCGGATAGGAAAGTCCGCAGTCGCAGCCCTGGCCCCATTCGGCCCTGTCACCCAATTCATAGCGAATCAAGGGCATGGCCTGGCTGTGCAAGGCCGTTACCCACACCCGCCCTGGCTGGCCCGGCGGGCAGGGCTGGCCGTCATCGTCGACAATTTCCAGCAGCACATTGGGGCTCAGCACATGCAGGTGCTCATGGCGCGAGCACTGCAGCGCCAGCCAGCCGATTTCCTCGCAGCTGTAGCGGTCGACCACGTCGGCGCCGAATGCGGCGCGGCAATCGGCGCGCATGGCCGCCGTCACGGCTTCGCCCGTGCTGAGCATCTTGTGCAAGCGCGGCGCTGGCGCCCCCCCCTGGGCCAGGGCATGCGTGGCCAGCGCATGCAGCACACTGGCGTTGGCGACTGCATAGCCTACCCGGTGCTGCTGCATCGGCGCGTACATCTGGGCCGGATCGCGCCCGATAGATGGCGTCAGCGCCAGCGGCCCGGTATGGCCGAACCATGCCTCTGGCGCGCCCCAATGCGGCTGCACGGCGTCTTGTTTGACATGGCTGGTGGCGCGCAGCAACGCGCGGCCCGTGTCCAGCCCATGCCACTGCGTGCCGCGCCAGGCCAGGGCGTGG
>Ga0335397_10010953_pt1 | contig 11199 bp, 4 predicted proteins | sample MAT04_FD_205740 | JGI IMG/M metagenome (GOLD analysis project Ga0335397, IMG submission 205740) | Freshwater microbial communities from Lake Fryxell liftoff mats and glacier meltwater in Antarctica - MAT-04 (spades assembly) (version 2) ...
GAAGTCACTGCAACCAATACTTCCGTTACAGGCACATGCACTACTCCTACATTCAGCTGGATGGTATCTTACGATGATCTTGCCTGCCCGCCAAACACCAGTGGCTGGACTTTTACTTCGGGTACAGATGCCAATACAAAGGATCCTGTATTTTCTTTTGATAATCCCGGGATTTATACCATAACGCTGACCATTTTAAACGGATGCGGTACCGGCACAGATCCGACCATGTCAAAAACAGTCACTGTAAAAGGAAAACCAACAGTAACCGCACTGACTCCTGCAGATATGTATTTGTGTACCAAAGGGCAGCAACTAACATTTTCGCCCACATTTACTACCAATTGCAATAAGCCGGCCGAACCATATCTGTGGGAGGTAACACCCACGCCCATATCAGCAATTTATTCCTTTACCGGAGGTACCACAAATAAATCTGAGAAACCAACCATTTCTTTTGCCGATTATGGCGACTACCTCATAAAAGGAACAGTTAAAAATGACTGCGGAGAAAATTCCACAACACAGACTATTCATGTTGCTAAACCGGTTGCCGATAATAAAATTTCAATAACCACGCCGTCCGGTGGGGAACTGTGCGCCGGGCAAACTTCAACAGCGGTATTAATTGAAGGGCCTGTTCCGACTGATGGAAGCGCCCCTTTTTCGTATCAATGGCAGGAGAATTTGAACTGCGATTATTCGGCATCCGGAATCTGGACCGATATTGCGATTGGAGGAACAGTACAGAACTATTCTTTACTTTCACTTACTTCAACCAGATGTTTCAGGCGTATTGTTAAAGACAAAGGCAACTGCCTAAGTCCATCCGATCCGGTACAGGTGTTGTATAAAGAGATTAAAAATAATGATATCGGCAATTCACAGCAAATTTGCAAAAACACAGCCCCCGCTCTGCTAACAGGTAGTCCTGCTCTTGAAGTTGGAGGCACAGTTACCTACCAATGGGAACAATCGGCTGAGGAAACAGCTAATTATACGCCCATTAACCTCACAAATACTGTGACTTATCAACCTGGAAGCCTTAGTATAACTACATTTTTCCGCAGGGCAGCAATTTCGTTGCCTTGTCCTCCTGATTATTCACCTCCGGTAAAAATAACTGTGGTTGATCCAATCAGCAACAACTCAATATCAACGGACCCGGAGATTTGCCAGGGCACTAAACCTTCCACTTTCACCTCATCAACGCCGACAGGAGCAGGAGGCAGTTATACTTACGAGTGGCAAGCTGCAACCGAAACATCCTATCCTACTTTTACCCCAATAACCGGGGCAACCGAGGCAACCTATTCACCACCTGATATTAATTCAAAAACCTACTTCAGACGAATTGTATCCACTCCAGCCAACAATTGTCTTAAAAGTCAAAGTAATGAATTTACTATCAATACCTTACCTATTCCAAACGTAAAAATAACCGGTCCAACCACACCATTGAGTAACGGATCATCAGTACCTCTTGTAAGTGAAATTACAGGTGGAAACCCACCCTATTCAAATTGCCAGTGGACCCCTGAAAATTCCCTCAAACAACCGACAAATGATTGCGCCAAGGTTATAACCAATAATCTTGATTCAGGAAGAGAATTTACCCTGACCGTTACTGACTTAAAAGGATGTAAAGGGATCGGAAAGGCTTTCGTTGATATCCAGGGTGACGCACTTTCATTTACAATCCTTTCAAATCCTACCATAATATGTCCGGGCGACCTGGTGCATTTATGGGCTGAGGCTTCCGGTGGCAGCGGAGAATACACCTTCAAATGGGATGGAGGTGGAAATTCTTATTTTACGAGCGCATTTGATGTAAATCTGAATCAGTCAACAACTTTTACATGCGTGGTAACTGATAAGCAAACAGGAGTAATTTCTATCCCTAAAGAGATAACGGTAGAGGTTCGACCCAGGCCAGTTATCACTAGCCCACTCACTGCAGAAATATGCTCCGGCGATCAGCTCAATTATTCCCCGACTGCGGATGTGGCTGGTTCTACCTTTATCTGGAAATCAGATCCCGGAGCAAATTATTCTGGCAATACTAGTTTCCCCTCTCCGGGAAAATTAGTTATTGAAGATAAATTGATTAACCTGGGCAGCGCTGACGAGGTAGTGCATTACTCTGTTACACCAAGGCGACCTGACCAGCCTTATTGTGAAGGAACTCCTCTGGATTTATATGTAACGCTTAAACCCGAAGCACAGGTAATCAATTCTGTTATGATACAGACCGTAGTCAGCGGTTTCGAGTCGAAAGCGGTTAATTTTAATTCAAACGTTACAAATGCGGGATTTCTTTGGAAATTTGATCCTGAAGCTGGTTGCAAGGGATTTGTTGAACCGCAGTTACTCAAGGGCGACTCCCCTACTCTTGGAAAGCAGATCATTACACTTTTAGCGGGAGCACCATCTTCCTGTACGATAGCCTACACCGTAACTCCCTATATTTTGGCCGCCAATGGTGATAAATGTCTGGGATCTCCTTACACCTACCAATATGTTGTTAACAGCAAGCCAACTGATTATCAACTAATATGCCCAACGCCTTTCTGCAAGGGACAATCAGCTACAATATCTCTCGATGGGTCGGAAGCCGGAATGGAATACAGGTTATACCGGGGCAGCACATTTGTAACTCCCATGAAACCTGGTACCGGATCACTCATCGACTGGCCAGGCATTGCCACTGTAGGTTCGTATACTGTGATAGCGACAAATCCGATCAACGGGCAATCTGCTACCATGAAAGGTATGTGCCAGATCACAATTAATGATTTGCCGCAAATATTTTTTTTTACACCGCAGAACGGCTTACATTGTGCCCCTGTTATTCCTTTATTGAGTGGTTCCGAAGCCGGGATAAATTACAGGCTGATAAATAACGGGAATATCAATATTCCGGTGCAGGTAAAAACAGGAACCGGATCCGCAGGTTTTCTGACGTTTGACACAGTGAGCGATGCAGGAACCTATACCGTTATTGCTTTGAACCCCCTGACAGGATGTGAAAGAGAAATGCTTGGCAGTTTCAAGGTTGATCCTATAATCCAGCAATTTCCGGTTTATCCCGGCGGTGTGCTGTGCGAAGGAGTAGATTTATGCATGGATGGATCAGAGCCGGGAATTACCTACCAGCTTAGGCTGAACAGTCAACCTTTCGGAGTTGCCATTCAAGGGGATGCCAATGGCGGGCCGGTTTGTTTCGGAATACCTACACATGCAGGAACATACCAGATCCATGCAATAAATAAGCTAACCAAATGTGAAATATACTTTGATAAGAGTTACATCGTAAATCCGCTGCCGACAGTTTTTGTAATGTCACCGGCAGAAGGTTGTCCGGGATCTGAAATCACATTGAACAATTGCCAGGATGGTTTTGCATATTACCTGGATTTTGTCCCCGCAAAGGGACCAAGCCCTAAAAAATCATTCATTTCTGGTCCTGTTTATTGTACCAGTGGCAAAATTACTTTCGGACAGTTGCAAGATGCAGGTGTATACACCATAAAAGCAGTTGATCCGGTTACCAATTGCAGTGCGTGGATGATTGGCAGTACGATTATACATCCGGAACCAACGGCGTATAAAATGGCTCCACAAGGCACAGCATGTCCTCCTGCTGATATTAGCCTTGAGCATTTCGATCAGAATGCAATTTATTATCTTTACAGAAATGGAGATACACTTGTTGCAACTGATAATGCAGTGGATGGGATAATAGATTTTGGACCTCAGATCTTGCCGGGAATTTATTCAATGAAAGCACAATTCGTGTTTGCCGGTGGATATGAGTGCTGGAACAATATGGCAGGAACACTGGAAATATATCCGGAGCCTGTAAAATATACTCTTTTGCCCTCAGGTATTTTATGTCCGCCTGCAAAACTATTTCTGAACGGCTCCCAGTCCGGGGTTACCTATACATTATGGAACAATACCTTCGGCATAAGGCAAGTTATAAAAAGCAATAGCGGAATCTTACAGTTTAAGTCTGAAAATGAACCGGGCAACTATTGGGTTACTGCAAAAACAGGCGATAGCTGCTCAGCAACTATGACAGGAATTGTGACTGTGCTTCCGAATCCGACAGTTTATCACGTATTGCCTTCGGGGCAGGGCCTTTGTGAACCAACGCAGATTGGTCTCGATGGCTCCGATATAAATACCACTTATGAATTACTGACTTCAGATGGATCAAGCCTGATTCCGCCCCAGGTTTATGTTGCTTCCAAAGCCGGGAAATTCTGGTTTACTGATCCGCTGGCTGCCGGAAGTTATATTGTAAGAGCCACCAATGCATCCGGATGCGATACATTGATGAATGGCATTGCTCAAATTCATGCGTTGCCAACTGTTGATGCCGGCAAACGGGTGGATACTATCTGCAGTCCTCCTTCAGTTAGTATTTCGTTGAACGGAAATGCTGTCAATTACTCAACTGTTCTCTGGACCAGCCCTTCAAATCCAACCGGGAATAATTTTTCAAATTCAAAAGACCTTTCTACTGAATATACATTCACAACTACTGACTTTAAAAACAAGCAGGCTATACTGGTTCTTACTGCCTATGGAACCGTTGTGTGTATTGGATCATCCGTCACCGATACAATTACCATTCACTTACTTGCTCCTTTGGTAGATGCCGGCTCTGACCAGGCAATTTGTGAAAACGAGTCAGTAGCACTTAACGGCGCAGTGAGTGGGGGAACCACAACCGGGATCTGGACAGGAGGTGCAGGGACATTTGACGACCCAAACAGCCTGTCAACAGTTTACCATCCACGTGCCAGCGAAACCGGCACAACTGTAACTTTAACATTAACTTCAACCAATGCCAGTCCTTGTCCTGATTACAGCGATAATGTGACTATCAATATTTTCAGCCCTTTAACCGGCGGTATTGCCGGATCAGACCGAACGATATGCTTTGGCGAAACGCCGACAATGCTGTCGGCCACATTGCCTTCAGGCGGAAGCGGGACTTTTGCTTATCAGTGGCAATTTTCGACTGACAAAGGCGCTACCTGGACGAATGTTGCCTCAGGAGGCATTTCGCTTATCTATTCAACCGGCCCGCTATATATTACAACTTCATTCAGGCTTTTGCAGACGGATACGTATTGCGCACCCGACCAGGTAGTTTATACCAATGATGTAACCATTACTGTTCTGAAACAGTTGGTTGCCGGATCGACCAGTGTAAATCAGACGATTTGCTACGGATTTGCGCCTGTACAGCTTTCAGCCACGATTCCTACAGGTGGAAGCGGTAATTACAGTTACCAATGGCAGCAATTATCCACGGCAGGAACATGGGAAAACATTGCAGGAGCTATTGCTTTAAGTTATGCGCCATCAGCTTTATTTGATACTGCATATTTCAAGCTAATCCAGACGGATGAATACTGTAGTCCCGGCCAGTCTGCAGCAACTAATATAGTGAGTATTTTCGTTCAGATTCCGACAGCCAATGCCGGGTCGGATGATACAGTCTGCGGTTTGGTTCCCTATGAACTTTCGCATTCAACAGCAAAATTTGCAGTAAATTACACCTGGACAACATCGGGAACCGGTTCGTTTGGCAGCCAGTTTCAGTTACATTCAACCTATTTCCCAAGCCCTGCCGATATGAATGCCGGCTCCGTATTTCTGACCCTGACCACATCAGATCGGTGCAAAAATACGGTTACTGATAATATGACCCTTACACTAAGCCAGCAACCGGTGTCCTTCTATACTTTCAACACTCCTGTTTGTTCTGGTTCGCCGGTTAAGTTTAATGACCTTTCAACTCCCGGAAGTGGGAATGTCAGCAAATGGATATGGGATTTCGGAGATGGAAGTCCGGCGGATACTGTAAATTTCCCTGACGATCCCAACGTTTTGCATTCATTTGCCAAAGCAGGAACATTTGCCATAACGCTTACTGTTATGAATTCGTTTGGCTGTTCCGACGACTTCACTACTAGTGTTACCCTTTTACCGGCACCTATTGCTAATTTCCAGTTTTTGCATCCCTGCGAAAATTCGATGGTCACATTCACCGATGCTTCCCTCTCGAATGGTTCCGGCAAAGTAATTTCATGGAAATGGGATTTTGATGATTCGGGTACCGGGATCAATAACTCATCCGCACTAAAGGATCCTGCACATATTTTCAGTGAGAGGAATAAAACTTACAATGTGAGTCTTACCATTGTAAATTATAATAACTGCTCTTCCACTATTGTGAAACAGGTATTCGTACGCAATGCTCCGGCAGTTGATTTTACGAATTCCAAAACATGCCTGAATGAGTATGTAAATTTCGCGCCCGACAGCAAAACGATGAAATTTGATTCAATAAGTACCTGGCATTGGGACTTTGGCGATGGGGAAGATGATAGCGACCGGGATGCAGCGCACCTTTTCCCGGCATCAGGAACTTATACCGTTGTACTTCAGGTTGTTGATATTACAGGATGTGAAAACTTCATATCCAAAGAAATCACAATCAGTCCTCCGCCTCTAGCCAATTTTAATGCCGGCGACCTGAATTGTACAGGTACAAACGTCCATTTCAATGAGCTGGCATCTACTTCCACCGGATATATAGTTAAGTGGGACTGGGACTTTGGCGATGGGAATACACAAACCGTTCTGCATCCTGATAATCCGAATGTGGATCACACCTACATCAACAGCGGAAAATATTCTGTTAAACTCACTATTCAGAACTCTGAAGGATGCACATCATCAGTTAGTTACCCAATTACCGTAAAGCAATCACCATCTGCAAATTTCGAATTTACGGATCCGGTTGCAGCCGGTTCGGCTGTTCAGTTTAGTGATCTTACACAGGTGTTTGGAGGTGGTGCACTTCTGTCGTGGGACTGGAATTTTGGCAACCCCACATCAGGTGTCGACAACACATCGTCAAGTAAGAACCCTCTGCATATTTTCAACCTGGGAGGCAGTTACAACGTAACTTTGGTTGCCCAAAGTATAAATACCTGCGCCGATACCGTTACCAAAACCCTTACTATTATTGCCTCGCCTTCGGTTGTTTTTTCAGCCGATACGGTTTGCGAAGGACTGCCAACACATTTTAACGATCTTACCCATATCAACAATGGAACTATTAATTCGTGGTATTGGAATTTCGGAGATGGAAGCACAGGATCGAGCCTGAAAAATCCAGTACATACGTTCGCTTCAACCGGAATTTACAATGTTAAGTTGAGCATTAAGGCCAGGATTGAAGGCATTCTGATTCCTGACTCAACCACAATGAAAGTTGAAGTAAAACAAGGTCCGGTTGCAGGGTTTACAACTGGGATTACCTGTTTTGGTCAGGAAACCTTGTTTACCAACACATCAACTTCTCCTGGTTCACCAATAGATTCCTATAGATGGATATTTGATGATCCGACAACCGCACCCGATATTTCATCAGTCATTCAGCCTAAATACACATATCCGGCTGCAGGGGTTTATACCGTTCAATTGATTGCAGTAAATACGATTGGTTGTGGCGATACGGCACGAAACCAGGTAGTTGTAAATAAACTGCCCGTAGCCAATTTGAGCATAACGAATGCCTGTACCGAAAATCCTGTAGTTCTGCACGATTTATCGCAGCAAGGCGATGCACAATTGGTATCGTGGCAATGGGATATTTCAGGCCCGAATGGATTTCTGCAATTAGACACCGCTCAAAACCCTTTAGTTATTTTCACACAGGCAGGTAGCCATAATGCTAAGTTAACCGTAACAGATGCCGATGGATGCCGATCCATCTCAATCCAGAAAGCTACTGTGAATCCAAGCCCGCGGAGTGCATTTTCATTTACCGGGAATTATGAAAATGAGCAAGGCAGGTTACTCCTGAACAATGAATCTCAAAATGCCACACGGTACGTCTGGGACTTTGGTAACGGAAGCTATTCATCGGATCAGAATCCGGTTGCCACTTATACCGCCGACGGAGAATATGTTATAAGTCTTGTTTCGTTCAATTCGCTCAATTGCCCCGATACAATTAAAAAACCTTATACCCTTCTTTTCAAGGGTCTCTATATCCCTACAGCCTTTTCGCCCAATAATCCCTCAAGCAAACTTACTATGTTTAAGCCTGCAGGAGTGAATCTTAAATCGTATAAGATTGAAGTTTTCAATAAATGGGGTCAGATAATCTGGAGTTCGGAGTCACTGATCGATGGGCAGCCTAATGAAGGATGGGATGGGAAATTTTTGGGAGAAAATATGCCGATAGGGGTTTATTTATGGAAAGCTTCTGTGGTATTTAAGGATGACTCAGTTTGGGAAGGCCAGAATATTGGAAACAACAGTGGCCTTTCGGATAAAGCCTTTGGCACGGTTATTTTACTAAAATAGTGACTTATAGAAAACGTATGAAAACAAGCAATTCATATACAGTCCGTGTAATTAAGGCAATGCTTTTGCTTTTTTTAACAGCAGGTTATGTCCAGCTAAAAGCACAGGATCCTACCTTTTCGCAGTTTTATAATAACCCCATTTATTATAACCCGGGATATATCGGCCTTAATCCCGGTATGCGGGCCCGTTTTAACTACCGTGACCAGTGGACGGGTTTGCCGGTTGATTTTAAAACCTACACTTTTTCGATGGATATGGCTGAACGCAAAATACCGGGCTCTGGCGGACTTGGGTTATTGGTTTCGTCGGACAGGGCCGGTACCGGGATGATAAAATCCACCAATGTAGGCATAGGAACTGCTGCCCGTATTCCGTTGTATGAAAATATGGTTGCCCAGATGGGATTTATGGTTTCGTATGCTCAAAAATCGGTAAACTGGAGCGACCTGGTGTTCTCCGATCAGCTTCATGCGCGTTACGGCAATATTTACCAATCGGCTTTCGAAGCGCCTTCCTCAAACCGTGTTTCTTACCCCGATTTCTCGGTGGGAGGCGTATATCGTTTTATTGAATCGGGATCAAGGTTTTCGGGCATACAGGGTACGCTGGGGGCGGCTGTCCACCATGTTTTTACGCCTAATGAATCGTTCCTGGGCCTCAATTCGCCTTTGCCACGCAAACTTGTGATCACCGGCGATCTGGTGCTGGCAATGGATCAGGGGCGTTCGTCATCCTATAAGGCATACCGCAATAATACCGGGTTTAAATTCAATCCTGCTTTTCAATACGAAAAGCAGGCTGAATTCTCGACATACACCATAGGCATGAATGTACTCAAATCATCTGTCTATTTCGGCATCTGGTTCCGGAACCAGGATTTCAACTTTTTCGAAGCGAAAGATGCTATTTTTCAGGTAGGCATCAATGCGCCATGGAGTAAGGATTCGCGTGTAAAAATCATGTACACATATGATTATCTGATTACCGAGCTTCGCACGGCAGGCCGCGCATCACACGAAATATCGCTGGTTTTCGAATTTGACGAATTCAGCTTATTCAGTAAAGCTCCCGGGGGATCCAGCCCCGCACGCATTGGGTCCAGAGAAATGGAGTGCACACCGTTCTGATTAAACGCATAAATGAAAAGGATAGGATATCAGAAGGTTGGCGGGACACTTATAATTGCTGGTGAAATCCGGATTCGCTAAATTGACAGTTATTACGACTTGTACCATTCATTAATGAACTGTTATAGCGCATAATGATAGAGACCAATTGAATACTAAATTAAACTTGAAACTCTTTTCTTTTTTATAATAAATAAGGTAAAACAATAAACTCAATAATCTAAACATCTCTACATATGAAAAAGCAAATTTTCTTAATCCTGTTCATCTTATGCAAACTTACCTTGTTAGGCCAAATTACTGCAGTCACTCCAAAAATAGGTGTAACTCTTTCTAATGTAAGAGATTTTAATGGAATGCAATATAAACTTGGCTATCTTATTGGAACATCAATCGAATATAAGTTATCCCAAAAAATTGTATTTAAACCAGAAATCAAATTGGCACAAAAAGGCACAAAACAAAATGGATTTTTAACCGATGAAAATGGATTTTTATTACCTGATTCCAAGAGTTATATTTCTTATAATTACTTGAGTTTACCTATCCTTATTGAATACCATCCTTTGAGTAGCAACCATATTTTTTTTAAGTGGGGGGCCATATATAGGATATTTACTCAAATCAACACAAAGAACGATTACAACATTGAACGGAGAAAAATATGATTCAAAAAAGAATTTAGACATGAGTAATTACAACCTATGGGATGTCGGCTTTTGTGTTGGTGGGGGAATTAATATCCCTTTTCTTAAAAAAGGAGAAATTAAAATTGATTTACTTTATGAATATGCATTATCGATTGTGAACCAAAAACAACCTCCACGAACAAACACATTCAGCCTTTCAACAGGATATAAGATTCGTTTCGGTAACTAGTTTTCTAAATAGACTATGAATAATCTCAATCACTCCAAACGAAAGATAATCAGCATATTGAGACACACTTTCGTTCAGTGTTTTGCAGAACAATTTTATTGCCCAAGTATGTTTTGACAGTCAGACTTGACAGTATGGATTGACAGTTCGGTGCGACAGTTTGGTTTGACAACTCAAATTGACTGTCCTTCTCGAAAATTTTGACAATTTTGAGAGAATCTCGACAACTGACATTTGATACATTTAGCTTGATTTTTTTATTAATTTCTAATAACCCTGACACGATTGCAACAAATTACGCGCTATAACAAACCCTTATTTTATTAATATTTTTGTGTGATTATCATTGGTAATCATTATGAATATCATTCCATAACAAATTCCGGTTTTATGCACGAACTCCTTACCAACAATTATATCCGTATCATAGGCAACACTCTGGCAGTTTACCTTTTCATTGTTATCGCTATCCGCATTTTTGGAAAGAAAGAACTGGCGCAGCTATCCGTTGCCAACCTGGTTTTCATATTACTGATCAGCAACGCAGTGCAGAATGCCATGGTCGGATCGGATTCCACACTCAGCGGCGGACTTGTGGCCGCAACTACATTATTGATTGTCAATTACACGCTGAAGTACCTGCAATACCGTTTCCCCCGGTTCGGAAAAATTGTTCAGGGTGATGCAACCATGCTGGTTTACCATGGTAAAATACTGGATGAGCATATGAGAAGGGCAAAAATAAGTACGGACTAACTTATGGAGACGGTGAGGGAACATGGCGTAAAAT
>Ga0335397_10010959_pt1 | contig 11195 bp, 9 predicted proteins | sample MAT04_FD_205740 | JGI IMG/M metagenome (GOLD analysis project Ga0335397, IMG submission 205740) | Freshwater microbial communities from Lake Fryxell liftoff mats and glacier meltwater in Antarctica - MAT-04 (spades assembly) (version 2) ...
GTCCTAAATGGCTCGCTGCCCTTCTGATGGAAATCGCCGCAAGGCGTAGCTCATGAAAGCGGGCAAATAGAATCGTAACCCTTCATCATCCAGCCATGGCAGGATCGAACAGAACTCTTCGATGTCTGCATCAGAGAGTTCTTGCCAGTGCTGCTCATGGTCTTCTGCCATGAGCTAAAGTCGTCGCTCATCATCGACTAGCCACTCATCATCTAGCGCGATTGCAACGCGCTTAGTTACTCGGGACGGACGAGCAACGCCCCCAAAAGCTTCCTCAACTAGTCGCTCAACTCGCTTGATACTATCTGGCGGTGCGTTCATTGGCCTAACGTTCAAGATGAGCCACGACCGTGGCTGGCGCGGCTCGTGCTGCTCGGAGCACGAGACGTGACAGCCATGGTCGTTGGCTCTGGCGCCTGGTTGGGCTCTTTTTCGGGCGCGTAGATATCGAAACCAATCTCGATGCCACGCGCGCTCAACGCAGCCATCGTCTTTGGCGCTAGAGTCACGCCGCGATTCGAACGCTCGAGATAAAGCGCGCAGAAAATATCCACGCGATATGCTTCCGTGATAGCCTTCCAGGCGCTTAAATCGCCGATAACACGCGACAGGATCCACTCAACCTGAGAATCCAAATCAGCCTCTTCTTTGTCCGGGGCGCTCAAGGACCATAGCCGCCACTTCGTCACATCCGAGTCGCAGCCCAAAACTCGCGAGATTTCTGTCTTATCGACGCTTTCGCTGCGAATCTTCGCCATCACGCGCAAGGTCATCGTCGAGCGATCAACGGCTCCACCAAACCATTCGGTGTTCGGCGGTCCGCTGCCAACGATGTGAGGTGGGACTGGCTTCATCTTTTCTTGCCCAACAGTGTTATTCGCCCTTAGTGGAAAGCCTTACTCGCGCGAGGTCCATGAGGCGGAGTGAAAGGGGTAAGCCTTTGGCGGGCAAGCACCGAGCCGATTGGGTAAGGCTTTTGCCGGTATCCTAAAATCCTGCAAAAGCCTTACCCAAAGGCCTGACTCGAACCGGGCGGGCACGATCTAATTGTCATTCGCACGACCAACGGGAGGGCGAGCCAGAGCGGCTCATCCGGAGGATTCGCCCTACCTCGGATTTCCGAGCCATGGCTGGTCGAAGACCAGCCCTACCCTTTTAGCGCCCCGGCCGACACCCCTTTCACAATCTGCCGCTGGAGCAGCAGGTAGAGGATGAGGATCGGCAGCGTCACCAGCACCAGGCCCGCGAACAGCATGCCATAGTCCGAGCGGAACTGGGACGTGATCGACAGATTCGCGAGTCCGAGCGGGAGGGTGCGGGCCCCGTTGGTCGCGTCACCGCCGGTCAGCATGAACGCGAAGAAATATTCCTTCCACACCCCAATGAACTGGAAGATCGCCACGGTCACGAGTCCCGGACGCGCCAGCGGCAGCAATACGCGCCAGAACGCGGAGAACTCTCCGCAGCCATCAATCACCGCGGCCTCATACAGCGAGCGCGGAAGCGAACGAAAAAATCCCGCGAGGATGAAGATCGCGAAGGGCAGGCCGTTGGCGGTGTAAACGAGGATCAAGCCGGTCTTGGAATTCAGCAGGCCGAGCCCGCGCATTTCGAAAAACAACGGAATGACCGCGAGCTGCGCCGGGATCATCAGTCCGGAGAGAAACAGCCAGAACACCGCCCGTCCCGCGGGATGATAAAAGCGGGCGAGCGCATACGCCGCCATCGCGCCCAGCCCGACGATGAGTGCCACGGAGGTCGCTGTCACCACCACGCTGTTGGAAAAATAATCGCTGAACCGCGCCGTCTGCCAGGCCGACGTGTAGTTCTCCGTGTGCAGGTTGCCCGGCGAAGGCAACGCAAAGGGCTCGCGGAAAATCGCCCGGTCGTCTTTCAACGAGGAATACGCGATCCAGACCATGGGAAACACCACCCAGGCCGCATAGCCGAGCAGCACGGTGAAAATCAGCGTCGAGGAAAGTTTGCCGGCGGGCCGCATGGTCAGAGTTCCACCGCGTCCCGTTTCAACGCGCGCATCACCACGGCACTCGTCGCGAGGACCAGGATGAAAAGCACCACGGCGATCGCCGTGGCCCGGCCGATGGCAAATTCCTTGAACATCGTCGCCACGAGCAGCGTGCCCAGCGTGTGCGAGGTGGTGGAGGGTTCCTGCGACGTCAGCAGCCAGATCATCTCGAAGGCGTTGAGGCCCGCGATGACGAGGAACACCGCGCTCACCACGATGATTTCCCAGATCATCGGCAGCGTGATCAGGAAAAACTGCCGCGTGCGCGAGGCGCCATCGAGTTCGGCCGCCTCGTAAAGCTGCGGGTCAATCCCCTCCATCGCTGCGAGATACAGGATCAGGTTAAATCCACAGGCCATCCAGAGATAGATGGGAATAAGCGCGCGGTAGAGGTGAGCCTGCGCGAGCCACGGATAGCCGTCGAAGCTGCGCAGCCAGTCGCTGTCGAGTCCATTGCCCAGCGCGACCAAAGCGGCGTTGATGAGCCCGCCATGCGGCTCGTACGCGCCCAGCCAGAGCAACGTTGCCGCCACGCCGCCCAGGAGATTGGGAAAGAGAAACACCGCGCGGAAAAAATTCGCGCCGCGGACGCCGCGATGGATGAGCGCCGCGAACAGCAGCGCGAGCGGCACGACCACAAGCGCGGGGACGATCATCAGGAAGGCGTTGTTGGCCAGCGCCGACCAGAACACGTCGCTCTCGAACAGCAGCCACTTGAAATTATACAGCCCCGCCCAGCTGCGCGGGTTGAGTCCGTCCCAGCGCGTGAAGGCCCAAGCCACCGCCGCCGCGCCCGGGGCCAACACCAGCGCCGCGTAGAGAAAGAAGGCCGGGCCCACAAAGCCCAGCGCCACACGGGCGCGCAGCGGGCCAAAGGCCGCGGCATCCGGCGGCGGTGTGCCCGGGCGTTTCTGGCGGCGCGACTCCCACCAGCCGCGGCCCAGCCAGACGGCGAGAGTGAGCAGCCCGAGCAACAGCGCCGCGCCGGCGACCGGGTGCTTGTAGTCCACCCAGCCCGGGCGCTGCGCGCGCTGTCGTTCGCCGTCTGCCGCGGCTTCCATTCGCTCCCCGAATTCCCGCGGAGTAATTTCTCCGTTCATCAGCCGCTGCCGCGAATCCGTGAGCGCCTGGCGGATGGCGGGCGGCTGGGCGAGATCGGCCGCGACGTTGATCGCGGAGTGGCTCGCCTCGATCAGTGCGGCGGTGTCGCGCATCTTTTCGGAGAACGCCTCCCGGGGCACGCCACGCACCGCCACCGGCGAGTCCACCGTGCGCACCCACGCCTCGGCCCGCGCCCGCGAAGTCAGGTAGCGGAGAAAGTCCACGGTCGCGCGCTCCCGCATCTTGTCGCCGGTGGCGAAGACAAAAAAATAATCCGATCCCACCTGCAGCAATGTGGGATCGCCTTTCCCGTCGGCATACACCGGGAGCCGCATTGCCCCGAGTTCGAAGCCGTCGGGAAATTTCCCCTTCATCTCACTCACCATCCACGAGCCGGAGAGATTCATCGCGGCGCGTCCCTCCAACAACTCGCGCTGGGCCGCCGTGTGTGTCAGCCCCTGCCAGCCAGGCGAAAAATAGCCCGCCAACTGCTGCCAGGTGCCCACCGCGCGCAGGAACCGCGGATCAAGATAGACGCCCGGCGCGGAATTGCGGTACGCAGGCCAAGCTTCCTTTCCCGCGAGACTGCACCACGCGGAGCGGAGAAAAGCATCCGTATAGCGCAAATAAACGCCCGGCACCGCGAGCGGCGCGCGGCCCAGGCGGCGGAGGCGTTCGCAGAGCGCGAAAAATTCCTCCCACGTTTTCGCCTCGGACAAGTGGTGCTTCCGGAAAAACTTCTTGTCGTAGAAAACCGTCCAGCACGAATAGCTGAACGGCACGCCAAAGGTGCCGGCAGGCTGCTGCCACGCGTCCAGCGCACCCGGCAGGAAGGAGTCGCCCCAGCGCGCATCACCTTCCCAGTTTTTATTGTTCGCGAGAAAGGGCGCCAGATCGAGAACCCGGCCGGCTTTGATCAACTGCGGCCAGAGAATGTCCGGGACCGAGGCCGCGTCGGGCGGTGATCCATCGATCAACCGGATGCGCAGCTGATCGGCGATTCGTGGGTCGCCGTAAACCCGGATCCGCACATCCGGTCGCTGCTGTTCAAACTGCCGGGCGGTTTCCTCGTAAAAAGCGATGCCGTAGCCACCGGCGAAGACCGGGATCTCCAACTCCGTGGCGGCGGAGAGCCGGAGCGCGGCGGCGATCAGGCACAGGAAACCGCACAGGAGGCGGGGGGCCTGGGGGATCCTCGTCATTTCGCCACGACGAGCGGAAAGCCGTTTTTCTTGAGGGCCCGGTGCAGCGCGGCGATGTGCGCGTGGTCCCGGGTCTCAACCGTGCAGACGGCGTGGACCGCGGACACATCGGGACCGCTAAAGGCGCGGTCGTGGGCGATGTCCTTGATGCTCGCGCCGGCCTCGGCGATGACGCCACAGAGGACCGCGAGCCCGCCCGGCCGGTCGCTAATGATCGCGGTGAAGCGCGTGAGGCGGCCGTCGTGGACGAGGCCCTTCTCGATGACGCGGCTGAGGATCGCGGGATCAATGTTTCCTCCCCCGACGACCAGCACGACCTTCTTGCCCTGCAGTTTCGGCAGCCTGCCGGCCATCATCGCGGCGAGCGGCGTGGCGGCGGCGCCTTCCACGACGGTTTTCTCGAGCTCAAGCATGCGGAGGATGGCGAGCGAGATCCAATCTTCCGACACGCTGACCACCTCATCCACGTGCCGGCGCGCGAGGGCAAAGGCGTTCGCGCCGACCGTGAGCGTCGCGAGACCGTCGGCCAGCGTGGGGTGGCGCGCCACTGTCACAGGTTTGCCCGCGTGGAGCGCCGCGGCGAAGTTGCCGGTGGAGTCACTCTCCACCCCAATGATTTTCACCCGCGGCCGGAGGGATTTCACCGCGAGCGCGAGGCCCGCCAGCAGGCCACCGCCGCCCACTGGACACACGATAGCCTCCACCTCGGGGACCTGTTTCAAAATCTCGAGGCCGATCGTGCCCTGGCCGGCAATGATGGCCGGGTCGTCGAAGCCGTGGATGTAAGTCAGCTCCTTGGTTGCAACGAGTTCATCAGCGAGCGTGCGCGCGGCGGTGAAATCCTGCCCGTGCACGATCACCGTGGCGCCGAGCCGCTGGCAGGTGGTGATTTTAATGAGCGGCGCATAGTCGGGCATAACCACGGTGACCGGGATGCCGAGCAGGCGGCCGTGATAGGCCAGGCCCAGGGCGTGGTTGCCGGCGCTGGCGGCGATGACGCCGCGGCGTTTGGCGGCGAGCGGGAGCTGGAGCAGGGCATTGCGGGCACCGCGCTCCTTGAACGAGCCGGTGCGCTGGAAGTTGTCGAGTTTGCACGCGATGGCGGCGCCGGTGATCTCGGATAGCGGGATCGAGGAAGGACACGGCGAGACGATGACCCCGCTGGCGATGCGGCGCGCCGCGGCGCGAATGTCGGACAAGGTGACAGGCATGGCGCAGGTGTAGCCCGCGGGCGGCAGGGTGGAAACCAGAAAGATGGTACGCTCCGCCCGTAATAGCGGCTTTATCCTGTCACGCAAAGATTGCGATGGAGCCGCGGCGCCCCCACCGCGCTGCCGGAAGTCTCAGCCATGCCAGAGTACAAACACCTCGCTCACCTCACCTCCTTTCCCCGCCAACCGCTTGTTTTCCTCACAGTAGTGACGCATCGGCGCCAATCTTGCCTCGCCTGCAAAACCGGATTGGAAACCCTCTCAGCCATCTGGACTCGGTCACCGGCCCTGGATGGCTGGTATGTAGGAGACTTTCTCTTGATGCCTGATCACTTCCACCTTTTTGCTCGCCCTGGCTATGAGGCAAAGCGGCTTCGCCGGTGGGTTGAAACTTGGAAATCCCTCAGCTCTCGCGAGCTTAAGACGCGGCTCGGGCTGCAGCCACCGCTCTGGCAACGCGACTACTTTGATCGTTTCCTGCGTTCGGCAAAAAATTACTCGGAAAAGTGGGACTACGTAGCGCTGAACCCGGTGCGTCGAAAACTTTGCGCTCATCCCAACGATTGGGCGTGGAAGGGCCGATTGACCACCTTGCGGTTCTGACGCGGCGAGGGCGCCGCGGCTCCAATAAGAGGCTACGACTTGAATTTCCCTGCCTTCGCGTCGGCTTTGAGCTGCTCGCGCATGGCGGCGCGCTCGTCTTCATCGAGGCGGCCGTCGCCGTTCTGATCGAAGCGGTCCAGAAAATACTTCCTCATCGCGGCCTTCTCGGCTTCATCCAGCTGGCCATCGCCATTGCGGTCAAAACGCCGGATCAGCGCGGCGCGGAATTTTTTGCCGCGCCCGGTCGTGGGGCCGGTGAAACTGTCCTTAGGCATGCTTTCGTGCGCTACGGCCAGCTCGTCCTCGTCGAGTTTGCCATCGTGGTTCGTATCGTAGCGCTTCAACCAGCCGGTCTCGCCGGAGTTCATGACTGGCGGAGCGGCCGGTGCCGCAGTTTTGGGCGCCTCGGCCCGCCCGGCGGCAAGGAATAGCGTTGCCGACCAGAGGGTGAAAGATAGACCCTTTTTTTTCATGGGAAACAGGTGCCAACATTTGCCACCGTCGGCCGCTTCCACCAAGACGCCCCGTCGCGGGCCCGGTTACACCACCGCCTGAACCCCCGCCATGTACCAGGTCACCTTTTCCGAGCAGAGCATGCATGAGCTGAACCGGCTTCCCAAGCTGGACCAGCTCACACTCATCGAGCCCATCAGCAGCCTGAAACCGTCGGATCTCGCCGCGCCGCGCGAGCCGCTCGGCCGCTTTCACCGTGGCGAGCGCGAGTATTACCGGCTGCGCTCGGGCGAATACCGGTTCTATTTCGAGGTGTCGGGGGAGACGCTGCACACGCACTACATCCTCCACAAAAACTCGCTCGAGGATTTTCTGCTCCGCAACAAACTCCCGGTGTCGGAACAACAGCTGGTCGAGCAGCACTCAAAATTCTGGAAATACCTGGAAAGCCTCACGAAATGAGTTCTCGCCCCCCTTATCCCGACGATTTCGAGTCGCTGGAGGATCCGTACAACGTCACCCAGGCCAGCCGGATTTACTTCCTGCCGAACCTGATGACGGCAGGCAACCTGTTCTGCGGCTTTGTCGCGGTCATCCATTGCATCCAAGCCCGCCTGGCCGAAACCATTCCCTCCGGGGAATACCTGAATCTGACCCCGTCGGGCCATTACACCCTGGCGGTCTGGTTCATTTTTGGCGCCGCGGCGTTCGACACGCTCGATGGCCGGCTCGCGCGCATGGGGGGGCGCGAATCGCTGTTTGGCGCCGAGTTTGACTCGCTGGCCGACGTCATTTCGTTCGGCATTGCCCCGGCGCTGATGGTTTTCTTCCTGATCCTTTCGCCCACGCAGGGACCCAACCAGGGATACGAGGTTTTCCGCAGCATCGGTTGGTTCCTGGGCTTCATTTACCTGTTGTGTGCGGCGGTGCGGCTGGCGCGCTTTAACGTCATCACCAACCCCTTGCTGCACGGGCGGAAGAAGGAAACGAACAAGGACTTCGTGGGCCTGCCCGTGCCGGCGGCGGCTGCGACCGTGGCATCGCTGGTGCTTTTCCTCCTCCATCTCTCCTCGATCGATAAATCCCTGCGCCTGTGGGCCCTGGCCCTGCCTCCCCTGATGCTGCTGATCGCGATCCTGATGGTCAGCACCGTCCGCTACCCGAGCGGCAAGAACCTCAATCTCCAGACGAAGGCGCGCCTGCAATTCCTGGTCGGTTTCGTGGTTGTCGTGGGCCTGGTGGTGCTCTTCAAGGAGTACGCCCTTGTCTGCGCGTGTCTGGGCTACATCTTTTACGGCCTGATTCGGCATTGGCGCCGGCCGGCCCGGACGCGGCCGCCCTTCAGTAAGGTGTGAACAACCAGCGGGTGATTTGCGGGCAACTTGGCACCGGTGAATAACCCCGGGGTTGATGGTCGTTTCCCGGGTTCTTTTTAACAGGCCAAACCGGGCGGTTTTCCGAGGGGAAACGCCGGGTTGTTGGGGTTTCTCACCGCCTATAATAATACTGCTTTAATTACTTATTGAACCCCTATCCTATTAGACTTTGTTAGCTACTCCCAAAAGGTCCCCTGTTCCGCCCTCATGAAATTCAAAATCAACCGCGATCATTTCGCCAACGGCCTTGCCCAGGTACTCAATGTCGTCGGCTCCAAGGCCACGATGCCGATCCTGAGCAATGTACTGATCGAGGCGGAGAAGGACCAGATCTCGCTGACCACCACCAACCTCGATCTCGGCATCCGCTGCAAAATCAAGGCGGAGGTAAAGGAAAAGGGCTCCGTCACGCTGCCCGTGAAACGCCTCGCCACCATCGTGCGCGAGCTCCCCAACACGGACGTCACCTTTGACGCCTCGCCCAACCACCAGGTGAAGCTCACGTCCGGCGGCTCCAATTTCCGCATCATGGGCATCGCGCGGGACGAGTTTCCCCCGCTGCCCGAGTTCGGTGACGAAAAGGCCTACACCCTCGAGCAGGCCGAGCTCACCTCGATGCTGAAGAGCGTCGCCTATGCGCAGTCGAGCGACGAGACGCGCTACATCCTCAACGGCGTCTATTTCAACTTCAAGGACGGCAAGCTCTCGCTCGTCGCCACCGATGGCCGCCGTCTTGCCTTGGTGTCGAAGGAAATGGACGTGCCCGCCGCCTCGGCGGGCGCCATCATCCTGCCTGCCAAGACGGTCAGCGAGCTCACCCGCCTCCTCGACAAGGGTGAAAAGGTGAAGATCAACTTCAACGAGCGCCGCGCGGCTTTCCAGATCGCGACAGACAAGGACACCAGCGGCCTGATCGACCACGTATACCTCTATTCGAAGGTCGTCGAGGGCAGCTACCCGAACTACAACCAGGTCATCCCGAAAGAGACGCACCAGCGCATCAAGCTCGAGCGCGAGCTGTTCCTGCAGTGCGTGCACCGCGCCGCGCTGGTCTGCTCGGAGAAGTCGAATTCCGTGAAGATCAAGCTGTCGAGCAACCTGCTCGAAATCACCGCGCAGAGCCCGGATTTCGGCGAGGCGCACGAGTCGATGGCCATTGGTTACAGCGGCCCGGACCTGCAGGTCGCCTTCAACCCGATCTTCGTTATGGATCCGCTCCGCGCGCTGACCAAGGACGAGATTTTCTTCGAGCTGAAGGACGAGGTGAGCCCCGGCGTGTTCAAGACGCTGGACAGCTTCATCTGCGTGATCATGCCCGTCCGGCTCAGCTGATTTCTCTCCCCCGCGGTCTGGGACTTCTCGTCCCGCGCCGTCTATTCCCTTGCCTGCCCTTGGGCGACCGTTGTGGAAATCCCCTACTTTATCCTCGCTGCGATCGTGCTCTCGCTGGGTTTGGCGCAAGTCAACCAGCGGGTGGCGTCCCCGTTTATCGCGATCGCGGAACGCTGGCTGAGGTGGTTCGTCTTTGCCTTTGGTGCGGCGCAGATTTGTCAGGATTTTGCCCTGATTGACCGGCCCTATTGGGTGCTCACGCTGGTGTTTTTCCTCATCTGGTTCCTCGGTGAGACGGCGCTTAACTGGCTGAGCATCCATGCCTTGAGCGTGAGCCCGCTGCCGCTGTTTCCGCGCTACGTGGTGAACCAGGCGGGCGACGAGTGGCCGACGCAACGCCGCCCGCTGCAGCTTCGCGACTGGCTCCGGGCCGAGGGTTTCAAGCAGGTCCAGGCGCTGAAGGCGGAGATCGGCGGCGGGATTTATCTGCGGGTTTCGGTTTATCAGGACGCTGCCGCCACGACGCGCGTGCAGGTGACCTTCATTCCGCGGTCCAGCGGCGCGGTGAACATCTGCTTTATCGTCACCTCGCTGACTGCCAGTGGCAGCCGCTATGTGACCGACAATCTTTACGTGCCCTTCGCCGGGTTTTATCCCGAGCACTGGTTCGTCGAGCGGGCCCCTCTGAGCCGCTCGCTGCCGCGCCTGCTGGCCCGCCATCGCACCCGCCTGGTCAGCGCCGGCGAAACCGCGGTGGCTTTCACCGTGGAGCCGCACGCCGACCTCAACGCCACGCAGGGTGAACTCGACCGGCTCAACACCGAGTTGGGGTTCCTCCATTCGCAGTCGGACCGCGAGGACATGGGCAAGATCACCCAGCAGGGCTGCTACCGCGTGTGGAAGGAAATCTGGACGCTGAACTATCTCGGCCGGGCGGCGCGGTATGAGTGAAGTGATGCAGGGCGGGGTCGCCGAACCCCGCCGAAACTTTTCAAACCCGTCCCACGGAAGTCGCGGATCAACGCGGATGAATACAGGTTATCCACGTCCATCTGCGTGATCCGCGGGAAGGCATTATTGGATGTAGGCGAGGTCAGGCTATCCGCCAGAGCCTAGGCGAAGACGGACGATCCCGCCCGCCATCGAACTCTTGGAAAGCCTCGTCTTTTTTTCCGGGCTGGGCAGGCTCGCGCGAAAATTATCCCCATGGCTTTACCCCAATTGACTGAGGAGGAGATCCGCACCTGGAGCCGAAGTGAGAAGGACCAGTGGTGGCTGAAGAACGTCTATCGCGGCGACATGGCGCAGCTCACGCTCCGCTCTGCCCTCACCGGTTTCTGCCTCGGCGGCGTCCTTGCCGCGACCAACCTCTATATCGGCGGCAAGACCGGCATCACCACCGGCGTCGGTCTGACCTCTGTGATCCTGGCCTTTGCGCTCTACCGCGCGCTCGCCAAGAGCGGCATCGCGAAGGATTTCACCATCCTCGAGAACAACTGCACCCAGTCGATCGCCACGGCCGCCGGTTATATGACCTCGCCGCTCATCTCCGCTCTGGCCGCGTACATGATCGTCACGGGGCACATCATTCCGTGGTGGCACATGCTCGCGTGGATGCTGGTCGCCTCGCTGTTGGGTGTGTTCCTGGCGTTTCCGATGAAACGCCGGTTCATCAACGAGGACCAGCTGCCCTTCCCGGAAGGCCGGGCCGCCGGCGTCGTGCTCGATGCGCTCTATCACGGCGCGGCGGAACAGGGCCTGTTTAAGGCACGGCTGCTGGGCTGGACTGCGGCGCTCGCGGCTTTTATCAATTTTATCTCGGGTGACGGCTGGATGCGGCTGGTGCAGTTTACGATCCTCCGGATGAATTCCTGGCTCGGGCTGAAGGAGC
>Ga0335397_10010960_pt1 | contig 11194 bp, 5 predicted proteins | sample MAT04_FD_205740 | JGI IMG/M metagenome (GOLD analysis project Ga0335397, IMG submission 205740) | Freshwater microbial communities from Lake Fryxell liftoff mats and glacier meltwater in Antarctica - MAT-04 (spades assembly) (version 2) ...
GCTAACTAAAGTGAGAAAGGCTATATCTATTGCCAATTACCAACGGCTACAATGACGGAAATACGTTGATTGCGCTCATCCAGCGGGCGGGCTGTTTCTACTTAGGGTCTAACAAATTTTAACCTGAAAAAAACAGACCCTAAGTAAAAATAAAATTGATTTACATCTTGCCAAATTTTTACTTAGGGTCTATAATGAGGAGAGTTACACACACCCTAAGTAAAGGCAACTAAAGGTTAATACCTACCTCCTTATACTTGCTTAGGGTCCACAAATAAAGTATTTTCAGTAATAGACCCTAAGCAATATGCCTGAAACCACCCTCGATACCGCACAGAACTTAGCCGCGCAGTTACAGCTAGAGGAATTGAAACGCTTGCAAGCGTTTGTCAATGCTTTAGTAGAGGCCTCCCCCAGCACAGAATCAAGGAGTGCTACAGAACCTTCTCCTACTGCTCCAACCTCTGCTGCTGTTGAGGAGCAGCCATCAGTCACGACATCGGAAGATCAACCCAGAGCCAAAGGCTCTATCGAATGGAAGTTAATTCCTGACAAGAAGACGGGAAAGACTTATGGCCCGTATCCTTATTTGAGGTGGTGGGACTACAACAACAAAGGCTGGCAAGTACGGCGTTCCAAGTATCTTAGGGGGTATCGTGGCAAGCCCCCAGTAAAACAGCAAACTAAGTTTCATCAACCCCTTTGAAATGGAGATTAGAGCAGGAAGTCTCAATTAGTGTCTATTAAGTTAGCCTCGGAACTGCGAGAGAGAAACGAGATTAACGATAGATATCGTTCTTCCCTACGTATTATTCTTGTGGGGCGATAACATATTCACAATCTATTGCTTCGGCACCAGAAACGGGTATTCCAAACGGTGCAATCAGCATGGGAGCCGTAGGAGTTGCCATTAACATCCGCAAATCCGAACTAGAAACAGCTTTAACTGTATCAATTAAATAGCGGATGTCACACTTGAGCCGAAAGTCACAACCGAATAGTTTGGCATCAACTATCTCAGTACCAGAACTGAGAGTATTATTGAGTGAAATTCGCACTTGTTGACTATCTAAATCGAATTCAAAAATTGCTGTAACATGGGACTTGTCGCTGTGAGAAGCTACCCGCTCTAAGGCTTTTAAAAAGCTGAGCTTCTCTACCACAACTTGATGGCTAAGTTCATGCCGATAAGGAGCAATAATCTGGTCGCAATTCGGGTATTTTCCTTCTAATAACTGCGCTGTCAGCCGCCACTTGTTCCACTCAAAAGCAACAAAATTACTGCTATTGTCAGGCTCAGTTTCATAGTAAATAGCTACTCTGTCAGTGGGATTCAAAGTCCGCTCTAATACCCGGAGTACCTTAGTGGGTACTGTAAATTCCACGTTTCGAGTGTTCAAAATATCGGAATCACTGCTTTCACTGAATCCTACAACCATTGCTATCCGATGCCCGTCTGTTGTCCAAACTCTCAATTGAGAAAGTCCCCTTTCTGCGTCGTGGCTGAGTTGAAAGTTAGCTCCAGTTAAGATCCGTTTGGTTTCTTCAGAACTTACAGCAAATAAGCTGGCTTTGAGGACAGCAATTAACACACTAGCAGGAATGGTCACCAGTTTTTGTTTAAGGCTCTTGATAGCAGGGAATTCGTCCGCAGTTAGCCCACGAATGACGTGCTTGCTCCTTGATGCACTCAGAGTGGCACTGACTGATGGAACGTCACTTCCTTTGATAATTTCCCAAGAACTCTTTAAGGTAACGCGACCTTTCGGAAATTTTCCGAGAATGTCTGCGAGTATGGTTGCAGGGAGAGTGAGTTTGCCAGATTGATTGACATTAGCTTCACAACTCGCTTGGATCCCAAATTCCAGGTTATAAGCAGTTAAATGCAATTGTCTAGTTTCGGCATCTGCTTCTATGAGAATATTGGATAAAATGACGTGGTTGTTATTGCTATAAATGCTGCTTTTGAGAGTTTGGATGTAATCATTTAATTCTCTGGCATCACAGGCAAATTCAACGATTGAAGGGGAAGGGGAAGGCTCCGGCAATATCTCATCGTTTGATTGAAATCCTAAATCAGAAGCATCTGCGGCTGAAAGTGGTGTATATTCTGTTGATTTCTCAGAGGCTTCTACTTGTTCTGAAAGTGCTGTTTCCGGCTCAGAAGTTGAAGAACCTTTTGTGATTTTTGTAACAGATTTTCCAGCCTTAGCGGAATTAGTCGCTGTTCCAGGAGAGCGTTTTTTCTTGGTTGCTCTCTGCACTACTTTTTGCTGAGGGGGTGTTTCTGTAATTCTAGATTTTGTCATAATTAGTTGTGTGTCAGAAGTTCGATTTGCCGCTGCGGTAGCAGCACTCGCGAGCGGTGGCTGAAAAAAGAGAGTATGAGTGTGGAAAGAGTAGAACTAATACGGTCTGTGGCTCTTGCAATTTTTTGATTAATTTTTCTCTGACTTCGGGCGGGATATGTGGAGTCTTTCCCGGAGCTTTTTTTACTGTGAGTAATTCGGTAATTCCACCTTGTTTATAAGCTTTTAACCAACGATATATTGTTGATTCGTTTCGCTTCAACATGGTAGCTAATTCTTCTCTTGTTTTGATTTTTTTGGTGGCAAGCCAGTATAATACCAGTAATTTTTCGCGTGCTTACTACGGTCATAGCTCGTTCGAGTCGATGCTCTAGTTCCTCAACCGTTTCCTGGATTTGTACCTTAAGTTTGTTAGCCATCTTGCACCTCCTCTACTTTTAGCTTATATGAGCGTGTACCTTCATAGTGAATTGGTATTACTGCGAAAACCCTTATAAGGTAAAGCTTCTGGGCTTTTGGATACCAAAAAGTCGCCAAACGAAACTTTTGTTTTACCAACAGCTTCAGCGACCTGAGTCTGGCTCAGCACGTACCGACCGTCCGGCAGCATGAAAACTTCCAGGGGAATGCTCCCCAAGTAATATCAATTCCGGCTGCACCGGAATTGATATCACTCAACAGCGGTATTACTATCTTGATATAGCGCTCGCAGGTGTCTGAGAGTTTTGGCAAGGGCAGTTTGGGAAGAAACTCTTGGAATTGATACATTTACTTATACTTACAGTTAGTGATTGAGTGAGCTTGATTGACTTCTTCAGAGAAACTTGCACAACAGTTATTTTGCAATAGCTTGCCTGTCTATGGTGCAAGATGTCAATTTTAACTCTATTAATTATTTTTTCATGTTGGTATGGCGACAAAAGGTGATCAAAAATGTGACATTGAAACCAAAATTTTCCGGGAACCAACAAACGACCTTCGTCCGTGACAAACTAACATATTATCTATCATTAGTACGTCACCTTCCTGCCAAGGAAAAACAACAGTTTGTTGACAAATAGTTTCTCTAATCTCATCTAGCATTGAAACATCAATTGGAGTATTGTCACCAAAGCAAGCATATTGAGGGAGTTCCTCTTCGTTACCCTCAAAATAAAACATCATAGCTTCGTATATATTTTTAGGAAGACTAGATGGATGAAATTGCTCGGCTTGATTAAACCAAACTTGTTCACTTGTATGAGGATGAATTGCAATAGCAGGGCGAATCTGGCTTACTCGCAATCCACCATCCTTCTTCCACTCAAAATCCAGACAAGCTTTTCTATTATACTCTTCTACTAGGGAGCTATCTGAAGTTTTATAAGAATCTTGCCATGAAACTCCCATTCCATCGCCACTATGTAAATTGCGGATATACTTCACTTGTTTAAGTATAAATTTTTCAACGAGCTTTGGGTTAAGACTTTTTAGGATTTGACGACTATCAGCAATCGGTGTTTCTCCGCCCTCCTTAGACGCAGTAATGCAGCAAAAATAGAGGTGGTCTGGCCATTGGCTAGAGTAGGATAACTCATTATGCAAACTAATGAAGTATTTAGCCGGATATTCGGTTGAAGTATAAATACCAGTAGCTAGCTTGGTTCGGGGAGAATTTCCATCAACATAATCCATTAAATTACCTGAAACCGATTTAACAAATTTTTCAAAAGCCAAGATTGTGTTTACACCAAAGCCTCGAAAAAGAATTGCTCCGTGTTTCAGAAATTTGTCTTGTAAAAGTTCACTATCTCTATACCATGAAAGGAGATCGTCAAGATTAGACGATTCGCGTTCTGTGTCAGGTTCTATTAGTAAGGGTAGATTGTGATTCGAGTCGAGAATTCCTATTTTCATAATAATTAAGCTTCTTTAGTCAAATGAACGAGCTTGTTAATTACCCCAAGAGTCTCCACTTAAAGTACCACCTACGCTAGCCAATTATATTAAATCCGGTAGCATCGGAATTATAGCATCTTTCGGGTGCGGATCGAGCAAATCTTTAAACTCAGACCATGAGACTATTTACACTCACGGCCGACCGCGCCCGCCGGATTGAATAATACCGATGCTACCGGAAACGATATTACGCCTGTACTTGCTCCAAGTAGGAGAGAAGTTGTGCGGCTAACACCTGTTGCGGAAGAGCCATCATGGTCATATGGTTCCCTGGAACAACATGAACAGAAAGAACTCAGGAGTCAGGAGCCAGAATTCAGAATTGAATTCTGTGCGACGGGTTGAGTAAAAGGGTTTAAATCCTCACTATCTACAGGGTGTCTACAATTGGTTGGGGTCTGAATCCCCATCCAATTGATTCTGACTCCTGAATTCTGACTTCTGAATTCTTCTTCAAAGGGTATAGTTTAGCATTTCAATGTAATTCTGAATCATTGAGCGGATTTCTTGGCGAGTAAAATACGTTTTATCGTATTCCACATATAGAGTTGCATTTTCTTCAAATGGCGACATTGATACCAGATAATTTAAAGGAAAGTGAAACTTGTCATGGAACTTTCTCTCGAACTTCAAGCTAGTGTAAGCTAACCTATTTTTGGCATTATGGAAATGCACGAAATTAAATGTAGCGAAAAATAGCTCGGTTTTTTGTTGGTCTGCCAAAATTTGGAGAAGTGGATACCTAACATAAGGTTCCATATCTATTAGAGATTGCTGCACATTTTTTATTTGTACACTTTTATCTGAGCTAATAGATTGACAAAACGGAACTATGTTCCAAAATAAGCCCAATGCTCTGAACGGGTCAGATAATCTTTCTGTCCGACCATTTGAGACAGTCCCTACACAAAGCGCCTTTTCTTTCATCAGAGTACCAATAAGGTCTAAATAGGTACTTAAAAAAATGGCTTTTGGTGAAACTTTCAATTTCTTGCATAATTTCTGTAAATCTTGAATAATTTCTGAGTTGAATATATGCTCATAGCGAACAGATTCTCCTTCATTAACTGAAGCTTTGCAGGGCTTCAAACGTTTATAGATATAGTTTTTCAACTGAAGTCTCCAGAAATCTGCTGCATCTTGTGAGCCGATAATTTCTTTTTCTAAAGCGACAAATTCTTTGTACACATTGCCGTCAGGGACTACTGTTATTTCTTCTCCTTTCTTGAAAGCGCCATATAACTCATACAGTTGGTTGAGAAATTCACTATTGCCCCATCCATCTGCAACGGCATGATGAACTGACATCAGAAATTCAAATCTATTCTTGGCTTTCCGAAAAACTCTGAATCGGAAAAGCGGCTCATTTGGATTTTCACTGTTGAATAAATTTTGCTTATCTTGCTTCATAGCCACATCAATATAGTTTTCTTGTTCGTCTGATGTGATGTAGCTAATGTCCTCCTCACTGATTGAAAAACTCAAACTCTTTTTGACTACCTGAACCGCTGGGGTTCCGTTCCGAGTGATAAATACGGTTCGCAAAGCTGGATGTTTTTGCACGCTTATTTCTAACGCCTTCTTAAAGGCATTCAAATCGAGGCTTTCATCATATATATCGTAGGATTTCTGGATATGGTAAACCGCCATTTTTTGAGGGTCATTTTTGTAATGATGCAACATAAACTCCTGCATTTTGGCAAGAGGGTATGCCGCCTCCGTATCGTCCGGCAGTAATTCAGAGATTCCCTCTGGTAGTTCTAATAAATGTAGGGGAACAGTCACGTTATCTTTACCTTGTTCTGCTTTCGTAGTCCCAGTTGTACTTCCTACGGCTGCTAACTCAGCGATTGTTTGATGTTGGAAAATTTGCTTAGGAGTAAGTTGTAGCCCTGCTTGCTTGGTTTTAGCAATAATTAGAATGCTAAGAATGGAATCCCCGCCTAGTTCAAAGAAGTTGTCGTGGATGCTTACTTGTTGGAGGTGCAAAACTTCACACCAAATTCGAGCTAGTAGTTCCTCTTGCCAAGTCCGGGCTGCTACAAAGGCTGTTTCTAGTTCCTGAGTTGCTGTATCAGGTGTTGGTAGGGCCTGATGATCCACCTTGCCGTTGGGTGTTAGTGGCAGGCCATTCAACATCACGAATGCTCCAGGCACCATATAACTGGGCAGTTTCTCTTTGAGAAAATCGCGTAAGGTACTGCTGGTGAGAGTTTCTGAGTGGTTACAGACAATGTAGGCTGCCAGATATTTGTGACCTGGAATATCTTCTCGCGCCACGACCACAGTTTCTCGCACGGCTGGGTGCTGCGCGATCGCTGTCTCCACCTCGCTCAGTTCGATACGGAAGCCGCGAATCTTCACCTGACGATCCAACCGACCGAGGAATTCGATGTTACCGTCACTTAAGTAGCGAACTAGGTCGCCGGTTTTGTAGAGGCGGGTATTAGTATTATCATTAAGTGGGTTGGAAATGAATTTTTCATCTGTCAAGTCGGGGCGGTTGAGGTAGCCTCGCGCTAAGGAAGCACCGCCAATGTGTAGTTCACCCGGTACGCCGATGGGAACTGGTTGCTGATGGCGATCGAGAATATAAACTTGTGTGTTGGCGATGGGACGACCGATAGGAACAGTTTTAGAGTTATAACTAGCTTGCTTGCTACTGACAGGATAGGTAAGTACGCCAACAGTGGTTTCTGTCGGCCCATAGTGATTGAGAATCCGACAGTTAGGGGCTTCTTGCTGGATTTTCTTAATTAAATCCCAGCTTGCCGCTTCACCACCTAGGACTAGACATTGGCGCGGCAGGATAGAGTCGGACGCATTAGACGCCAAGAGAGAAGCGAGGTGGGCGGGGGTAATTTTGAGACAGTCGATAGGATGGTGCCCAAAGTAATCTGCTAAGGCTTTGGGGTCAGTGGCTCGCTCTTGGGATACGATATGCAGACATCCCCCCGTACATAAAGCTGGGAAGATTGCAGTGTTGCCTAAGTCGGCGGCGAAGGTGGAAACGGTTGCGAAACTGGCACCGGTTGGCAGTTGCAGTTTGTCTAAGATGGCGTGCAGGTAGTTCAGGATTTGCCTCTGCTCGATCGCAACGCCTTTAGGTTGACCTGTAGAACCAGAAGTATAGAGGACGTAGGCTAAGTTTTCCGGTAGCACTTCGCTCTTGAGATTCGCATCGGATTGTTGGGCAATTAGTTCCCAGTCTGCGTCCAAGTACAACACAGTTTGTACTTGAGCATCTTCAGGCTTGAGGAGTCCCTTTTGCGTCAACAGGATCGGGACTTGAGCATCAATCAACCGGAAAGCTAAACTTTCTTGAGGTAATGCCGGATCGAGGGGTAGGTAGGCTCCACCTGCTTTGAGGATGCCAAGCAGACTCACTACCATTTCCAGAGAGCGCTCTACGCAGATGCCCACTAGCACTTCTGGCCCCACACCCAGTGAGCGCAGGTAATGTGCCAGTTGGTTTGCCCGTTGGTTCAGCTCGCGGTAGGTCAGCTGCTCCCCTTCAAAAACCACTGCAATTGCATCAGGCTCACGCTCCACCTGTTCCTCAAATAACTGGTGGATACACTTATCTTGAGGGTACTCTTTTGTGGTGTTGTTCCACTCCCACAGTAGCTGGTGCCGCTCTTGCTCTGTGAGGAGAGGCAAAGAGGAAACCTTCTGTTGAGGATTAGTTACGATTCCCTCCAGTAAGGTCTGGAAATGTTGAGCCATGCGAGCGATGGTAGTGGCATCAAACAGATCGCTATTGTATTCCCATTGCCCAATTAGTCCAGTGGCAGTGTTCTCTAAAAATAACATCAAATCAAACTTCGCTGTGGCAGTTTCTACGGCTAATGGACTCACCGTTAAGCCTACCATCTGTATCTGGGGCATAGGTGCATTAAGTCCAAAAATCACCTGTACCAGCGGTGTGTAGCTCAAGTCACGCGCTGGCTGCAACTCCTCTACTAACTTCTCAAACGGTAGGTCAGGATGAGCATAAGCTCCCAACGCTACATCCCGAACTCTTGAGAGTACATCCTCAAAACTCGGATTTTCCGACATATTTGTGCGTAGCACCAGCCTATTGACGAAAAATCCAATCAATCCCTCAAGCTCAGGGCGTGAGCGATTAGCGTGCGGCGTACCTACACAGATATCAGTCTGCCCTGTATAACGGTAAAGAAATGTTTGAAACGCTGCCAACAGCGTCATGAACAGGGTGACTTGAAGACGCTGACTTAAAGACATCAGTGCCTCTGTCAGCTCTTTTGAGAGTGCCACTCGTTGATGCGCTCCCCTATATGTTTGAATTGAAGGTCGCACGCGATCGGTTGGCAGTTCCAATAAAGCTGGCGCACCCTCAAGTTGTTGCTTCCAATAAGCTAGTTGGGACTCAAGTACCTCTGGTATTAACCACTGCCGCTGCCAAACAGCAAAGTCGGCATACTGAATTGGTAGTGAGGGGAGTTCTGAAGACAAGTCATTGGAAAAGGATGTGTAGAAGGCTGCTAACTCCCGGACGAACACGCCCATTGACCAACCATCCCAGACAATGTGGTGGATTTTTAGCAGCAAGATGTGTTCTGTGTCTTTCTGCTTCAGCAGCGTAGCTTGGATTAAAGGGTCGGTAGTAAGGTCAAAGGGTTGCTGGGCTTGTGCCGTTGCTAATCGCTGGGCAGAGACTTCAGTTTCACTCGATGGTAAATCTGTCAAGTCTACTACTGACATTTTTAAAGTCAAGCTTTCAGCAATTACTTGAACGGGTTGCCCGTCAACCGTTACGAAGTTAGTACGTAAGGCTTCGTGACGTTGGATAATTTTGTTGATGCTTTGCTCTAAAGCGACGACGTTCAGGGAACCTTTAAGTCGCAGAGCTTCTAGTTCGCTGTAAAATGGGTTATTTGGCTCCAACTGGCTCAAGAACCACATTTGTTCCTGAGCAAAAGACAGAGGCAAGTTTTCCTGTCTGTGCTGTCGTTGTTGCTCTGCAATAGACTTGAGGGTAAGTCTATTGTTTTGCTCGCCGACGTTAACAGCAGATTGTTTTAAGTCGGTCTGATTTAAGTGTTGAGCTAAAGTGTGTATGGTCGAGTATTGCCACAGAGCCGTAGTTGATAGCTTCTCGCCCCAAATATGGGCTAACTTGTGATGAATTTGAGTCAAGAGTAAGGAATGACCGCCTAACTCAAAAAAGTTATCGTGAATTCCTACAACATCTAATCCAAGCACTTCAATCCAAACTTGGGCAATTAGTTTTTCGGTCTCGGATTTGGGCATAACAACAGTTGTTGTCAATTCCGGACGAGACTTGGAGGGTGCAGGTAGCGCCAAGCGGTTTACCTTCCCGCTTGGTGTCAGGGGCATTTTCTCAATCGCAACAAAAACTGCTGGCATCATGTAGTCGGGCAAACGTTCGCGCAAATAAGTACGCAGTGCCCGTTCGAGGTTCCTCGCGACCTGTTCTTTTAGGGCAACTTGCTCAAGGGAGGCTTCCAGATTTAAGATACTGGCAGCATGTTCGTGGGGCACCACATAGGCTACTAAGCGTTTGTTACCGGTGATGTCTTCTCGCGGTACGACTACGCTTTCCCTCACAGCAGGATGTTGTGCCATCACGGTTTCAATTTCACCGAGTTCAATGCTGAAACCGCGAATTTTTACCCAATTGTTGGCGCGACCCAGATACTCGATATTACCATCTTTTAAGTAGCGGGCTATATCGCAGGTTCTCAAGAGGCGACCAGAACCGTTCGCGTAGCGTCTCGTAGAGAAGGGGTTCTGGATGAATCTTTCTAGAGTTAACTCCGGCAGGTTAAGATAGCCTCTGGCTAACGACTCACCGCTAACGTACAACTCACCGGGAACGCCGATCGGAACCGGTTGAAGATATCGATCCAATATATAAACTTTGGCATTTGTGGCAGCAGAACCAACGGGAGGAAGCGCTGGCCAATTGCTCGGTTCTCCAGCAAAAGTAAACTGTGCGATTGTTGGATTCTCGATTAGCCCATATTGATTGTAGAGAATGCCACCTGTTTGCTTCAATAAGTTGGCAATGGCGGGTGTAATCTTCAACTGTTCGCCAGCAATCATGATTTCGCGCAGGCAGGTGGGAACTGGTCCAAAGTTGCTAACCACCTCTGCCAAATTCCGTAAGGCGACACTGGGAAGAAATAGTCTTTCAATTCTTTTTTCTACAATGAAATTGGCTAAAGCCATAGGATTGCGCCGTACTTCCTCTGACACCAGCACCAGTATTCCGCCAGAACTCCAAGTAGTTAATAATTCCTGTAAGCAGATATCGTAGCTAAGGGGAGCAAATTGCAGGGTTCTGGCGCTGTTGGAAACGATTGAGTTTTGCAGTTGCCACCATATAGAATGGCAAAAAGCACGATGCTCCATCCCCACGCCTTTGGGTCTTCCTGTAGAACCGGATGTGTAAAGGACATAGGCTAAATTGTCAGGCTGAACCTGACTAACCGGATTCTCTTCATTTTGTTGAGAAATAATGTTCCAGTCTCGATCCAGGTAGACTATTTGTAGCCCTTGAGCTGCCTGGGCTAGCTGCGGTAAGCTGTTTAGCGTCTCCTCTGTCGTTAGCAGGATTTGCGCCTTTGAATCCGACAGCATATAAGCTAAGCGCTCTTCGGGATAAGTGGGGTCTAAGGGAACATACACGCCACTAGACTTAAAAAGGCCTAATAGTCCGATTACTCTGGCTATGGAGCGTTCCAAGCAAATAGCCACCAAAACTTCTGGTTCTACCAAGAGCGATCGCAGATAGTGCGCCACTTGATTGGCTCGTTGATTTAGCTCCCGGTAGGTCAGCTGTTCCCGATCAAACTCCACCGCCACTGCATCCGGCGTGCGTTCTACTTGCTCTTCCACCAACTGATGGCTACACTTATTGCGAGGGTACTCTGCATCGGTGTTGTTCCACTCCACTAGGA
>Ga0335397_10010963_pt1 | contig 11191 bp, 8 predicted proteins | sample MAT04_FD_205740 | JGI IMG/M metagenome (GOLD analysis project Ga0335397, IMG submission 205740) | Freshwater microbial communities from Lake Fryxell liftoff mats and glacier meltwater in Antarctica - MAT-04 (spades assembly) (version 2) ...
CCACAGGTAAGGCAACCATATGCAGCCATTCGTAGAAAAATCAGCATCTTTTGCCACATATAGCGTTTTTTGTCGAATCAGGCTGAGTAGTTACCAAAATAGGGATAAAATCTGTCCAATATTAGCCAACTTTAGTGAAGAGGAGCATATCATGGCTGAACCAATGTATTTCCAATGGCAGAATGAAGTTTTGTGCAAGACCATCTATCCCATGCGCGAACCAAAGCTGCGCGATTTTCTTGTTTATTACATGGAGATTGACCTGTGGGCGCAATACAAGGATAAGGATATTGCGACCCTCAAAGCAGATGTGGATGCGTACACAAAAGCGCAGGAGATGGCGGCGATCACAGCCTATAAATCCTACTCCTCGTTACGGGGCTATTTCCAACTGAAAGATGTGCGCGCCTACTACTTAAAACTCAAGCCCGTAGATGAGGCGGAACTGACAGAGATCAACAACCTTCATGCGATGTTCATTGAAAGCTGGCCCAAGGATATTCGCGGCGAAAGAAGTTTTGTCGAAGGACAGATCCAATTTTGGATAAACCACCGCAACATGCACAGGGACGCGGTCAAATCTAAAAAGCGGCGCGTCGAAAACATGGATCCCGCCCACCCAAAAAGACCTGTCGAAATGCAGGAACTTGCCGCGAAGGAAAATATCACCTTGCCGATGGCGGAACAGGAACTCGACCAACTGCGCGCCTTCCTTGCCACGTATGACAAGATCGAACAGCGCAAACTCGCCTGGTATAAACTGTCAAAAGGTGACCCAAACTTCCAGCCATCTGAAGCGGAGTTTCTTGTCGAATATAAACCGGAACAGCCGGTCACCATCCGCGATATTGTTGTGTGGAAGGCTGAAGAGTACAAGTCATCTCTGGAAAAAAAGAACCAATTCGAATTGTTGGAGAAGGCGTATCAGCGCTTCCAGAAGGAGCCGAAGCGTTATCCGTACTGGCTTCAATATATGGTCGTCCATTTTTCAGGGATGCGCTACGCCAGCGCGCATGGCTCGTGGGCAGACCCCAAAGACCTGCTGATTCGACTCGGCGCTGCCGATGTGGATAAGAAAGCCAAAGCGCTGGATGACGCCGCCATCGAAAAACTCTGCGCGGAAAAAATCGCCGCCTACCAAACTGGGGCAGGATCCAACGTCTCCAAGCTGGCTCGCGCCCCTGAGAAAGAATGGAAAGACAAAGTTGCCATGCACATGCTGAGCGTCAAAGCCAGCGGACCCAAGACTCGCCGCGCCGGTATTTCTGCATTGCTGGCAGAAGAAGCCAACTACGATGTCCGCTCTCTTTCCACAGACGAGGCGCTCAAGAAACTCGAAGCCATGAAAGATACTTTCCCAAAATGGGCGTGGAAAGAAATCGTCAAACTGACGCCGTTACGCATCAATTATGTCACCGACTCGGGCTGGGAAAAATTGACTCCCGAAGAGGACGCCGAGCGCAACTCGCAGGGAGCCATGGAAATCCGTACGGTGATGGACGCCTGGGAAAATTATGATTCATCTGCATGGCGCGACGAACACGGACGTACGCACGAGTTGATCGTCACGCGCGCGGTCTGCAACGAAACCGCCGAGCACTGTCAGCACATCCGCGGACATTTCCCCCCCGGCGGTTTGACGCCGAAACCGAAATGGTACTTCACCAACGAAGCTGAAAACAAATTGCCAGGAGAGCCGCGTCCGTTTTACACCAAGCCCACATCTGAAAAAGATTATGTCTCCGGCTCAAGCATCCTCTGGCTGCGTTTTGTAGATAAAGAACCCGATGCCTGGCAGGTTGCCAAAGCCGTCAAGACCAAATCCGGCGTGGGGCTGCTTCCAAATGTGCCTGCTGCAAATAAAAAAGTGGATGTCAAATCCGCGACAACTCCCTGGAAATATTTGGCGGCAGACATAACCACCCGTACGCGCACGCTCACAGACTCGCAGACAAAAGCAAAAGTTGAGCAAAAACAATGGCTGCGCTGGATTCACGAAGCGACGGTTGCCGAGGTCGCTGAAACCGCCGACGGCATGACGGTCATCACCTACGAAACCGCCCTGCCCGATGGCGACAAAGGCACGTCCGCCGTTGGTATTTTCAAAATGCCGTTGGACTGGCATCTCTCAGACGGTCTTGAAGATACGTACAACCGCTCCTTTGTCGGCTACGTGCCCGAAGGTCAGGTGCCGCTGGAACATTTGAAAACGATGTTGGATTGGAACAGGATATTGCGCAAATAATTTGTGGGCAGGTCGCAACCTGCCCCTACGGGCTTCCAAAATCCACAGCAATATAATCCCCGTACGCGCCGTTGGAAAAATAAGCATATCCAACGCCTAGTTCAGATGTCCTCGCATTCAAGATCGCGTCGCGATGGATTTTGTCGCTCATCCACCAACTCATTGCCGCCTGCGGACCACCGCCCCCGTAGATGATTTCTTCCGAATACGAACCTGAATATCCCGCAGACTGAATGCGCGAATATGATGAAGAGCCGTCCGAGCCTGTGTGACTGATCATGTTATTGCAAGCCATATCTGCGGCGTGACCTTGAGCAGAGGCAGTGAGTTGCGCGTTGACATTCAATGCGGGCAGTCCGGCATTTGCGCGTTCTGCATTAATTAAAGATGCGATCTGGTTAACATAACCAGCGTTCTGGCTGTAGCTGCAATTGGCTCCGCCGCCCGTTGTTGTGCTTCCCGATTGTGTGGGACTTGCTCCCGATGATGTGGTGGGGACAATTGCGCCAGCGCCCACAACGATCTTCACCCAGAATGTTTGCTCAACGCCGATCGGGATGATCTTATCGCCCAAGCCATGTAATGTGAAATAGCCAGTGTATGTTCCATTGGACGCCGGCGCGGTCAACTCCACTGAGACTTGGGCTTTCTCATTCGAAGCAGTGTCAGCTATCGGCGCGGAAAGGGGCGCTCCCATTTGGTCGCCTGCCGCAAAGACCAGCGTGTAATTAATCCACGGGCAAGTGCCGGTGTTTTGAAATTCCCATGTCTTTGTAAATTTCTCGTTCGCCTTCACTTGCGTATTATCTTGAATGGTCACGTCGCGCAAAAGTACGGCGCCGTCTTTGCAGTTCGCGGGCGCGGTGATCGCAACTGCGGGGGTGATGACAACCTCCGGGGTTGGGGTCAACGTGGCAGGCACGAAGGATTGCTTTGTTGGCGGCAAAGTTGATGTGACAAAATCCGGTTTAACAGCGGTTGCCGAGCCAGAATCAGTTGACACGGAAATGCAGGATGCCAGGAGGCTTGTGAATAACAGCGCAAAAAATATTTTCTTTATCATGTTCTTCCATTACCTTGTTTTAAAACATCATCATCTGTCCGGTGGATTTTTCAACGGGATCGCTGGCAATTTGTTCTTCGAATGTTTCGCGCGTCAAGATCGGAACCTCAAGCAGGGTGCGCAGTAAACGATATTTCACCAGCGGATGCTTTTTTAATCGCACCGCGAGTGACGGGTCGCGCTCCTGTTTGTACGCGGCGAGTGCTGCGCGTCCGCCAGGGATGACGATAATGATGTTCGGCGCGGAGTCTTGCAATGCGCGCCCCAGCAATGCGGAAGCCAGCACGTTGAACGTGCGCGCGATTTTTCCATTCTCTTCCCAGTGTAAAAGTTTATCCTGCTTGCAGGTTTTATAGCCCAACCTCTTCCCAATCTTTTCGATCAGCGCGTAAATATTATTTAACTCTGCGCGCCGCACGGATGCAACATCTTCCGCGCGCAGTTTCCACTGTCCCGCTTCTCTTTCTGCGTAGGAATTCAAAATGGCGTAGATCAAGCCTTTGGACGGTGTGAGCAAGCCCGTGAAACGCGGATATAAATCTTCTTCTATTTCAAGATAGATCGCTTTTTGATTCTTTTGTAAATAAGTGACGACCACTATCTCCACGCGATCTGAAAGTGATTCGCGTTCTTCATCCTCCCGAAAGAGCATCGGGACGCTGTGAGCGGAGCCGTGTGCTCCTCGCGGCGCAGTCGAAGTCCCCAATCCCCACATGCCCGTCTCCACGCCTTCACCTGTCGAATAGTGAATAAATCTTTCATCGCCCTTCAATGCAGATTCAAACAAGGCGTGAGTCTTTCGCAATACTTCATCGAATTCCTGTTCAGATTTTTTGAGCGCGCCCGCTTCGGCTAAAGCGATCAACCCTGCCGTATGCAAATGTAAATAATGAGCGGGTTCGCCGCGTGCCGTGAGATATTCCTGGAGCGCATTTTGTAAAATATCCGCAGCCATATTTTTTGGCTTTTGTTTTTGATCGTTCTTCCAAACAACTTGCGCCGGATCATACTCGGTGCGCAGCGCCACGCTTTGCAAAGAAAATTTTTGCGTGCTCGCCGCTGTAAAAGCGGAGGTGAGAAAGTCCGGTTCAGGTTCAGGCAGCAACGCAAAAAACGGCACGCCCTCAGGCAGTAAATCGCTCAAGTGATTGAAAGCCGAATTCAGGGCAGTTGCATTCCACGCCCAATCATATCGGCGGCGGCGCAACGCAACTTTGTACGGCTCCACCGCATCCTTGCCCCATAACCAGCCTGCCCACAGCGCAGAGAGAGTCCAAAAAGCCTGGTTTGGACGCGGCACCGAGCCAATGACTGCGGCAATCGGTATCTCTTTTTTGACGACCTGCGCGAGGTCTTTCAAGCGACCTTCGTAGATTAAGATGCCGCCGCTCTCTGGGATTTTTGTCGGCCACGCTTCGCATATAACTGTTGAGCCTGTCTCTGTCCAGAGGCTTAATCCATGCTCGAGCGCCATCCACACATTATGCTCGCGGAATTGACTCGGCGTGCTCAACTGCTTCGGCCGCGGACGTTCCGCCGGGTGCGCCCAAATGGTATTACCCGCATCGCAGGCGATGAGGATCAGTGCGGTCAATGCGCGTTTTCGTTCAGGCGATAAATTCAAACTATCAAGCCGATTGATAACTGTCGTGAGCGCATACAACGGACGCGGTAAATAATGTTGAATGGCTTCTTCGGCATAAAACCGATCCTCGTCGTTTAATGCGACAACTTTTTCAAAGGCGCGTGAACGGTGTAATGAGTCTGTTTCCGCGATCTTCCTTGCGCGTTCCATATCTTCTTCTGTCGCAGCGTGTTCGCCAGAGTCGCCGCAATGACTGCATTCATAAATGCGCGCGTAGGGCGCATCCTCGCCTTTGCGCCACAAAAAGACTTGGGCGTAAATTTGTTGATTGCATTTTTCGCATGAAGTTAGATACAAAGATTGCAGATGACCCGCGAGTCTTTCATCCCCTTTTTTGACCGCGCCTAAATCCGCGAGTGCGGCTGTGAATTCAGATTGCGTCGGCGGATTAGCAAACATCTCCAGTAGAAAACGTGTGACGGGATTATTCGCCGTTACCAGTACGCGATAGCCGCTGCGCGCGGCCTCCAGAACCAGCCGCGGCGAGAATCCGAACGGGTCGAGCAGCCAGCTTCCAGGCGCGTCAAGTTGCGAGAGCCAGGCGGAGATCACTCCCTCTTCAAGTGCAGGCAGGAATCGTGAGAGCGGTCCCGGGTCGGCGGGTTTTAATCCTGGGATGTAGGGTTGGAAATCCATCTTGGGTTAAGTATACATCCCCCCGCAGAAAGTGATTACGAAATTATTTTTTCCAGAGGCTCAGAAAGCGCCTCGCGCGGGGTGGAGTTCATGTCAATTTCGATTGCTGATAGCAGAATTTGAATTCCTAAAATAACAGAAAGCGTGGGCAGCATGACTGTGCCAGTGGGGGCGGGGATTCTTTTGCTCGCGTAGTCAATCCATTTGACGCCGCCAAATATTCCGCCGAATAATAAAAGCGGGACGCCGATCATCAAGTACAATGACAGCATTGAAAAATCATAGAGATAATATTTTAATAAGATGCGCCGCAAAAAGGTGACGAGTAATTTGAACGGGAATTCAAACAACGTGCGTCGAATGGATAGGTGTGAGGTTTCATTTTTGTAGCGCGCGGGGATGGAAACATCAACGACCAGCGCGCCAAGCAGGTATAAATTGGCGAGCATGGAAGTCTCGAAGAAATAGCGGCGGTCTATTTTATTGAGCGGCAGCTGCGCAAGGATTTCAGCGCGGATGGCAAAGAAGCCGTTTGTAGGGTCGAAGATACTCCAGTACCCCGTTGCGGCTTTGGTCAGGAAACTTAATCCAAGGTTTCCTATGCGGCGAACGAAAGGCATTTGTTGCAGCGACTGAAAATCGCGAAAACGGTTGCCTTTCACGTAATCAGCTTTGCCTTGAATGAGAGGCGTAATGAGCGCGGGAATGTGCGCCGAATCCATTTGTCCGTCGCCATCAATTTTTATGACGATCTGCGCGCCAAGTTCGAGCGCTTTCTGAAAGCCAGAGATCATCGCGCCGCCCACGCCCTGGTTTTCCACGTGACGGATCAAGGTAATGCGTTTGTCCATTTTTGCCGCATCAGCCGCCAGCTCGGCGCTCGAATCGGGCGAAGCATCGTCCACGACAATAATGTGCTCTATGTAGGCTGGCAATCCACGCAGGACAGATCGAATATCGTGCTCCACGCCATAGACAGGAATTACCGCCGCTATGTTGAACTCCATAAAATTCATGAAAGCGATTGTAATCGAAAAGGTGATAGAATCGGCGAAAGGAAAAACTATGGCATCCGGGGAACAAATTCTTATTGTTGAAAGCGATCCAGATATTGCTGATTTGATCGGAAGACAGTCATTGCAGCCGCTTGGATATCAGGTGACGGTGCTGGGCGATGCAGCTTCTGCGATCAAATTTGCGATTCGAACTACCCCCAGCCTGATCCTCGCCAATTTAAATTTTCCAGGCTTGAGCGGGAAAGACATGCTCGCCGCGTTAAATTCCCAGGGCGTTAAATCGCCCGTCATCATCATTGCTGAAAAAGGTCAGGAAACTGACGCCATTCAAGCCTTCCGTCTTGGGGCATCTGACGTGATCTTTTGGCCCGTGCGGGACGCGGAAGTGGTTTCCGTCGTGGAACGCGCCTTGCGCCAGACTCAGGAAGCACGCGAACGCCAAAAATTAGACCGCCAATTGAAAGCAATGAACGATGAGATGCAGCGTAAATTGCGCGATTTGACTGCGATCCTTTCCACCGCCAAGGCGGTTGTTTCCGTCAAAGACCAGCGTGTATTGTTTGACATGATTCTTGAAAGCGCCCTGCAGGTTGCCGACGCGAACATCTGCTGGTTGATGTTGCGCGAAGAGCGCAGCAAAGCCTATGTGCTTCGTGCGCAGCGCAATTTGCCTGAATCATGGGCCAAGAAAATGAACCAGCCGGTGGATGATGGCATCAGTTCGCTTGTGGCGCTTTCAGGCGAGAGCCTCGTCATGAGCGGCGCCCCATTGCAAAAGTTGAAAGTATCCGCTTTGGGAAAATCGATTGGCGTGATCCCGATCAAAATCCAAAGCGAAGTAATCGGGTTATTAATCGTTGTGCGAAAAACTGACAGTGAGATAACTCGGGAAGCGCAAACCCTGCTTGAGGCCATGGCAGATTTTTCCTCCATATCCCTGGTAAATGCGCGTTTATTTCATGCCTTGGAAAAAACTGCTGAAAACGCGCGCACCGGAGAAAAATACCGCTATGCCACGCTTGAATCGGTGCGTGCTTCAATTCGTAATGAGTTGCAGGTGGCTAGTTATCCACTCAACTTTGTGCTGACTGAGATGCCTGGTCCGCTTAACCTTGAGCAAAAACAGGCACTTGAATCGGTACAGGGTGCATTGCAGCGTCTTGCGCGTTCTTCTGAAAAGACTGTTATCCCCCCGCAATAAGCAGGAAATGATAAAGTTCAACGTATGGCGAAACACGGACTAGTATTACTCGCGTTAAACCCGTCTCCAATTTTGGATTTAATGGAACGCGCCTTGTATGCGGCTGGGTTCAATGTGGCAATTGCGCATGATCGTTCCGGGTTGGATAAATCTGCAAACGAGTCTATTCCAGCATTGTTGATTATTGGGGAGAAGTTTGCCGAGCAGGATGGCTTTTCTGTTTCATTGGAAGTTCTTGAGCGTTTCCCCACTTTACCGATCATTTTATATGCAGATAAGGACACCACTGGTCTTGCCAAGTCTGTGATCAAGACGGGGTTGAGCGGCTATCTTTATCCTCCGCTTAAGATGTCTGATATTGTTGATGAAGTTCAAAGGTGTCTTGTGCGAGCCGGACAATTGGGAGATTGGCTGCGTCGTGAAGTAAAACTCACAACCTCATCGCTTTCTGAAAAAGCCGATTTGTCTGAGGCTGAACGGCATAAATTGGAAGCTATCATCGCAAACATTCAAGATGGCGTGATTGTGATGGATAAGAATAAAAAGGTTATGCTTATCAACCGCGCAGTGGACGATATTTTCGATCTGGGCGATAAACAAGCCGTTGGCAGGCTGCTTGAAGATGTAATCTCAAATACAGATCTGAGGGCTTTGCTATCTCGCGCAGGTGATGTGCCATTGAAGTACCACGAGATCAATTTTGATGATGGTCGTGTGTTTAATGCGCAATATACGCCCATCCCTCAAATTGGCGCGGCCGTGACCATGCAGGATATTTCCTATCTCAAGGAACTTGACCGCTTGAAGAGCGATTTTATGCACACGGTTTCACATGACTTGCGTTCTCCGTTGACGGCGATCCTGGGGTACACAGAATTAGTCGAGCGCACGGGGCCGCTTAATTCCAACCAACAGGAATTCTTACGCCGTTTGCAGGGCAGTATTCACCACATCACCACGTTGGTCAATGACCTGCTGGACCTGGGACGCTTTGAAGCAGGCTTTGATACGCGTCGTGAAATTGTTCAGCTTGAGAATGTGTTGAAATATTCACTCGATCTGTTTGAGAATCAGGTCAGGGAAAAAAATATAAAACTTACCGTGGATGTTGGACAAAATTTGAAAGCTTTACGCGCAAATCCAATTCGCATCCGCCAGATGTTGGACAACCTGATAGGGAACGCCATCAAATATACGCAGCTAGATGGCGATGTCCGCGTGAGCATATCCATGCAGGGAGATCAGATCATTCTTAAAGTGGATGATACTGGAATGGGTATTCCGCCCGAAGACCAGGGGCGCGTTTTCGAGAAGTTTTTCCGCGCTAGTAATGCGGTTGAAGGCGTGGAAGGGTCTGGCTTGGGACTGGCAATCGTCAAATCCATTGTGGACAGCCATCAAGGCCGGATATGGGTGGAATCAACTGTTGGGAAGGGTTCTTCTTTTACTGTGCTTCTCCCCACGCTGGAATAAAAATACTTTCCGTTTTAATTTCCACCGCTAAATGAATATCCCGCTTAAAAGATGCCGCCGCTGTGTTTGTTCACAGCGGCGGCTTTCGCCAAAGGAGGAGACATGAGGAGGAGGTGTCTATTTTGTCTCCGCCCTTATAATAGCGCACACCCATTATTTTTGCCATCGCTGAATGTCACTAAATGATTGTGACAATATTCACAAATATTATTTCACGGGTTATCGAAAAAAAAACGCGCCTGTGAAATTGCCTCTTTTACGTTTGCATAAGCCTTGATGCTGAGCGCGGGATCTGAATTTCCAGTAATCATCTTTGACACCCTTCGATCTTTTTGATGAAGGCACAAGACGGGTTTTCCGATATTCAATGCAAAACCAATTTCGTATCCCACCCCATGTGAAGGCACGCTGACTTCTGCGATGAGCACGTCACAATTTTTTATCCAATTTACATCGCGTTCATAAACATCCTGCGGCGTGAGTTCGTGCTCATTTTCCATTACATCAGATTGCACCAAATGCGATGTGGGAATCTCGTGACCATCTGCCGTGAGCGCGGCGACGATCTCCTGGTAAGCGGTTTCAAACTCACGTCCGCCGGTGATGGAACATGCAAAATAAATATTCATTTGTTTTTATTTGGCAGTCGTGAAAGGATTGAGCTATCGCGCCTTTTTTGAGGGACAACAGGTCCCGAGCCTGACCGCATGCTTTCCAATTCGGCGCTCAACTTCATCCAATCGTTGACCAGGATCACAAAATGCGGGGTCTTATCTTTGAAGAACAGCGGCGATAAAAATAAGCGTAATGCCGATTGAGACATGGGGTATCCATTCAATTCGATGACCAGCGTGGTCATTTTTGCCAGGGGTTGGATGATCTCCGCCCGCCAGTTTGAGACGCTTTGCGGCGGGAACAACGCACCCATGTTTGCCGAAGAGGCGCGTTGAAATCTTTTGTATGAAATATTAAGGCGTAAAAATGGGGTTACCAGACGGAGATGGTCGCTGAATGGCTGCACGTATGCGCTTTTGCGCATGATCAAAAATATAATACCAAGAAATATATTCAGCCCGCCAAGACTGGCAAAAGTAAGCCAGCGCCAATCTTCAAATCCCCAACTGCGAACAGCCCATGCTAAAGCCAGTAAGGCAAGCCCCAGCGTGAAGATTGCGGGCCACCAGCGATTGATCATGTGGGTGTAAACGACAAGCGGATAACGACGACCACCTTTTGCCATACTTAATTTACCCGCTTCTTTTCTGACCGTTGAGAGGGTCGCTGTTTAATTGAGCGCTTAACTGGCTGATGGCTTGGGTGAGGTGCTCCCCGCGCAGGCTGAAGGTAATATCTCCGCGAGTCTTTTCGATGATGCCGCGCGCCAGATCGGTTTGACGGCGCAAGCCGTTCGTGATGGCGTCGGGATAATCCATGGTGACCATGATCGAAAAGATCTCGTCCATGATGCCCAGCAGACGTTCAACTTCTGGAGAGTATCCATGACGAAGGATATCCAAACTGCGGCGGCGCAGCTCGCCGACAACTTCTGCCAACCCATTGAGATATGTCGAGGGGTCAACGACCAACTCTTCGGGAGTCTGAAGCGGTTCGTTCCGGATTAAGGCGCAGGTGACGTTCGCTTCCACAAATTCCTTTAGCGCATCCTGTGTATAGCCCGCGTAAAAAAGGTCGGGGTAATCCGACAAAGAGTCGCGCAGTGTATCAGCCAGTTGACGCGCTTCCTGCAAGTGCGTGTTCATGGTGTCGGCTTCTTCACGGTGAACAGCGCGGATGGCAAGCGAACAGGCGCGTGTTAACTGGCGGGCTTGCGCGAGAGCATGGTCACGCGCAGAGGTGCGCGCGTCAAAAGTTTTTCTTATGCGGTCTGTGATCTGTTCAAGTTTGTGCATGT
>Ga0335397_10010967_pt1 | contig 11190 bp, 8 predicted proteins | sample MAT04_FD_205740 | JGI IMG/M metagenome (GOLD analysis project Ga0335397, IMG submission 205740) | Freshwater microbial communities from Lake Fryxell liftoff mats and glacier meltwater in Antarctica - MAT-04 (spades assembly) (version 2) ...
GAGGAGCTCGCTGGCGTTCCGCTCGGCGGTGACGTCGGTCGTGATTCCTGCGACGCGGACGGGGCTCCCGCTCGCTCCGAGGACGGGGAAGCTCAACGCCCGGACCCAGCGAACCTCGCCGTCCGGACGGACGATGCGGTACTCCACCGTGCTCGGCGCGCCGCGAGCGATGGCGCCATCGATGGTCTCTCGAAGCGCTGCCCGATCGTCGGCGTGCACGTGGGGCATGAACGTGTCGAGATCCGTGACGGTCTCGGGCGGACTGCCGAACACGGCCTCGAAGCCAGGGCTCAGGTACACGAAGCGTCCGCTGTCGACATCGCGTAGCCAGAAGACCTCACGGATGTTCTCTGCAAGCTGCCGGAAGCGGCTCTCACTCTCCTCGAGCGCGGCGACGGAGGTGCGAAGCTCTGCGTAGGGCCGGCGCACGGTCTCGACGAAGATGGCGCGGTACAAGAAGACGTACGCGGCGACCTTGTAGGCGTGACCGACGAAGTTGAAGCCGTCGGAGACGGTGCTGTAGAGCGCGAACGGGATCTCGCCGAGAGCCATCAGCAGCGCGGCCCGGACGAGGGGGACGGAGGCGCCCCTCCAGTCCGACGCGCCGCGCTCCACGAGGAGGCCGAACGCGAGCGTGTACAGACCGATGTTCACGAGCTCGATGCCCCGCTTCGTCGCGGTGAGGCCCACGTCCGGCACGAAGACCTCGGGAAGGCTCGACGGGGCGAAGAGAACGGCCGCATAGACCCCCACCGTGAGCGCGAGGCTCGCGATGAGCCATACGTGGCGTCGCCAGGGCACGCGCGTCGAGAGGAGTGGAACGCTGAGCATCGTGAGCGCCGCAAGTCCGCGGGCCGCGAGCCAGAAGTAGATGGCCTTGGCGGGTCCGCTTGGCGTGACGAAGCGTGGCATCGACGCGTACGACAGCAGATGAGCGCAATCGAGGAGGCCGACGCCCAGGAAGCCGGCCGCGACGACGGCGACGGCGCCGGCCTCGCGCTCGCGTGCGGTGCTCCATCCGCTCGCGAAGACGAGCATGGCGACGACGACAGAGAAGATCTCCGCGAGGGAGTGCAGCGGCACGTACTGGTCGAGGGGCAGCGTGGTCCATGCCGCGGGGAGCGCGCCGACCACGAGGAGGGGCGAAGCCGCGATGGCAGTCTCGAGCAGCCATCGCGAGCGACTGCCGCTTGGCGTCTTCCCCTCGGCCTTCACGCGGCGAGCATAGCCGACTGCGACCACGTGGGCTCGCCGTGTCGCGATTGCCTGACGTTCGATACTGCGGAAGCCGACTTCTTCATCGCGTCGAGGAGCCACGTCTCCGCTACTTCCGCGCCACGTCGGCGAGCCTTCAGTTCGGCGCGACGTCGACCTCGATGTCCTGGCACCCGGTGACCTCGGCCCGCTTACCGATCGCGATCAGGTCGTTGTTGGGGGAGGCCGTCGAATTGAAGTGACTCGACGCGGTCCCGTTGGCGAGGCACGGCATGCCGCCCGAAGCGCAGGACGCGGCGGGGCGGGAGGCGCTGTAGGCGGCATTGATGTTCACGTTCCACTTTCCGCTCGGGGTCTTCCCGAGGCGGAGGAACCCGCTCGGCCGCGTGGCCCCGCCGGCGCCGATGCAGGTCGGCTCCGAAACCGTGAACGCGGGATCGCCGTCACAGACGTGGAGGACGGCCTTGATCGCGCAGTCGTCGGGAAGCTGGAGCGGGGTCGTGCACTGCACGCTCGGCGCGCCGGCGGCGGTCACGACGCAAGCGCCGTTGATGGGTTGCGTCCCGCTCGGACAAACGCACGCGGCCGCCTCGACGGGCGAATCGGTGGCCGCGTCGGCGTCCGCCCCGACGGGCGAATCGGGAGACCCGTCGGGCGGAACCGAGGTCTCGCCGCCTTCTCCTCCGCCGCCTTCTCCGCAACCGTCGAAGCAGGGATCGACTTCGAAGCTCCCGACGCCCGCGACCGCCGTGCACGCCGCGATGGGGGCGAGCAGCACGCACACGAACAGTCCCCGGGGGACGCGTGAGCGGATGTCACGCTGCCTCATCGTTCCAGTATCGCGTTTATCGGCCACGATCGCCAGCGGGCACATGCCTTGCGTCAGGCGCTGCGTTTCGCGAAGATGTAGGGGTGCCCCGCTCGCGCCTCCTGGTCTTCGTGGTCGCGACGCTCCTTTCGCTAGCGGTTGCAGCGCCCCAGGCGCGCGCCGACGAGCCCTCGGCGGCGGATGCGGAGACGGCGCTGCAGCTCTTCAAGGACGGCAAGGCTCTTCGCGACCAAGGGGACATCCCTGGTTCCGTCGCGAAGTTTCGCGCGGCCTACGCACTGGTCGAGACGCCGATCACGGCGATCGAGCTCGGACGCACCTACGCCATGCTCGGGAAGCTCACGGAGGCGCGCGAGATCCTGCTCGCGGTGGCGCGGATCCCGGCGCGGAAGAACGAGTCCCAGAGGAGCCTGGACGCGCGCCGGGACGCCGGCGCGCTCGCCACGGCCATCCAACCGCGCCTCGCGTCGGTGACGGTGCAGGTCAAGGGAGCCAATCCACAGTCGCCGCCGAAGATCAGCGTCGACGGCGTGGTCGTGCCGGCCGCCGCGGCACACGAGCCGCGCATCGTGAACCCGGGCCGCCACGTGGTGGTGCTCGAAGTCGGCGGTCGGACCACGCAGGGCGAGATCTCGGTCGAAGAGGGCCAGTCGCGCTCGATCGTGCTCGAGGCTCCCGCCCACTCCGCGGAGCCGCCGCCGCCAACTTTGCCGGTCCCCCACGACGAACAGGTCAGCCACGGACGGAGCCCGCTCGTGTACGTGGGCTTCGGCACCGCGGTCGCGGGCCTCGCCGTCGGCACCGTCACCGGCCTGATGACGCTGTCGAAGGCGGGCTCGCTCAAGGACGTCTGCCGCGACAACCGCTGTCCGCCGTCGGCGCAGTCGGATCTCGACTCGTCGTCGACCACGGGGACGATCGCCACCATCGGCTTCGTCGTCGCCGTAGCGGGCATCGGCGTCGGCGTCGCGGGACTCTTCCTCTCGAGGAGCGAGCCCCCGCCGGATGGCAGCGGCGCGCCGACCGCCCGGCTCTTCGTCTCGCCGACCGGAGCCGGGGTGCGCGGCACGTTCTGAGCGCGCGCGTCGAACGCCGGACTCAGAAGATCGTCTCGTCCGCCGGTTTCTTCGGCTTCACTGGCGGCGGGCGGTTGGTCGCGCCGACCGGCGGCTTCGGCGGCGCGGCCTTCGATGCGCTCGCGGATGAAATCGCGCTGGGCGCCGCGGAAGGCGTCTTCGACGGAGCCGACACGGGCTCCGAGGTGCTCGACGTAGCAGAAGGGCTCGACGAGACCGCTCCGGCGGGCGTTCCCGTGGGCGCCGTGTCAGCGGCCTTCGCCCCGATGGAGGGGAACCCACCGGCATTCGACTTTCGGATCCCCCCGGACGTGAGCGAGCCAACCGCGAAGGCGCCGCCCACGAGGAGTGCCACGGCACCTACGACGGCCACGGCGGTGACCGGCTTGCGGGAGCGCGTCGCTTCATTGGGGCGCAGCTCGACGGCCCGCGCGCTCGTTCCGGCGCTCGCGTCCCCCGGTTCGAGAGCGAGCTGCGGCTCCGAGATCCGCGCCGCGGCCACCATCGGCGGCGTACCCGAAATGCTCGTCATCGTACGCTCGAAGGACAGGAGCTCTCTCGCGTGCTCGCGCTCGGCGGCCGCCGCGAGCGCGCGCTCGAGCATCTTCTTCCGCGACTTGAGGGAGTCGGGGAGGTTCTCGGCGAAGTACCTCGCGACGTCCTCTGGAGTCGCGGTCTGGGACGTGGTCCTTGCTGCATCCTCCAACGCCTCGCGGAGCTCGGCGGCCGTCGCGAAGCGAGCGCCGGGCTCGCGACTCAGCGCGCGCAGCACGATCTTGGCGACGGCAGGCGGGACCGACGAAGGCAGCGGATCGGGAGGGTTGCCCGTGACCGCGCGGATCACGCGGGCGGCGTCGTTGTCACCGTCGAAGGGGCACGCTCCAGCGAGAAGGAAGAAGGCCACCGAGCCCATCGACCAGATGTCCGCGCGCCGGTCGATCGGAGTGCCGAGCGCCTGCTCCGGCGCCATGTATGGGACCTTGCCCTTGATGATGCCGGTGGCCGTCTCGGCGGCGAGTCGGCCCGTCGCCTTGGCCACGCCGAAGTCGATGAGCTTCACGTGGCCGAGATCGTTCACCAGGATGTTCTGTGGAGACACGTCGCGGTGGACGATCCCGAGGCTCTTGCCGTCCGCGTCCTTGAGCTCGTGCGCGGCGTGGAGCCCTGCGCACGTGTCGGCCAGCACGCGGAGCACGATCGGCAACGGGATGCGCCGATCCGTTTCCTTGAGCTTTCGGTGCAGTCGCATGAGCGAGTCTCCGGCGACGTACTCGAGCACCATGAAGGGGATGTCGCGCTCCTCCCCGACGTCGAGGATGTGCGCGACGTTGGGGTGGTCGATCGCCGCTGCGATGCGAGCCTCGTCGATGAGCATCGTCCGGAAGCTCGGGTCGGTCGCGTGCTCGGGGAGCACGGTCTTCAGGGCCACCATGCGCTCGAACCCGTGCTTGCCCTGCGTCCGCGCGAGCCAGACGCTGGCCATACCGCCCTGCCCGATTTTGCAGAGGAGCTCGTATCGATCCAACCGATAGCCCGGCTCGAGCGACGCCGGGGGCAGAGTGGCCATATGTGTGGAGAGTATCGCTCTCGGGACGGCGCGACAACGTTGGGCCTTTCGCCGCCCGGGCCCCTGGCCCCGTACAAAGGCGTACGCGGCCAATACCCCGCTATTTGTGCCGTCCGTCACCCGTTCGGGCCTGGGCGACGCGAACGACGAGAGCGCCGATAAGCTCCAGAGCATCGTGCGCGCGCTGTGGAGGGCCTCGGAGTGGTCGTCTGGGACATCGATGCGGGCGCGCCGCTCTCGGAAGAGACCCTGGAGGAGCTCGTCACGATCGTTCGTGAAACCAATCGGTAGCGGGGTCGGCCAAGCGGTCCGCCCGTCACCGAGACGCGCTCGCTCAGTGTGCGGCGAGCCGCGCGATCGCCGACGACGGCGCGTCGAGCGTCGCGACGAGCGCATCGACATACGCGCGGTCACGCGGGTGGAGGGCTCCACCATCGACGTCGGCTGTGCGCACCTTGAGGATATGGAGCTCGATCGCGCGGAGGAGGCCGTCACGCGCGTACACGACGAGCGATCGGAAGTTCGATCTCGCGTGGACCGTGGGCAGGGAGACCGCGAGCTTGTTCGCGATCTCCGTCCCGCTCCGCGGTCCTTCGAGCGAGAGCAGCGAGAGGATCTGTCCTTGGGTGGGCGAGAGGCCCTCCTCGTTCGCGAGCAGCCAGGTTTGCTGCTTCATCGCGAGCCCGAGTTTGTGGAGCCCCGTGGCGATCCGCCGATCGAGGGGCTCCGAGTTCTCGTCGAAGAAGACAGGCAGCGACCGACCCATGCACAGAACCTAACTTAGGACTTAAGTTGTCAAGGGTCGCCCCACCACGGGTGAAGGCTCCTGACGGATCCGGGCACCGGATCCGAAGTGGTCGACGTTCGCCATCAACGTATTTTTCCTGGGCGTTGATCGTAGAAGGCGTCTTGGTTCGGTGAACACGATGGGAGCTCGCGCTTTGGCGTGTAGGGCCGCGATTTTGTGCCACGCGGCCGCACGGGCCGACCGCTCAGCGCCCATCGAAACATGGCACTCGACCGCGCGTCCGAAGGGCTGCGCCGCGGGTGAATTCGAGCGCCGAGGTCGCGGCGGGCGATCCTTCGCGAGCTCAGATCGCGCGGGGGGTCATACGCCGCAACGCCTCGGCCAGATACAGCCGTACCGTTGCCAGGTCGGGCGGCTTCGGCAGCACGGGACGTGGGCCGTGCTCGATCAGCGCGCGAGCGGCGTCGGTGAACGCGCCACCGGTGATGAACACGAACTGTTCGGCCAGCGCCGGATCGAGGGCCTCGGCTTGCGCGTAGAGCTCCATGCCGCTGGTCCCGGGCATCATCAGATCGCACAGCACCAGATCGAACGGTTGCGCGCTTAGCTGCGTCAGCGCGGCCGCGGCCGAGTTGGCGGTGGTGCAAGCATGACCCTCGCGCGTCAGGATCCGGGCCAGCGCGGAGGCGACCATCGGTTCGTCATCGACGATCAACACGCGCGCCTGGGTGGGGGCGGGTGCAGCCACCGAAAGCGTGGGTGCGCTCGCTTCGGGCGGCGCAGCCGGCAACGTGACGACGAAGACGCTGCCCTTGCCGAGCTCGCTCGTCACCGTGATCGTGCCGCCGAGGTCATGGACCAGGCGGTGCGAGATGCTGAGGCCGAGGCCGGTCCCCTCGTTGACCGGCTTGGTGGTGAAGAACGGATCGAAGATCCGCTGCTGGTTATGCGGGGCGATGCCGACGCCAGTATCGTGGACCTCGATCCGGATCCGGCCGCGGTCGTCGGTGCCGCTGACCACGCGGATCTTCCGCTCGGCGCGCAGATCTTCGGGCATCGCCTGCGCGGCGTTGATCAACAGGTTGACCAGGACCTGGACCAGCGCCGACGGGTCGGCCTGCACGGGTCGCGTCGCGGCGAGCTCGACCTCGAGCGTCGCGCGATGGCGTAGCTCGTTCGCACACATGGCCAGGGCCCGCTGGATCGCCTCGCGCGGATCGAGCCGTACCGGCGCCGCCCCGGGCTCGATCCGCGAGAACGTGCGGAGCGAGGCCACGATGTCGCGGATCCGCCCCACGCCGTCGCGCACCTCGGCGAGCAACGTGCGAAGCGCGGCGGGATCGACGGTCTCGCCACGGGTGAGCGCCGCGAGCTCGTGATCGAGCTCGTCGTGGCCAGCCATCACGTAGGTCAGCGGGTTGTTGATTTCGTGCGCGACGCCGGCGGCCAAGGTCCCCACCGACGCCATGCGCTCGGTGATCGCGAGCTGTCGCTCGGCCTTGCGCTGCGCGGTCAGGTCGCGGATCAGCATCAACACCTCGTCACCGTCGACCCGCGGCACGACGCGCACCTCGAACGTCCGCAGCACGTCGAGCTCCGCGGTCAGCTCGATCCGCTGCTCGGTGCCCGTCTCGAGCGCGCGGTCGAGAGCTCGTCGCGCACCGGCAAGGTGGTCGGCGGCCGCGCCGGGCAGCGCGCCGGCTGCCTCCCAGTCGCGCGTCCCGATCAGCCCACGCAACAGCCGGGTCTGCTCGGTCAGCTCGAGGCCGCCTTGCACGTCGAGCAGCAGGCCGTCGCTGGCGACCCGGACGACGAGATCCGGAAGCGAGGCGTGGAGGATGGTGAGCGTCTCCTCGACGCGGACGCGCTCGGTGACATCGATCGCGATCACACCGGCGGTGCGGCCCCCACCGAAGTCGAACGGCGGCAACGGTGCGACCTCGACCGTTCGCGAATTCGCGTCACCGATCAGCCGGACGGCGAGCAGCCCTCGTGGACCGGGGCTCGCGAGCAGCTCGCGCGTGAACCGAGCGCGATCGTCGGGGTGGAACAGTTCGACGAGCGGGGTGCCGAGCAGCGCGCTCTCCGTCCGCTCGACCGCGCCCGCCAGCGCTGGGTTGGAGTAGACGATCGCGCCGTCGCGATGGAGGACGACGTACGTCGGCAACGCATCGAGCGCCGAGCGGAAGCCACCCTCGGTCCGGCGGAGGACGTCGATCGTGCTGGCCAGCTGTTGCTGCTGGAAGGCGAGCTCGTTGCTGACCGCGCGCGAAGACCGCAAGGCGGCCCAGGTCTGGCGCAGCCGCGACCGCAAGGTGCTGCCGGCATGGGAGGTGACCACCCACGTCGCTGCCGTCGACGAGATCGTCTCGACCTCGCCAGCGCGTCGACCTGCCCGACCAGGCGCGGCAGGACGCGCAGCGCACCCGAGGCCATCTGGAACCACGCCAAGCACGGCCGGTATCCCGGCTTGAGCGCGGCCTTGAAGCGCAGCCGACGGTCCGACAGGTGCTCCAGGGCGAACGTGTGGCTGCGGTACAGCGACGGGCCGCCCCAGCGGACCACGACATCGAACATGTCCTCGGTCGACGCGAACAGCGACGCGACCGGCATCAGATAGCCTGCGAAGCCACGTTCGCCGGTTTCGCTCACCAACATGCCGCTGTCGGCGAGCCGCACGGGGTCGTGACCGAGTTGCTCGGCGGCGCGATCGCACAGCTGCGCCCACAGCTCCCAGCTGACCCGGTGGCTGGGATCCTCGAGCTCGGCGCGCGTGACCGGAAGCCCGTCGAGCAACCGGCGCAGATCGAGCAGCCGACGTTGCTCGGCCGCGGTGAAGTACGAGAACGCGCGGCAGGAGACTTCCGTCATGGGCGCTCTGGCCGGCAGGCTAGCATCCCCGGCGGTGTGCAGCGCTCGTGAACGCACGGGCTCCGGGCGTTCCCACGCGGGGCGCATCGTGCGCGCCGCTGCTCCCTCAGGGGGTCCTGAGCCAGTGAGGCCGCCGAGGTCGAACAGCTTGTCGAGTGAGCTCGGGTCCGTCGCCCCGGGAGGCAGCGCGTTCTGTCCGCCACCAGAGCCGTCCTCGAGCACTACAAACGCGCGGCGACCGTGAGCCCGAACGCGGCGTCGACCACCCTCGCGAGCACCCGCGCTCGAAACGCATCGCTCTCCACCCGTGCCAGGGGGGCACCCCACCGCTCCCTATCTCGCGGTGCCGATGCTCACCGGGTTCTTGCGCGCCAACGGCGTCGAGGTCCTGCCGATCGACGCCAATGTCGAGGCGTTCGACGCGCGGCTCGATCCGGATGCGCTCGGGGCGCTTCGTGATCGGCTCGAGGCCCGGCTCGGCGAGCTCGACAAGAAGGGCTCGCTCGCACACGCCGAGCAGCTCGAGTACGCGGCGCTCGTCCGCGCGCGTGGTGACGCGCACGCGGTGCCGAATGGCACCGCGCGTGCGAAGGCGACGTTCCGCGACGAGGTCGCGTTCCACGATCCCGACGTGTATGCGTGCGCGGTCGCGACGGTCGACGCCGCGCTGCGCGTCGCGTCCGCCACGCATCATCCCGCTCCATCTCGACTTCACCGCGTACCGCACGCCCTTCGGGCTGACGACGATGGAGGAGGTCGAGCGCGGCAGCCGCCCCGGCGCCGATCCGTTCGACGACTACGTGATGAAGACGCTGATCCCGCGGCTGCGCGACGCGAAGGTCGACGTCGTCGGGCTCTCCGTGTGCTTCCCCGGGCAGCTGCAGCCCGCGTATGCCTTCGCGCTCAAGATCAAGCGCGAGCCTCCCGCACGTGCACGTCACCTGCGGTGGCCCCGGCATCGCGCAGATGCTCATCCGGCTGAGTGGTCATCGCCTCGCGCGGGCGCTCGGTCCGTTCGATACCGCGTGCGTGTACGAGGGCGAGCACACGCTGCTCGGGCTGGTGCGCGCGCTCGAAGAGAAGCGGCCGCTCCGCGAGTGCACGAACGTCGTCGTGCGCGACAAGCTGATGGGCGCGCGCTGGCTCGCCGGTCACGGCATGGAGGACCTGAAGGTCCTTCCGGCGCCCGACTTCGACGGCCTGCCCACGGCGATGTACTTCGCGCCGAAGCTCGTCATCCCGTACGACCCCACGCGCGGCTGCTACTGGGGCAAGTGCACGTTCTGTCATTACGGGCTCGACGGGCTCGCCGAGGTCCGAGGTCGGTACCGCCGCGTATCGCGAGCGCGAGCTCGACGGCATCGTGGAGCACCTGCGCGCGCTCTCCGAGAAGCGCGGTACTTCTACTTCTCTCAGGACTCGGTCGCGCCGAAGACGATCGTGAAGCTCGCGCAGAGGTGCGATCGCTACGGGGAGATCCGCTACTGCAAGAGCGAGGGCGAGGACTGTCGGCGGGTGGGCCGCGAGGTGATCGCGCACGAGGCTCGTCGGTTTTACCGGGATTCGCCCGAGGGCCAAGCCCAGCACATCGACGAGGAGCGCGATCGCCGGCAGCGCCGGCCGGGGCGCCGCGGGCGTCGAGCGCGGCGGCCAGGGTCGCACCGGGACGGAACGGACGTGCAGGTCGTGGGTGATCCCCCTCCTTCGCGCGTTGCATCCGAGGCCTTCTCGTGGGCGCGCAACGCCGCGCCCGCCTCCACGGAGGAGGCCGCGACGGCGTCGGCGCGCACCACGAGCGATGACGAACCGACTGACGTTGACGATGGATCCCCGAGCGGGAGAGACGCGGCTGCTCATGATGGAGGGCCGGGACGAACGGATGCGGGCGGTGCTGGGGCCGGCGACGAGAGCGCATCCGCGTGCGGCGGAGACGCTGCTCGAGGGTCTGGCGCTCTGGCACCAGCAGGCGCTGTCCGTTGTGCTGTGTGCCGGTGTTGGGGGCGATACGTCGGCACTTCGGCTGGAAGACGCGTGGGTTTTGGCGTCAGGAACGTGCACTTCGAAGTCGAGGTGGCGCTGCGCGAGCAGGGCCGACGTTCGCGGCGACTCGCGGCGCTGGGTAACTTCGCCGACCTTCGCCAGCTCTGCCTCTTGGGGGTGCCGTCATGACGATCCCCCGCGAGACAGAGCTCGAGATCTTGCGCCTGACGGACGCGGAGAAGCTCTCGCCAGGCACGGCGGCGAGCCTCGTCGGTGTGCATCACAGCGTGGTGGAGCGCGTGCAAGAACAGGCGTTGGTGGGCCGGCCTGAGCCCGCTCCACGCGTGAGCCCCCACTGTGCCAACGTAACGTGAGACAGTCCTCTCTCGATATCTCTGTACTGATGGGTGGAGAATGGTCCCCGCACGTGCCGAAGCCCTCTCGTGATCCTTCTCATGAAACTTCTCTCGACGACGATGGCAAGCAACGCGACCCCGCTGTGAGCGGCGCGTCCGCGGAGAGCGTTGCTCCGAGGTCACGTCGCAGCTTCACGGCGTCCGAGAAGCTGCGGATTGTCAGCGCAGCCGACGCCGCGGTGGCGAGCGGTGAGCGCGGCGCGCTGCAGGCCCTGCTGCGGAGGGAGCGGCTCTACAACTCGCATCTCACCTCGTGGCGTGGGCAGCTGGCGATGGGCGGAGCGAGAGCCCTGACGTCGCAGAAGCCCGGGCGCAAGCCGACGCTCGACGAGCACGCGCGCCAGCTGCTCGCTCTGGAGAAGCGCAACGCCGTGCTCGAGCGGAAGCTCCACATCGCGAACGCGCTCATCGAGCTCCAAAAAAAAGCGCACGAGATAATGGGGATCGCGCTGCCCGAGGAGGAGGAGGAGGAGGAGGAGGAGGAGGAG
>Ga0335397_10010971_pt1 | contig 11187 bp, 4 predicted proteins | sample MAT04_FD_205740 | JGI IMG/M metagenome (GOLD analysis project Ga0335397, IMG submission 205740) | Freshwater microbial communities from Lake Fryxell liftoff mats and glacier meltwater in Antarctica - MAT-04 (spades assembly) (version 2) ...
CCCAGGAAGAAGCGCTGATCGAGATCTACAAGCGCGCCCGTCCCGGCGAGCCTGCGACACCCGACTCGGCACGCAACTACTTCACCAACGCGTTCTTCGAGCCGCGCCGGTACGACCTCTCACGAGTCGGTCGTTACAAGCTCAACCGCAAGCTCGGACCGGAGATCGCGCGGCTGCAGGAGCTCTTCCCGCAGCTCAAGGGACGTCTCGACGAGCCTGAGATCGACCAGCCGGTGCTCAGCCGCTGTGAGGTCCTCGCCTCGACCACCTACCTGCTGAACCTGGCCGCCGGCACCCACGGCTACCGACTGGACGACCAGGACCACTTCGCCAACCGTCGCATCCGCAGTGTCGGCGAACTCATCCAGAACCAGGTCCGCATCGGTCTGTCCCGCATGGAGCGGGTCGTACGTGAGCGCATGACCACCCAGGACGTCGAGGCGATCACGCCGACGACGCTGATCAACATCCGGCCCGTGGTCGCGGCGATCAAGGAGTTCTTCGGAACCTCCCAGCTGTCGCAGTTCATGGACCAGGTCAATCCGCTGTCAGGTCTGACGCACCGTCGTCGGCTGTCCGCCCTCGGCCCCGGCGGTCTCTCGCGTGAGCGAGCAGGCTTCGAGGTCCGCGACGTGCACTTCAGCCACTACGGCCGCATGTGCCCGATCGAGACTCCTGAGGGCCCGAACATCGGCCTGATCGGTGCGCTCGCGACCTTCGGCCGCGTCAACGAGTTCGGCTTCATCGAGACGCCGTACCGCAAGGTGATCGACGGCAAGGTCACCGACGAGATCCTCTACCTCTCCGCTGACGAGGAAGAGGAGTACGTCGTCGCCCAGGCGAACACCCCGGTGGACGCGGATGGCAACTTCCGTGCCGATCGTGTGCTCGTGCGGCGTTCGCCCCAGGCGGCATCGCTGTCGGACCTGCGTCTGCAGCTCGAGCGTGACGAGTTCCTGGGTGCCACGACCGAGATCTCGGCCGTGCCACCGGACGAGGTCCAGCTCATGGACGTCTCGCCCCGTCAGATCGTCTCGGTCGCCGCCGCCCTGATCCCGTTCCTCGAACACGACGACGCCAACCGGGCGCTAATGGGCGCCAACATGCAGCGCCAGGCAGTGCCGCTGCTGCGTGCAGAGGCGCCGTTCATCGGAACCGGCATCGAGAGCCGTGCGGCTCGCGACGCCGCCGACATGATCATCGCCGAGGAAGACGGTGTGGTCCTCGAGGTCGACGGCTCGCACATCGTCGTGGAGTACAAGAAGTCCGGCAAGCGCACCTACAAGCTGCACAAGTTCGAGCGCTCGAACCAGGACACCTGCATCAACCAGCGCCCGATCGTGGCCGAGCAGCAGAAGTTGAAGGCCGGCGACGTCATCGCCGCCGGACCCTCGACCGACAACGGCGAGCTTGCTCTCGGCAAGAACCTGCTCGTGGCTTTCATGCCATGGGAGGGCTACAACTTCGAGGACGCGATCATCCTCAACGAGCGCATCGTCCGTGACGACGTGCTCACCTCGATCCACATCAAGGAACACGAGGTCGACGCCCGCGACACGAAGCTCGGTCCGGAAGAGATCACCCGGGACATCCCGAACCTCTCCGAAGAGATCCTGGCCGACCTCGACGACCGCGGGATCATCCGCGTCGGCGCCGAGGTCAACCCGGGTGACGTCCTGGTCGGCAAGGTCACGCCCAAGGGCGAGACCGAGCTCACCCCGGAGGAGCGTCTGCTCCGTGCGATCTTCGGTGAGAAGGCACGCGAAGTGCGTGACACCTCACTCAAGGTGCCGCACGGCGAGGTGGGCAAGGTCATCGACGTCAAGGTGTTCAGCCGTGACGACGACCACGAACTGCCGCCGGGCGTCAACCAGCTCGTCCGTGTCTACGTGGCGCAGAAGCGCAAGATCTCGGTGGGCGACAAGCTCGCTGGCCGACACGGCAACAAGGGCGTCATCTCGCGGATCCTCCCCTCGGAGGACATGCCCTTCATGGAGGACGGCACCCCGGTCGACGTCATCCTGAACCCGCTCGGCGTGCCCTCACGCATGAACGTGGGCCAGGTTCTCGAGACGCACCTCGGTTGGGCAGCCCGGTGGGGTTGGACCGACGGTGACACCGAGGTCGGAGCCGACCCGATTCGCGGCACCGAGACCAAGACCCGCCCGACGACCCGACCCGCGACGTTGATCGCCACCCCGGTGTTCGACGGTGCGAAGTGGGACGAGACCGAGATGGCGGGCAAGCACCCGACCATCAAGAAGATCTTCGAGAACCTCCACCCGGAGGCCGTCAGCAGCGACTACGGCGACAACGGTCGCCTCATCGGCACCGATGGCAAGGTCACCCTCTACAACGGACGCACCGGCGAGAAGTACGACAACCCGATCACCGTCGGGTACAAGTACATCCTGAAGCTGGCCCACCTCGTGGACGACAAGATCCACGCCCGGTCCACCGGCCCGTACTCGATGATCACCCAGCAGCCCCTCGGCGGTAAGGCCCAGTTCGGTGGCCAGCGCTTCGGCGAGATGGAGGTGTGGGCCCTCGAGGCCTACGGCTCCGCCTACTGCCTGCAGGAACTGCTCACGATCAAGTCCGACGACACCCTCGGCCGCGTCAAGGTCTACGAGGCGATCGTCAAGGGCGAGAACATTCCCGAGCCCGGCATCCCCGAGTCCTTCAAGGTGCTCATCAAGGAGATGCAGGCTCTCTGCTTGAACGTCGAGGTCCTCTCCCGAACAGGTGAAGAGATCAAGATGCGAGAGCTCGACGAGGACTTCTTCCGAGCTGCAGAAGAGCTCGGGATCGATCTGTCCCGACCCGAACGTGGTACCGACGAGGACGACGCCCGCCGCCAGGCCGGGCGCTGAGAGGCAAATAGATGCTCGACGTCAATCTCTTCGATCAGCTCCGGATCGGTCTGGCCACGGCCGACGCGATCCGTACATGGTCCAACGGCGAGGTCAAGAAGCCGGAGACCATCAACTACCGCACGCTCAAGCCCGAGAAGGACGGACTCTTCTGCGAGAAGATCTTCGGCCCTCAGAAGGACTGGGAGTGCTACTGCGGCAAGTACAAGCGTGTGCGCTTCCGCGGCATCATCTGCGAACGTTGTGGCGTCGAGGTCACCCGCTCCAAGGTGCGTCGCGAGCGCATGGGTCACATCGAGCTCGCCGCTCCGGCGGTCCACATCTGGTACCTGCGTGGCACCCGCTCGTGGTTGGCCTACCTGCTCTCGGGCACCGAGGCCCGCGAGGAGCTCAAGGCCAAGCAGCTCGAGAAGGTCATCTACTTCGCGGCCGACCTGGTCACCTGGGTCGACGTCGAGAAGCGTCACGACGACCTGCCGAGTCTCGAAGCCGACCTCATCGGCGAGCGCGAGGCCATCGACAAGGAGCGTGAGCTCGAGCTCGCACGCCGTCTCGAGGAGCTCGAGGCCGAGCTGGAAGGTCTCGAGGCCGAGGGTGCGAAGGAGTCCGACCTCACCAACCGCCGCAAGGCGGCCGACAAGGACCTCGCCGCCATCCGCGAGACCTACGACGCCGAGCTCGAACTGCTCAATCGCGTGTGGGACGAGTTCAAGGACCTGTACCCGCGTCAGATCCTCGAGGACGAGCTGCTCTGGCGCGAGCTCGAGGACCGCTACGGCGACTACTTCGAGGGCGGCATGGGTGCCGATGCGATCAAGCAGTTGATCGACCGCATCGACCTGGACGAGGAAGAGGTCAAGCTCCGCGCTGCCATCGACCCCGAAGAGGGCAAGAAGCCGCTGTCGGCCCAGCGCAAGCAGAAGGCCATCAAGCGACTCAAGATCGTCGCGGCGTTCAACCGTCGTGACGAGAACGGCAACCGGGTCAACGATCCGCGCGCCATGATCCTCGACGTCGTGCCGGTCATCCCTCCGGACCTGCGTCCGATGGTGCAGCTCGACGGTGGCCGTTTCGCCACCTCCGATCTGAACGACCTGTACCGCCGCGTCATCAACCGCAACAACCGCCTGAAGCGTCTGCTGGATCTCGGAGCCCCCGAGATCATCGTGAACAACGAGAAGCGCATGCTCCAGGAAGCGGTCGACGCTCTCTTCGACAACGGTCGTCGTGGGCGTCCGGTGACCGGTCCGGGCAATCGGCCGCTCAAGTCGCTGTCCGACATGCTCAAGGGCAAGCAGGGCCGGTTCCGTCAGAACCTGCTCGGCAAGCGCGTCGACTACTCCGGCCGTTCGGTCATCGTGGTGGGCCCCCAGCTGCAGCTGCACCAGTGCGGTCTGCCGAAGCTGATGGCGCTCGAGCTGTTCAAGCCCTTCGTCATGAAGGCGCTGGTCGATCGTGAGCTCGCCCAGAACATCAAGTCGGCCAAGCGCATGGTCGAGCGCCGTCGCCCGCAGGTGTGGGACGTGCTCGAAGAGGTCATCAAGGAGCACCCGGTTCTGTTGAACCGTGCCCCCACCCTGCACCGTCTGGGCATCCAGGCGTTCGAGCCGATCCTGGTCGAGGGCAAGGCGATCCAGATCCACCCGCTCGTGTGCACGGCATTCAACGCCGACTTCGACGGGGACCAGATGGCGGTCCACCTGCCGCTGTCCGCCGAGGCCCAGGCCGAGGCTCGTGTGCTGATGCTGAGCGCCAACAACATGCTCAGCCCGGCCAACGGCAAGCCGCTCGTCACGCCGACCCAGGACATGATCATCGGCGCGTTCTACCTGACGGAGAACGCCCCCGACGAGCCCGGCGAAGGCCGAGTGTTCCGTCGCATGGACCAGATCGAGCGGGCACTCGATGCCGGCGAGATCGGCCTTCATGCGCTGATCGAGTACCGCGGCGGCAAGATCGACGGCCACAAGTACACCGAGCTGGTCGAGGAGAACCCCGACGGCCCGCCGACGTACAAGAAGACGACCGCTGGTCGGCTCCTCTTCAACCGTGCGCTCCCGTTGGACTACGAGTACTTCGATCTGCCGGTCCGCAAGAAGGAGATGGGTGCGATCGTGGATCGCCTCGCCATCGAATTCCACAAGGCCGTGGCAGCGAAGTCCCTCGATGCGATCAAGTCGCTCTGCTTCAACTACGGCATGCGCTCCGGCCTGACCATCTCGATCAACGACGTGTCGACCCCGGTCAACAAGTACGAGATCCTCGACAGCCACGAGATCGAGGCCGACAAGGTCGAGAAGCAGTTCCGCCGAGGCATCATCACCGATGGTGAGCGGAAGCAGAAGGAGATCGAGATCTGGACCACTGCAACCGCCGAGGTCACCAAGGCGATGCAGGCAGAACTCACTGCGACGAAGTTCAACCCCATCGACATGATGGTCGGCTCCGGCGCCCGCGGAAACATGATGCAGGTCCGCCAGATCGCTGGCATGCGAGGCCTCGTGGCGAACCCACGTGGCGACATGATCCCGCGTCCGATCAAGTCCAACTTCCGCGAGGGTCTCTCGGTGCTCGAGTACTTCATCGCCACGCCCGGCGCCCGTAAGGGTCTGGTCGACACGGCGTTGCGTACAGCGGACTCCGGCTACCTGACGCGTCGCCTCGTCGACGTCTCCCAGGAACTGATCATCAACGACCGCAACCCGCTCGACGAGCCTGGGCCGGTGCGCAGCACGATGATCGACGACGTGGTCCCGGACGAGCCGGGCAAACGTCACTACCTCGAGACCCGTCTGTACAGCCGCACGCTCGCCGAGGACGTCAAGTTGTCCTCGCCGGACCCGGTCCTCGGATCGGTGATCCCCAGGGGCACCGAGATCGGCGACCACGCGATGGCCGTCATGCGCGACGATCCCGGCGTGACCGAGGTGCGAGTGCTGTCGCCGCTCACCGATGACAGCGAACGGGGTATCTCGGCGGCGAGCTACGGCACGTCGCTGGCCACCGGCAAGACCATCGAGCCCGGCGAGGCGGTCGGCGTCATCGCCGCACAGTCCATCGGCGAGCCCGGTACGCAGCTCACGATGCGGACCTTCCACACCGGTGGTGTGGCAGGAGCGAGTGGTGACATCACCGGTGGTCTGCCGCGTGTGGTCGAGCTCTTCGAGGCACGCAGCCCGAAGAACAAGGCCGTTCTGGCCCGCACCTCCGGTCTCGTGCGTGTCGACGAAGAGGACGGCAAGGTCCAGAACGTCACCGTCATCGGCGATGACGGCGACGAGGACACCTATGCCATCGAGCGTGAGCGTCGGCTCGAGGTCCGTGACGGCGACGAGATCATCGCTGGTGATCCCATCGTCGAGGGTCCTCGTGACCCGAAGGAACTGCTCGAGATCAAGGGCGTCCGCGCGGTGCAGCAGTACCTCGTCGCCGAGGTACAGCGTGTGTACCGCGACCAGGGCGTGTCGATCCACGACAAGCACATCGAGCTCATCGTTCGACAGATGACCCGACGTGTGGCCGTTCAGGAGCCGGGTGATTCCGACTTCCTGCCGGGTGAGCGTGTCGACCAGCGTGTGTTCGCCGATGTCAACAAGCGACTGGTGACCGAGGGCCGCAAGCCGGCCGAGGGTCGCCCCGAGCTCATGGGCATCACCAAGGCGTCGCTCGCGACGGACTCCTGGCTCTCGGCCGCCTCCTTCCAGGAGACGACCCGCGTGCTGACCGAGGCCGCGATCGAGAGCCGTTCCGACGGCCTCATCGGTCTCAAGGAGAACATCATCATCGGCAAGCTGATCCCTGCCGGTACCGGCATGCAGCGCTACCAGGACATCCAGCCTTACGCCCCCGAGTACCAGCCGTTGGAGTTCTACAGCTCCGACGACGGTCAGTCAGGGGCGGAGTACCTCGCCTCGCTGCCCACCGGCGGTGCTCCGGAAGCAGAGGTCATCGGGTTCCCCGCAGCTGCGGAAGAACCTGCCAGCTGAAGCGTTCGGGCCATGCCCGAGCACTGATCGACGGATGGGCGGGCCCCCGGGCCCGCCCGTTCGCTTCTCCGGATGCCCAGCGTGTTTGCGGGCATCCGGGCAGCGGTCGTAGGATGTCTCTTCGGCCGTCGGCCGCGCAGACGCGCGCCGCACGCACATGGGCCTGACGGATTTCCGTGGCTCAGCCCGCCCTTCATCCAGTTGATGACTAGAAGTACAGAGGTTCCACCGTGCCCACGATCGAGCAGCTGGTCCGCAAGGGCCGTCAGAGCAAGCGCCGCAAGGAGTCGACGCCGGCCCTGAAGGGCGCGCCCCAGCGCCGCGGTACGTGCACCCGCGTCTTCACGACCACCCCCAAGAAGCCGAACTCGGCACTGCGAAAGGTCGCCCGTGTGCGCCTGTCCAGCGGCATCGAGGTCACCGCCTACATCCCCGGAGAGGACCACAACCTCCAGGAGCACAGCATCGTGCTGGTGCGCGGTGGGCGTGTGAAGGACCTGCCCGGCGTCCGGTACAAGATCATCCGCGGAACGCTCGACACCTCTGGTGTGCGTGGCCGCAAGCAGGCGCGCTCCCGCTACGGCGCCAAGAAGGAGTCCTGACATGCCCCGTAAGGGACCAGCCCCCCGACGCGAGCTCCTGCCCGACCCGATCTACCGCTCGGTGCTCGTCACGCAGATCGTGAACAAGACGATGCAGCGGGGCAAGCGCTCCACTGCAGAGAAGATCGTGTACGACGCACTCGACCAGATCGAGGCGAAGACAGGTTCAGAGCCGATCGCCACGCTGAAGCGGGCCGTCGACAACTGCAAGCCGCAGCTCGAGGTTCGCAGCCGCCGAGTCGGCGGAGCGACCTACCAGGTGCCCGTCGAGGTCCGTCCCCGTCGTGCCAACACCCTGGCCATCCGTTGGTTGATCGGTTACTCACGCCAGCGCCGTGAGCGCACCATGGCCGAGCGTCTCGCCAACGAGGTGCTCGACGCCAGCAACGGCGTCGGCGCATCCATGAAGCGCAAGGAAGACCTGCACAAGATGGCAGAGTCCAACAAGGCGTTCGCCCACTACCGCTGGTAGTTCCCCGCTCGATCGGGGTCGTGCTGGCGCTCACACGAGCGCAGCGACCCGCGTCGATCACCTCGCACCGTATCCACCCCCACAGACTCCACGAGATCCACGATGGCTCAGTTCCCGCTCGACCGCACCCGCAACATCGGCATCATGGCCCACATCGATGCCGGCAAGACCACGACCACGGAGCGGATCCTCTTCTACACGGGCAAGACGTACAAGATCGGCGAGGTCCACGAGGGCGCTGCCACCATGGACTGGATGGAGCAGGAGCAGGAGCGTGGCATCACGATCACCTCTGCCGCGACCACTGCGTTCTGGACCGACACGCTCAACAAGGTCGAGCACCGCATCCAGATCATCGACACGCCAGGTCACGTCGACTTCACCGTCGAGGTCGAGCGCTCCCTGCGCGTGCTCGACGGCGCGGTCGCCGTGTTCGACGGCGTCGCCGGGGTGGAGCCCCAGACCGAGACGGTGTGGCGTCAGGCAGACAGCTACAACGTGCCGCGCATGTGCTTCATCAACAAGATGGACCGCACCGGTGCTGACTTCTACGCGTCGCTCGCGTCCATCAAGGACCGCCTGCAGGCCAAGGTCGCCGTCATCCAGTTGCCCATCGGCGCTGAGGGTGGCTACAAGGGCATCGTCGACCTGATCACCATGCAGGCATGGGTCTGGGACGGCGAAGAACTGGGTGCCAGCTGGGACGTCGTCGACATCCCCGAGGACCTGGTGGAGCTCGCGGACGAGTACCGCGATCAGCTCATGGACGTCCTCGGTGAGTCCTCCGACCTGATCATGGAGAAGTACCTCGGCGAAGAGGAGATCTCCCCCGCGGAGATCCGCGCCGCGCTGCGTGACGCCACGATCCACCACGGCGTGGTTCCCGTGCTCAACGGCACGGCGTTCAAGAACAAGGGCGTGCAGCCGCTGCTCGACGCAGTGTGCTGGTACATGCCCTCCCCGGCAGAGCTCCCTCCGGTCACCGGCACCAACAAGAAGGGTGAAGAGGTCGAGCGCAAGCCGTCCTCCGACGAGCCCTTCTCGGCTCTGGCGTTCAAGATCATGACCGCACCCCACGTCGGCAAGCTGACGTACTTCCGTGTGTACTCGGGCAAGCTCGACAAGGGCGGCACCGTGGTCAACAGTCGCTCCGGCAACAAGGAGCGCATCGGCCGCGTGCTCGAGATGCACGCCAACGAGCAGATCGAGCAAGAGGCCGTGTACGCGGGAGACATCGTCGCCGGCATCGGACTCAAGGACACCCGCACGGGCGACACCCTGAGCGACCCCGCCAATCCGATCGTGCTCGAGTCGCTCGAGTTCCCCGATCCGGTCATCCAGGTTGCAGTGGAACCCAAGACCAAGGCCGACCAGGACAAGATGTCCAAAGCGTTGTACTCACTGTCCGAAGAGGACCCGACCTTCCGGGTCCAGACCGACGAAGAGACCGGCCAGACCCTCATCTCCGGCATGGGCGAGTTGCACCTCGAGGTGCTCGTCGACCGCATGATGCGCGAGTTCAACGTCGAGGCCACGGTCGGCAAGCCGCAGGTCGCCTACCGCGAGACGATCACCAAGACGATCGACAGCCACACCTACCTGCACAAGAAGCAGACGGGCGGTACCGGTCAGTACGCGAAGATCATCCTTGCGATCGAACCTTCGGGCCCGGGCGGAGGGTACGAGTTCGCTGACGAGATCTCGGGTGGCCGCATCCCCAAGGAGTACATCCCGTCGGTCGGACACGGTGTCGTGGATGCCATGACCAACGGCACGCTTGCCGGCTTCCCGATGGTGGACATCAAGGTCCGTCTTCTCGATGGCGACTACCACGACGTCGACTCGTCGGAGATGGCGTTCAAGATCGCCGGAACGATGGGCTTCAAGGAATGCGTTCGAAAGGCGACGCCGGTCCTGCTCGAGCCCATCATGGCTGTCGAGGTGGTGACCCCCGAGGAGTACATGGGCGACGTCATCGGCGACCTCAACTCCCGCCGTGGCAAGGTCGGCAAGATGGAACAGCGCGGCAACCTCCAGGTCGTGTCGGCGGAGGTCCCGCTCGCGGAGATGTTCGGATACTCGACGGACCTGCGCTCCAAGACGCAGGGGCGTGCGAACTACTCGATGCAGTTCCACAGCTACCAGCAGACTCCTCGCAACGTCCAGGAAGAGATCGTCGCCCGGGTCACCGGTCAGTGATCGGCTAGTTTCTCACCGGCCTCAGGCTCCTGAGCCGGTCCACACAGTCGTACCGCGGTGACCTATCCAGATCACTCGGTGACGCGACCAGCCGGAACACCGGCAACGCGACTCACCGAGTTGCAGGGTCATCCAGCAATCCACCAACTCACGCAGTAGCAGTAACGAAAGGCGAGCCACACCATGGCCAAGGAGAAGTTCGAGCGTACGAAGCCCCACGTCAACGTGGGAACGATGGGTCACATCGACCACGGCAAGACGACGCTGACGGCTGCCATCACGAAGACCCTGGCCGACCGCGTCGCCGGCAACACCGCCACGGCGTTCGAGAACATCGACAAGGCGCCCGAAGAGCGCGAGCGCGGCATCACGATCAACGTGTCGCACGTCGAGTACGAGACGGATCTGCGTCACTACGCACACGTCGACATGCCCGGCCACGCCGACTACATCAAGAACATGATCACCGGCGCGGCCCAGGTCGACGGTGCCATCCTCGTGGTGTCCGCCGCTGACGGTCCCATGCCCCAGACGCGCGAGCACGTCGTGCTCGCTCGCCAGGTCGGCGTGCCCGCAATCGTGGTCGCACTGAACAAGGTCGACATGGTCGACGACGAGGAACTCATCGAGCTCGTCGAGATGGAGGTCCGCGAGCTGCTGGACGTCTACGAGTACCCCGGCGACGACACCCCGGTCATCCGCGTCTCCGCACTGAAGGCGCTCGAGGGCGACGAGGCTGCGATGGACGCCGTGATGGAGCTCATGAACGCAGTGGACACGTTCATTCCCGAGCCCGAGCGTGAACTCGACAAGCCCTTCCTCATGCCGATCGAGGACGTGTTCTCGATCACCGGCCGCGGCACCGTCGTGACCGGAAAGGTCGAGCAGGGCATCGTGCACACCGGTGACGAGCTCGAGATCGTCGGCCTCAAGGCCACGCAGAAGACCACCTGCACCGGCGTGGAGATGTTCCGCAAGCTGCTCGATCAGGGCCAGGCCGGCGACAACATCGGCGCCCTGCTCCGTGGCATCGACAAGGAAGAGGTCCAACGCGG
>Ga0335397_10010978_pt1 | contig 11185 bp, 5 predicted proteins | sample MAT04_FD_205740 | JGI IMG/M metagenome (GOLD analysis project Ga0335397, IMG submission 205740) | Freshwater microbial communities from Lake Fryxell liftoff mats and glacier meltwater in Antarctica - MAT-04 (spades assembly) (version 2) ...
TGCGGGCAGCATGAACCCGAATGCCAGGTCGTGGCGAGGTTGCTGGTCGCGGCTGGCGCTGTCGAACTCGACCGTGAGACGAGTCGCGAGACCTCGCCCGTCGTCGTATGGGTACAGCCCTTCCCGTCCGACCCGGGCGAATGGGCACGCCGCGCCGAGGCCGAAGCCCGCGACCTGCTGATCGTCCATCTCACCAGCAGGCAGGCGGAGCAGTCGCCCACCGCGGACGAGCGCCGCGTGGCTGCGATGCTCCTCGCATACCAGCTGCAGTTTGAAGACTTGGTGGCTCGACCCGCCCAGATCGCTGCCGAAATAGTTGCGAGCGTGGGATTGCCGCCGCTGCAACAGTTACCCGAACGCATCGAGAATTGCCTCATTACATGGGGAGCCCCTTCCGTGCCACTCCACCACGACCTATCGCCGTCCCGCTCCGTCGATTTCTGCCGCCAGTTGCTTGATCAGCCGCCCGGCCCCTGGCCCTCCGGCTGGGCTGGCATGCCGAATGTGCAGGCCGCGTTCCGCGAACTCTTCAACGAGGCGGCCGCACGTGCCCGCGAGGAACGGCCGCCGGCGGACTGGGAGACTGACCGTGGCATCGTCATTTGCGCCGGAGGCTGGCGGTTCTTTGCGTCGCTGTACGTCACGGTCCGGATGATCCGGCATGTCGGTTGCACGTTGCCGATCCAGGTTTGGTACCTGGGCGACCGCGGCGAATTCGACGTGCGGATGCAGCAGGCGCTCGAACCGTTCGATGTGGGCTGGATTGACGGAAACGCATTCGCCCGCGACCACGGCATCCCGCGCCGCGTCCTCGGCGGTTGGGAACTGAAGCCGTTCGCCGCGGCGTACTGTCCATATCGCGAGGTGCTCTCGCTGGACGCCGACAGTTATCCAGCCTACAACCCTGAGACGTTCATGGCGCACCCCGAATACCGGCGCGTGGGCGCCGCGTTCTGGCCGGACCAGGCCAAGCTTGAAGCCGGGCAGTGGGAGCGCTTCGGCCTGCCCTACCACGACGAGTCGGCCTGGGAGAGCGGGCAATTCATTGTCGACAAAGCCCGGCACTGGAAGCCGCTGGCGCTCGCCAACTGGCTCAACGACCACAGCGATTACGTCTACCGGCACATCTACGGCGACAAGGACACCTTTCATCTTGCGTGGCGGAAGCTGGGCGTTGAGGCGTGTATCCCCACGCGCGAGCCAGGCTGGGACCGCGTGGCATTCCTGCAACGCGACTTCGCGGGCCGCACCCTCTTCGTGCATCGCACGCGTGACAAGTTCCGCTGGCTGGGGGACATCGACGGCCGCGGAGTACCGGCGCACTACATGACGGCGCAATGGCATTCGGACGTGCAGGTCGTCCCGAGCCTGCCGCACGAAGACGCCGCACATGCGTTCTGTCGTGAGTCGAGTGAATTGCTGCGGCCGGAATTGCATTTTGCATGTCGGCCCAATACGTGCGACCGTGGGATCTGGATCGAAGTCTGGCTGCAGAACGAATACCGCCTGCCGCCGCGGTTCGAACCGACCGATGTCATCGTGGACATCGGCGGGCACATCGGCGCGTTTGCGCACGCCTGCCTCGTGCGCGGCGCCGGGAAGGTTATCACGGTTGAGCCCGAGCCGGAAAACCTCGAACTCCTGCGGAAGAACCTCGCCCGCTGGGGCAACCGGATAGAAATCATCCCTGCGGCCGCCTGGCCCGCTGACCAGCCCGCCCCGCTCCTGTCCCCGCCACCAAACCCGGCCGACACCTGCCAGCACAGCTTCATTTTTCGCGAGGGCGGTGTGCCAGTTTCCACAATCCCGCTTGCCGAAGTCCTGGCCCGCGCTGGCGGGCGCGTGCGGCTGTTGAAGGTCGACTGCGAGGGAAGCGAGTACGCTATTTTCGAAGGGACCGACCTTTCCGCCGTCGAGCGGGTCTGCGGAGAGGCACATGACGTTCCACGTCAAGCCAATATTGCCGAGTTGCTCGCGCCACGGACGGTCGAGGTATTGAAAAATGGCCCGAAGACTTGGCTGTTCTGGGCCTCGTGAAACTTCCGCGCGATTTGACTTCCGCCCTGTGCACCGATAGCCTATCCATGCGCCCATCTTGGGGGCCTCTTCTCGGGCATGGGGTTCTTATGCGGCACCTCTACTTGCGTCTAGGACTCGTCACCGCGATGGGCGTTCTTGTCGCTTGCGCTACGGCCTATTCGCAGGCCCCCGCGAAAGCGCCGCCCGCCCTTGGCGAACTACACGCGGCAATCCGCGCCGAGGACTATGCCAAGGCGAAACTGGTCGCGGAAAACCTGATGCAGTCTGGGCCAGTGGCCGATCGCCAGGCGGCGGGCCTCATCTACGGTCGAATTCTCCTCGCGCAGGGGCAAACGGCCGAAGCCAAGAAGTATCTGGCCCAGGCTCGCACCCAGAAGCTCGACGACAACTCGAAGCAACTCTTGGAGGTGTACCAGGCGTGGCTCGATGCCTTGAGCGGAAAACACGCCGATGCGGCAAAGGCTCTGCAAGCGATACTCGTCCGGCAAGCCGCCTACGAATCGACGGCCGAAGCGGCCGAAGTTCTCGCTCAGTTGCACATCTTGAAAGGGGAAAGAGAGCCGGCCAAGAACGCGGTGGACTTTGGTCTTCAGTTCCTCAAGTACCAACAAATCCAGTCGGCCTACGTCGAGGCCCTGCTCAGGCGTCGGCTGGAGTTGGCCAAGAACGCGACGAGCGATCCGGCCGAGGCCCTCTATCGACAGGCGGAATCGCTGCGCAATGCCAGGACGTTCGCGGAAGCCGCCGCAATTTACGAACGGATTCGCAAGGAACACGCGGCAAGCGATTGGAGTCACGCGGCCGGCTTTCGCATCGGCCAGTGCCTGGCGGGCGCGGGTCGATTCCCCGAAGCCCTCAAGCACTGGGATGGATTCCTGAAGGAGTTGCCGACAGGCCCCTGGCGTGCTCAGGCACACGTTGGCGTTATCGACCTGTCGCTGGAAGAGTCTTTCGAGTTGGAGCGGGCATCAAAACATGCGGCACTGGCGACCGATGTGCTCGGTCGTGGAGTCGAGGGCAAGGCAGGGCCATCGTGGCTCGATGCCGCGTTCGACGTTCACTTGCGTGCGGGCATAGTTGCTCTCATCGAGCGGAAGCATGCGGGGGCCGCCGTGGCATTCGAACAAGCGCGCTCCGCCAAGGGGGCCGGAGAGGCGCTGGCGGGCCTCGACGAGTTGATTGCCGAAGCCAAGGCAGGGCGAGAAATCGCGCCCGAGGAAGTTCGACAAGGCAGCCCGCAGGTTGCCGTCGCCCTGGCGATGGGGACGGTTTACAACCTGGTTCGTCAGTTCGATCGTGCCTCGGGTCTGTTCGACCGCGTAGCGGCAGGGAATCTGAAGGGGGCGTCGCCGGCCCAACGGGCCTTCGCGGCCTATGGCGCGGCGAGGTCCAACGAGGGACGCGGTAAGGCGGTCGAAGCGAAACAGGGGTATCTGGCGAGCCTCAAGTCCTACGCCGGTGGTTCGTGGCACGATGAGACGCTCTATCGACTGGCGCTCTTGATTCAGGACATGGCGAATCGCGAGTTTACGGAGCTCGCCAAGTCCGACGTGAAACCACCGACGGTACCGGCCACTGCAGCGCCCAAGACTGCGGCGGAGCGGGCGAAAGAGCGCGAAAGAGAGCAAAAGGCCCGCAACGACCGAAAGAAGGAGCTCGCCAAGGACCGTGGCGAGGCGCTGCCCCACTGGTTGCAGTTGCTCCGTGCCTTTCCGAAGAGCCGTCGTATAGAGCCGGCGCTCTATTTCGCCGGCGTTCTTTACGCCGATGCCGACAAGGCGACCGACGCGCTCGCCAGTTGGACGACTCTCGTGAGCCAGTTCCCGCGTGGCGGCTATGCGGGCGACGCCTACGTTCGGCTCATCGACTTGCATTTGGAGTTGTTGCTCGACCTGCCCAGTGCCGAGAAGCACTCCCAGGCCGCGTTGGAGTGGTTGACAGCCGTCGAGAAGGAAAACGCCGGACCGATTGCTTCGTCGGCTGCCAAGAATCCGGGCGCCCGACCCCTGCGCGCGGTGTCCTACGATATTTACCTCCGCCAGGGCCTGGTGGCCTATCTGAATGGGAACTCAGCGGGCGCACTGGCTAACTTCGCAAAGGCCCTGCCTCTACAGCCGCCTCGCGAGTTGGTGGTTGTCATGGGGACGATCCCGACCGGCGTCGAGCGGCTTGTATCCGCGGCCAAGTCCGGCAAGAAGCTGGCCCCCGAGGAAGTCTTCGAGGGAGACGCGAAGGCGAAACTCTGCCTGCAACTCGCGGGCATTTACTACGAGGCCGAGGACTTTGAGCGGGCCATCGGCCTTTGCAACCATGTGCTCGACAAGATTGCCAAGGCCACTCGCGAACAGCGGTCCTGGGCCTACTTCATGCGGGGCCGCAGTCTGCACGGGCAGATGCTGCCGCTGGATGGCCTGGATGATTTCCGCCGCGCGTCCGAGGAAAGTCAGCAGGCGTCCTGGAGGGCCAAGTCGCTGTTCTACATGGCCAACGCGGTCTTCAACTACGAGCGGGACACGCCGCGCGCCATAACAATCTGGCAATCGATCGTGCTCGAGTATCCCAAAGCGCCTGAGGCGGAACTTGCCGAGTACCACATCGGCTTCGCGCTGCAGTGCACAGGGCGATTGGCCGAAGCAAGGCAGGCATACGAAATGTTTCTTAAGAATTACCCTGGTTCAGTCTACGAGCGCGCGATCCGCACGCATCATTTGCCGAAGATCGCCGAAGCGGCCGCGGAACCTAGCGTTTCAAAGAAGGGGAAGACACCATGACGAAACCGGCCTCGCAATATTGCGCGACTCTCGCATTGGGCGTTGCGCTGGCGATCTTCTCGACCCCGGCACATGCGATCAATCGGTCCATAACCGTCAACGGCGGATCACTGACGAATCCGATCGGCGTTGGGTTCGGGGTCTGGGAAGGCGCGGAACCGCTCAAAGTTACACTCGACGCGAATCCGGGCGACATTTCGCAGGCGGAAATGTTCGCGCCTGAGGACGTGATCTGGTATCCATCCGATAGTACCGCGCCCGACCCTTGGGTCTTCGAAACTCGCGCTGTAATCCCGGACGAGGCCTTTGCTGTCAAGTTCAAGGGGCTCATTGGCGGCGGAACCGGGACAACGCCCCCGCCTGAATGGGCCGTCGCCGTCTCGGACTTGGATTTCGATGGCGACTCCACCAACGCCAGCACCGTTGTCCATCGCCCGCCGAACGAATCGGCCGACGAGGATAAAGTGGAAATCCCTACCGCTGCCGGCGGCGTCATCCCAACGGGAATGGTGATGCACCTGGGCGAGGACTGGGCGTTTCTCCAGCTCAAGTCGCACCTGAAGCGGTCCGGACGCCTGCAAATTCGAGCCCGCCGATCCGACCTGCTGGATTTCCAATTGGCCGACGAGAACGTCAATGTGCTAGTCCCCATCGGTCGCGAGGGACCGTACGACATTTTATTCGAGCGCCAGGTAGGGCCGGGTGATGGACCCTGGTCCTTTTATGTAAAGCCGACGGCTCAAGCCCGCACCGGCCGTCAGGCGCTGATCCGCGCCATCTTCTTTCCGCTCGGTCCAACGGGTCTCCTGACGGGCTCTGACCAGGCTTCCGAAGATCAGGTGCAGGTGCAAACCACGAACGGCTGGCAGTTGGGAGGCGACACCCCGCGTCACGTGATGGTCGAAGCCGACGAAAATTACTCGGATCAAGCGACGCATCCCGCCCGGATGAAGCGATTCGTCGTTCGCCCGCCGCTGACTCTTCCGATGGGAACGCGCTTCAAGCTGCGGTTAAGGCATCCCGCTAATGACGCTTCGAAGCTTGTGGTGATGCACCAGAGTCAACCGCTCACGTTTACCAACGACATTAGCGACAGCAGTTTTCCCGCCGTGGTGACCGAATTCCATATCAAGGGCTTGCCGGTGCAGGCGGTGGCTGGCCTAGACCCCTGGATGAATGCAGGGCAGAGCGCAAGCCGAGCGTTCGAGGATCAGGGTATTGATGTCGTTCGCTTGAACGCCCAAGGCCAACCAATGCCGAATCCGGTTGCCGTTTCGAACTGGACATCTCTGTGGGTGACCGTCTCAATTCAAGCGAGCCCGGCCCAAAGTGTCGCGCAGGACAATTCGGCGCGCTTCAGGTATCTTTTTGACACGGGCGCATTTTCTCTCGGCCCCACCGGAAGTGGGGCCGATGGCAACCAGTTTGGTGTCCGTCTCGGAGTGCAATTGACTGGTCGACTTGCCCCAATGGACTACCCCTCAGCGCAGTTTCGCTGGCGACGGATTGTCGTTAGCAATGCCTCGTACCTTGCAGACGACTTGAATCGCAATATCCATTGTTTTAGTGGATTCAACGGACAAAGCGACGATTCACTTCCAAACTACGCCGACGAAGATCCCACGAGTGAAGGGTCAACGGGGACGATCTACGATGTAGACGTGCCAGGCCTCCCTGGGGCGTCGCTCACTGGACTCGCCGACAAGGCGGTTTTCGCGTTCCGCGACAATTTTCGCGAATGGGCGACCTTTTCGGGCGAACGCTGCTCGGAACGATTTCCTTGGTTCGTGCGCCGGGCCGCGCAGAAGCAGGGTGCAGGCGCGGCAGGCGCCTGGACGTCGATCAATCTTTCTGTGGACCCAACGCAGCCCGACAATCAAGGTGGCCGCGGCACGACCAGCCTCGGATACCGGATGGACAACCCCGCGCTATCGGCAACATTGACCGAACTGAATCGTCAGGCCGGGCCTCCCACACGGATCACCTTTCTGACCTCCGCGACCGGAGGTGATGCACCCTTTCTCTATACTTGGCAGTTTCGTGACTTTACAGGGACAGTGCTTGAGCAGCGCACTACGGGTCCGATTCAAAGCAGGTCGGACCTCCAGACGCGAGCTTTCCCAGTAGACAACGTCAACCAAGGGAACTTTACCATAACGGTCACAGTCAACGATAGCATGGCCCGAGAGGCATGCGCGGAGTATCGGTTCGATCTATCGCGTCCGCCACGCCCCATCATCGTGAGCGCAACTGCGGTCGGCGCAACTCTTGTTTTCCGCGGTACTCACGAGCCCGGCGATCTCCCGCTCGCGAGCCACGAGTGGCGTATCATATTCGCGGACGCTCGCGGCGCGACACTCGGCACATTGCAAGGAATGTTAGGGCTGGACGTCGACGTACGCCGGCCGATTCCCGCTGGTACCAGGACTGTACTATTGCAGCTTCGATGCGTTGACGCACGCGGAGAGTTCTTGAATGACGATGCGACTCTTACCTTGCCATGACCTCGTGAGATAGAGGGAGCGTGCTATGCGCACATCCAGTTGGTTCGCCGCGATTTTGGTGAGCTTCGCGGTCCTCGTCGTGGACTTCTCGTCCGCACGGCGCGCGATGGCGGACGAGGCCCTCTTGCCGGAGGCGCTTCAAAAGGTGCAACGCTGTTTGACCCAGGCGCGACCGATTGTTCAGTCCATTCAAGCAACCCAAGCGGCGCTCACGGAGGAACAGATCGACGCAATCGGTGTTATAGGTTTGTTGAAGGACTCCGAGAGCGCTCACCATCTGGTGCGCGGCATCGATCTTCAACGAGTGAAGATAGGTGACGCACGTCTATTTCGACCAGGGCAGCGCTCGCCTCAGTGGTTGAGCGCAGCTTATCCCGCCGCTTCAGCCCTCGCGGAAGTCGGCCCACGCGGCGCTTCGGCTGTCATAAAGGCAGCCGCTGAAGACGAGGCACCCACTGAGACTCGATTAAAGCTCTATGCGGAGGTCGTTGTGCGGTGTCTTGAAGAGGATCTGGAAATTGCTGCGATATTTGTGGCACGGCAGCGGAAGAACTTTGCCCTTGAGCCTGCCAAGCAAGCGCGGCTCGGCAAGTTGATGCGAGAGATTGAGGAAGTACAGAGCCCTGGGTTTATTTCGCCGAAGATGTTTCAAAAGATGCTTGAGCTTGAGAAGGCGCAGATTAAGGATAAGTCACAATCACCGGTCAAATAGGATGAACCGCGGCGGATTCACTGCTTGTTCTCGGCAATTTCCGTTGGCCGCGGATGACTCGTCGATCTCTGCCGTGATTTGGTGAACAGAGGGAGAGTATTATGCGCGCATCAGGTTGCTTCTTCGTGTGTTTTCTTGGGCTTACGATCCTCGCCGTCGACGTCGCGTCCGCACGGCGCTCGATCGCTGACGACGCGATCTTCCCAGGGGCGCTCGATGTCGTGGTGCGGGGTCTGAACCAGGCGAGACCGATTGTCCAGACCATCCAGTCAAGCCAAAAAGCTCTTACCGAAAAACAGATCGACGCGATAGGCGTTGTAGGTTTATTGAAGGACGGCGTGAGCGCCGAACATATTGTGCGCGGCATCGATCTTCAACCTGCGAGCATACGCGACCCGATTCCAGTTCGCGCGCCTCAGTGGTTGAGCGATTCTTATCCCGCGGCTTCAGCACTTGCAAAAATCGGCCCACGCGGCGTCCCTGCCGTCATAAGGGCCGCTGCTGAAGACGCGTCGCCGACCGCGACCCGATCAAAGCTGTACGCGGAGGTTGTCGTGCGATGTCTTGAAGGGGATCTGGAGATCGCGGTGATGTTCGTCGAACGGCATCGGAGGAACTTTGCCCCTGAGCCTGCAGAGCAAACGCGGCTCGACAAGTTGGTTCGAGAGATTAAGGTCGTACAGGGTCCATCAACTGAAATCGCTTTTCCGAAGTCGGATGAGTCGCACAAGACGGACAAGACGGGGAAAACGGATAAGTCGAAGGTGCCTGGCAAATAGGTTGAACCGATGCAGATTCTACGCCTGCTTACTATCTGTTGGATCACTTTCCTCTCCGCCGCCGCGGTCGCGGAGGAACCGTCGCTCTACGTCTGCGGCAGCTGGTCTGGTTACTGGCTGCAACGCGATCTCGTCGGCACGTTCGCGAAAGCGGCCGCCCTGAAAACATATGACGTGTTCGGCGACGGCAACGACGAATGGCTGGAGAACCTCAACGACGACTACGTCAACGTCGTCGTCATCTCGCCGATCCCCGGAGAGGTGCCCGAGCGATTCGGGACGGACAAGGAGTTGGCCGGGGCGAGCCTGACTTCGATCGGACAGTTCGTGGTGTACGTCGTCGTCAATGAACGAAGTCAGGTCCGCGAGTTGACGTGCGGCCAGATCGCGGGACTATTCAGCGGACGGATGCGCGACTGGCAAGAGTTGCGCAGCCACGTCGGTCCCGTATCGATCGTTTGCGAAAAGCTTGGAACCAAGTGTCAGGATATCATTGATGCCCAGATATTCGACTCACGCGAGGTCGATATGCCCGTCATTCGAGAGGACGACGACAAGGCGATTATCGCCAGAGTGGCCCGAGATCGAAATGCGATTGGTTTGTTTCTATCCCGGCATCAGCCCGTTGCAGGCGTGCGACTTGTCGCGGTTTCCGCCACGCCCGAAGGTCCCTACGTCGCTCCAACTCCCGAGAACATCTTTGCACGACGATACCCCTTGTCCCAAGAACTGTACCTAGCGGTGCGTGCAGACGCGAGCAAGGTGGCCCGAGACTACGTTCGATTCGCACTCAGCGCGGAAGCCGCGGGCATGGCGAAAGAGCGGTTCTTGTATTCCGAGTACGACCGTCAGCAGTGGTTGGCAGAGCGCCGTCTCGCCGACGTCAAAGCGGGCAAGGGTGACAAGCTTTCCGCTGGCGGCGAGAAGGCCGGAGCCGCATTGCTGGAGTCGCTTGCCACGGACTACGTGAAAGCCAAGGCGGCAGTTCAATTGCGTTATGCGCCCGGCCAACAGTTCGCGGCGGTCGCGCGGTTCGTCGAGACGCGCGACCAGGAACTACTCTTGCTCGATGCGAAATTGTCCGACGAGACGATGGCGAAGTACGGAGCCAAGTGGGTGGCCCTTTGGCCCGCGAAACACCTTGTAGGAAGCCATGCCGTGGCTGTCGTGGTGCATCCGCTGAATAACGTGGATGCGCTCTCCAGGGATCAACTCCAAGCGATCTACACGGGAAAACTCCGGGACTGGTGGAACCTGCCTGCCACGGCGAAGACGGAGATCCATCGCTTCGGCTTGGCAGGGACCGACCCACTGGCCAAATTGTTCGATCGCGTCATCATCGCCGATGGAAAGCAGGCGACCGTCACCCGCAAGGAGGCCACGGCCGAGGTTCTGGCCGCCGTGGCCCTCGATCCGCAGGGAATCGGCTTCGTGAACCTGGCGGAAATCCCGCCGGGCGAGAAGTCGGTCAAAGTCCTGGCCATCGGCCCCGAGGGAACACCCGCGCCTCGCTCGCCGGCCGACATCGTGACGAAGGACTATCCGTTGGCCCAGCAGTGGACGCTCTACGTATCGCCCCGCGCCGGTGCGACCGCCAAGGACTTCGCGGCTTTTGTTGCTTCGGCCGAGTGTGCCGAGACGCTTCGGCGGCATGGAATTGTCCCATCGACCGTCATGGGCAGGGAGAAGCCGGGACCGTTCGCAGGTGGCCCATCGCCCAAGCCGGCAGGGGGTGAGAAGCCCGTGTTCGTCGCGCCGAAGGCGGGACCGTAGGACTCAGCCAATGGCGTTCTACTTCGATCCGTATCGCGAATGGCTCGGCCTGCACTTCGAGGGGCGGCCTTCGTACTACGAGCTTCTTGGTTTGGATGAGTTTGAGCGCGACGCCAGTGCCATTTCACTGGCGTACGCGTTGCGCTCGAAGCTCGTCCGTCCCCATCAGCGAGGCGAACATGCGGGCGCAGCCACCGAAGTTCTCGGCAACCTTAACACCGCGTTTAACTGCCTGCGCGATCCGAAGACAAAGGCAAGGTACGACACGAAGCTGCGGAAGCGAGCTAAGCGAAATCAGGCTGCGTCGGAGGTGCAGGAGGTGCGGACGACAAGCGCCGAAGTAGTTGGCATGCCCGCCCAGCCGAGCACTTCGACGGCCTACCGCCGAAAGACTCGCGGCAGCCCTGAGCAATTGGTCATTGTGGCCGCGGTCGCGCTGTTCCTGTTCGTGGGGATGGTGGTCCTTATTTCGCAGACCAGCCGCACACCGCCGATCGCGGACCGCAGACCTGTCGATCGCACCGTCGCCGCGAAAGAAGACGGGCACGACGTGGTCCGTTCGCGGCCGCGCCCCGATACACAACCGTCCGTCGAGGCGATTCCCTC
>Ga0335397_10010979_pt1 | contig 11184 bp, 9 predicted proteins | sample MAT04_FD_205740 | JGI IMG/M metagenome (GOLD analysis project Ga0335397, IMG submission 205740) | Freshwater microbial communities from Lake Fryxell liftoff mats and glacier meltwater in Antarctica - MAT-04 (spades assembly) (version 2) ...
CGGTGTTGGACACCGGGATACGAACCTCGTCGAAGAACACCTCGTTGAAGTGGATGGCGCCGTCGATCTGTCGGAGTGGTCGGACATCGATTCCCGGCGAGGCCATGTCGACCAGCAGATAGGTAATGCCACGATGCTTCGGAAGCTCAGGGTGGGAACGAACCAACAGGATGCCCCAGTCCGCGTAGTGAGCACCGGAGGTCCACACCTTCTGTCCCGTTACCACCCACTCATCGCCATCGAGCACCGCCTTGGTGGAGAGCGCCGCCAGATCTGATCCGGCTCCAGGTTCACTGAAGAGCTGGCACCAGACGTGATCGCCGCGGCGGATGGCGCTGAGATGCCGGGCGCGTTGGGCATCGGTGCCATGGGAGATCAGCGTGGGGCCCACCATGTCGACGCCGACCTGGAAGGCGTTGCCGGGCACGTCGAACCTCGACTCTTCGGTCTTGTACAGGCCAGCGAAGTGGGGCGACATCCCTCGTCCGCCATCCGCGATCGGCCATTGAATTCCGGTGAAGCCAGCGTCGGCCTTGGTCGCTTGCCACAGCTTGGCCGTTGCGAGCGCTGCGCGATCTGCTTCATCGGAGTGCGTCCGCAGCGTCGCCCACATGTCGGCTGCACCGTCACGCCGCTTGGCGTTCGCCTCGAGCCAGGTCACGCACTCAGCCCGGAACGCTGCTTCGGTCGGCGAGTCGTCGAAATCCATGGTCACCTTTGGCGCCGGTCATCGGGCGAATTTCAGCTGCGGGCCAGGTTGGGTCAGCTGAGGTCGGATCGCACAGTGTGCCAGAGAATCTGACGACCCGTCAGATCACGAGGCGGGCACTGGACGCGCGCGCCGACGCACATCCGGCAACCAAGATCGGGCGACGTTGGGTCAGGAAGCGGGGCGAGGCGCTGCGAGAAAATCGTACGCCTTCTGAAGATCCAGCGTGGCGGGAGCCTTCGATGCGCCGACCCTGAGCGACACCCTGACTTTGTCGAGGTAGTCATTCGGGAAGATCGAGTAGCCGACCGAGTCGAACTCGGCGGTGGTGGCGGTGGCGTCGTACGCACCGATCCCCACGACGTCCTGGTTACAGGCACCAGTGGTCCGGAAAGCGGTCACGGCCATCGGCAACGGGCCGAGCTCGACCATCACCATGCCGACATCGCCGCCGCTCAGTGTCGCCTGACCGTAAGTGGCGCCGATCTTGCCGGCCTCGTCGTACATGATGTTCATCTCTTGTCCGGCCAGCGAGCCGCTCAGCTCACACGTCGAACCGGTCTGCGTGTGGTAGATGCCACCAACTGTGAGGGTGCCAGAGGTGATCTGCTCGCCGGGAAGCTCAACCGGGGGAATGGAGACGGGCGCTGCGGTGGTGGCAGGGGCGGTTCCGCTGGGATCTGTGGTGGCGGGTGCGGTGCCGCTCGGGTCGGTCGTGGGGGGCGACGTCGGTGCGGCCGTGGTGGGCGCAGCGGTCGTGGGGGCCTCGGTCGTGTCGGGCGGTGGCTCCACCTGGCTGGCGGCGGTACCCGACCACACGCTGGCCATCAGTGCCAAAGACCCCACCGTTGTGACAACTATTCGTTTCACGTCTACCAACTCCTCGTCCCGCCTGGGACACCAAACGCAGTTCAAGTGTAACGGAGGACATCGAGAACTCTCAAGGCACCTGTGGATATTCTCCAGTGGTGAACCCACGACCACGCTCAGGAGCAATCTGATGACAACCACTGATCTGTTGGCACTGTCGGAGTCGATCCTGTCTGGCGAACGTTCGATCGACACCCACCATCCGCTGCAGATCGGGGGGCGAACGGTTCTCGAGGAGCTCGCTCCGGATGTGGCCTTCGTGGAGAGCTTCGCCAATGTGACGGCGATCCGGACCGACGACGGATTGGTGCTCGTCGATGCCGGCGGACCGCTTCATGCCCCAGCAATCCACGAAGCGGTCCGCGCCTGGTCCGATCAGCCGCTGCACACGGCGGTGTTCACGCATGGCCACGTCGACCACATCTATGCGGTGGCGCTCTTCGAGGCGGAGCTCGACCAAGCCGCCGCGCGGGTCATCGGCCATCGAGCGCTCCCCGACCGGTTCCGTCGCTACGAGGCCACCACCGGCTACAACGCCATCATCAACCAGCGACAATTCCAGCTGGGCGGGCCGTTCTTCCCAGGCAACTATCGCTATCCGGACGTCACCTACGACCAGGAACTCGACATCGAGGTCGGTGGAGTCACGTTCAATCTCCGCCACGATCGAGGCGAAACCGACGATGGCACATGGGTCTGGATGCCCGAGCAGAAGATTCTGTGCACCGGCGATCTCTTCATCTGGGCGGCGCCGAACTGTGGCAATCCCCAGAAGGTGCAGCGCTACCCCGCCGATTGGGCGGCGGCGATGCGAAAGATGGCCGTGCTGGGCGCCGAGTTGTTGTTGCCGGGGCACGGGCTGCCCATCGGCGGCGTGGACCGAATCCGTGGAGTGCTCGAGGACACTGCGGCGCTGCTCGAATCGCTCGTGGACCAGACGCTGGCGTTGATGAACGAAGGGGCTCGCCTCTCCGACATCATCCACACGGTTCGCGCGCCGGCCGAGCTGCTGGAGCGGCCGTGGTTGCAGCCGGTGTACGACGAACCCGAGTTCGTGGTCCGCAATCTGTGGCGGCTCTACGGCGGCTGGTACGACGGCAACCCGGCGAACCTCAAACCGGCGACCGACATCGCCGTGGCGGTCGAGGTCGCTGAGCTCGCTGGCGGGGCCGCCCGGCTGGCCGATCGCTCGCTCGCACTCAGCGACGCTGGCGATCATCGGTTGGCGGGCCACCTCGCCGAGATGGCGCTGCTTGCCTCGCCCGATGATTCCGGGATCGCCGCGACCCGAGCAACCGTGTTCAAACGACGGGCCAAGATCGAGCGGTCGACAATGGCCAAGGGTGTGTTCAACTGGGCGGGCCAACCACCGGAACCGCCAGTCTGAACTCTGGCGAAGCCCGGGTGACTCGAGACGTGATGTGTGACAATCCCGCCAGCCACGATGACGCACGACACGAGGAGTTGCCTCCGAAGGTCTCGCGGCGCGCGTTGTTCGGTGCGACATCGGGCGGGTTGTTGGCCGGAGTCGCGCTGGGAGTCGGTGGGACGATCGCCGTCGAATCGCAGTGGCCATCCGCTCCGCAGGATTTCGTCTATGCAGGCACAACCGGAACCGACCGGCTGGGAATCCTGCCCATCATCTGGTCGGTCCCGGTGTCGACCAGGGCGTTCTCGCTGACGTTCGACGATGGCCCGGACCCCGACTTCACGCCCAAGGTGCTGGCGGCATTGGCCGAGTTCGGCGTGCTCGCCACCTTCAACATCATGGGGTGGAACGCTCTCCACCATGGCGATCTCCTCAGGGAAGTCATCGCTGGGGGTCACGAGATCGCCAACCATTCGTGGAGTCACCTCGACGCCGCCGACACCGAAGCCGATGTCCTAGAGCGCGAGGTGCTCTATGGCAAGCAGGTGATCGAGGAGATCAGCGGTCAGACGCTGACGCTCTTCAGGCCGCCCCGAGGCAACATCACCGGAGCGCAACTCCGCTTCGCCGCGCAGGCTGGTGAGCAGGTCGTGGTGTGGAGCTTCAACGGCGGGCTCGGCGGCACACCATCGGTGGCCGAGCTTCGCGACCGATCCGTGGCGGGCATCGAAGCTGGTGACATCGTGCTGCTCCACGACGGAATCGGGCGCGGTACGTTCCAGCGCGACTCGTCCAGCGCCCGCGATCTCATCGCTGCCCGGAACCGCGAGATCGAGGCGCTCCCTGGGGTGATCGACGGTGTCCTCGCCCGCGGGCTTCGACCGATGACGGTGTCGCAGCTCCTCGCGGAACCTCGGATCACGTTGTAGTCCGACTGGATCGTCGTCATTTCGAACGCTGGGCGCCTTGGCCGGTCAGGCCGGTCGAGGTGTGGCGAGTTCCCAGCCGTTGTCACACATGATGAGCTTGGCGGTGGCGTCGTCGAGCGTGGCGAGGTCGTGGCGATAGCTGGCCGGATCGGCGAGCCCCTCAGCGTGGGGGAAGTCGGATCCGAACAGCACGTGACTGGTGCCCAGGTGCTCGATCAGCCCGGAGATGTCGTCCTCGTAGTAGGGCGACACCCAGACGTGGCGTCGAAACGCCTCGACCGGGTCCTCGCCCCAGGCCTTCGGGATCTGCTTGAAGCTCTTGGACATCTTGGGCAGCAGTTCGCCCACCCAGTCCGAGCCGGACTCGATGGTGGCAACTCGGAGGTTGGGGAATCGGCCGAAGAGGCCGTGCGAGATGAGCGCCGCGATGGTGTCGAAGATCGGTCGATGCCCCGACGCCAACGCCTTGAACGGGCTGTATCGGAACGCTTCCATCTCGGGGGATTCGCCCCAGTCGGCCGCGTAGCGGTGATAGCCGGACTCGCCGGAGTGGAACGCAACGGCAACGCCGGCTTCGGCGAGCAGGGCCCAGACCCGATCGTGACTGGGATCGGCAGGCGACCGTCCACCATTGGGTCCGAGGACGGGGCCGGATCGCATCACCACGACCTTGGCGCCCTGATCGAGGCACCACTTCGTTTCGGCTTCGGCAAGTTCGGGGTCGAGCAGGGTGATGTAGGGCGCAGAGAGGATTCGGCCCTGGTGATCGAAGCCCCAGTCGTCCAGCAGCCACTTGTTGAAGGCAGAGAAGACGGCGTGTGCCAGCTCGGGATCGTGGCGCACGGCTTCCTCCATGCCAACCCCGAGTGTGGGAAACATGAAGCAACCGGCAATGTGCTGGTCGTTCATCATCGCGATGCGGGCCTCGGGGTTTCGATAGGCGGCGGGGATGGGCTCGAGTTCTCCGAAGGCGCCACGGATGTCATCAGCGGGGGACTTGCCGCGGAAGTAGTCGTCGAGCACGCCAGGTCGAGCAATGGGATCGAACTGCGGGTTGGGGATGAAGCGGTTGACCTTGCCGTCGACCATCAGCCGGGTACGGCCGTCGACGGTTGCCCACTGCATGCCGCGGCGCTTGAAAGCCGGGTCGATGTAGCGAGTGAAAGCGTCGGTGGCTTCGTAGTAGTGGTTGTCGGCGTCGAACATGGCGAAGCCCAAGTCAGGGTGCGGTGCCACGGAGACGTCGGCGTGAGTGTCGGTGAGTGCCATGTTGATCTCCTGGGTTGGACCCGCGTCGGACGAGAGTCGACGTTGCGAAAAGTGTAACGCGTTCTCGTTTTGCGCGATCAGCAGCCGGTGCCTCGACACGGTCGAGTCAGCCCGGACCGCCGCCGATCGCCGCCGGTAGGGTTCAGTGATGTCGATGCAGCGCCGCCCGTTTGATACCGACGCTGGGTCGTCAGCAGCGCTGGTCGAGAGCCGGCGCTACATGAGCATCGCTGAAGAGTTGTCACGACGCCGATACGGCGATGAGCTGGCCGACGAGGTCTATTCGGACCTGGCCGTGGCCGACCGGAACGCGCCGAGATCCGAAACATGACACACGGGCGGCGATGACAGCTCCCACGATGTCGCTGCCGACGATTCTGGTCTTCGGGGATCAGCTGAATCGTCAGATCGGGGCGTTGGGCGCCACCGAACCCGGTGCGGCGCGCGTGTTGCTGATCGAGAGCGACGCCAAGGTCGAGGGCAGAGGGTGGCATCGACAGCGATTGCATCTCATCCTGGCGTCGATGGCTCGCTTCGCTGGCGAACTGACCGACCTCGGGTTCGAGGTCGACTGGCGACGCGCCGCCACATTCGCCGATGGCCTCGCCCAGCACCGCGCGGAGTTCGACCCCACCGAGGTCATCGCTACCGAGCCGAACAGTCGGGCGGCGACGACTTGGTGCGAGGGTCACGATGTTCGTCTCGTTCGTTCGGATCAGTTCCTGTGTCATCGCGATGACTTCGCTGCGTGGGCCGATGCGAAGTCGGGCAAACGACTTCGCATGGAGGACTTCTATCGCCAGCAACGCGTCCGTCTCGACGTGTTGATGGACGGCGCCGAGCCAGCGGGGGGCGTCTGGAACCTCGACCACGACAACCGCGAGCGGCCACCGAAGGACGGTCGATCGTGGCCCGCCGCCGAACCCTTTCCGTTCGACGCGCTCGACCACCGCATCATCGCGCGACTACCCGCCACGGCGGTCGGCGCCGAGCCGGTGGGCATCTGGCCGACCACCCGAGCACAGGCCCTCGAACGGCTCGATGCGTTCATCGCCGAGGGGCTCCCCCGCTTCGGCCCGCACGAGGATGCCATGTTGGCAACCGAGTGGAAGTTGGCGCACAGCGTGTTGTCGTCGTCGCTCAACATCGGGTTGTTGCTACCCGGGGAGGTGATCGAAGCGGCCGAGGATGCCTATCGTTCGGGGGCAGTTCCGCTGACGTCGGCAGAGGGATTCATCCGTCAGATCATCGGCTGGCGCGAGTACGTCTGGGGCCTCTATTGGTGGTTCGGTCCGGAGTACGAACACGTCAACGACCTGGGAGCGACCCGCCCGTTGCCGCCGGGCCTGATGGGCACGGCACCGACCGAGATGGCCTGTGTCGCCAACGTGATCGCCAAGCTCGACGATTACGGATGGACCCATCACATCGAACGACTGATGGTCTTGGGCAACTTGGCGTTGTTGGCCGGCGTGGATCCGCACGAGACGTCGGACTGGATGTGGGAGCGCTTCGTCGATGGCGCCGAGTGGGTGATGTTGCCGAATGTGATGGGCATGAGCCAGCACGCCGATGGTGGTCGCATGGCCACCAAGCCCTATGCCAGCGGCGGCGGCTACATCAAGAGAATGAGCGACCACTGCCGAGACTGTCGTTTCGATCCGACGAAACGGACAGGCCCAACGGCCTGTCCGTTCACCACGTTGTACTGGGACTTCTTGGCCCGCAACGAAGCCGCATTCCGTGGCAACAACCGGTTGGCGCAACCACTGGCGGGCATGCGTCGATTGTCGGACCTGCCAGCCGTGCGCCAACGGGCGGTCGAAGTGCTGACCCTGCTGGACGCCGGCGAACTCTGAACGGTGACCGGCTCGCCGAGTTCGGTCAGCCCGACGCGCTGACGAGCTCCCGATCGGCGGCGACAGCGTCGTCCTCGTCGGTCGGGTCGGGAGCGTGCTCGCTGAACCCGAAACAATCGTGAATGGGCCGCATCCAACGGGGTGCCCACCAGTTCGCTTCGCCGGCAAGCTTCATGAACGCAGGAACCAGCAATCCTCGAACCAGCGTGGCATCCATCAACACGGCCAACGTCAGGCCGATGCCGAAGAGCTTGATGAAGGTGACATCACTGGTGCCGGTGGCGAGGAAGGTGATCGCCAACAACATGGCAGCCGCAGTGACAATACTTCCGGTCTTCTCCAAGCCAATCGCCACCGAAGCGGTGTTGTCACCGGTGCGGTCGTGCTCCTCTTTGATTCGGGAGAGCAGGAAGACCTCGTAGTCCATCGACAATCCGAAGGCCACGCAGAACATGAGGATGGGTGTTGTGGTGTCGGTCAGCCCGGTGGGGGTGAAGCCGAGCAAGCCCGAGAAGTGACCCTCCTGAAAGATCCAGACCATGGCGCCGAACGTTGCCGACAATGACAGCAGGTTCAGCACGATGGCCTTGAGGGGGACGACCACTGAGCCGAACATCAAGAACAGCAGGATGAACGTCGCAAGGGCGATGATCCCGACAGCCCATGGCAGCCGAGCGGTGATGGCGGCTTTTGTATCGACGAGTCGGGCAGAGTTGCCGCCGACCACGACGTCTCCCGCCGGGTACTGCAGCCCACGAACGTTGGCGAGCTGTGCCTCGCCTTCGGGTGAGTTGGGGTTGATGGTGGTCACGACACTGAACCGAACCGCCTCACCGCCGATGCCGTTCGGGGCCCGGAAACCGGCGAGCGAAGGATCCGGTCCCAGTACGAGTTGGCCCTCGATGTAGCGGCCCGTCGCCGCGTCGACCCGAGCGACGCTGTCGATGGTCGACAGTTGTTTGGCGGTGGCGTCGGTGGCGGCGTCTCCTCCGCTGGCGTTCTCGGCGATCACCGGGAAGGCTTGCGCCTCGTTCGAACTGAACTCGCCGCGCAGCCGCTCGGTGGCGATGCGGGCCTCGTTGCTGGCAGGGAGCACTCGCTCGTCGGGCGTCCCGAAGACCACGTTCAGGAAAGGTGCGCCGAGAAACAACAGGAGCACCACGACCGCGCCGCCGATCACTACCGGTCGCTTCATGACGAAGACGGCTGTGCGATGCCAGAAGCCATCGTGGGTGGGGCTCGGGGTTCGCTTCTTGAGAACTCGCAGCGAGTCCACCCGGGTCCCCAACATCGCGAGCAACGCCGGGAGTGTGAGCAGCGACGCGGCAGCGCTGACAAGAGTCACGCCGATGCCGGCGTAGGCGAAGCTCCGGAGGAAGTAGAGCGGGAACACGAGCAGCGCCGAGAGGGAGATGCCCACGGTGAGGGCCGAGACGGCGATGGTGCGGCCAGCGGTTTCCACGGTGCGGACCACGGCGGCGTGAGGATCGCGGCCGGCGGCGAGTTCTTCACGGAATCGGGAGACGACGAAGAGGGAGTAGTCGACGGCGAGTCCGAGACCGAGGGCGGTGACGAGGTTGATGGAGAAGATCGACACGTCGGTGAACTGCGTGATGATCCACAGGGTCAGAAAGGTTCCCATCACCGACATCATCCCGACGACCAGTGGCAGCCCAGCGGCGATGAGTCCGCCGAAGACGATGACGAGCAGGATCACCGTGAGCGGAACAGCGATGGCCTCAGCACTCGCGAGGTCATCCTGGATGGTCGTCGAGATGGCAGAGAACACGGGACCCTGACCGGAGGCGGTGACGGTGATGGGCCCACGATCGCCTGTGACAGCTTCGGCGACGGCGTCGACCTGTTCAGTGGCATCGTCCTGGCCAGTGGTGCGGACGACGATGAGCGCTGTGGTGCCAGCATCGGAGCGGAGTGGGGCGACCTTGCCGAGTGCCCAGTAGCTGACGACTTCGGCGACATCGGGACGGGCCTTCAGTTGCTCGACAAGGGCCGTGCCCGCTGCTTCGACCGTCGGTGCGTCCACCAGCTTGGTGGGGTCGGTGGCGTCGGTCGCTCGGGCCGAGTCGGTGTCGACCAGGAGCACCAGGTTGGGGCTGCCGGTCTTGAAGGTGTCAGACATCAGCTCGGCTGCGGCGGAGGATTCCGATGCGGGGTCGTCGAAGCCACCACCCGCAAGGCGGTCGAAGAGGCCGAGGCCCAGCGCAGCGGCGACAGCGACGAAAACCACGGAGAGTCCGACGATGATTCGTCGACGGCGTACGGCAACGTGTCCAAGAGCGGTGAACATGTGTGGCTCCTCAGTGCGGATGGTTGACATCCGTCAACTCATGGGAGTACATGTACATACGTCAACTTACAGATGTCAACAGATTCGTTAGGATGTCTCCATGACTCCCGTCACACCAGCGCTCGAGCACGCTCCACGCCAGCGCAACCCTCGCGGGCAAGGCGACCGACTCAGAGCCGAACTCATCGAGGCGGCGCTCGGACTCTTGGGCGACACGGGCGATCCCGAGCAGGTGTCGATCCGCGGGGTTGCCAAAGCGGCAGGCGTTTCCGCTACGGCGGCCTACCGCCATTTCGATGACCGTGATGCGCTGCTGAACGCGGCATGCGGTCAGTGTTTCGAGGAGTTCGCGCTCTCGATGCTCGAAGCGACGGGACCATTGGAAGATCCCTTCGATCGACTTCATGCAGCTGGGTTCGCCTACCTGAACTACGCGCTCGCAGACCATGGGCACTACCGAGTGCTGTTCTCGAACCCCATGCCGGTCGGTCCGGACGGTCCGGAGTTTCCGTTGGTTCCGGACGCTGCGGGGACGGCCTTCCAGCAATTGATTGCGCTCGTGCAGGGGTGCCTCGAGGCTGGGGCGGCGCCGACATGTGGAGACGACCCGACCTATCTGGCGTTCCAGGTGTGGTCATGGATGCACGGAATCTGTGATCTGGCGGCGACGCACTCGGCGCTGCCGTGGCCCGATCTCGAGCGCATGGTGAGCGACGTTCAACGCGCGCTCGGGTTGGTGCGGCCAGACTCTGACACATGAGTCTTGTCGAACATTTTTCGTTGACCGATCAGGTCGCCATCATCACGGGTGCCGGTCGGGGGATCGGTCGCCAGACAGCACTGACATTTGCCGAGGCTGGCGCGGCGGTGGTGGTTTCCTCGCGCACCCCCGACGAGCTCGACGCCGTCGTGGCCGAGATCGTGGCGGGAGGCGGGCGCGCTCTTGGGGTCGTCGCTGATGCGAACGACGTGGCAACGCTTCCGCCGCTGGTTGATCGAGCGGTCGCAGAGTTCGGTCGGCTCGATGTGGTGGTGAACAACGTCGGCGGGAGTTTCCCGAGGCCCCTGCTGGAGACGAGCACGGCCATGTTCGAGCGGGCGTTCCACTTCAACGTCACAACGGCGCTGGAGTTGTCGAAGGCGGCGATCCCGGAAATGTTGGCTGGCGATGCGCAGGGTGATCATCAGGGTGGGAGCATCGTGAACATCAGCTCACTGGCAGGTCGACTCGCCGATCGAGGGTTCGCTGCGTACGGAACGGCGAAGGCTGCGTTGACGCATCTGACGCGCATCATGGCGGCCGACTGTGCGCCGCGGATCCGAGTCAACGCCATCGCCGTCGGGTCGGTGGAGACGTCCGCGCTGGAGACGGTCATGACCGATGAGTTCAAGGCGCAGATGGAGGCGAGCACGCCGTTGCGTCGCTTGGGACAACCACAAGACATCGCCCTGGCGGCGTTGTATCTGGCATCGCCGGCCGGAAGTTTCATCACGGGCAAGATCCTCGAGGTCGATGGCGGGCTCGAGGCGCCAAACCTGCCGTTGGGTCTCGCCGACCTGTAGCGGTTTGCATCGCTTCGACAGCCGGCGGCGGCGTTCGGCTTTCCGGCGCTCTGCGGCGGGGCACTAACGTGACCCCGGGCCGCTAGCTCACCAGGTTAGAGCAGGGGACTTTTAATCCTCAGGTACTGGGTTCGAGTCCCAGGCGGCCCACTCTTTTCGTCGCTCATCGATCGGAACGCCGGGCTGGGAGGCGCGACTTCGAGGGTCGAACCAATTTCCGCACCAGTCGCGGTTCGAGGTTCAAACTGCGCGCCTACCTCCTCGGGACCTTCCACCGAGGCGCGCTCCACTTCGTAGGTCGAACCAAT
>Ga0335397_10010981_pt1 | contig 11183 bp, 10 predicted proteins | sample MAT04_FD_205740 | JGI IMG/M metagenome (GOLD analysis project Ga0335397, IMG submission 205740) | Freshwater microbial communities from Lake Fryxell liftoff mats and glacier meltwater in Antarctica - MAT-04 (spades assembly) (version 2) ...
TGGGTTCGAGGATTTTGGCCACGCGTTTCCAATCCACCTCGCCCTCGCCGCAGGCGCAGCCGACCGGAGTGCCGGTGACTTTGCCGCGTTCCTTGGAGCTTTGGGCCAGGGAGATATCTTTGGCGTGGATGTGATAGACGTAATCCCGGACTTTGGTGAGCCCCTCGTAGGGGTCCTCAATGCCCGCCAGGTAGCTGTTGCCGGTGTCCCAATTAATCTTGATCCACGGGGAATCGACGAGGCGGACTATCCTGAGCAGACCGTCGGAGGTTTTGGTGTAAATGCCGTGCGGCTCGATGCAGAGGAATTTTCTGTGCCGCGCGGCGACCATGGCCGCCTTGGTGAGCGTGTAGCGCATGGTTTCGTGCGCGAAATCATCATCCATCCACTCCGGTTTGATCATCTCATCGGTGTTGAGAAAATCACATCCGACCATCGATGCGAGCACGGCGGCCCGCGTGAGCCTGGGCACGGCAGCCTCCGGTTTCATGAGCGGTGAGTGGGCAGACAGACTCGAAACCCGCAGCCCGTAACGTCCGCAGATTTCCTGCATGAGCAGCGGGTCCTCCTCCATGGAGAACGAATGGAAATAATTTACCTCGCTGAGCAACTCCCAGCCGGTGTGAACCATGGGCTCGATGTAATGGTAGCCGAGTTCTGCTGCGATTTTCGCACCGCCTTCGAAAGATTGGTCCGCGCTGCGGCAGAACTCCATGTTAAGAGTGATTTTGAAACGTGCCATAATTGGAGTAGATTGGAGCTGTTAGTGAGTCGCGTGTCGATAGCCGATTTTGCAGCCGTCTTTTCCGTCGGATTGTTCGGGTTTTCCGATGCCGACAAGTGCAATTTGATCGGGTTCTTTACTGGTGATTAAAATGGGAGCGTGGAGTTTAGGAAAGCAGCCATTGGACGGCGTTGAGCCAGAGTTGGCGAAGGGCCGGGCACTCGAAGGCTCGCATGTCGTGGCCATTGGCCAGATACACACCCTTGCCCGCTCCGGCTTCTCGTCCGCCCTGGAAGCACTGCACCATCGGCAGGCGGCGTCCTTCGTATGCCGCCTCGGCCAACACCTCAGGCGTGATTCCGGGTTGAGTGAAGAGGTCGTAGTAGAGCTCGTCACGCAAAGTGTAGTCCCCGACATTCGCCATGAGCGGATGGTCTGGACGCGTGACCTTCACTCCATAATCTCCGAGCGGAGAGTGCTGCGTTGGGCGCTCACCGCCCCAAACCCAGTTGATTCCGATCAGGCGTTTAAACACTTCCGAGTCATCGTAACTGGCAGCCGCTCCGTGGTGGAGAAGCAAAGGACGGCCTGAGCCGATGTAGGACGAAATCGCGGATTCTTGTGATGGCGTTAGCGGCGTATAGCCTTCCTCTGCCGAGTAAAATAAGCCCATCACCACCAAAAGGTCAGTCTGCGGCAAGTGCTCGAAGATCTCCTTGTCGTGGTGAAAAAAACACGTGAAGTCAGGGCCGAGCCAGCACTCGATCTCACGCGCCTGCGTCTCTACAGGATGAAAGTCAGGGCCTCCGACATGAAAGCGAATCACTGGGCTGGATTTCGAATTTGACATGCGGGAAGCTTAGCATGCGATCCGTCGTCGTGCAATTTATTTCAGTGGTCTATCATCACCTCTTGTGGTAAAATAATAGCATGGCCCTTCTCAAACCCAGCGCCGTTCCGATATGGGATCTCCCTTTGACGGAGCCGCCGCATCTGGAGGTAGCGGGAATAGGAACCCACGGCGATACCTCGTGTGGTCCGGCCCGGGAGTCCCATGAAATGAGAGGGTGCTGGTGCATTCATGCCTACGAGTATTATGGAAAAATCGAGATCGGAGGCTGGCGTGGCGAGATTCGTCCGGGGATGATTTCCCTTGTCCCACCCAGAGCAAAGCTCGTCCACCACTGGCAGGCCAAGAACTCCAGGCACGCGTATGTGCATTTCCGGATTCCACGGCAGAAGCGAGCGACGGTTCCTGTTCCAGCCGTGGCAGTTTCTACAGATGAAAAGATTAGCGATCTCCTGCGCTCGTGTGCCGTTAGCCATGTGGTTCAGCCCGAAGCCGCGCGTGCGGCCCTGTGGCAGGCACTCTGGGAACTAGTGTAGTACGTCTTACAGTTTATTAATTATAATGCTTGCTCTGCATTGGCTATCGCGTAGGTTCTCTGTCGAAATGAGAATCGCACCCGCCATAGCCCTAACTCAAACTCAGACCGCGAAACTCAAAAGATTCAGTGTCTCGCGAAGCGTCTCCCAGAAGTTGAGGGAACGTTCGGAGATTGTGTTACTTGCCGCTGAAGGTTTACTGAACAAGGAGATTGCCATGCGCACCGGTCACGACGAGCCCAAGGTCGGCCGGTGGCGGAAGCGTTATGCCGAGCGAGGGCTGGAGGGCATCATAAAGGACAAGACCCGACCGGGTCGTATCAAGCCGATTTCGTCGGCCAAACGGTCACGTATCGTCAAGCTGACAGTTGAATCCAAGCCGAAGGGCTCCACACATTGGAGTAGAACCACGATGGCAAAAGAATTGGGAGTGAGTCCTTCCAGCGTCGGTCGGGTCTGGGCGGCGCACGGTCTGAAGCCACACCGAGTCAAAACCTTTAAGCTCTCCAATGACAAGAACTTCGAGGACAAACTCGAGAACATAGTCGGACTCTACCTTTCTCCGCCGGAACATGCGATTGTATTGTCCTGCGACGAGAAGAGCCAGATTCAGGCACTTGATCGGACGCAACCTGGGCTCCCCCTCAAAAAGGGCAGATGTCAGGCCATGACGCATGACTACAAACGAAATGGCGTGACTTCGCTATTTGCTGCCATGGACGTTGCCAGCGGTCGGATCATCAGCAAGTGCATGAACAGTCATCGTCACCAAGAGTGGCTCAAATTCTTACGGCACGTTGCCAACAACGTCCCTAAGGAGAAGGAGATTCACATCATTTGCGACAACTATGCCACCCATAAGCATGTGAAAGTTAAGGCGTGGTTCAAGCGCCATCCGCGATTCCACGTGCACTTCACGCCGACAAGTGCTTCGTGGCTAAACATGGTGGAGCGGTTCTTCAGAGACCTTACCGACAAGGCAATCCGCCGGGGCGTCTTCCACAATATTCCGGATCTTATTGCGGCTATCGAGGATTACATACAAATCCATAACTCCGATCCAAAGCCATTCATCTGGACTGCGTCAGCCAATGATATTCTTGAGAAAGTGAAGCGTGGCCGCAAGAAACTCGATAATTTACAATCTGCTTGACGGACTTCGCTCCCAACCATCCCGCGCCCCAGGCGCCCATTACGCAGCCGATGAGCGCGCTGGAAACCGTCCAGCCGAGCGCGAAGTCGCCTAGGTCGAATCGGGTTTGCAGAAGGTCCACCGTCCCGGCGATGACAGCCGTGTCATACCCGAAAAGCAGCCCTCCAAGAGCCGCTACGATGCTGGCATGGAAGATCAAAGACCGGGACTCGGTGCGGGGGGCGTTCATCGGGGGCGGAGAATTGAAAAGGTTAGATTGGAGAAACCGGGGCATCCAGCCAGGGAAGCAACCTCCCCATAGAGATAGGTTGAAGGAAACTCCCTCTCCCACGGGCGGCCGTTTTGAAATAGTCCGTGCAATCCTGCGCAGCCGAAGAGCAATGCCCCGGGACTCAGAGCCTCGGTGAGAACTTGCCGCCCCCGCTCTTCGTCGAACGCGGCGATCTGGAAGCGCCCGGACGACGGCAGATTGGTTCCGCAGCCCACCAGCCCATCTCCGGCATCGTGCAGATGAATCATCACACCGCTCTCCGAGATGAGCGCCAGGCGATCCCTATCGTCCTTGGCAAGGCCATGTGCCCGTCGTTCTGCCGCAAAAAATTCATCCGCGGGGAAGCGCTGCCCATCGCTCTCCACCCATGCGATTTGGCGCGGGGCGGGGCCGGAACAAGTAAACGCCTTGCCGGTCGGCGCATGCGCGTGCAGTGCAAGCGATTCCCACTTGCCTTCACGGAGCGCAAAGACCGCGACGTCCCCGCCGGACGGAACCGCATATCCTTCGTCACATCCGGCATCGCGCGCGGCCGCACCTCCTGCCATCGGCATCGCGGCAACTTCAGGCGGCAAGTCGGCGAGGAACTTTTCCATCCCTGTCCCACGACGGAAAATCACAATCCACGCCGTGGTATGCGGAGTGCAAGCGCGCATCCATTCAGCGGCTTCATCGAAGCTGCCGCCGAAGGCTTGACCAGGAAGCACGGAAAAACGAGTAGGCTCGACTGCCAGATGCGATGCCCACGCGAAACATCCCGCCGGCACTTGCCCGCCCTCCGGCGGCACGGTGAAAAGGTCCATGGTGAGATTACGCGTTCTTGAGGCGAATCATCACGACGGTGCACTCGACGCCGTCGGGGCTGATGAATTCGTATTCGCCAAAACACGCCGGCACGAGACAGGCCTGCAAAAAATCCAGCGAGGTCTCCAGTGACGGATCGCTCAAGGAGCGGATGATGACTTTTTTGCCTACTGTGAGTGTAGGAATTTGAAGAAAGCGTCCGTCCGTGCTGTGCCGCATCGGTTTGGTAAACACGAACCGCTCGATGTGGAACGGCATCTCACGAATCGAGGTGAAGCGGTCCATGCGGGTATCGCCGTCACCGTGGACGACGACCGGCCGGGCACGCAGATTTTCCTGCACGTATTTTTCGCGCCGCCACTTGTTATTGCGAAACGAGTGGTCGATGTGCATCCGCATCGGCGGCGCAGTCATCGACTTCGCTTTGTCGTCCCACGTATTGCGGGCGAAGTCGTAGGTGAAAAATGAATATTCAGTTCCCGCGACGCTGGGGCCCGTGTCCATTTCCAGGATCATCTGGTTGCCGCCGTGACCATGCTCGGTGCCCGGCGGGATGAGGAAAAGATCGCCCACATTGGTGGCCCAGCGCTTGACAAACTTCTGCCAGTCGAACGGAATTTTGTTATTCGACTCGCGACAGAGGCGCTCGTATTCCTCGAGGTCGGCCTCTTCAAGAAAACCCATCATCGTGCCTGCATCGTGATAGGCCTCGACGATGTAGTAGGTCTCGTAGCGCCCAAGAGGCTCGTTGAAGTTGCGCTTGTTGTAATCGGTATCCGGATGATTGTGGATCGGCATGCTGCCGCGTTCGTAGGGCACGGGCTCGGCAAAATAACCATCATCGAGCCAGACCTGAAGCGGGAGCAGGTCGGGATAGGTTTCGTGAATGAGCTTGCCGACTATTTCGACCGGGCGCTGCATGATGTTTTGGCACGGCATGTTAAGCAACGCGCCGCCATCCAGACCGGGGTCGATGAGTATGCTCAACTCAATGCCGGCCAATTCGTTCCATGCCATATTTTCCAGACCGGGAATCGGATCGTAGATCTCTTTGAACCGGTAGGATCCCCACGGGCCGGGTTGCGTGATTTTGACCTGCTTGATCGGACGCTTCACCAACTCGTCGATGATCGTCTCGTAGGTCGCCTTGGGCACGAGCTTGAGGGCGTCGCTCTGCACAGCGTCGATGTAAAAATCCATCCGCGGGAAGACCGCCTTCTTCTGACGCAACAATAAGTAAAAATCGCAGTAGTAATACTGCTTCCAGAAATACTCGGCGTCCGCTTTGTCACTCTCAAACGGCACCAGTTCGCCGCCCCACAACTGCCATAGTAAGGGTTGCATGGTGAAGTCGGCATACGCCACCAGCCCGGCATGATCTGCCAGAGCAGGAGCTGCCGCTCCCGGCCCAAGAACGATTTGCAGTTCACCATCGACCACGCCAGCGACTTTTGCTGCCAGCGCCTGGACCGAATCTGCATCGAGCACATCGACGAGTGTGCCCTCCTTGTTCACCCAGCCGAATGAAGGATCATCGGTCACATAAGTCTTCCGATAGTCCGCGATGCTGGACCGGTAAAGCGAAGCAGTGGAGTGAAAAACCGGGCGTATATCCTCTGAGGCACAGGCGGATTCCAACCCGGCTCGCAGCGATTCCCAATCGACTCCATACCATCCATCTACCAGCAACACGCCGGGGGATTTACTCTTTGCAGATCGGATCAGCGCCGTGCACGCAGCCTGTGAGCCGACAGTGATCGTTGATCGGAGTGGGTCGTCGAGAGGAATGATATTCTCGGCATTCTTGCGGTATTCGTAGAGGGGCATAAGCGGAAGGGGATGGAAACCAACCATAGACAGGTGCCGCGCGAAATTGAAACTCCCGATGCTTGTCATTTCGCCCGAAGTGGTGGTAAATTTTCACGCATCCCCATGATTCCCTCCCTCGCGTTTCCGCTGGATTCCATGCCTGAGCTCATACAGTGCGGCCTTTGCACGCACGGTGCACGGGCGGTGGAGACGTTTTGTCAGCGCGGCCTTTGGAGCCTGCACGTCTATCACTATACGGGGCAAATTCAATTCCGCAGCCGCGCGTATGCGGTGCATCCAGGCTGGGCAAGCCTGCTGCCGCCGGACGAAAACGTGACATGGGAATTCCCGCCGCACGCGCCGCACTACTATGCCCATTTCCGCGTTCGCAAATCGAAGACTGACGGAATCCGCGCACCATTGCTCCAAGCCCTGGGAATGCAGCGAGACCGGTTCGATCTGGCTATTGGCGAAATGGTTCGGTTCTTTCCCGAGCCAGGCACGCGCGCTCACGTCCGGCTGTGGGACCTCCTTCACCGCTACGCCGCCACAGCCGAGTCCGGTGCGCCCGGGGAAGGCCTGCATCCCGCCGTGCAAATCGCGGTAAGCATTATCCGCAACAGCCCATCTGAACGCATCTGGGTCTCCGACATCGCCCGCCAGATGGGCGTCTCACACAACCACCTCACGTTGTTATTCCAGAAACACCTTGGCTGCGGCGTGCGCGAATACATTCGCCGGGAGCGAATCGATCGCGCATGCATCCAATTGCGCAAAACGCAAATACCAGTCAAAGCCATCGCCGCAGAGTGTGGATTTCCCGACCTCCAATATTTCAACAAAATCATCCGCACCGTGACGGGTCAGAGCCCGACTGCCTTACGAAAGCAGCAAGGGTAATCGCCATCGGTTGCCTATAGACCTATCGCCACCTGCCCGAGTATAAGCTTTCTGCTATTACCCCATAATCCCATGCCAGACTCAGTAGTGTTCGGCATGCTTTTTGATGGGGGATTGAGTAATTAATTTTTACGCAAAAAAACACCTGTGCTTTGTTATACACCCTGCTTTGTTAGGTGTGTGCCATCTACCAAAAACATCATTTCTGAGAAGTAACTTTCCAATTGGAAGTTGCTTGCGAGGTTCCGTGAACGCCTGGCAAGCGCGCCCCGCCAAAAAGAAACCGAGTGCAGTCGGGGAGGCCCTGAACGCAAGTTGCTCGAGGCCGATTATTTTTCGCTGTTCTTCTTCGGGTTGCTTAATCCAGTGGTTGATAGCATGCGAGGGCTTTGCGCGGCGAGTCACATCCAGCGCGTCCAAGAAGAGGTTTGCAGTGCGAAAGTGAGCCTCGGGAGTTTTTCCGAAGCGCAATCAGTTTTCGATGCGGTCGTGCTTCAGGATGTTTTCATGGATCTTGCGCAGGAAGCACCCGCGAAGGGCGGCGACCCGCGTCTAGCAGACTACGCCGAAAAGCTCAGAGCCATTGACGGGACACTCTTGCCTGCTCTGCCGCGCATGCATTGGGCACTGTGGATCAACGACGAGAACCGCGCTACCAAATTACACCTTAAATTCAAAGATCACCGACGCCGACCGTGATGCCGGCGTGACTTGGCAAGGACTCGTCAAACTGGGCACCAAGTGGGAAGGAACTCCCAGCCGCGTAGTTCGAGTCGAGGTCGACGACCATTGCCTGTTGCTCGCTACCGACCTGAAGATCACAGCCGAACTCGTCGCTCTCATTTACCGCTACCGCTGGCAGGTCGAACTCTTTTTTAAGTGGTTCAAGTGTATCCCGAGCTGCCGCCACTTGCTTGCTGAGTCTGCCTCCGGGGTCGCCATTCAAGTCTACACGGCGCTGATCGCCGGGCTGCTGCTCGCAGGTTTCACCGGCAGGCGGTCCTCCAAACGCAACATGGAACTCATCCGGTTTTACCTCATGGGATTCATCGGCGACGACGAACTCGCAGCACTGCTCAAACTCGAAAAAATTAAAGCCTAAGCGTTCCCGCCAGATCACGTCCTGCGCTTCTGGCAGAGCTGCGCGTGCCCTCATCCCGTCGCCTCAAACCCGGTTCACCGCTTGGCGACCTAGCCCGTGCTTTCGCCAGGCCTTGACGCGCTTTCTTTTTGAAGTTGTTTGTAAGTCGCTCCACTGGAGGAGGACCGAGAGAATATTGATTTCATGAAAATGGCTACAACTTTACCCGCAGGGCGTCGAGGATTCTTTGTTGGTCGGCTTGTGGGGTGGTAATTTTCTGAAACTCCACCCCGGCCATCACGAGGTTTTCACGTCGGATTGCACAGAGACGTTCGATCACATTGCGCATGGTCCACTGTCGGTGTTTGTGGGTTCCGTCGGCGGCAAAAAAGCCTTGCAGTCGCACGTTGGCGTGCCATTGGAGGTAATAGGCCAAAGTGCATAGGAACACATGGCAGCGGATGCGATTATCGGTTTTGTGATACACCGGACGCACCTCCAGTTGTACGGTCTTGAGATTGCGGAATGCCCGTTCGACGAGTTCGAGGCTTTTATAAGAGGCGACCACCTCGGCGGCGGGCATCATGTCTTTGCTCACCTCCGAGTGGATGATATAGCAGCCATCAAAGAGGGCTTCGGCTGCGATTTTCCCCTCGTCAAAACTCCACGTCAATCGTCCCTGGATCACTTCCCAGGCTACGAACTTGCCCATTTTGTATTGTTGGAGAAACCGACCGACGCGCGATCCGATTGCCGCCTCTTTCGCGCGGCGCTGGAAGGCGGCAATTTTTTCTAACCCCTCGCGCTTGCATTGGAGCAGGCGCAGGCGGGTGCCGGTTTCCTGCTCGGCACTTTTCGGATTGCGGCACAAGCAGTAGCGGCGGGCCGGGTTTTCGGGATCCAAAACTCCCTCTCGCCTTCATCTCAAGCGCTCCGCTTTCCTACTGACGGGCGCCGGTTGCGCTCCTGCGCCCGCCCGGCACGCTCGCCTTGACCGCCACGCTTGAACTCCTGCCAAACTCACGCAGGATCCACATCCATAGGAAAAACAGATGAAACGGCTCTGGCGGTATCTTACTGATGCTTGTCGGCGATCTTGACATCTTCCGCACTCTGATGCCCGATAACCCGGCCATCGTCGGCCTCGTTGACTCGATGGCTGTGCAGTCGTTTGAACATTCGGATGAGATCGATTGTGCCGCCGATTGAGAACCAGACCGTAGAAACAATCCCGACGAGGCTGGCAATCACGATGCCGGTGATGAAGAACATGATTGTCCACCACTCGGCAGGCCACGGCGAGATGAGGTTCCAGATGACGATTAGCAGAAACGAACCGAATCCGTATCCCAAGGAATAAATGATAACCGACCAGGAGAGGATCCGGTCACCCTTGGTGAAGTTCTCATCGATGCCACTCATGGCGTGGAGCATGGCGAGGATCCCCTTGCGTCGAGCCGCGACCATGGGAGGCTCTGCCATGTGCTCATCGAGACGACGATATTTGCCGCGGTGCAACATGCGATCCATGTTGAATTTCTCCCGCGAGGTTAGCAGCGAAACCACCGCGTAGCCTCCTATTGCAGTGATCATCGCAAGGAAATTGATCTCCTGGCCGTTCATGAAGAACCGTTCCGGGGTGATTCGCCAGAGGATGAGTGGCTCCATCGGCCCGGAAAGCGCTTCCACTGCAAGGCTCAACCGTGCGACGAAAGCGGGCGACTGTTCAAGCAATGGATAGACATGGCCGGCCCATGTATTGATGAGCAGAAATCCCCCCACCGCAATACCCGCCCCGGAAAGCAGCGCAGTCCAGGCACCGGCCGTCGTGCCTCTTGGCCAATACAAACCAAGGACGATCACCGCACCGGCTCCCGCCCAGATGGCACCCGTAATGGCAAAGAACATCAGAATGTAGGTCGCCTGACCGAAGAAATAGCTGAAGGCGAACGCATAGACCGCAACTAGGCCGATGGCTACCCGGAGCCAGAATAGTTGCTCCTTGGGGGTAAAAGCCTTCTTACGGAGTGGAAGTGCGATGTCCTGCACGAGAATCGAGCCCCACGAATGCAGATAGGTGCTATCCGTGCTGATGAGTAGAAAGATCATCAACCCGCAAAACAGACCAAGAACTCCCACGGGCAGGATGTCCCGAATAGCCACAGGAACGGTCATCTGCTTGCTGATCGTTTCGAATGTCACAAATTTTCCGGGGTCAGTCGCTTTTAGGTTCGCGATGGCCGCGTCCACTTCGACCGAGGTCACCGGGCCCACTTCCGGATCGGGCGCAAAGGCTGGAGCGACATCCTGCAATGCCGTAACATGCAGACTCCGTTGGCTCTCAGCGGCTCGGTCCGCGAAATTGGCATGATGAAAGTAGGCATATGCCACGGCCGCCGTGAGAATAATCATCACCGAACTAAATCCTCCGCGCCAGGTGCCGAGGATGCGGGACATCTTCTGTTCGTGGGCGTTGACTGCTGCGGCGTTGTACCCCTGGGTACCCAGCCATGTCATTCCAGCTCCGCCATAGATGCTCGCAAAGATCCCGACAAAAATGTAGAATAAGTTAAAGTCTCGCAGCGCCGAGGTATCGAAGAGATTTAGCATCGACTGCCCGGCTGGACGCGCCGCCAGAGCGGGCGCGATCTCCTGCCACCAGGAGAATTGGCTTAGGCAGACAAAGACAATTATCAGATAGATCGGATAGCTAATCATGCCCATCACGCAATCCGTGGTCATGACCGTCAGTTGTCCGCCCAGACAGGCGAGGGTAACCCCGATGGTCAGAAAGATGGCCATGAGCACGGCGAAAGTCGGCCATTGCATGCCGAAGATGTCAAGTTGAGGCGGGAACCCACAGAAATAAACCACGAAGCGCGCACCGACGGCTGGAAACAATCCGTAGTTTAGGATTCCAGAGAGCGCGGAGAGGAACCCGGCAAACACACGAAACCGCCTGCTGTAACGGATCTCGAGCAATTGGCCCATCGTGAGGACCCGTGTCTCGCGGTAGCGGTAGATGCAGTAACCCGAGATCGTCATGATCAAAGCG
>Ga0335397_10010982_pt1 | contig 11182 bp, 12 predicted proteins | sample MAT04_FD_205740 | JGI IMG/M metagenome (GOLD analysis project Ga0335397, IMG submission 205740) | Freshwater microbial communities from Lake Fryxell liftoff mats and glacier meltwater in Antarctica - MAT-04 (spades assembly) (version 2) ...
ATTTAAAAGGAAATAAATTGATTGGAATAAATCCAAATACATTTAAATATTCACAATCACTAGTTACTAATAGTTTAGGCAAATTAATTTTGCCAAATGTAGAATGGGATACATATAATATAACTGGGACAGATTTATCTTACGATATTATCGGAACTAACCCTTTACTTTCTCTTGGAATAAATCCTAATGTTGAGCAAAATATGGAAATTATCACAGCTCCTAAAAACGGCAGAAGACTTGTAGTCGTTGTTCGAGATCAATCAACCGGATTACCAGTTAGCGATGCCAGTGTTACTTTAACAGGACCAGGAAATTATTCTAAAACTTTAATTACAAATGAAGGATTTTTCAATCAGACTGATTGGTCTGGTGGAGGAGGTCAACAATCTTTTGGAAATTATGATATGTATCTTGATTCTGATGGAGGTATTGATGATAATTCATCGGAGGGAAATTTAAGTTTAAATAAAATTTTTGGAAACTATGTTTTAAATGGAAATCTCACCTCTTCAACTTTTGATGCTGGTTCTATTAGTAATTTTAAACAAGTTTTGTGGAATCCTGTAACTCAACCACAGGAAACAGGTGCGCATAGCATTCGTTTCCAGATTGCAACTAATAATGATGATGCGACATGGGATTTTATTGGGCCGGATGCAACAAGTTCTTCTTATTATACTTCTACTAATCAAAACATAAATGCTATTCATAATGGGAAACAATATATACGTTATAAACTATATCTTTCAACAGAAGATTCATCTTTTAGTCCAATGATTTCGGATATTTATTTCACTTTCTCTTCTGCTTGCATTCCTCCTGGCCAGGTCTCTTTTGCAACATTATCAACTGGAATTTATACAATTCTTGTAAATAAAAATGGTTATCAAAGTATTAGTAAAGAAGTAACTATTAATAATGATTGGAGCAAAGAAGAAATTACTATTTCCCAATAAATTAAATGATAATAAATACTTTTAAAAAAATAAATATAAAAGATAAGAGGGGGATAACTCTTATAGAGTTATTAATTACAATGACAATTTTTTTGATTATTATGATTGCTGTTGGTTCTTTTGTTAAAGATATATTTAGTTATAATAAAATATTTAATAATAGTTTAACTGCCTATGATGATATAAGAAAAATCTTACAGCCAATTTCTTCAGAAGTCAGATCAATGTCTTCTTCTTCGATAGGATCTTATCCTATCGAATTAGCTCAAAGTAATAGTTTGGTATTTTTTGCTGATATTAATAATGATGGTTTAAAAGAAAGAATTAGGTATTATTTATCAGGAAATATTTTAATGAAAGGGATTATTGTTCCAAGTGGAAATCCCCTCCAATATCTTTCTTCTTCAGAAATTTCTTCTGCCATTATTCCTAATGTTAATAATGGATTAGTTCCTATTTTTAATTATTATGATAATAGTTATACTGGTGGTAGTTTGCCTTTAGCACAGCCTGTTAATATTTCTAAGATAAGATTAATAGGCATAAATCTTATTGTTGATGCTGACCTCAATAATCCCCCCAAACCTGTTTCTATTAGCACTGAAGTGAGCTTACGTAATCTTAAAGATAATCTATGATAATTAATATAAAAAAAAGTAATAAAAATTTTCAAAAAGGAATGATTTTATTGAATGTTCTTATTTTTTCATTTTTAGCTATATCGCTTATTACTTTTTTTATTTCTTGGGCTTCTTCTAGTATAATGCTTGCTAAATCAACTTTATATAAAGAGCAAGCATTTCAGATTGCTGAATCAGGAATAGATTATTATCGTTGGCACTTAGCTCATAATCCAAATGATTTTAAAGATGGAACAAATAACGATGGTCCTTATACTCATATTTTTTATAATAAAGATGGAGAAGCTATCGGCCGTTTCATTCTTACCATAACTAAACCAATAGTTGGCTCAACTGTTGTTAAGATAAGATCACAAGGGCAAATTGAAGGGCATGCCTCATCAAAAAGAATAATAGAGACGAAATTAGCTATTCCATCTTTTGCCAAGTTTGCTATTGTGGCCAATGATTTTATGCGTTTTGGAGAAGGAACAGAAGTTTTTGGTCCAATCCACTCTAATAAAGGTATTAGATTTGATGGGTTATCTCATAATTTGATAACAAGCGCAGTGTCTATTTTTGACGACCCTGATCATACTGGTAATAATGAGTTTGGTGTCCATACTCATCTTAATGCTTCAAATGGAATTGTTAATGATAGTTTTAGACCACTTGAAGCTCCTCCGAGCATTATTCCTATTCGGAGTGATGTTTTTATTGTTGGTCGTCAGTTTCCAGTTCCACAAGCTGATTTTACTGGGATAACTAATGATTTATCAACTATAAAAACAAATGCTCAATCGAATGGTAAATATTTAGCGCCATCTGGTTCACTAGGTTACCATATTGTTTTTAAAACGAATGATACTTATGATTTATATAAAGTTACCAGTTTAGCTTCAGCTTCGAGCTCTTGTTCTAGCACGAGTTCAACTGATTCTAGTTGGGGGACTTGGAGTATTAAGTCATCTAATGGACAGACTTATGTTGATAATTATGCTAATCCCAATAATGGACTTATCTTTGCGGAAGATAATGTTTGGGTAGATGGTCAAATAAATACAGCTCGTATAACTGTAGCGGCTGGTAAATTTCCAGATAATCCAAGTTCCCGAAAAAGTATTTTTATCAATAATGATTTATTGTATACAAATTATGATGGACAAGACATAATCGGACTAATTGCCCAAGAAGATATAACCGTTGGAATGGTCAGTGACACTAATCTAAGAATAGATGCAGCCCTAATGGCCAACAATGGTAGAGCTGGAAGATATTATTATAGTAGTTCTTGTAGTCCTTATCACCTAAGAGACTCTATCACTCTTTATGGAATGATTGGTAGCAATAATCGTTATGGATTTGCTTATACAAATAATACTGGTTATGGCACAAGGACAATTATATATGATGCAAATTTATTATATGGTCCTCCACCATCTTTTCCTTTGACCTCTGATAAATATACAACTATTTCTTGGGAAGAGATAGAATAGGTTTTTTGTGGTATAATAGACGTATGATTAAAATTATCGTTGGTAATTGGAAAATGAATCCACAATCAGAAAAGGATGTGGAAGTTTTGCTCAAGGGTGTTTTAAAGTATTTAAAAAATGTTAAAAATACTAGAGTTATAATCTGCCCACCTTTTCCATTTCTTTTTATTTATAAAAAACTAAAGAATAAGAAAATAATTTTAGGTTCTCAAGATGTTTCTAAGAATTCAGAGGGTTCACATACAGGAGAGGTTTCTCCTTTGATGCTTTCTAGTATGGGAGTTAAGGCTGTAATTGTCGGACATAGTGAAAGACGACAAAGAGGGGAAAGCAATAAGATTGCCAATGAAAAAATTTTAAATCTACTTAAATTTAAAATGACACCAATCCTTTGTATTGGGGAGAATAAACGTGATCACAATGGATTTTATCTTTCTTTTGTAAGCGAACAGATAAAAGAGTGCTTAGTTGGAGTGTCTCGCAGTCAGATTAAGAATTTAATTATTGCTTATGAACCGGTTTGGGCAATAGGGAAAGATGCTGAGAGACAAGCGACCGTTGAAGAATTTATTGAGATGAAAATATTTATTAAAAAAGTTATTTCTGATTTGTATGGATTAAATATTATAAAGGATATTCCAATATTGTATGGTGGTTCAGTTAATTCTTTAAACTCTTCGTCTTTCCTTAACACAGGCGGAGCTGATGGATTATTAATCGGTCGGGACAGTCTTATTCTTAAAAAATTTATTGCTATTATAAATGAAATCAATTAAAGAAATAAAAAATATCTCAGGCAAAAAAGTCATCTTAAGAGTTGATTTTAATGTCCCAATGAAAAATGGGAAGATTTTAGATGATTTTAGAATTAAAAAAGCTATTCCGACAATTTTATATTTACAAAAAAAAGGAGCCAAAGTTATTATAATTTCTCATTTAGGAGAAGATGGAAGTATGAGTCTGGCTTCAGTTTCTTCTCAGCTTAAAAAATATATTAAGACTGCCACTTTTATTGATTCATCAATTTTTTCTGATGAGACTGAAGATAAAATGAAGACATTAAAAAATGGGGAGATTGTTATTTTAGAGAATTTAAGAAAAGAAGAAGGGGAAAAGAAGAATTCGCCTTCTTTTGCTAGAGCCCTATCTCGTTACGGAGATATATATGTCAATGATGCTTTTTCTGTCTCACATCGAGAGCATGCTTCAATTGTTGGAATTACTAAATATTTACCAGGTTATGCAGGATTACAGCTTCAAGCTGAAGTAGATAATCTCTCTAAGGTTTTTAATGGAAGCCATCCTTTTTTGTTTATGTTAGGTGGGGCAAAATTTGAAACAAAAATTCCTTTAATTAAGAAATTTTCAAGAATGGCTGACCATATATTCATCGGTGGAGCAATTGCTAATGATTTTTTCAAATTCAAAGGATATGAAATAGGAACTTCTTTGGTTGGTAAAGATAATTTTCAGATTCCTCTTATTTTAAAAAACAAAAATTTAATTTTACCAAATGATGTTGAAGTTAATAATGGAAATAAGCATCGTTTTGTTGATCCAACTGAAGTTAATCAAGATGAAAGTATTGTGGATGTTGGACCGAAAACTATCTCACGATTGAAAGATTTGATTAACCAAGCAAAATTTATACTATGGAATGGTCCACTTGGAAAGTATGAATATGGTTTTAATGGAGCCACAGAAGAAGTTTTAAAAATTATGGCTAAATCAAAAGCAGTTTGTATTATTGGAGGAGGGGATACTGTCTCTGTAATTTCTAAATTAAAAATTGAAGACAAATTCACTTTTGTTTCAACGGGTGGTGGAGCGACACTTGATTTCTTATCTAAAGGAACACTGCCTGGGATTAGGGTTTTAAAATAGAATATTTTTATATAGCATTTAAAATTTTAGCTTTTATTTTTTGTGCTTCTTTTCTTTTGTATTCTATGGTTGGGAAATTTTTAAAATTGTCTCTTTTGTATCTTGGTATTAAGTGTATATGAAAATGAGGAACTTCATTGCCAACTACAGATACTTGGATATAATCACACTTAAGACTTTTCTTCAAAGCTCGCATCATTTTAGCTACAAGTTTAAAGATATTAGTAATTGTTTTATCATCTGCTTCTTGCATCCAGATGGTATGTTTTTTGGGAATAATTAATAAATGTCCAAGACTTACTGGTTTAATATCCATAAAAACTAAAAAGCTCTTATCCTCAAAAACTTTCTTGGAAGGTATTTCTCCTTTTATAATCTTACAGAAAATACAAGCAGGATTATATTTTTTTGGGTTGTTTTCTTTTTTATTACTCATAATAATATTATAAGTTAAAATAGAATAGATGCCAATACAACAAGACAGCAGTTAACAATTTTAATTACCATTGGTATCCTCTACCGATAAGTGATTTTTGACTTTATTTATTCATTTGTATATACTTTTGAATATGGATACTACAATTTTAATTAAAATAAAAAAAGAGTTGAAATTAAAGGCTCAAGACTTAGCAAAAGATTTAGGCCTTTCTTTGGCGGATGTGGTGAACGCTTCTCTTCGGCAATTTATAATAAATCAGGGAATAACTATTTCTAAACTTCCAACAGAGAATTTAGATTCTTATATAAATAAAAAAGAAATTTTTTCAGCTTATCAAAAATCTTTTAAAGAATTTTAAAATATTATGATTCTTTCGAAAACTAGGAATTATGAAAAAAGTTGTACTTCTTTAGAGAAGAAAGATAGAATTTTATTATTAATCCAAGAAAAGTTACTAATCAATAATATTTTTAATTTTAAGCTTCATACTAAAAAGTTGAAAGGATTTCCAGATGATCATGTTTATTCTTTTCGAATAACAAAAGCGTATCGAGGTATCTTTCGTCTTTCTGATGATAAAATAATTTTATTTGCTATAGGTCATCGTAAGGATATCTACCAATCTTTAAATTAGAGGCTTATTAAAAAATATTATTTTTATATGTTAGAATCATTTATATGCCAAATCAAACCGAACTACTTGATTTATTACTTTTAAATCGTGGGATAAAGACAGAATACTGTCATAAATTTCTTAATCCTTCATACGAGGAGGGTATTTATGACCCTTTTTTAATGAAAGATATGGAAAAAGCTTGTGTTAGAATATTTGAAGCTATTGAAGCTAAAGAAAAAATTGTTATTTATAGTGATTATGATTGTGATGGCATTCCAGCAGCCGTGATGATGCATGATTTTTTTCAAAAAATTAACTATCCTTTTTCTATCGATTCTGATATTGAAGGGAATGAAGTATATAAAAATAATCAAAAAGAATCATTCTCTTATGGAGCGAGAGTATATATTCCACACCGTCACGATGAAGGTTATGGATTACACTTCGATGCAGTTAATCAATTTATTGAAAATGGTGTTAATTTAATTATTACATTTGACTTAGGTATTACTGCAATTGATGAAGTAGCCCAAGCAAAAACCAATGGAGTAGATGTTATTATCACAGATCATCATTTACCTCATCAAATTGAAAATGAAAGCGGGGTTTACCAAGATATTCTTCCCCGAGCTTATGCTATTTTAAATCCTAAACAAGAAGGGTGCAATTATCCAGATAAAATGTTATGTGGTGCGGGAGTAGCATATAAACTTATTCAAGGATTAATTTCAAAATATGATCAGTATTGGAAAATAAATAAAGGTTGGGAGAAATGGTTGCTTGATATGGTTGGAGTTGCGACTTTAGCAGATCAAGTCCCGCTTTTAAATGAAAATAGAGTTTTAGCATATTACGGTTTGAAGGTTTTAAGAAAAGGTCGTCGGCCAGGATTGGTTGAACTTTTTAAAAAAGCCGGAGTTGATATAAAAAAGTTAAATGAAGAAGATATTACTTTCACTTTGGCTCCTCGAATAAATGCGGCTTCTCGAATGTCTGATCCCATGAAAGCCTTTACTCTACTGTCAACGACTGATCCTGTTTTAGCAAAAACATTTAGTGATTATTTGGTTGAGATCAACAATGAAAGAAAAACAATTGTTGCTCATATAATGAAAGAAGTAAAAAAGCTTTTACACAAAAGGGAAGATAAATCAATTATTGTTATAGGTAATCCAAATTGGAGAATAGGAGTTCTGGGGATAGTTGCTTCCAAGATTACAGAAGAATACCAAAAGCCAGCTTTCGTTTGGGGAACAGATGGAAATGGAGAGATTCGTGGTTCTTGCCGACTGCCAGCTATCCTTGAGGATGATAATGAGGCAAGTTTGGTTGAAATAATGTCACGATTACCAGAGGGTAGTTTGCTCGAATTTGGAGGGCATAGAAGTGCTGGTGGTTTCTCTGCTTCACATGAATCAATCCACCTTTTGGAAGATAGATTAGTGAAAGTTTTTATTCCAAATTTATCTAATCAAGAAAAAGAAATATATAATATTGAAGCAACTATTTTAATAGATGATGTGACCAATGAAAATTATAAGACCATAGAGAAGCTGGCTCCTTTTGGTATGAGTAATCCAAAACCAATCTTTTCATTTAAAAAACTAAATATATTTGCAATTAAAGAATTTGGTAAAGATAAAAATCATCTTGAATTAATTTTTAAAAATAGTCGAGGGTATCAGATTAAGGCCATTTCTTTTTTTAAAACGAGAGATAGTTTTAACAATACTCTTGTAGTTGGTCAATCGATAGACTTAATTGCTAATTTTGAGAAAAACAATTTTGCTGGTCGAGAGGAATTGAGACTTAGAATTTTGGATTTGATTAACTAGCTGATATTTATTAGTGAAGTATAATATAAAAATGGAAAGTAATATCAAAATATATACAGATGGTTCGTCTCTTGGCAATCCAGGGCCAGGCGGTTGGGGGGTTGTAATAATTAATAATGAAGAATTAATAATTAAGAATGAGGTAATAAATAGTAAGCAGAAAGTAGAAAGTAGTAAGGAGTATGTAGCAAGGAATATAGAAAAAAAAGAAGATAATACTAAAAATAAGATTATAAAAGAACTTGGGGGAGGTGATAAATATACTACTAATAATAAGATGGAACTTCAGGCCGTGATTGAAGCTTTGAAATATATAAATAAAAATAATACGATAGATAGTGTTGATATTTTTGTTGATTCCACTTATGTTCTTTCTGGAATCACTATGTGGATACATAATTGGGAGAAAAATGACTGGAGAACAGCCAACAAAAAATCGGTTTTAAATAAAGATTTATGGCAAGAATTAATTAAAGAGGTCCGCAATTTTAAAGGTGAACTTTCTTGGCAAAAAGTAAAAGGTCACTCAGGGCATATTTACAATGATAAAGCTGATGAAATCGCCACAACTTACGCATTTAAGCAAAAATAAAAAAATAGATCTTTTGTAAATATTTTGATTGGAAATTTTTAAAGTGTTGTTGTAAATAGTAATAGTAGTATTTATGATTAACAAAAAAGAAATCATAATAATATTTATTTTAATAATAATCGCTTTTATTAGGTTTTTCTTTTTTATTCCTGAGCCCCCTTTATATACAAAAGCGATTGATATGATGGTAGAGGTTGAGGGTGTTGTCGATGATATTCCAGATGTCCGTTTATATAATCAGCAAATAATTTTAAAACCTACTGATCAAAAGATAAATATTCTTTTAATCGTTTCAAATGATATTGAAATATCTTACGGTGATAAAATAAAGGTTAAAGGTATATTAAAAGAGCCAGATAATTTTTTAACAGAAAGTGGTAAAGAATTTAATTATAAAAGATATTTAGCAAATCAAGATATTTATTTTATTATTAAGAATCCTGAAATAGAAATCATTTCAAAAGGCAATGCTAACTATCTTAAATTAATACTTTTTAAAATTAGAAGTTCATTTAGTAAAAATATAAATAAAGTTATTTCGGCTCCTGAGAGTAGTTTATCGAATGGTTTAATATTGGGGGAGCGAGGTGGATTTGATAGCGAGACTAAACAAGAATTTATTAGAACAGGGACTATCCATATAGTGGCATTGTCCGGATATAATATCACAATTGTATCTGAAGGAGTGATGAAAGTTTTCAGTTTAATTTTTTCACAAACACTTTCAATTATTTTTGGATTAATTGTAATAATACTATTTATTATTATGTCAGGAGCATCAGCTACTGCTATTCGAGCGGGGATTATGGCCACTATAATGCTTTTTGGTCGGATGACGGGCCGAATATACGATGCTGGTCGAGCTCTGGTTATTACCGCTTTATTAATGATTACTTATGACCCAAGAGTAGTTTTAAACATTTCATTTCAACTATCATTTTTAGCTACTTTTGGAGTTTTATTTATAACTCCGAAAGTTATTAGCTGGGTATATTTCCTACCGATTAGATTTAAAATCCGTGAAATCACAGCCACCACAATCGCAGCGACAATGTCAGTTCTACCTCTTTTGATGTATTCAACAGGCGTTCTTTCTCTCGTCTCTCTACCTGCCAATATTTTAATTTTGCCACTTATTCCTCCGACGATGCTTTTCTCATTCTTGACAGGACTTTTGGGTTATATTTCTCCATTCTTGACCTTGCCGTTTGCTTATGTTTCTCACTTATTATTATTCTATATGCTTTCAGTCATTCATTTCTTCGCGTCACTTCCATTTGCGAGTCTCAACATAACAAATTTCCCGATAATAATAACTCTATTTTTATATGTTATTTTAATTTATTGGGTCTTTAAGAAAGATAACAAATGAGGGTTGAAATTGCTATCTTAAAAGATTCCCGGAAGTCGGACTTCCAGAAATCTTTATTGAAGTAGTAGAAAGTAGAAAGTAGTAAGTAGTAAGTAGTAAGGAGTAAGGAGTAAGTAGTAAGTAGAAAGTAGAAAGGAAAAAGGAAAAAGGAAAATTACAAACATTAACAAGAATTATTATTAATTAATTATTAAGCCCGCCTTTGCATAAAGCTTCGGACGGGCACAGAAAAACAAACATGAAAAACAAAATACTTAAAAACGTTTTATACTTATTTGTGGCAGTCTTAGTCGGAGTAACAGCAGTTTATGCTGGTGATCTATTACCAACAGGATCTCCTGCAAAGACGATGAAGTCATTGGCTGATTTACATCAATTAATAGATACAGGAGCAAACACTCCTTCAACTGATTTTGCGACTCCAACAGGAGACCCTACGCCAACAATGTTTTCACTTGGGGCTACTTATGATTTATTAAAAAACAAAATCACAGCCATTGATGGCACAAAGATAGCAACGGGTACGAATATATTTGGGGTAGATGGAAGTGGAAACCTTGCCACCACCCCTACTTTCGCCTCCACTGATGCCACCACTTATATATGTGAAAATTTAACGACTGACCCTACTCAACCATTAGTCACACTCCAAACTATTTGTGGATACAATACAGGTTGTACTTGGACAGGAAGTGCTTGTACAGGTGGAACAAAAACCCCAAATGGAGGAATGATGACTTGGTATGCAGGAAAAGCATCATGTTCTGCTTCAACTGAAGGAGGTCAAGTAGCTGGAACTTGGAGACTCCCTACTTATCTAGAACTAGCCGGACACTATTTAGATAATAACAACGCAGGATCTCCACCAGGCGGGTTCACTACTGGCGGTTATTGGTCTGGGACTACCCTCCAGTACCCTGATAGTCGGAACTACGCTTACTACGTCGTTATGGGCGGTGGCGGTGCGTACTATGTTGGTAAGAGTAATCCGAACTACTTAGTCCATTGCGCTCACTAGCATTCTTGTATTTTACATTTATTCATCCTAACCATTCTCTTTGAAACGACTTTGGTAATCCAAAGCGTTTTAAAGAGACAAGGGGGTAACTATGTCAATTTATTCACAACTACCAATATACAACGATACTTTTTTCTTGCTGAAAGATTTGTATGAACGAGTTCCGAAATTTGGGAAACAATATAAATATATGCTAGGTGAGAAAATGCTTGGGTGTTGTATTAATATATTGGTTTTAATTACTAAAAATTGTTGGAAGATTTTTAATAAATCTCTATCTAAAAAATTGAATTGAATTAAACGAAGTTAAAAAATGAGTAAGGGCATGCCTTACTGATTTTTTTATACCTA
>Ga0335397_10010985_pt1 | contig 11181 bp, 10 predicted proteins | sample MAT04_FD_205740 | JGI IMG/M metagenome (GOLD analysis project Ga0335397, IMG submission 205740) | Freshwater microbial communities from Lake Fryxell liftoff mats and glacier meltwater in Antarctica - MAT-04 (spades assembly) (version 2) ...
ACGGGTTTGCTCCTAGGTTTTTGTGGCACATAATACAACTCTACTGGTGCTTTGCCCAGCGAATCCGCGCATCCCGGGAGAGCGGCGACAGCGTGCAGCGAATGCGCTCACGAATCAAGAACAACCGACGACCGCGACAACGCAAACCGGGCTCAAATGAACCCTCAGCCGGCCCACGGGTCATGATGGAGCGAGCACCTCGATCGATTGTCCAGGAGTACGGAATGAGCGAGCACCTCAATCTGGTTTGCCCCACATGCGCGAGCATCAACCGCGTCCTCAGCGACCGTCTGGTAGACAACCCGGTCTGCGGCCGCTGCAAGGGCGCTCTTTTGCCTGGCGTTCCGATTGAACTCAACGCCGATAACTTTGAACGCCACGTCAGCGCTTCCGACCTGCCGGTACTCGTCGACTTCTGGGCGCCGTGGTGTGGCCCTTGTCGCGTGATGGGCCCGGTGATCGAAACGGCAGCCAAAAAACTGGCACACAGTCTGCGCGTTGCCAAGCTCAATACCGAAGCGGAGGGCACGATTGCCGCTCGTTTTGCCATCCGCAGCATCCCGACGCTGGCCGTATTCCATCATGGCCGCATTCTCCAGCAGCGCAGTGGCGCGATCGACCTGACGACGCTGCTGGCGTGGACCCGCCCGTTGATTGCCGGAATCGACGCCGGGTAATGAAGGGTTTGTGCGGCGCTGTCGGCTAGCGCCAGGCCGTGCTGAGTGCCGCTCGCCGCCTCAATCTGATTTGCGCGGGCAATAGCGCGCAGCGAGCACGTTTCGGTAAACGGCGCTCAACTCTTCGCTGCTGCGCGCGCTCATGCCAAGGTCCACCAGGCGACCGTCGTCGAGTCCGTAAATCCAGCCGTGCACGGCCAGTTCCTGTCCGGAGCTCCAGGCCTCATTGACCGGCGTCGTGCGCGCGACGTTGCGTACCTGTTCAACGACGTTGAGTTCGCAAAGTTTTGCCCACCGGGTGTCAGTATCGCCGATCGTCGCGAACAGCGCCTCGTGCCGTTCGCGCACATCCTCGATGTGCCGCAGCCAGTTATCGATCAAGCCGTTCGCATGCCCGTCGAGTGCGGCGCGTACGCCACCGCAGCGATAATGGCCGCAGACGATCAGGTGTTCTACGCGCAATACCCGGATCGCGTAATGAACGACCGACAGACAGTTGAGGTCGGTGTGGACAATGACGTTCGCGATGTTGCGGTGAACGAACACCTCGCCGGGGTTAAGGCCGGTGATCTGGTTGGCTGGCACCCGACTATCCGAGCAGCCGATCCACAAGTATTTGGGCGCCTGCAGCTTGGCCAGCCTGGCAAAATAGTCGGGGTCCTCTTGAAGCCTGCTCAGCGACCACAGACGATTGTTCTCAAAAAGCTCAGGCAGATATCTCATTGTTCCTCCATAAAATCTCGCGCGCTGGCGATTCCCGAAAACTTCCGCGCGCCAGGTTTTAATGCGCTTCGCGTGCGCTTCGCGTGCGCTCCACTCCCTCAAGCAACACCATCGCCCGGCGCGGGTTGACGCGGCCGGCCGAATGCGCCGGATTATCGCTCGCTTGATAACAAGCGAGCACACCATCTCAGCAGTCGGGCCTTCTGAACCCGCCGTCGATCCACGCCGTTGCGCTCGCCACGCTGAGTTTGAAATCGGCCGCGACGCGCACCTCGGCGAGCCGTCCGCCCGTGGCATCGTCGGCCGCTAACAGGGCATGCGGATCGTCTTCGTCGGGAATGATGTCGAGCGTGACGCTCATGCGTCCAGCCGGCGTACTGACGGCAATGCTCTTGTGGTACATGGCGTGCAATTGCTGTTCATGGCGGCGAAGTACTTCGTCGGCCGTCTTGACCAGCGTGGTGAACGCCGAGACGTCAAGCGGCTTGGGGTTCTTTTTGTCGCGGCCCATCGTCCACGGGCCAACCAGCGCCGGTTCAGGCTCGCCGTCCTTGATCATCTCGACGGCCCAGCCGTCGTCGTCTTCGTTCTTGATGACACGGGCCGTCCACCCGTTGCTGCACCACAGGCGCGGTTCATTCACCGAAGGGGCCGCTTCACTTTCAGCGTTCGTCGCATCGTCTCTCATCGCGACATTGTACGTTGCACCGTTGGAACGGGGCACTTGCATCGACGCGCAAGGTTGGAACGAAGCGCGCGTAAGGCGCAAATGAGCCGACGGTTGGCGCGGCAAGATGAACTTGTTCACGCCTCGATGCCGCGCTTCCGCCGCCATGGTTTGACCAGCCCGTAGAGCGCCGGAATGACGGCGAGTGTCAGCACCGTCGACGAGAGCATGCCGCCGACCATCGGCGCGGCAATGCGGCTCATGACTTGCGAGCCGGTACCCGCTCCCCACATGATTGGCCGGAGGCCGGCCGCCAGTCGCCATATGCATGAACTGATCTGCTCTGGCACACGCCTGCGGGTTCTTGTTGGTGCCGCCGAGGTTGTCCTGAAAGGTCACGCGTTTTCTTTTAGTTGTTGCCCCGATCGGTTTGGTCAGGACGCAAGTGCTTGCGACGAAATCGGGCGGCAACGATCTTCTTCCGGCACGTCACTGAAGCGGACCGATTTGTAATTCTTGAGTCACCGTCCTGTCGGTAGGCGAATCCTAAGATGGCGCCACGGTCAGAGGAAGAACCGACCGCCTAAACCATCAACCTACAAGGAAACGATCATGAAAACCAACTTCACCAAACTTACGCTTATCGCCCTGCTGAGCGCTGCTGGCACGACCGCAGCCCTTGCTGAATCCTTGGCCAACTGGCCGCCTTTGCTTTCTGCATCGAAGAGCCAGGTCACGGCCAATGCAGCCACGCTTAGCGCACCGGCCAACACCATTGCCAGCGGCGACGTCAAGCAAGTGCTCAATCTGAAAGATGGCTCGGCCGTCTACATCTTCAACGACGGAAAAATGGCGATGGAAACAAAATATGGCCAGGCACAACGGATGGATCCGGGCATGGTCATGGAAACCGCCGATGGGCAGAAGATCACGATGAACAGCGATGAGGTCGCTCGCCTCAACAGCCTGCTCTATCGCATCTACAGCCGTGGTAGTTGATGGTCGTTAAGCATTAGGTAGGACGATGCGGCCCTTAAAAGGGCCGCATTCGATTCTGCCCCATCGCCCGCAGCTGCAGAGGTGCGTTGTGTCGCCCAACGCGAACCAATGTGGGCGCCAAACCAGCGCTTCAGTTGTTAATGAGGATGGCGGTGGTGAGCATCTGGAAAATGAGGATGTTCGTGCGTCAGGGAATGGTGTCGGTGCAGATGACGATGCCGGGTGCCCGGCGTTATCGGGTCGTCGTTCTGGTGCGGGTGATGTTCGTCATGGATGTGGTCATGATCGTGCTCCACCTGTTCATGACCATGCACGTGCTGGTGGTGCTCGGTCAGGTGCAACCACGTGCCCAGCGCCATCAAGGTCGCGGCGTAAAATAGTTGCACTGTTATCGGATCACCCATCAGCAAGGCGAGCAGGGTCCCGAAGAATGGTGCCACCGAGAAGTACGCTCCCGTTCGCGCCGTGCCAAGGTGACGCAAGCCAACCACGAATAAAACCAGACTGACTCCATAGGCGAGCAAACCGACCGCCATTCCCCCGGCCAGGTGCGGTAAATCCGGCATCGAAGCGCCGAGCGCGAACGACAAGGTCAAATTTACGGCACCGGCTACCAGTCCTTTCACCGAGGCAATCCAGGTCGCATCGGTCAGCGCTATTTTTCGCGTCAGATTATTGTCGACACCCCAGGCGAAGCAGGCACCGAGGATCGCCAGCGTTGGCCACAGGCCGGTGAGTCGTACTTCGCTAGGCCAGCTCAGAACGGCCGCCCCGGCCACGATGGCGGCCAGACCCAGGGCAATGCGGAGGTCGAAATTCTCCTTGAAGACCAGCCATGCAAGCAGTGCGGAGAACAGGCTTTCTGCGTTGAGCAGCAGAGACGCTTCAGATGCGGGCATCCCGCTCAGTCCGATCATCAACAGGACTGGAGCCACGATGCCACCGGCCAATATGGCTCCGGCGAACCAGTACGCTTCTCGTCGAGGAAGGTGAACTGCGGGGGCATGGATCAGCCGTCGATACAGCGTCAGTCCCAGCCCGGAACCAAGATAGAGCAAGCCCGCCAACAACCACGGCCCGGTTGCTGTTTCCAACAGCCATTTCGCAAGCGGTGTTCCGGCGCCAAACAACAGGGCTGCTCCCAGTGCTGCGAGCACACCCCGTTCGCGAAGGCCGTTCCTCCAGTTCATCCGTTCAGCGCCCAGGCAGTGACAGGGTTACCTCGAGAGCGTAACAAATTCAATCTGCCCCGTTCAGCCTGAATTTTGCAGGGAACTCGGGTAGTTTTCATACTGCCGTTGTCTCCACCGATTACAACCTGGTCTTAAGCAAGGCCCCGGTTCAATTTTCCAACCCGCGCTTGATGCGCCACTGCTTTACGAGCGCGTAGATTGCCGGAATCACGGCGAGCGTCAGCACCGTCGACGAGACCATCCCGCCGATCATCGGCGCGGCGATGCGGCTCATGACTTCCGACCCGGTTCCGCTGACCCAGAGAATCGGCAGCAGACCGGCCATCGTCGACACAACGGTCATCATCTTCGGCCGCACGCGCTCGACGGCGCCTTCCATCACGGCGGCGTATAGATCGCCGGCGTCGGGCGTCCGTCCGGCCAGGCGCACGCGGGTCTTGATCTCTTCCCAGGCCTGATCGAGGTAGATCAGCATGACGACGCCGGTCTCCGCAGCGACGCCGGCCAGCGCGATGAAGCCGATGGCGACGGCGATCGACAGGTTGTAGTCGAGTAGCCACATCAGCCAGACGCCGCCGACCAGAGCGAAGGGCACCGAGAGCATAACGATCAGCGTCTCGGTGACGCGCCTGAAATTGAAGTAGAGCAGCAGGAAAATCAGCAGCAGGGTGACCGGGACGACGACCTTCATTTTCTCGATCGCGCGTTCCATGTACTCGAACTGGCCGCTCCAGGCGATGTAGTAGCCGGGCGGGAAGTCGATCTGTTCGGCGACGGCCTTTTTTGCATCGGCGACGTAACCGCCGATGTCGCGATCGCGGATGTCGACATAGATGTAGGCCGAGAGCAGCGCGTTCTCGGTGCGGATGCCCGGCGCGCCCTTGGCAATCTCGACCTTCGCCAGTTGTCCGAGCGGAACCATCGCGCCGCCCATCGTCGGCACGAGGATCTCGCGGGCGATCTGCTGCGGGTCCGAGCGCAGTTCGCGCGGATAGCGGACCGTCACGCCGTAGCGCTCGCGGCCTTCGACCGTGGTGGTGACCATTTCGCCACCGAGCGCGGTGCCAATCACGTCCTGCACTTCGCCGACCGAGAGGCCGTAGCGCGCCAGTTGCGTGCGATCGGGTTCGATGTTGAGATAAAAGCCGCCGGTAATGCGTTCGGCGAACGCGCTGCTCGTGCCCGGAACCTTTTTGACGACCGCCTCAATTTGCCGGGCGAGTTTTTCCATCTCGTTCAGATCCTTGCCGAAGACCTTGATGCCGATCGGCGTGCGGATGCCGGTCGACAACATGTCGATGCGCGCCTTGATCGGCATGGTCCACGAATTGGCGACACCGGGGAACTGCAGCGCCTTGTCGAGCTCGGCGATCAGCCCGTCCATGGTCAGGCCGGGACGCCATTCCGATTCGGGCTTGAGGTTGATCACCGTCTCGAACATCTCGGTCGGCGCCGGGTCGGTCGCCGTGTTGGCGCGCCCGGCCTTGCCAAACACCGAGGCCACTTCGGGAAAACTCTTGATGATCTTGTTCTGCGTCTGCAGCAGTTCGGCGGCCTTGGTGATCGACATTCCGGGCAAGGACGCCGGCATGTAGAACAGCGTTCCCTCATTGAGCGTCGGCATGAATTCAGAGCCGAGCCGCGACGCCGGATAGAGCGTGACGACGAGAGAGAGCAGGGCGATGAGGATGGTGGTTTTCTTCCAGCGCATGATGCCGACGATGAGCGGCCGGTAGATCCAGATGAGGAAGCGATTTACCGGATTTTTTGCTTCGGGCATGATCCTGCCGCGCACGAAGTAAATCATCAACACCGGAACCAGCGTGATCGACAGGAAAGCCGCCGACGCCATCGAAAGGGTCTTGGTCCAGGCGAGCGGCGCGAACAGCCGTCCCTCCTGGCCTTCGAGGCTGAACACCGGCAGGAATGAGACGGTGATGATCAGCAAGGAAAAAAAGAGCGCCGGACCGACTTCCTTGCAGGCCTTGATCATGGTGTTTACGCGCTCGCTCTCGCTGTGCCCCGGGGGCAATCGCTCGAGATGCTTGTGCGCGTTCTCGATCATGACGATCGACGCGTCGACCATGGCGCCGATGGCGATGGCGATGCCGCCCAGACTCATGATGTTCGACGTCATTCCGAGCGCGCGCATGGCGATGAAGGCCATCAGGATAGCGACCGGCAACATCAGCGTGGCGACCAGCGCGCTGCGCAAATGGAGCAGGAAGACAAAGCAGACGAGAGCGACGATGATCAGTACCTCGATGAGCGTGCTCTTCAGCGTATCGATGGCGCGATGGATCAGCTCGGAGCGGTCATAGACCGTTTCGATGCTGACGCCTTCGGGCAGTCCGGGACCTATTTCCGCGATTTTCTCCTTCAGGTTGCTGATGACTTCCAGGGCGTTCTCGCCGTAGCGGGCCATGGCGATGCCGGAAACCACTTCGCCCTCACCATTGAGTTCGGTCAGGCCGCGTCGCTCATCAGGAACCAGTTCGACGCGACCAATATCACGAACCAGCACCGGTGTGCCGCCTTCGCTTTTGACGACCAGCATCTCGATGTCGCTGATGCCGCGGAGGTAGCCCTTGCCGCGCACCATGTACTCGGTCTCGGCCATTTCCACGGCGCGGCCGCCGACGTCGCGATTCGAGTCGCGGATGACCTGAGCGACCTTCATCAGCGGTATGCCGAACGAACGCAGTTTGACCGGATCAACCGTGACCTGATAAGTCTGCACGAAACCGCCGATCGAGGCGACTTCGGCGACGCCGTGCGCCTTGGTCAGTTGATAGCGGACGTACCAGTCCTGGATCGAGCGCAGCTCGGCGAGCGTTTTGTCCTTGGCCAGCAGCACATACTGATAGACCCAGCCGACGCCGGTGGCGTCCGGCCCGATCTGCGGCGTGACGCCCTTGGGCATTCGCCCGGACGCGAAGTTGAGGTATTCGAGGACGCGCGAACGCGCCCAGTAGATGTCGGTTCCGTCCTCGAAAATGATGTAGACGAAGGACGCGCCGAAGAAGGAAAAGCCGCGCACCACCTTGGATTTGGGAACCGAGAGCATTGCTGTCGTCAGCGGATAGGTGACCTGATCCTCGACGACTTGCGGCGCCTGGCCGGGGTACTCGGTGTACACGATGACCTGCACGTCCGAGAGATCCGGCAGTGCGTCAATTGGCGTTCTAAGAACGGCAAAGACGCCCCAGATAACGATGAAGAGGGTCGCGAGCAGGACCAGAAAACGGTTCCTGCCCGACCACTCGATGATGTGGGCCAGCATGGTGAATCCCCCTTGTTTTTTTAGTGACCCGAGTGCGCGGCGTTTGGTTTTGCGGCAGAGGCCGGTGCAGCGGCTCTTTTACTGATCTGCGGTTTGACCTGGGTAATGACCCATTCGCCCGGCTGACGCTCGACGAACTCGACAGCGACCCTGGCTCCAGGTTTGAGCCCCTGCAGCAAACTGTCATTTGCGGCCTTGAATTCCATGGTCATCGCCGGCCACTTGAGGCTGGCAACCGGCCCGTGATCGAGGCTCACCGTTCCGCTTTTCGTATCGACGCTGTCCACGGTGCCTTCCGCCTTGTGACTGACGCCTTTGCCGGCGGGTTGTCCCGGCCCGCTTTCCTTCCCGGCGCTGCCTGATGCGCCTTGACCCGATGCGCCGAAGCCGCCGACAGCGGCCTTGAGGTTGCTTTCGGCGTCGATCAGGAAGTTCGCCGCCACCACCACTTTTTCGCCATCCTTGACGCCGTCGATGACTTCGACATGCGTGTCGCTGCGTGCGCCGAGCTTGACCTCGCGCGGTTCGAAGCGGCCTTCGCCCTGCTCGATGAGGACGATCTGGCGCGTTCCGCTGTCGATCACCGCGGAGAGCGGCACGGTGACGACGGCACCCTTGGCCGAGACCGGCAATTCCATCTGGGCGAACATGCCGGGCTTGAGCAGCAGGCCGGGATTGGCGAGTTCAACGCGGACCGGTACGGTGCGCGTCATGGCGTCGAGCGTCGGATAGACGTAGCTGACCTTGCCCGTGAAGAGCTTGTCCGGGTAGGCGTTGATTCGCACTTTCGCTGTCGCGCCCGACTTGACGAGGCCGATGTCCTGCTCGAAAACGTCGGCGACGACCCAGACTGCAGACAGGTCGGCGATCTGATACAGGGCCTCGCCGGGCATGAAGCGCATACCTTGTAGCGCCTTTTTCTCGGTGACAATCCCGGAAACCGGCGAGCGGAAAGTCAGCGTTCGTTTCGTTTCGCCCGACTGGGCGAGCGCCTTGATCTGCGCTTCCGAAATGTCCCAGTTCTTCAGCCGCAACAGGCTCGATTCCGCCAGTTGCTTCATGCCCGATTGCGTCACGTCGTCCGCTCCCTTGAGCGATTCGACGCCCTGGGCGGCGATGGCGTATTCGCGCTGGGCGGAAACCAGTTCCGGGCTGTATACCTCGAACAGCGGCTGCCCGCGGCCGACCGGCTGGCCGGTGACGTTGACGTGCAGACGCTCGACGTAGCCTTCGAACTTTGGCGAGATGGCGTAGACGCGCCGTTCGTCCGGCTCGACCCGGCCGGCCGCGCGCACGATCTTGTCCAGGCTGCGCAGTTGGGCGGCTTCGCTTCGGACGCCGAGTTTCTGCACCTTGTCGGTACTGATCTTGATCTGGTTGGGCGAGTTTGAATCGCTTTCGTCCTCCCCCTCATAGACCGCGATGTAATCCATTCCCATCGGGTCCTTCTTGGGCGTCGGCGAGGTGTCGGGCAAGCCCATCGGATTGCGGTAGTAGAGCAGCTTGCGTTCCTTTTTTGCTGGTTCGCCGGCAGGGCCGATCGTTCCCGCTGAACCACTCGTGGCCCCGGCACCGGGCATGGCCACGCCCTTGTTCCCCGCCCAATAACCGCCGCCGGCGGCGAGCAGTGCAACGACGATGCCGACCGTCAATCCTGCGCCGTGTTTCACAATTCTTCTCCCAAGAGTTTTTCGATTTCGGCCAGACGCACCTGCGCCTCGGCCTGCGCCCTGAACTGGTTTAGCCGGGCCTTGCGTATTTGTTGTTGCGCTTCGAGCAAGGTGGCGAAATCCGTTTTCCCGTTCTCGTACGCGGCGAGCGCCGAGCGGAAAGTCAGGTCGGCCTGCGGCAGCAGGCTGGTACTCGCCAGCGTCTCGGTGCGCCGCGCCGCGTCGATGCCCGACAGGTTTTCGGCGAGCGCTGAGAGCACCTCGTTGGCCGCCGCCTCCTTGCGCGAGCGGGCCGCGGAGAGCATCGCTTCCGATTCGCGCTCCATGGCGCGCCGCGGCGACTGCTGCAGCGGAATGTTGAACTCGACCATCAACTCCCACTCCCTGATCGAACCGCCGGCTTGCACCGGCGTCACCCCGAGCATGAAGTCAGGGTAGCGTTCCTTGTAGGTCAGCTCGCGAGTTTTCTCGGCCGACCGGATGCGTGCGTCCTCGGCAAAAAGCCGCGGGTTACGGGCACGCACGCGCTCTTCGAGGCTCGCGTAGTCGAGCTTGACCGGCGCCGGGATCGGCTTCAAGGCTTCGGGCGCGGCGAGCGCGCTGCCGACCGGACGGGCGAGCAGCATATTGATGCGCGCGCGCAGCATCGTGCCTTCGTTCTCGAGCATGATGAGGTCGTTGCGCATGCCGGTCTGCTCGATCTGGGCACGGATCGCGTCCTGCTGCATGGCAAGTCCGCCGGCGTAACGCACCTGCGCGATCTGCTCAAGCTGCGTCATCAAGGCGAGAATTTCGCGCGTGAGACGCTCGTTCTGATGCAGCAAATAGAGTTGCGCATGCGCCGTCTTGAGCTTGGCGGCGATCTCGGCCCAGGCGCCGCGCGCCAGGCCCTGCGCTGCCTCGGCCTGCAGTTCGGCGATGCCGCGCTTCAGATCGCGCTTGCCGTACCAGGGCAGTTCCTGGCTCACCGTGTATTTCGTGCTGCCGACGCGGTTCGGCAAGAGCGAGGCGTTCTGCTCGCCCATCCGGGTGATGTCCATCAGCTCGACACGAAAGCGCGGGTCGGGCAAGGCGCCGGCCGGCGTGATCCGCTCGCCGGCGGCGTCGGCCTCGTGGCGCATCGTCGCGTACTCGGGATTGTGCTCACGGGCGTACTCGAGCAGGCTGGCGACGGTCTTGCCAGGGGCAGCGTCCTGCGCCAGCGCCGGAGCGCCAAAGGCCAACGTCAGGACGAGGACGAGCGACGGCGTGGAAAATGTTTTATGCATGCAAGCTCCGTGGTCAGGCAGAAGTAATTCGCGCCGGCCGGCAATTTCCCGGCGGCGCGTCGGCCGCCTACTTGACGGGTTCGAAGGCGACGACGGTGAAGGCGCCGTTGACCTTGTCGGCGGCGAAGCGAATCTTGTCGCCTTCCTTCATCTGCTCGAGCCAGGAAGCATCCTTGACGCGAAAGACCATCGTCATGTTCATGTTCATTCCGAGATTGGCGAGCGGGCCGTGCGACAGCGTGACCTTGCCGGCCGACTTATCCACCTTCTTGACGGTCCCATCGACCATTTCCGTGGTAGTCGCCGCGGCCAGCTGCATGCCGCCAGAATGGTGTGCGCTGGCACTCATCGCCGGCGTGGCACCGTGGTTGTGTCCGTCGGCGGCAGTCGCGGGGATGACAAAACCGGCCGCAGCAAGGGCAAGCAACGAAGTCGTGAGAGCAGTTTTCAAAAGAGTCTCCAGTTCAAAGTTAGTGTTTGGCGAAAACGCGGCTGCTGCCGTCGGGCTGTACAAGCAAGGTCTCATACGGCGGCGAATTGGGCATATCCATACCCGGCGATCCGGCCGGCATCGACGGAACGGCAAGGCCGATGGCCTTTGGCTTTTCCTTGAGCAGGCGCTTGATGTCGGCGGCCGGAACGTGACCTTCGACGACGTAGGCGCCGATCGTCGAGGTATGGCACGACCCGAAATTGTCGGG
>Ga0335397_10010989_pt1 | contig 11180 bp, 11 predicted proteins | sample MAT04_FD_205740 | JGI IMG/M metagenome (GOLD analysis project Ga0335397, IMG submission 205740) | Freshwater microbial communities from Lake Fryxell liftoff mats and glacier meltwater in Antarctica - MAT-04 (spades assembly) (version 2) ...
TGACAATTTGCTTCTGCATCGCTGTGCTACGCAGAGCCTTCGCGTCGCGGCTCAGCGGTTCTGACTCTCAACTCTCAACTCTCAACGGTCTCTTATGCGACGTTATCTGATTGCCGGAAACTGGAAGATGAACACGACCCTGGCCTCGGCGACTGCCTTGGCGAAGGGGATCGTGGCGGCGGCTCCGCAGAAGCTGGCCAAGGTCGACGTGCTGGTCGCTCCACCGGCCCCGTATCTGCTGGCTGTGCGAGATGTGGTGCAGGGGTCGGGAGTCGACCTCGGGGCGCAGAACGCGTCGGAGCAGGCTCCGGGAGCGTTCACTGGCGAGTTGGCTCTGGAGATGCTTTTGGACACTGGTTGCAGCTCAGTCATCCTTGGCCATAGCGAACGCCGTGCGATCTACGGCGAGACCGATGCGATCGTCAATAAGAAGGTCCACGCAGCTCTCGCCAAAGGGCTGCAAGTCGTGCTGTGCGTCGGTGAATTGCTCGAAGAACGCAAAGCCGAGCAGACCAACCAAGTCCTCGACACGCAGATGACCGGCAGCTTGGCCGGTGTGACGGACGCTCAGCTGGCCCACGTCGTGATCGCGTACGAACCCGTGTGGGCGATTGGCACCGGATTGACAGCTTCTCCGGCTCAAGCCCAGGCCGCCCATGCCCATCTTCGCAACTGGCTGACCGCTCGTTACAATGCCCAGTCCGCTGGTGCGACGCGCATCCTCTACGGAGGAAGTGTGAAGCCCGACAACGCTCGCGAACTTCTGTCACAACTGGATGTCGACGGAGCACTGGTCGGCGGAGCCAGTCTCAAGCCAGAACAGTTCGTCCCGATCATCGAGGCCGCTGTGGCTGTGGCAGGCTAGGTGCAGTGAGTGTTCATCCGCAACCAAAAGTCGGGCAGACATTCCTGTCTGTCTTGCCTGCAAGCGGGGTCGTCCACACTCTGGTGTGTTTTTCAAGTCGGTTCATCAGGAAAGGCAGACAGGAATGTCTGCCCCACTGTGAAAGGGTTCATTCCCGTGCAGATCCTCGCCTATGTCCTGCAGACGGTCGTTCTGCTGTTGAGCTTCTTTATGATCGTGCTGATCCTCCTGCAACGGGGACGCGGCGGCGGTTTGGCGGGAGCATTCGGTGGTGCCGGGGGCCAGAGTGCCTTCGGAGCCAAGGCCGGTGACGCGTTCACCCGGATCACTGTGGTCGTCGCCCTGTTGTGGGCCATGACAGCCGGGGTCTGCGGCATCGTCATGCGGAAAGCCAATGCCGAGGGCTCGCGGGCCTCTGGGCTGGCCGATGAAAAAGAAGAGGCGGACAAGAAGGACGGCGAACTCAAGAATGCTCCGTCGACCGGAGGAGCTAAGGGCGATGGAGCGACCGCTCCACCGTCAGAGACCTCCGCTCCGGCATCCACGACCGAGCCAGTCGCCCCGGCGGCGGAAGGCGATCAGCCCGCGGCTACCGAAGGAACACCGGCTCCAGCGGCGACAGAGCCAGCGGCACCAGCCACTGAAGCCCCACCCACTGATGAAGCAGCGACTCCGGCCGCACCTGCGACCACTGAGCCGGCTCAGCCCGCAGCGCCTGCAGCGGAAGCCACTCCGGTCCCGGCAGCTCCTGTTTCTGAGACGCCAGCTGCTCCTGCTGTGGAGGCGCCAGCATCTGCAACCCCCGCTGCGGAAGCACCGGCTGCTACTGCACCTGAAGCTCCCGCTGCTGATGCTCCCAAGCCATAGTGTGCGAGTCGGTCGCCGGAGAGTGGGAGGGCAAAGCTGCTGCTGAGCCGCTTCCCCGGTTGACGCTTTCTGGCAGTCGCGGCTCAGCAGGAGCTTCGCCATTCCGGTATTGGATTCCCTGAAGCTGAACTCATTCGATTGGAACGAACTCAGTGTTGCTCAGCATGACCGGGTTTGGGAGTGCCCAGGCAGAGAATGGCGGTTTCGCTGTCTCAGCTGAGGTGCGGTGCGTGAATAATCGACATCTCAAGGTATCGGTGCGATGCCCCGATTCGTGGTCTTCCAAGGAACACGAAATCGAAAAGCTGATCCGCCAGGCAATTGCCCGCGGAACAGTGAATGTCAGCCTCCGAGTGCAGGCCATCGGCCCCCGCGGAGACTCCCTCATTAATGAGCCATTGCTGGTGGCCTATTGGCACCAGCTGCGGACGATTTGCGGTCCTCTGTCTGCTCCGCTCCCGTCGATCGGTGAACTGCTGGCCTTGCCTGGCGTGGCGATGGACGTTGCTGGAGCGGGGGTTTCGGACGAGGACTGGAAGCTGGTCGAACAAGCCGTGACTCAAGCTCTGGTCAAGGTCCAGGAGTTCCGGGCCCGCGAAGGGCAGGAGATGCGGGACGAGATGCTGTCGCTGGTTCGCGACCTGCGTCAGTGCCGCCAGGATGTCCTCGAACGGGCCCCGCTCGTCATCACTCACTACCGCGATAAAATTCGTGATCGAGTGACTCAACTGCTCAGCGGCACCGGGTCAACCGTCTCCGACCAAGACTTGGTCCGCGAGGTCAGCCTCTTCGCCGACAAGTGCGACATCACAGAAGAGCTATCACGGTTGCAGTCGCATCTGGGTCAATTTGAGGACTCGCTCAACGCCCAACCCTCCGCCGGACGCAAGCTGGACTTCCTCTGCCAGGAACTCAACCGCGAGGTGAACACCATCGGCTCGAAGTCGAACGACGTGGCGATCACTCACCGCGTCGTTGATGCGAAGGCCGTCGTCGAGAAGCTGCGAGAGATTGTGCAGAATGTGGAGTAGAGGAGCTGTCAGCCATCAGCTTTCAGCAGTCAGCCAGAATGGCCTGAGACTCTTCCGTGGTGCTGTTTCGAAACCGAACCCTTGATCCGCGATGCGGATCGATTGCTGAAAGCTGATGGCTGATGGCTGATGGCTCATCTCTTCCGCCCCGCGTTCTCGTCCTCTCTGGTCCTTCGGGGAGTGGCAAGTCGACGATTGTGCAGCGGCTGGTACGCGAGTGTTCGGCACCACTGCGGCTTTCAATATCGGCCACGACGCGGCCCCCTCGTCCGGGGGAAATCGACGGCCAACACTATTACTTTCTGACCTTGGAAGAGTTCGAAGCTCGGCGTTTGCGGGGGGAGTTCCTGGAGTGTGCCGAGGTCCATCGGACGGGCAACTGGTACGGGACTCTGTGGTCGGAAGTGGATGTGGCGCAGGAGTTTGGGAAGTGGTCGCTTTTAGAGATTGATGTCGAGGGCGCCCGGAGCGTCATGGACATGTACCCCGGAGCGGTGACGATCTTCGTGACCCTGCCGTCACTCGATGAATACGAGCGGCGGCTCAGGTCGCGAGGGACCGAATCGGAAGAGGTTCTCCAACGTCGTTTGCAGACGGCGCGCGAGGAGCTTAAACTAGTGAATTGCTACCGATTTCGGGTGGTTAACGACAATCTGGATCAGACGGTCCGAGAAATCTGCCAGATCCTGTCGGAACAAGAGGCGGAACTTCATGCTCGATGAACTGAAAGAAGACTGGATCGTCCACAAGGTGGGCGGTCGATTCAAGCTCTCGACGCTGATCCAGAAGCGTCTGGTCCAGCTCAACAAAGGCGCTCCCCCGCTCGTCGAAGAGTTGGGAAAGCCCTCAATGCACACGGTCGTGCGAGAGATTCTGGAAGACAAGATCTTCTTGGACGCCTCGAATGATGTTGTGATGGCCGTTGACGACGCTCCAGACCCGAGCGGCGCTCCTAACCTCGACGACCTCTAAGGATGTAGGACGGGCTCTCCAGCCCGTCCCCTTCTGCACGCTGCTGTCGTGATCCTCCGCTTGGCATCGAGCGAACGCGATCAGACTCATTCACGTTCCGATCCACCGCTCGGGGACGGCCTAGAAGGCCCTCCTACCTCTGAATCCACGAGGGCTATTTCCGATATCCGGGAATCAGCTCTCTTGTTTTGTTGCTGACCGGTTCGATTTCCGGTTACCACCCCGTGGCCCCTTGCTCGTTTGCAGCCAGAGGTCTAACTTCCCGTGATGTCCACTCGCGTGATGCAGGCAGCTGTCCTGGTCCCGCTCTCCCAGTCCGTCAGGAATTCCAGCATGCCCACTGCCGCCGCAGCTGCTCCCGCCAAGTCCGCTTCCGCTGACCACAAGTCTCTGCCTTACAAGGTCAAGGACATGAGCTTGGCCGAGTTCGGTCGCAAGGAACTCGACATTGCCGAGCACGAGATGCCCGGCCTGATGGCCACCCGCGAAAAGTACGGCCCGAAGAAGCCACTGGCTGGCGTCCGGATCACCGGCTCGCTGCACATGACGATCCAGACTGCGGTGCTGATCGAGACGCTCAAGAATCTGGGAGCGGACGTTCGCTGGGCCTCGTGCAACATCTTCTCGACCCAAGACCACGCAGCTGCGGCCATCGCGGCCACGGGTACACCGGTCTTCGCCTGGAAGGGCGAGACCCTCGAAGAATACTGGTGGTGTACGTGGGAAGCGATCATGTTCCCCGGACAGAAGGGGCCAGAGCTGATCGTCGATGATGGTGGCGACGTGACCCTGCTCGTCCACAAGGGTTTTGAGATGGAGAACGGCGACAAGTGGGTCGACTCTCCGAGTGACAATCATGAAGTCATGGTCATTAAGGATCTGCTCAAGAAGATCGCCAAAGAACAGCCCGGCATCTTTCACACGATCATTAAGGACCTGAAGGGTGTTTCTGAAGAGACAACCACGGGGGTTCACCGCCTGTACGAAATGGCCAAGGCGGGCAAGCTGCTCTTCCCAGCGATTAACGTCAACGACAGCGTCACCAAGGCGAAGTTCGACAACCTGTACGGTTGCCGGGAGTCACTGCTCGACGGCATCAAGCGGGCGACCGACGTGATGATCGCAGGCAAGGTTGGTGTCGTCTGCGGTTATGGAGACGTGGGTAAGGGCTGTGCGGCAGCGCTGCGAGGCATGGGCGCTCAAGTCATCGTGACCGAGATTGACCCTGTCTGTGCTCTGCAAGCTGCCATGGAGGGCTACCGCGTCATGCCGATCGAGGATACCCTCGGAACTGGCGACATCTATGTGACTACCACCGGAAACAAAGACATCATCCGCCTGGAACACATGGAGAAGATGAAGGACCAGGCCATCGTCTGCAACATCGGCCACTTCGACAACGAAATCCAAGTCGACAAGCTCAACGATCGCAAGGACGTCAAGCGTCTGAACATCAAGCCGCAGGTCGACAAGTACACCTTCCCCAAGGGCAACAGCATTTACATGCTGGCGGAAGGCCGCCTCGTGAATCTCGGCTGTGCGACTGGCCATCCGAGCTTTGTGATGAGCAACAGCTTCACCAACCAGACGCTCGCTCAAATCGAACTGTGGGCGACTAAGGACACCCGCAAGATCGGCGTGACCGTCCTGCCGAAGAAGCTCGACGAAGAAGTCGCCCGTTTGCACTTGGCCAAGATCGGTGTGAAGTTGACGGTGCTCTCGAAGGATCAGGCTGATTACATCGGCGTGCCCGTGGAAGGACCGTACAAGACCGATCACTACCGCTACTAAGAAAATCTGTCAGCCATCAGCCAATAGCCATCAGCCAAGAGTGGCGATCAGTGAACCCGCCCGGAGCCATCCGGGCGGGTTCTTTTTTTTCTCCCACAGACGAATCCGAATAACTGTCGGGGGGAAATACTGTTCCCGCGCTCCCGTAACGCACAAACGAGGGGAACACCGGCGCAAGTCCGGAGACGGGTCGGCGATTCGGCCTGCACTCGAACAACGCCGCTTCACAGACAGTTGAGAGGACGTTCCGTATGATGGACGCGACCTCTCGACTTCCGAGGACTTCCGAGGTCTTCGGGTCACAGCTGTCGAGTCACATTCATCCCCGGAGTACTGGCCCATGGGCACTCGATTTCGACACTGGTTCTGCGTTTCCTGCTGTGTCTTGGGGCTGTGGTCCCTGCGGAGTTCCGACTCGGTCGCCGAGGACAATTTCGCGTCACTCTCGCCGCTGAATGCGGTTAACCGGGCCGCCGTACTGAAGTCCGAGTTCTTATATGACAAGGCCCCTTTCCCCGAGGTCCATGCCTCGACGATCTCCGAAACCCCGGCCGGGCTGATCTGCGCCTTCTTTGGCGGGACTGAAGAAAAAGACGATGACGTAGGGATCTGGACGACTCGTCAGATCGATGGCAAATGGTCTGACCTCGTCGAGGTCGCGAATGGGATGCAACATAAAACGCTCCGTTACCCGTGTTGGAACCCGGTTCTCTTTCAGTATCCGGGTGGACCGCTCCAGCTGTACTACAAGGTCGGCCCGACTCCCAGTACCTGGTGGGGGATGCTGATGGAGTCGACCGACAGCGGGCTCACTTGGAGTCGCCCGGTCCGCCTGCCCGCGACGATCGACGGACCCGTGAAGAATAAGCCGATCTTACTTAAGGACGGGGCTTTGCTCTGCCCGTCTTCCTCGGAGGGAGATGGCTGGCTCACCCACTTTGAGATCACCCGCGATCGAGGTCACACATGGGAACGCATCGGCCCCGTAAACACTCAGGAGGAATTCGGTGCGATCCAGCCAACGATCCTGCAGCACGCCAACGGAGATCTGCAAGCTCTGTGTCGCACGCAGCAAATGGTGGTCACGACCACGACTTCCAAGGACGGCGGACTGACTTGGAGTCGGATGGAGCGGACCGAACTGCCGAATCCGAATTCGGGTTTCGATGCGGTGACCCTCTCCGGAGGCGGACATCTGCTGGTTTACAACCACACTCAACGGAACGTCGGTGAGCCGCGCGCACGCGGCTTGCTGAATATCGCCCTCACCGATGATGGAGTGCAGTGGAAGGCGGCTCTCGTGTTGGAGAACAGCCCGTTCGAGTACTCTTACCCTTGTGTGATTCAAACCCGCGATGGCCTCGTGCATGTGCTCTACACTTGGCGAAGAGAGAAGGTCAAGCACCTCGTCATCGATTCGACGAAGCTGAAGACCGAGCCCATCACTCATGGGATCTGGCCGGGCCTGCCGAAAGCGGGACAGGAATGAGGTCCCCCTTGGGGGAGGACTGCCGCATTGTGAATACTCGCTTCTATGCTCTCGCTAAAGCTGCCCACAACCCCTACATTCACCTGTGAGAGCATACTGTGTGAGTCGCTCAAATCTCCCCACGACGGATGAGGGGCCAAGCATGCATACGAGGCACGGAGTTGCTCTGCGACTCGCTACTTTTGTGGCGAGTTTTTGGGCTGCGATAGCGACATCAGCCGACGCACCTCGTGCCGATTTTCGTCCGTTGGATTCCGTGGCCGTGGCTCCCGTCGGCCGCTTCGTTGATCGAACTTATCAAGACGAATCCGGCTCACACCGGTACATGATCTACTTGCCTCCGGGATACTCCTCTGACCGCCGCTGGCCAGTCGTCCTGTTTCTGCACGGAGCGGGGGAGCGAGGGAGCGACGGGGTCAGTCCCTGTGATGTCGGACTGGGTCCCGTATTGCGGCATTCGCCGGAGCTGTACCCTTGCGTGGTCGTGTTTCCCCAGTGCGAAACTTGGGACGCCCCGATTTTTTCGAGTTGGTCGCCGGAATCCCCCAGCGGGCGTCGGGCACTCGCGATCCTGAATGAGGTCGAGCGAACCGAATCGATCGACATCGCTCGTCGCAGCCTTACCGGATGGTCGATGGGCGGTTACGGTGTGACAGCGATCGCGTCCCACAATCCGGAACACTGGCAGTCGGCTCTCGCGATCGCGGGAGGATTCGAGGGAACAACATCAGCTCCACTCCAGAGTCTTCCGCTCTGGATCATTCACGGGGCGCAGGACACCATCGTCTCGGTTGAAAAGTCCCGTGACCTGGCCAAGTCACTCGGGCTGCCCGTTGCCCATTCCCGGTATGACGAAGTGCAGCGGGCCGGACACGAGGTCTGGGAGTCGGTCTATTCCGAACCTCGCGTCGCACAGTGGTTGCTCTCGGGAGGTCCGATTCCCGAGGTCGATTGGACTGCTCCCGTCGACCCTGCTCGACTGCCGACGGCCGATGACGGTGCTCCATTCGTGACAGCTGCGTCAGTCTCGCATGCCGTCAGTCTTCGGATCGGGAACGACGCTCTCCGCATGATCTCTGCGGGCATCCCCGAGTCCGTCAAAACGGATCGGCTCCAAGGCACGCTCCCGGATATTCGGGAATCATTGACCGTCGATGGCGAGACCTACCAGCTCTCGCTCACCCAATTGACCTACACGGCCAAGCTCGCCTCTGTGGAACTCTCGGCCCAGGCGACCGCTGAAATCCGGGCCGACCTGGGCCTGAGACTGGAGTTGCGAATCGGATCGGCCTCGCTCCGGGCACAAAGATTCGAGGCGAGTACCGCTCCATTTCGAATCGTCATTGGTCACCGGCGGCCAGTCCCACTAAGTGTCCTCATCCAGCCGCGCGTCCGTGACCAGAAGCTGACGCTGCTGCTCCGCGACACAGCGTTTCCGATCCCCGACGACAATTGGTACGTCGAAAAGCCGAGCGACATCCGAATCACAGGGAGCAAATTTACTCGGCACGAGATCGAAACCGGAATTGTGGGAGGCTTGTACACCCGCAAAACTGAGGTCGAGGAACAGGTTCGGTCTGTGATCCCCCGTTTGATCGAGCGGGTCGAACAGCGTCTCGTTATCGAAGATTCTTCCCAGTTCACGCGTTGGCTCTGGCCGTTTCCGGTCTATCAACCTCGCCTGCGCTGGACGGCAGAAGCCTTGGCCGTGGATGGTCACGGAATGACGATCGAGCTGGGGGCACACTTGGGAGCCAGCCACCCGAGGTCCGTCCGGGAACCGATGCTTCATCGCACCGGCATGGCCAAACTACCCATCGAGTGCCGGACCTCGACCGATCTGCATGTCACCATGGATACATTGTTGATGGAAGTCGTCTCCGAAGAGTTCGCCTCATCGGGGAGTGCTCGAATCAATGTGCTCGATCTTCCCCAGTCCAAATTACAAGAGCCCTGTTTTCACATGTTCGCCCAACCTGATCGGATGCGAAAGGTTCTCCCCGGTCTGGCGCCTGGTGCGGAAATTCAGGCGGTGCTGGCCCTTTCCGGTCCGTTCCAATGGCGAGGGAAATCTCCCCCCCAGGGGCGGGGCGGACTGGCTCAGCTGACGATTCCTCAGGCCCAGCTGGAAGTCTTCAGCCGCTTGCGGGAGGAGACACCTTGGAGTGCCGCAGGACGGTTTTCGATCGCACTCGACCAGCAGATCGAAATCTCCTGCGAGTCGCCCCCCATTGGTCCACCCCGGATTGGGTTGTATTGGTCGGACGATCCGGACTTGACTGTCACGTCGCTGACCACAATTGAAGAGCAGGCGATCAAAGATCTCGAACATGATGTTCGCACAGCCTGGGTCGGCTGGTCACAAACTCGAAACGTGGCCCCCGCTGCCGCCGAGGACTTCGTACTCGGTGATTCCCGGATGCGGCTCGACTCTCTCGCCCTGGGCCCACGTTCGATTGATGTCCACCTTAAAGCTCCGATGGCTCAATTGACCGTGACTGGAAGCAGCCCGCTGCTGTACCGCGTGCGAGGTTGGAACACCAATTGGAGCCGAACGCGGACTCTCGAACCCGGACAGACCCATCGCTATGAGGTCCATGATCCACTGGAATGGCAAATCCTCTCTGTCAGAGGGGAGACGTACACACTCCAGCCCGGTGAAGTCGCCCGCTGGGATGAACAGCAGGGGATCAGCTACGAACCGCCTCGCCCCACAGGGGCTCCAGTGACCACACTCATGGGTGATCGATGAGGTCACTGAGTTCCTGTGAAAGTAGTGAACTCTGAAGAGGGTGTCGTATCCCGACACACCGCAGTGACGACTTTAGATTTCGAGTTGCTGGAAGTGGTCGCTGGTCTGGCTGCCTCAGTCGCGACGTAATGCGAACAACTGAGGTACGGACTGCGGATAAGCAACACTCTCTGTCAGCAATGTCCCCGAACCATCGGTCGTCCGGCGTTCAAACCACGCGCGGACGGCATCGGCCTCCGCCTGGCCGCCGGGGTGACCGGGATACACGACCACGGTCAGTATCCCGCCTGAAGCCAGAGACAGCAGGGAAAACTCCAGCGCCGTCAGCGTGGATCGCGTCGTCGTAATACAGCTCTTGTCCGTACCGGGGAGGTATCCCAAGTTGAACATCACTGCTCCGATCCGACCGACTGACTCCTGCGGAAGATGTTCCGACATCTCTGCATGATCGGCCTCGATGCAGAGAACTTGTGCCTGGCGATCAAGGGGCTCGTGATCGCTGCCCGTTCGCAAACGTAACTCGCAGGGGACCATCTGCTCTTTCAATCGAGCAGCTGTTCGGATCAGAGCCAGCGGCTGGATGTCGAATGCCCAGACCGTTCCCAGCGGCCCGACGAGTCGAGCAAGAAACGCTGTATCGTGCCCGTTCCCCGCAGTGGCATCAATGGCGAGCGTCCCGCACACTTGGGATGCCAGCAGGTCGTGGGTTTGTTGAGTGACGGGCTTCATGATTCGGTCAACGGCCAGGGGATTCGGTACCGAATGTCGACCTCGCGCTCAAGGGGCGTCCGCGAAACCAGGTGCGAGGCGAACTGCCGGGCAAAGAACGGGGCCTGTAAAGAACCCTTCGAAGCCAACCCATTCATGTATCCCAGCTGAGGGTATCGCCGGTGGAGTCCTATCACCGGGTTCAACTGCTTCAAGATGGGGCGCACAGCAGTTTGGTGATCGACGACCTCGTAAGGCAGTTGCAGCAGCGTCTTCAGCGAGTCGACCAAAGTCAGCCGCCCCTCAAGAGTGGGGCCAGAATCGAGACTGCGCCAATCATAGGTCGCTCCGACTCGAAAGAGACGGGGCTCGTGGCTGGAGTGAAAGGGAGCCACCGGGGCAATCCACACACCGCCGTGGATGATGCGATGCTCCGTCCAGTCGGGAATTCGCACCGTCAGGATTTCTCCGCGCGCGGGATTGAACTCGACGTTCGAAAACCACGGATTGGAGCGAGCGTCAATCCCCTGGCAGAAGACCACGGCTCGCGCTCGCAGCCCCCAACGCGGAACATCGACCTTCCCACTGGGAGGGCGAAACTCCTTCTGAGCCGCGAGCGTCGCTTGATCCGCTCCCCCCACGGCCGGATCGGAGCTAGCCTCGCCCTCGTCGCCCAGCCGAAGGTCATCCGGCAGCAACAACTCT
>Ga0335397_10010991_pt1 | contig 11179 bp, 12 predicted proteins | sample MAT04_FD_205740 | JGI IMG/M metagenome (GOLD analysis project Ga0335397, IMG submission 205740) | Freshwater microbial communities from Lake Fryxell liftoff mats and glacier meltwater in Antarctica - MAT-04 (spades assembly) (version 2) ...
GCGAGCTGCATCGCGCGCGAGAGGTTCGACTGCAGGCCGAAGACGAAGTAGGCGCGCAGCCGGTTCTTCGCCTTCTCGATCTCGCGCGACGTAATCCCTTCGCGCGCGATCTTCGCGATCTCTTCGTAGATCGCCGTCTGCGCTTCTTGTGCCGTGTGGCCCTGCGCGACGACGCCCCAGAACGAGAACACATCGGGTCCGCGGCGATCGTCGGTGCTCACCGAGATCTCGGCGAGGATCTCGCGCTCCTTCACGAGCTTTTGATAGAGCCGCGACGACTCCCCATCACCGAGCACCATCGCGAGCACTTCGATCGCGTAGTGGTCCGGCTCACGCGACGGCGGGATGTGATAGGCGACGTGGAAGGCCGAGAGCTCGGCGAGCGGATCGACCATCGTGTCGCGGCGCTCGCTCGTCTGCGGCGGCAGCGGCGGCGGGTTGAACGGCGGCGTCGCGCGGCGCGCGATCGGCTCGAAGAAGTGCCGCACGCGCGCGAGCGTCGCGTCGGGATCGAAGTCACCGGAGATCGACAGCACCGCGTTGTTCGGCGCGTACCAGCGCTGCCAGAATTCCTGCACTGCGGTGAGCGGCGCGTTCTGCAGATCTTGCATGTCGCCGATCGTCGAGTGCGAGTACGGGAACCAGTCGCCGTACGTCATCTCGTTGATGCGCAGCATCGACGCCGCATAAGCGCGGTTGTCGTAGCTCTGGCGGCGCTCTTCCATCACCGTCTGCCGCTGGTTCTCGAAGTTCTCCGCGGTGATCGCCAGTGAACGCATGCGATCCGCCTCGAGGAAGAGCCCGAGCTCGAGCTCGTTCGACGGCAGCGTCTCGAAGTAATTCGTGCGGTCCTCGCTCGTCGTCCCGTTCATCGAGCCGCCCCGGTTCATCACCAGGCCAAAGTGCTCGCCCTTGGCGACGTTCTCCGAGCCCTGAAACATCATGTGCTCGAACAAGTGCGCGAAGCCCGAGCGGCCGCGCTCTTCATTGCGCGAGCCGACATCGTAGTAGACCGCGATCGCCACCGTCGGCACCGTGCGATCCGGGCTGAGCACCACGCGCAGCCCGTTCGCGAGCGTCGCGCGCACGATCGGCAGACGCGACAGCGGCGTGCCGCTCGCGGCCGGAGTGGCGGCGCGGATGAGCGCATTCGGCATTTCCTGCGCGTTGGCGGAGGTAGCGTCGACGGCGAGGGCGCCACCGAGAATCAGGGCACCAGTCAGGACCTTCATGATCAGCCTCTTCTGCATGGCGAGGCGATAGCACACGCGTGACGGAGGTGACCACTGCGCGTGTGCGCAGGCAACGCAACGCCTGCGCTCACCGACGCGAAGAACGCCGAGGCGCTCCGCCTCTCCGCGCATTCCCGAGCAGATCGACGAGCGCCAAGGGGCCGTGCGGATAGGGTGCGCTCGGCCAGTGACCACGGGCGAGGTCACGGTAGACCACCTGAAGCACGACGAGCACAGGGTCGTTGCCATCGTAAGACAGGGTCGCCCACACCATCTGCGCGATCGGGACGAGCGCCTCGTCCGGCGTGATCGCGTCGATGAAGCGCACCGCGATCAGTCGTTCTTCGAAGCGCGCCCCGTCGAACTCACCCCACACGTCCATCCTGCGGACGCGGGGGTCGCGTGGTAGGCAGTCGAGCTGAGGGCCGATGAGCTGGGTGGGCGGGACATTCGCTCCGCGAGCTCGCGCAGCTTGTAGGACACCCGCGTACAGCTCGTCGCCCGCGCGAGCGCGCGCATCACCGCGAAGGTCCGCTCGCGATCTCGCGTCCGGCCGGTGATGCGCGCCGCGCGGAGATCTCTGATGAGCGACTCGCCGCACGCGCGTTGCGCTCGATCGGCCGGCGCGTCCGCGCGCGCACTTCGCGTATCGACGCCCATGGCGAACGCCGCCCACGCTGCTGCGACAACAGCCAACATCGCGGCGCGTCGCGGCCAAGCGCGCGGTGCGAGCAAGCGGCTCTTTGAATAGACACACATCACAGCCACCGAGTGGGAATGACGCGCTCGTCGAGGTTGACTACGCCGCCCACCACCAGCTCTTCGAGACGGACCGCGGCGGCGGGCACCGGCGGATTGTCGAGGCGCGCGCGGAGCTTGCCAATTTCGCTCATCGCGGCGGGGCGCGAGAGCTCGGCGAAGTTCGGTGCGGCGAGGCCGAGCGCCGCATACCCTCTCTCGATCTGCGGCGCGTACTCCGCAGCAAAGCGCGTCGCGACGTGGTCATAGAACCGGAGGCGCAGCACTTGATCGCGACGCTGGTACGCGGCGTCGTTGAACGCTTCGCGTCGCCGCCGACAATCCGAGTCGGCCGCAGAGCCGCCGAACCTCCGTGTCTTGCCGGAGGTCGAAGCTGCGCCCCCGGTCGTTCCGTCATGCCGCGGTATCGTCAGGTCGAGGACGCAGTTGCGGCGCTTGAACGCTCTGCGCGCGGCGTCGTCGCCGCCGTGATAGACCGCGCTGATGCAGCCGCGAATCGCTTGGCTCTTGGTCGCGCCGGCAGTTCTGCTGTCGCAGTCGTGGGCGTCCCAATCGCTCGCGCAGGCGACATCCTCGCTCGACGTGGTTGGCTTTCCGCCGGCGGTGCTCATCGCTCCAAGCGCGACGTCCACGCGACCAGTCGTCGTGCTGCTTCACGGCCGAGGTGACAGTCCAGACTGGATCTGCGAGGCGTTCGCGCCGCTCGTCGCGGGCCGTGCGTGGCTCGTTTGTCCGCGCGGCGAGCCGTACGGAGACGGCTTCACCTACGGCAATCGAGCGACGGTCGCGCGCGCGGTGCGCGCCGTGCTGGCGGCGCTCGGGCGTGCCCATCGCGGGCGGGTCGACGCCTCGTCTCCGCTGCTCGCGGGCTTCTCGCTCGGCGCGATGCACGCCGCTTTCTTGTCCCGCGCATCGCCGCGAGTCTTTCGCCGCGCCTTCATCATCGACACACACCACACGTGGACGCGGGCCGAATTCGCGCGCTTCCGCGGCGCAGGCGGCGTCGGCGCGGTGTTCGTCTGCACGCGAACTTACGTCGATGACTGCGCGCGAGTCGACGCAGCTTCGACGCTCGTGGTCCCGTCGCGCGAACACGGCTACGACGCGTCGTTCGTGCAGCTACTGCGCCCGTCGTTCGATGCGCTCATCGCGAGCGATACGCGATGGCTGCTCTAACGGCGTCGCCGCTCGAACGGCTGCCGCCTAGCGCTCGTTCCGCCGGCGCCATTAGGTCGTGGCTCAATAGACGTACACCGCGCCACTGCCCTCAGCGCGGTTATCGCCTTCGTTGCCGTTGATGCCGCTGGCGGCCGAGTCCACTTCGAGCGCAGTGCCAACCTCTCTCGCGCTCCCCAGCGCGTTGAAGTACCGCGCATTCCGATTCTCGCCTTGCGAGCCGCAGCCTTCGCTGATGCTGAGCGCGACACTCGCCATGGCGCGCCGCATTTGATCCGCCAGAGCTCCCCGACGCCGACGCCGACGCCGACGCCGACGCCGACGCCGACGCCGACGCTGCCGCCGACGCCGCCGCCGCCGCCGCCGCCCCTGACGCCGCCGCCCCCCGCCCCCGCCGCCCCCCGATCGCACGTCGCCGCGCGCCAACGCTTGACGCCCAGGACCACTGCACATACGCTCACGTACTTCCACGCCGGACGCCGCGCCAAAATCGCCGTTCCGGGGCCCTCCGCAGACCGTACCCACCACCCCTTGGGGTTCGATGACCGCCGCTGTTCTCTCGATCGGCACCGAGCTCACGCGCGGTGAGCTCATCAACTCCAACGCCGCCTGGCTCGCCGAGCAGCTCACGGCGCTCGGCTTCACCGTGCTCGAGCACGCGACGGTCGACGATGACATCGGCCGCATCGTCGAGTCGCTACATCGCCTCGCGGGCGTGGCCAAAGTCGTCGTCTGCACGGGTGGCCTCGGCCCGACCACCGACGATCTGACCACCGAGGCCGCCGCGCAGGCAGCCGGCGTCGCGCTCGTCCGCGACGAGCCGAGCCTTGACGCAATTCGTTGGCGTTTCATGCAGTTCCAGCGCGACATGCCGCCGTCGAACGCGAAGCAGGCAGATTTCCCGGCGGGCGCCGAGATCTTGCCGAACGCCGAGGGCACGGCGCCGGGCTTCTCCTTATCTCTGTCGGCGCGCGGTGTTCGATCTCTGTCGGCGCGCGGCGTGGGCTCGTCTGCGGCGGCGCCAGCGTCTGGCGCGGAGAGCGCAGGCGCGCGCTTCTTCTTCATGCCGGGCGTGCCCGGCGAGATGCGGCGCATGTTCCAAGATCGCGTGGTTCCGCGCATCGCCGAGCTCGCGGCGCGCGACACGCACCAGATCCACATCCGCACCTTCGGCATGACCGAGTCGCAGGTCGGCGAGAAGCTCAGCGGCCTCGAAGAAGCTGAGCCGCAGATCACCATCGGCTACCGCGCGCACTTCCCCGAGATCGAGGTGAAGGTGTTCGCGCGCGGCAGCTCGGCTGGTGAGGCCGAGACCACCGCGCGCCGCGTCACCGAGCTCGTCTACGAGCGCCTCGGCGACGTCGTCTACGGCGGGCGCGACGACACCTTTCCGCTCGCCGTCGGGCGTGCGCTGCGCGACGCGGGCCTCACGCTGTCGATCGCCGAGTCCTGCACCGGCGGGATGATCGGCGCGATGGTCACCTCGGTGCCCGGCTCGAGCGACTACCTGCTGCTCGACGCCGTCACGTATTCGAACGCCGCCAAAGAGTCGGTGCTCGGCGTGAAGCCGGAGACGCTGCGCGCGTACGGCGCCGTCAGCCTCGAGGTAGCGACGCAGATGGCGGAGGGCGCGCTGCACGTCGGCGGCTCCGATCTCGCCGTCGCGGTGACCGGCATCGCTGGGCCAGGCGGCGCGACGCCCGACAAGCCGGTCGGCACCGTCTGCTTCGCCGTCGCGCGCAAAGGTCAGCCGACGACGACGCTCGAGCGCCGCTTGCCCGGCGATCGCGACCGCGTGCGCACGCTCGCCTCGTACATCGCCCTCCGCCTCGTCCTGCGCGCCGCGCGTGGCGAGAGCAGCATGTGAACTGAACCGTTCCCGCGCGGACCGTCAGTCGGCCGCGCCCAGAGTCGTCAGGAGACCCATGGCCATCGACACGAATCGCGAAAAGGCGCTCGAGCTCGCGCTCGCAGCAATCGAGAAGCAATACGGCAAGGGCGCGATCATGCGCCTCTCGAACGACAGCAAGGTCGAGGTCCCGGTCATCTCGACCGGCGCGCCTTCGCTCGATCTCGCGCTCGGCATCGGCGGCTATCCGCGCGGCCGCATCATCGAGATCTTCGGCCCAGAGTCGAGCGGCAAGACCACGCTGACGCTGCACGCGATCGCCGAGTGTCAGCGCGCCGGCGGCATCGCCGCGTTCATCGACGCCGAGCACGCGCTCGACGTCTCGTACGCGCGCAAGCTCGGCGTGAAGACCGAAGAGCTGCTCGTCAGCCAGCCGGACTACGGCGAGCAGGCGCTCGAGATCGCCGACACGCTGGTGCGCACTGGCGCGGTCGACCTGGTCGTCGTCGACTCCGTCGCCGCGCTCGTGCCGAAGGCCGAGATCGAGGGCGAGATGGGCGACTCGCACGTCGGCCTGCAAGCGCGCCTGATGAGCCAGGCGCTGCGCAAGCTCACCGCGACGGTGCACAAGTCGAACACGACGCTGTTCTTCATCAACCAGATCCGCATGAAGATCGGCGTGATGTTCGGCTCGCCGGAGACCACCACCGGCGGCAACGCGCTGAAGTTCTACGCGTCGGTGCGCCTCGACATCCGCCGCGTCGGCACCATCAAGGTCGGCGAGACGGCGATCGGCAACCGCACGCGGGTGAAGGTCGCGAAGAACAAGATGGCGCCGCCGTTCGGCACCTGCGAGTTCGACATCTTGTTCGGCAAGGGCATCAGCCGCTCCGGTGACATCGTCGACCTCGCGTCCGAGGCGAAGATCATCGACAAGGCCGGCGCCTGGTTCAGCTACGAGGGCGAGCGCGTCGGCCAAGGCCGCGACAACGCCGTCCGCTACCTCGAAGAGCACCCGGAGCTGCTCGAGAAGATCGAGGCCAAGCTGTTCGAGGTGAAGGGCCTCAAGCGCGGCGTCGTCGCGGCCGCGACCGACGACGACGACGAGCCGGCGCCGACGAAGTCGAAGGCCAACGGCGAAGACAAGCGGCCGCGCGCGCGCGCGTGATCACGCCGCGCCGCCCGTCAGACATTTCGATCGCACCGCACGCGCTGCGCTGCGCCAGCATCAACCTCCTCCTGATGCTGGTGGTGGCCAGCGCCGGCGGCTGCGGTGGAACCGTGCGCCCAGTCGAGCCGGCCCCAGCGGCGGCGCCGCTCGGGCCTCTCGCGACTCTGGTTCCCGAGGGCGCCTCCACTGTCGTCGTCGCGCGTCCGGAAGTGCTGTTTGCGTCGCCGGCAGGCCCGCAGATCGCCAACACGCTCGTGCTTCCCGGCGGCTTCGATCGCTTCGCGACGCGCACTGGCGTCGACCTGCGCCGCCTCACCGAGGCGGTCTACGTCGAATATGCCGATGGCGCGTCCCTCCTCCTCGTCCGTGGCCCGTTCGACGCTCAGCTCGTCGTCGCAGAAGCGGGCGAGCGCATGTCGGCGATCGAGTCGCGCGCCGACGAGCCGTTCATGCGCCGCGCCGGCTTCTTCTCCGACGAGCGCCGCGAGCTGGTCGCGCTCGACCACGACGTCGTCGTCGTCACCAGCGGCGCGGCCGTCGCGCCTCTCGCTGCGCTCCTCGCGTGCGTCTCGTCGACGGAGCGCCGCTGTCGCACGGCGTTCAGCGGCCGCGACGCCGCCACACTGCTCGCTGCGCACGGCGCTGCGCCGCTCGCCGTCTACGCGCCGACCGGTCTGGCGCTGCCGGAAGGGCTCGGCACCGCGAGCCTGTTCGCTGGGACGCGCGCGCTCGCCGCCGTCGTCACGCTGCGGAGTGGCGACCACCTCGAGCTCGACGTCGATCTTCGTGGCCGCTTTCCCGCGGACGCGGAGCAGAACTTCGGCGCGTTTGCGCAGAGCCTCGGCCACAGCGACGTCGGCGCGATGCTCGGGCTCGCATCGGCGGCCGAGCGAATGACGACCGAACGCGCCGCAGAGACACTCCGCTTACACACCACGCTCGCGATTGCGCCGCTCGCCCACGGGCTCCAGGTACTCTTCGCCGGCGAGATCCGCGCGATCCTGGAGCAACCGTCTGCGCCGCCCTCCGGTTTGCCGCAGAGGGCTGTTGAGGTCGGCGCAACTAGTGAAAATCACAAGTAAAAATGCCCGAGAATCGCGTTGACGCGGCGCGCAGTTCCTGCTAGCTTGAGCGCCGTGTTCCCGGGTATCGAGCAGCGTGCCAGTTTCTCCGGACGCCCAGCGTGCCCCACCGGAATCGGCAGCCCAATGTTCCCCAGCGAGAGCATCCAGTGCACGCCTAGTTTCTACTCAGAACTCCTGAGTCGATGTCGGTCCGTCGCGTGACGCGCCCGCCATCTGGACCCCGCTCGATTCCGCCGTCAGACACTGAGGAGAGGCCACGTATGGAGATCACCTTCAAGATCGGCGACAAGGCGGTCTATCCAGCACACGGCGTGGCGGAGGTCACGGGCATCGAGAACCGCGATATCGCCGGCAAGCCGAAGGCGTTCTACATCCTCAAGCTGGTCGACAGCGGGATGCGCCTGATGATCCCGACGGACGGCGCCGCGCGTGCGGGCCTGCGCACGGTCATCTCCAAGAAGGACGCCGACAAGGTCCTACAGATCCTCAAGAGCGACGAGATCGCCGTCGACGCGCAGCCATGGAACCGCCGCTACCGCGAGTACATGGACATGCTCAAGAGCGGCAGCCCGTTCGAGGTCGCCAAGGTGCTGCGCGATCTGTATCGCCTGAAGGGCGACAAGGACCTCAGCTTCGGCGAGCGGCGCCTGCTCGACACCGCGCGCAGCCTGCTCGTCACCGAGCTCGCCCTCGCGCGGAAGATCAAAGAGGACCGCGTCGAGAAAGAGATTTTGAGCATCTTCGGCCTCACCGCGACCGTCGCTGCGACGCCTGCGTGAGGCTGCCGCGCGTCACTCACTGACGCGCGAAGTTCGGCTCTCGGTCGTAAAGAAGTGCCCGCCCGGCGTCGAGCCGGACGGGCGTTTTGCATTCGTGCATCGCGCGCGCGCGTTCGTCTCTCAAGCGGTCGCGTTACGCATTGCTTCTGCGCGCGCGTTCGCGAACTGAGACATCGCATCCATCATCCGGTCCCCGCGTCGCGCCGCTTGCGACGCCGCGTCGCCTGCGTCGTCTGCATCCTGTCGCGCTTCGCTGGCGAGGTTTCCGTACTCGCTGGCCTGCGCATTCGCGCGCGCGGCGGCGTGGTCGAACGCTGCGCCGAGCGCCTGACCGCCAGCTTCGAACGCCGTGCCGCCGGCTTGGATCCGCCTCGCTTCGCTGTCCATGCCGCTCGCAACGCGCGAATCCATGTTTGCCGTGCGCTGCTCGGCGGAGCGTGCCTGCGCGTTCTCGTCACCGGTGAGCCCTGTGGCATTGGCGCTGTGAGCTCCCGACGAGTGCTGCAGATCGGCCGCCGCGTCAGTCCGCACAGTCGCTGCGTACTGCACACCGGCGCTGACGGCCGAGGTCACAGCGCCGGTGATGCCTGCGGCGAGCTGCATGTCGGCGGCGCGCCGCATCTCGGCGACCTGCTGCTGGCCGAGTTGGCGGGCGCTGTCACGGCTCGAGCGGCGGCTCGTCGTGGCGGCCTCTTCCTGCTGGTCGAGCAAGACCATCTGGATGCGGGCAAGATCGCCCCCTGGCCCTGCGGTCGTGATGCTCATGTATTCGGGCGTGTACATCTGTGAGCGTGAGGAGCCGTCGATTGCGCGGGTCATGAGAGTCTCCATTGTGGGTGAGAGTGTTGGTAAGAGTGCGGTTGTGTCTTCGGACGTCGCGCCGTGTGGTTGTGTCGTCGGGCATCGCGCCGCGTGGTTGCGTCAGGCGCGCTGCTGCGTTGCGGCGTGCAGTGCCTCGCCGCGCGCTTCTTGTGCCTGGCGCGCCATCTTCATCGCGCGTCCGTAGGCCTTGAGCGTCGACTTGAGGCCTTCGACCTGGTCGTCGACTTCGTCGTAGGCGGCGTCCCGCGTCGCCGTCGCGCCTTGTGCATCTGCCCGACTGTGGGCGGCGTCATGGTTTGCCACTGCAACGAAGACGTTTGCTTCTGCTTGCACCAACTTCGCGCCCAGCTCGACTACGCGCGAGGCATTGCGCACGGCTTTTGCTGCGTCATCGACGACTTCGCTCATGGTCTGGGTGGCGTCGACGATGATTTCGCCCGCGGTTTTGCCAGCATCGGCCGCGACATCGCCGGCGTTCGAGGCAGCGTTTCCAGCGCCGGCTGCGCCTCCCGCGACCGCGGCGAGGACCGTGACTGCGACCGAGAGGCCGATCGTCAGCGCCGCCTGCGCCTCGGGGCTCATGTCGAATGCCTCGGTAGCGGCCTTGACGATCTCCTCGGACGTCGCTTCGAGCGTGACCGAGGTGATTGCAGCAGCCCCCGCACCGAACGACGCGGTCGCGACCATGATGGCGCCGGTCAGCTTCAGAGCGGTGGCGAACTCGTCGCGCATCGACTCTGGGATGATGCCGGCCTCCACCGCTGCATCCGCGAGATCACCGCCGAAGGTCATCAAGATCAGCCCGACTGCGACGACGGCGCCGGCGCCCCCGGTCACGACCGAGCTGACCGTCGCGGCGATCGCGCCAACGACAGCGGCGACCTTCGCGATGATGCCGAACGTATCGCCGAGCCCGAGAAAGCCAGTCGCTTCTTCGGCGGCCTTCGCCGCAGCGGCCTGCGCGGCTTCGCGGGCCTTCTGTGCCGAGTCCGCCGCGGCAGCGCCGGCCTGGATCCCGGTCTCCCTCAAAGAACTGTTGGACCGCCGCATCTCCATGGCGATCCGCGCAAGGAAGCTCTCGGGGCTTCCGGTGAAGGCTGCGGAAAGGTCAGCCGCTGCGCTCTGCTCTGCGGCGGTCCGCGGCCGCTCGATGATATCGGCATTGCGCGACCCTGGCGCGGACCTCGCCAGCGGCCGGCGTGCAGCAATGTCGCTCGCCAGCGCGAGCGCGCTGCCGACTTGAGGCGGTGGGAGTGCCGCGACCGTGCCGCGTTCCGACTGGCCTACGGTGATTCGTTCGTTCTCGCCGATGCGTGTCATGGTCGTTCTCCAATTTTCTCGCGCTAGCGCCGATCAGCCGATGTTGCGAACGATGGCGTCGGTGCCTTCTTGGACCGACTTGAGCATGTTGGTCGCGAGCGAGATTTCGGACGAGCGCTGCTGCATCAAGCTCTGCAGCTCCATCATCTTCATCTCGCTCCCCTGATTGAGCTTCCGGATGTTGGCTTCGATCGAACCGATGGCGTCTTGGAGAGCCGCCGGCTCGTACCAGGTCCTCCCGTCATTCACGCCGTCGTCCTCCACGGTTCCGCTGATCGTGATCCCCGCCGCCGCAAACCACTCGTCAACGGTATGCGAAACGCCATTGATCGCGAGCACGTCGGAGCCCCATATCTTGCCACCTGCGTTGGCACCGGCCTTGACCGCCAGAAGGTTCTGAACATCTTCCTGCAGACTCGCGAGCGCCTCCTGCGCGTCCTCCATCGACGCCACGCTGCTCTGGATCTGCGAGTCGAGGCTGTTCATGCGCTTCTCGAGCATCATGAAGATCATCGCCGGGCTCATGGTCACCGGCAGGCTGTTCATGAACTCGCCGAAGTCCGCAAGACCAGCGGCGAGTTCGCGCGTTCGGTGCAGATTGATCCCACCGCCGTCCGTGACGATGAAATGGGAGTCAACGGTTTCGGTAGGGGCATAGAAGGTGACCGAGGCCATGGTGCTAGTCCTTTTTCTCGTCGTGGTAGATAGGGGTTTTTCGTCAAAGAGCGCTGCTCAGACTCTGAGCAGGAAACCGTGAGCGGGACGCGTGACGCGCGTGACCCGTGTAGTGACGCCGAAGCGCAGGTCGAAGATCTGGTCGAGGATGTTGGCGCCATCGGCGGCGTCCGGGTCGGGCTCGAAGCCAGCGGTGGCTCCGTGCAGCAGTGCGTCTTGGGCGGCGAGCTCTGCGCGGACATCGTCGAGGTTGGTGAGCTTCTTCATGGCGTTCTCCGTGTGACGCGCCCCTTATCCGGGCGGGTTGTCGC
>Ga0335397_10010993_pt1 | contig 11178 bp, 9 predicted proteins | sample MAT04_FD_205740 | JGI IMG/M metagenome (GOLD analysis project Ga0335397, IMG submission 205740) | Freshwater microbial communities from Lake Fryxell liftoff mats and glacier meltwater in Antarctica - MAT-04 (spades assembly) (version 2) ...
GTGTCCGATACCCTTGGCTCGATCGCGATTATTTTTGGACTGCTCTTGCAGCGACCCCGAGAATGGCCTCTGCTGCTGCTTGCCATCCTTTCTCTAACCCTCTGGAACACCATGCTGGGCTACGTGCTAGCCTTTTGCTCCAGCCCCAGCCTCAGCAGCCCCGATGGCGGAAGGAACCACAATGGATAGCTACATCTATGTGCTGGCGGCGCTACTGCCCCTGGCTGCGTCCATGGTGATTTTTCAGGCAAATCCCTATCATGCCCTAGTGATTCGCGGCATTTTAGGCGCAGTGGCAGCGATGGTCTATGCCGTGTTAGGCGCAGCCGATGTGGCCCTGACCGAGGCTCTCGTGGGCACGCTGCTGGCGATTACGCTCTATGCCGTAGCAGTGCGCTCCTCCCTCGTCTTGCGTTTAGGGGTACTCAAAGATGATTTGAGCATCGCCGAGCAGGAGACAGACTCGCTCCAGTCTCGCCAATTCCAGCAACGCCTAGATGGACTGCGGCGGCTGTTTGACCAATATCATATGCGAGTCGAACTGGTGCCCTACATGAGTCAGTTCGACTTGCAGCAAGGGCTGATCAATCAGGAAATTCATGCCACCTGCGCTCAGCCCATATCGGCTCAGGCAAACCTGGCTCAGGCAGACTCAGCCCCGCCAGCATCAGAGCCGCAAAACCACCCTGAGCCGACGCAACTCTATTGCCTGACAACTCGGCTCCGCCGCATCCATGAGATTCTGCAAACGGAGTGGATGTCATCCACAACCCTGATCGATATCAACGCAGTAAAGTCCAGAGAGGTGCAGTCGTGAAATGGATCTACATCGTGGCAGGGATTGCGTTTTACATCAAAATGCTCCTGCTCCCCAACGCCGCACCGAGTTTACCATTTTCGATCGTCGATGCGGTGCTGCAAGATAGTGGTGTGCCCAATGTTGTTTCGGGCATCATTCTCCGCAATCGACTCTACGACACCATTTTTGAAGTGGTTGTGTTTACGATCGCCATCATGGGTGTCAACTATCTGCTCTCCAATGAACATCCCCTCAGTGAAGTGCATCAGTTCACCGATCCATCCTCCGTTCTATTGGCTCGATTGGGAGCGACCATTGCGGCGCTGGTGGGGATTGAACTGGCGATTCGAGGGCATCTCAGCCCTGGTGGTGGCTTTGCCGCAGGGGTAGCAGGCGGAACGGCGATCGCTCTGATTGCTATGACCTCTTCTCAAGAGCGGATGCAGTCGATTTATCGGCGGTGGCACGCCGCCATCTGGGAAAAAATTTCCGTGTTAGTGTTCATTGTACTGTCGATGATAACGCTGGCTGGGATAGAACTCCCCCACGGTGAACTGGGCGAACTGGTCAGCGGTGGCATTCTTCCCATCCTCAATATTCTGGTCGCCCTTAAAGTCGCGCTGGGATCGTGAACCGTTGTTCTGATTTTTATTCGCTACAGAGGGTTGTTGTGAAAAATGGGAAGTTGAGAGAAAAAGCTTTCCACCTTAAGCAAAGGTATTTTCCAGGATTACCCTGATTTTCTGTTGAATTAAGCTCAAATCCTTCCTCAGTGTCTCCATTCAAAAGCCGTGCGGCCCATAGGTCTGGGCCGATGACTTCTGCGCCGGCGTTAACAGCCGTCTGGCCCACAGAACTTGTGCGCGTACAGTACCTCCGCGTCACAGATATAGGCGATGCCCGAATAATTGTCGAAAAACTCCAACGCGATCTTATCCGAAATCTTCAGGGCCATATCCTGATCTTCGGTGAGCACCTCGAACTTGATATTCGACTGGGTATCGGAAACGCTGGGTTGTCCCGAAGAGCGCACGTTGCGGCTGCCTTTACCGCCAGCGTCCACCACCGTATAACCGGTCGCCCCGGCTTCGTCGATGATCTTGGCGATCTTTTTCAGCAGTAACTTTTCCGTGACGATGACGAGCTTTTTGGCTGGCTTGGCCATGTGGGTTACCTCTTGATGTGTATATTCATTGAACTACATAGAAACTCAGGAAAACGGCAGCACCGCGCACTACCCGTGCTGATCTAGCCGCCGCGTTGGTCACCAGGCCAGGGGAGCACCGGCAGACCGCGACCCGTCTGGAATCAGCCGCCCAGCGCCTGGGCGAGGCCGATGAAGATTGGTATTCCCAAGGCGATCGCAACTGGCGTGCCGACGGCTGTGGACGCACCGATGTAGGCGGAGGGATTGGCCGACGGGATACCAGCTCGTAACGTGGGCGGCCCTGAGATGTCTGAACTGGAGGCGGCGATGACGGCTAGGATCACGACACCACCAAGGCTGAATCCCGTGGCGTAGTGGGCAATCATGCCGAGACCGAAGGCGATTAGCCCATGGAGCAGCGGTGCCACACAGGCATATACGGCGAACCACTGGGCCACCTTGCGCAGCTCTTTAAGCCTTGCAGCGGCCTCCATACCCATGATCAGCATCAGTACCGAAAGCAGGCCACGGAAAAGGGGATCGTAGAAGGTTTTATAGACACTTTCCGGCTGGGTTAGCAGACCTAGAGCGAGGCCGAGCAGCAGTGCCGTTAGGGCAGAACCCTGGAGGCTTTCCTTGACGATGGGCCAGATCTTGACCCGCTTGTTTGCGGTATCGCGCTGCTCGCTGGGATACCCGCCTGCGATCGCGCGCTGCTTGCTGAAATGATCTTCCTGCTTTCTAGTATAAATGCTGGCCAAGACGATCGCAGTTACGAGGGCTGGGATGTCCATGAAGGGGTAGAGTGCGGCGGCCCAAGGCTCGTATGGGATACTTTGCTCGTCCAGTAGGGTCAGAGCGGCGGCAAGGGTGGAGCCACTCACGGCACCGAACAAGCCTGCGGTTGCAAGAGCATCCACGACTTTGACCTTCGGCAGCTTTGCCAACGTGTAGCGCCCGATGAACACGATCAGTATCCCTATTGCCATGGCGAACAACGCAGGCAACAGTATTTCCGCCGGATTGGAGTTGCGGATCGCCTGGCCACCGGTCAGGCCGACTTTCATGAGCAGCATGAAGACAATGAACTGATAGACCGGATCTGGAATTGCCAGTTGGCTACCGAGGGAGGCAACGACAATACCACCAATCAGAAAGCCGAGTGTCGGGGACTGTAACTGCGCCAGGAAGCGCGTCAAGAAATCGGATAAGAAATCCACGTTTAATTCCTCCTTGATTCAGATCTTAGGGGTCAAGACGGCAGGAAAGCATAGATAAAAATTTATCAATACCTCAATCTTCGTATTTTTAAATCTATCTTGAAATGCATCCAAAATTGCACTGCGTTGCGTGAGTTTGCAAAGCAATGCTAAATCCAAGTCATACGTTTTCCTTCTCACGCAGTCGGTGAGTTAGCCCTCGACTTTGTAGCTCTCCGGTTTTCTCAGGTGAATCATCCGGTTAAGCGCTGCACATTGCAAGAATAATTCCACCGCTTGATTGTCAAATTTATGTGAACGGAGCTTGCCACCAAAGATCGCTTTGAGGCAAAACGTCGTAGTTTCAGCAAGCGCACCACGACGATAATTGCTCTCCTGTTTCGTTGCTAAATCACGACCCCAGTTATCACCACTGATTTGTAGGCAAGCGGCGATCGCGGTTCAGCGCTGAACCGCGATTTCAAGAACCCAGGAACTGGGGCAGGTATTGAGGCATTAGTGGACGCGATCGCGGCTCACATTTACATAGAGCGATCGCCCAATCCTAATGAAATCGTTACAATTCAGCTACCTCAGCAGCCGATTCCAGACCTGTTGGCGGAAGTCAGAGGTGGGGGTTATTTTTTGAGGAGCAAACTCATGCAGACTGAGCAGTCACAGAAGCTTCCCATACTCCAGAACCAGGTTGTAGTCTTTTCCAAGAACTACCTACCCCTGGCACGCATCAACCTGAAACGGGCGATCGTGCTGCTCGTCACGGGTCAAGCAGAGTCACTAGACTTCAGCAGCACCCAGCAGTGGGAAGTGCGATCGCCCAGTGTCGTACTACAAGTGCCGGAACATATTCGTTTGACGAGCGGCAATCCAGGTCGGCACTGGAAAGTCCCTCCGGTCAGTCGGCGGGAAGTCTTCCGTCGCGACAACCATACCTGCCAATACTGCGGCAGTGGGAAGAAGCTCACGCTGGATCACGTCCTGCCGCGCTCCAAGGGTGGTACGCATACCTGGGACAACGTTGTGACTGCCTGCGAGCGCTGCAACTCAGCAAAGGGCGATCGCCTTTTACATGAGACGAAGATGACGCTCAGAACCAAACCGAAAGCACCGATGCACCCAGCGATTGCGTTTGCCGAGCAGTTCTGGCAAGAACAACAACCTGTTGATACCTGACCTGATGCCCAGAAGGAGGCAAGACCGATGTTGAAGCTGCACTACACCGAAGTGGGGCTGTACATGGAGCAAACCATGACCAACCCCGAACTGTGGCTTGCCCAGCGTGTCGTCCTAGCGCTGCGGTTAGGGCAACCGCTTCATCTCGAACCGGGTCGTGCCTCCTTTCTACTCCCTGCTGATCTTCCTGCACTGGAACAGCTAGAGAGAGAGTTGCAGCGGGAATTGAGCCTGGTCATCACCCTCATTCCTGTGGATGACGAACTTGTGGAAGTCAGTCTGAGCGGTACCTGGGTCGCTGAGAGCAGCGAAGCCCACGAGGGCTTGTTCCTCACCGTGATGAGCGCTCGCTCTGAGTTTCTCCTTTACAGACTGTGGCAGAGGAGCCAAGCACACCTTGCTGCACTGACATCACCAGTCAGCCCCATGTGAGCGGGCAAGGCAACCATTGCTTTCACCCTTGCCCGCTCACACTCCAAAAAACTTGTAGTACGCCCTTGACGCTTTGTAGTATGTTGTAGTATAAATGTAGTATGAGATGAAACACCAAGGAGCAAGCCCATGACCACGCGCTCCCTTTACCCATCAGGGCAGCAATCACAGTTTGGAGAAGACAGGCAAAGTCATCACCCACATAACGCTGCTTTCCCTCAAGGTAGGCAATCAAAGCCGGAAAGCCAAGCTTGCAACTTACCTAAACACACTCAAGCCTTGCGTGACCTGAGGCTAATCTACGCCTTAGAAAGACGTTCCTTGCTCTAATCGCGGCGACCGCTAGCCACCCTGCACCTTGAAAACTGAATTGCCACCTTGGGGGTGTAGCTTAGTCCGGCTCAAAGCAGTCGCCTGTCGAGCGAAAGACCGTGGGTTCAAAGCCCATCATCCCCGTGAAGCATCGTGGACGAATAGAGCAGTCGCTGTGCCTCTCAAGCACGGAGAAGCGGGCGCAACTCCCGTCGATGCTCCCAAATGAGGCTGTCGCTCAGTGGGACAGAGCGCCTGTCTTCGAAACAGGAAGCCACAGGTACCCTTCGGGAAGCAAGCTACAACTCCTGTCATCCTCGCTCGTGGGGACGCGTTCGCAGAGCGTCTCGTAAGAGATATGGCATCGCCTGCTCCGAAACCAACAAACGGACGGTTGCAGGGCTGGGGTTCAATTCCCCTCGTCTCCACCAAACCTCCAGGTCGCCAAGTGGGAAGGCGTTGGTCTGCAAAACCAACTATCCGTGGGTTCGATTCCCACCCTGGAGTCCAACCATTGCAGCGTCGCTTAATGGCAAAGCCCCAAGCTCATAACTTGGTCATTATGGGTTCAAGTCCCATCGCTGCGACCCATGCACAGATGGTGTAACGGCAACATCACGGTCTCCAAAACCGTTGTTCGAGGTTCAAAGCCTCGTCTGTGCGTTCTACGACCTGCCAGTTCCAGGCGTTGCGTCCACTGGCAGGTCGTAGAAACTTCCAGTCTTGGTGCCGTAGGCAAATTGGTAAAGCCACAGGACTTTCAATCTTGTGTTTGCGGGTACTGCTCCGCAGAAGCAAGCTACAACTCCCGTCGGCACTGCCAACTGGGTAGATATGCAAATGGCTGAAGCAGACTGACTGTAAATCAGTTGTCCTTGACCACTGGGGGTTCAAATCCCTCTCTACCCACCTGACCGTTGATGGAGAGTAACCCGATCAGGCGATCGGCGCTGTTTGCTAAACAGATGGAGTTTCACGCTTGTGGTTCGATTCCACTGCTCTCCGCCTTTGAGCACGTGGTGTCACTGGATCAACACGTCGGTCTACGAAACCGTAGCTTGCTTCCCGAAGGGTAGAGTGAAGGTTCAAATCCTTCCGTTCTCGCCACTTGTGGAGGTTGTCCGGCATGGACGAGGAAAGCGTTTTGAAAACGCCTACGGGTGAAACCGTCAAGAGTTCGATTCTCTTAGCCTCCGCTTGCAAGGGAAGTTGGTGAAGCTGGTGCTCACGTGCCGCTGAAGACGGCGAGAAGGCGGTTCAATCCCGTCACTTCCCATCCCTGAATGCAGGGAAATGTATTGCTCCATAGCTCAATGGCAGAGCGGGCGGTTGTTAACCGCATGGTTGCAAGTTCGACTCTTGCTGGGGCAGCCATTCTTTGCCGAGTGGACGACATGGAAAGTCGCTGTGACTCTGAATCACGGAGATGCTGGTTCGACTCTAGCCTCGGTAGCCATTCCTTGCCCTGTGGTGTAACTGGCAACATCCCGCTCTTTGAAAGCGTAGATTCCAGGTTCAAACCCTGGCAGGGCAGTCGGGGGGCATGAGATGCATCTGGGTCACGCTCTCTAGCCTCCTGTTTCATACTCCTGTAGCCCAATTGGTAGAGGCGGCTGTCTCAAACACAGTTCATGTGTCGGTTCAAGTCCGATTAGGAGTACCAACCAGCGGGATGTCATGCAGCGGTCAGAAGCCTTGGTTTGGGACCAAGGAGTCGTGTGTACCCTTCGGGAACGCTGCGCGAACAAATCCTACCATCCCGACCATGTGCCCTTGTGACGGAACGGCAGAAGTACTGGTCTTAGAACCAGGTTTTGTGGGTTCAACTCCCACCGAGGGTACTAAGCACCGAAGGCGGAAGTGGTGGACGCGCACGCCCGATAAGCGTGTTATTAGCAGGTTCGACTCCTGCTCGGTGTACCAAATATCTGGGTGTGGTGCAGTGGGAGCACGCCAGTTCGGGGAACTGGAGGTCGTAGGTTCAAGCCCTACCACTCAGACCATTTGGGTTGTTGGCAGAGCGGTGATGCAGCCGCCTTTTAAGCGGACTCATCCAGGTACCCTTCGGGAAGCAAGCTACAACCCCTGGGCAACCCACCAAAACCTGGGCGTTTGGCAGAACGGTGATGCACCTGATTCTTAATCAGGCTGACGTCGGTTCAACTCCGACAGCGCCCACCAAACCCTACCCCTGTGACGCAAGTGGCAGACGTGTCCGGCTTAAAACTGGAATCTTTGCGAGTTCGACTCTCGCCAGGGGTATTGCGGGGATAGAGCAAGAGCGGCTCGGCAGTCTCATAAGCTGCATACGGTGAGTGCAACTCTCACCCCCGCTACCAATCAAGCTTCTGTAGCTCAACTGGCAGAGCAATCGCCTTGTAAGCGATGGGTTGCAGGTTCGATGCCTGTCAGAAGCTCTCACTGGCAACGGTGAACCGTTGATAGTGTAGTGGCGGCACGGGGGCTTGCAAGGCTTTAGGTATGGGTTCGAGTCCCATTCGGCAACGGCAATTTGTGCGGTCGTGGTGTAGAGATAACATCTCTGGCTTCCAACCAGCAGTCGCGGGTTTGACTCCCGCCGATCGCTCTGAGGCATCAGCCTCTCTATGCGTGTTTGGTGTAGTTGGTTAACATCTGAGTCTGCCAGTCTCAAGATCGCGAGTTCGAGTCTCGCAACACGCTCTTAACCGTCATGGTTCTTTTGACAAAGTAAACACCAACGTTAAGGACACGATGCCATGCCTTACGAGACTCTACCTTTAACCACTCGTGCGCCTGTCCTTTCCTGGGCAGGACATGCCTTACGCCCTGATGAAACCCAGATGGCGCGTAACGTTGCCTCACTCCCCTTCGTATTCAAACACGTCTCGCTCATGCCTGATGTTCATTTGGGCAAGGGTGCCCTCGTGGGTTCAGTGGTCGCGACGAAAGATGCCATTATTCCTGCCGCCGTCGGGGTTGATATTGGCTGTGGGATGGCAGCGGTCAAAACGCCTTACACTGCCGCTCAGTTAGACGGCAAACTCAAAGCCATCCGGTTAGACATTGAAGCGGCAATTCCGGTCGGTTTCAATGACAACAAGGAAATTGCCAAGTCTGTCTCCAACTGGCAGGGCTGGGCGGCGTTCAAACACCTCCATAGCCGGGTGCAAGACCTGGAAGGGAAGGCAAGCAGACAGCTAGGTTCACTCGGCGGCGGCAACCACTTCATTGAGGTTTGCCTCGACACTGAGGATCAAGTCTGGTTGATGTTGCACTCCGGCTCACGCGGTATTGGGAACCAGTTGGCGCAACGTCATATTGAAACCGCGAAAGGCATTGCCAAGCTTGCAGGTGGGAAACTGCCTGACCCTGACCTGGCTCACTTCGTCCAGGGGACAGATGCGTTTGCTGCCTACTGGCACGATCTGCAATGGGCACAGGGCTATGCTCTCTTTAACCGCGTGGTGATGATGGCACGGGTCAAGCGGATCGTGGAACGTCACCTGGCAGGCGGCAAACCCTTTAAGGCGTTGTTGGAGGTGAACTGTCACCACAACTACGCTGAACAGGAAACTCACTTTGGCGAGTCTGTCTATGTCACCCGTAAGGGGGCGGTGCGTGCCCGTGAGTCAGACTACGGCATCATCCCTGGTTCAATGGGTGCCAAGTCCTTCATCGTCAAGGGTAAAGGGAACGCCCACAGCTATTGCTCTTGCTCCCACGGTGCAGGGCGGTTGATGTCTCGCAACAAAGCGAAGCTGGAGTACACGCTGGATGACTTGATGGCTCAAACAGCGGGGGTTGAGTGCCGTAAGGATGAAGGTGTGATCGATGAGATTCCCGGTGCCTACAAGCCGATCGAGCAGGTCATGGCAAATCAAGCCGATCTGGTCGAGGTTGTGGCAACCCTGAAGCAGGTTGTGTGTGTGAAAGGTTAGTGCAAGCTGCGGCTAGGAGCCGTCTTAGTCGCAGCTCTAGTTTGCGTTCACATGAGTGCGCTGCCTGCGATCGTGATGTAACGGCTAGCCTCTGAGTCTGCCAGTCTCAGCGCATGGGTACCCTTCGGGAACGCTACGCGAACGAGTCCTATCGATCGCTCTTAATAGTCCTGTAACTCAGTGGGGAGAGTGCCTCTCTTACAAAGAGGAAGTCGCGGGTACCGCTTCGCGGAAGCAAGCTACAAGCCCTGCCAGGACTACCAAAGATGGGCGTGTCGCCTCATGGAAAGGGCATCGATCGTCTAAATCGACTCATGTCGGTTCAATCCCTACCACGCCTGCCAAACATGGGTCTGTAGCTTCACTGGGAAAGCGTCTGCCTTGCAAGCAGAAAGATGTCGGTACCGCTATCTCCTTCGGAGACGCTTCGCGAACGCGGAAGCAAGCTACAACTCCGACCAGAATCCACTCATGGTGTCTAAAGTCGAAGTGGTCGAGACGCTAGCCTGTGAAGCTAGTCACTAACGGGTACCCTTCGGGAAGCAAGCTACGAGTCCCGTTAGACACCCCTGAAGTAAGATGCTTGCTTGAGAAGCGGTACGCTACCTCTACCTCACTCCACTGGGTCGAGTTGTTTGAGTTGAATGTGCTTCCGTCCCAGCACCAACTCAAACTCATCACCAGGCTTCAGTGCCATCTGCTTGGTGTACGCGACACCGATCAACAAATTGCCATTGGCTTGCACACTAAGGCGATAGCTTGCACTGCGTCCAGTCCGCCCATCACTGGCTGCTTTGCCATCCAGTGCGATGCCATCAGCTTCCAGCAAAGCATTCAGAAACTGCATCATGCTGACGCGCTCCACGCCACCTTTCGTGACGGTGTAGTACCCACAGGCTTTCGCTTTCTGCTCTTTGCTGAAGGTGTCTAACGTTTTTACCTTTTGCAGCAACGCTGCCCCTGTCAGCGGTTCGATCTTCTTCTTTTTCGCCATGCCTTTGCTTCAATATCGATGACTTGCCATCCCATCATGCCCGATCGCGAGTGAGTCGGTACATTAGAAGGTTTGAGACTTTAATAGACTGCGGCGAGACTATCAGATAGCGCAAGAGTTCTCAAAGCGTGCGGTGTTGCGGCACCGCTTGATTGAGGTGGACTATCGGTTTGGACAGAGCGAGATAATACATTTTTTGGGCAACTTGAATGTGCTGGGCAGGCAGAAGGCAGAGACGTTTAAGAGGTGAGCGAGATTGCGATCGCAGATGGCGAGAATCAAGCTGCTGGTGTTAGGGGCGGGGGAAGAGTAGTACCCAGGCAATCGCCCACTTGAACCGATGCACCACCCAAACAAACGCCGCTTTCTCCTGCCAGGTAGTTAAGCTTGGGTCACGCCATACACTCCGCCAAAACTCCCACCCCATCAGCAAAAAGCTAAATGTTGGTGGTTTCTCCCCGCGCAGTTGGCTTAACTGATGGTTTGCTCGTGCCTGCCGTCGTCCCTTTGCCAGCAGTGCCTGGAGGGTCGATCGCTCTGGGTACTGAATCATCGCACTGGAGCAATAGACCACCTCCCAATCCGACGCAAATACTCTATTCTTTATCGCCCAGATTGAGACCTTTCCCCGCTTTCAGTGCGCTTAGACAAGCCATGCGGTAGACACAGTGATCACATACAAATGGCTTTTGTTCTCGCCTTAGCAAAGCATGGTCTGTAGCGTCAGCGCTCCCTTACCCCAGACAGACAGAGCTACCGTCAAAGACTAGCTTGGTGGGAATAGACTGTGTGGCACAGCGAGCCAGCCAAAACCACACAGTGATGATGAGTCCGACTCAAGCAAGTTTTTCTGCAAAGCTTTGGAGAATTTTCTGAGTTGGTGTCGCTTGAGAGACAGCAGCGGGAGAGGGCGGCGTTACAGAGACTTCACTGACACCAGTAAGGCAGGACTGCTACCACAGCTTCGCAGACTCACACACCGACTCTCCTCCCCCGCTTTCACTTCCCCCTTCCTGGCTCAGAGAAGGCAAAGCAAAACAAGGCAAGGCATACAGGAGTGTGAAATGTCAATTACATAGACCGCTTTATTGCAGCAATGCTCTCCTCAATTTAGCGACAAGCTTAAACTTGAAATCGATGGCATCGGATCGCCTCAAAAGCAAAAGCGAGGTGTAGATCGCGAC
>Ga0335397_10010995_pt1 | contig 11177 bp, 7 predicted proteins | sample MAT04_FD_205740 | JGI IMG/M metagenome (GOLD analysis project Ga0335397, IMG submission 205740) | Freshwater microbial communities from Lake Fryxell liftoff mats and glacier meltwater in Antarctica - MAT-04 (spades assembly) (version 2) ...
TCGGATGGTGGGTGCTGAGGAACGTCTCCCGGAGGGCGTACAACGGACTGGTGCCGATGTCGCCATACACCACACCGAGCGCTCCGAGGGTGAGGGCCGCAAGCCGACCCTTGCCTGAAACTTCGTGTCCACCTGCGGTGCGTGCGTTCCCTGACATGGTCGATGAGTCTGCCCGACCCGACGCCGTCGTTCCCACCCAGAACGGGAGAGCGGGAACGGTCGTTCAGCTCGTGAGACCGTGGCCCACGCACGTGGGCGCGGCGGATGGCGCGACCACGCCGTCTGGGCAGGTGGTGGACCCGTAGATAGCAGTAGCACCGCCGGCCGGCCATCCGATGATCCCGGTGAGGTTCACGTTGGTGAGGTTGCTGCGCACGAACGTGGTGTAGCCGACCGTGCTGCCGGCGAAGTTGGAGCCGCTGAGGTTCACCCCGTCGAACACGACGTTGTTGAGGCTGAAGCCGCCGTTGGTGAAGTCGGTTCCCTGAAGGTCGACGCCCACGAAGCGGGTGGCGTTCCAGTTGTGGTTGGTGGCGAGCAACTGCGACGCGGTCAGGCCGTACGCAGGCGCCAGCCGGGCGCCGTCGATGTGAGCACCAGTGAGCGTGGCCCCGGTGAACCACGCCCATTCGAGGTAGGCGTAGGTCAATGCTGCGTTGGTGAGGTTGGCGCCCGCGAGGTTGGCGTAGCGGAAGTTGACAAAGGTGAGCGTGTTGCCGCCGGCGAGCTGCACATTGGGCGCCCACGCAAAACTCATCACCGCGCCGTAGAGGGTCGACGTGGTGAACACGCTGTTGGCGAGGTTGATGCCGTTCATGTTGGCGTAGACGAAGGACGTGCCGGTGACCTGCGCGTCGGACAGCTTGATGTTCGTGCCGAGCGCCTCGCGGAAGACCACATTGGTGAGCGTGGTGTGTTCGAAGTCGGTGCTGTCGAGCCGAGCCCGGGTGAAGTCGGTGCCCGTCAGCGCAAGCCCGTCGAACACCGCCGACGTAAGCGTCATCCCCTCGAACGACGTACCGGAGAGGTTGTAACCGCCGCCGGTGAAGTCGAAGCCCGTGAACGATGTGGCGATCGGCAATCGGGAGCCGGTCCAGTTGCGGTTGGTGGTGGCGAGCTGTGCCGTCGTGAGGTTTGCGGCGCCGCCGAGGCTGGCGCCGGTGAAGGTCAGGCCCGACACATTGGCGCCGGCGAACGACGGACCGGTGCTGGTGGTGGACGGGGTGATCGTGGCACCGGTGAGGGTGGCACCGGCGAAGGAAAGGCGACCGAGAGTGCAACCCGCGAACAGGGTGGCCGTGAGGTTCGCTCCCGACAGGTTGGCGGCGTTGGAGAGCAAGGAAAACGTCACGTTGGTGAGTGTGAGGCCGGCGAAGTTCGAGCCGGAAAGGTTGGCCCGCAACGATGACCCGGTAAGGACGTAGCCGCCGGCGACGAAGTCGATGTTGGTGAGATCAAGCGTGAACAGACTGTTGCTGGCGCCTCCGATGAACGCCGCCCCGGCCCAGTTGTGGTTGGTGGAAACGGCCTGGGCCCTGGTGAGACCCGTCGCCCCCATCCGGGCCCCAGTGATCGTTGCCCCGGCGAACGTGGCGTTCGGAACGTTGGCCGAATCGAGCACCGCGCCGGTGAGGTTCGTATTGGTGAAGTTGGCGTAGCGGAGGTCGGATCCGGTGAGGTCGGTGCCGGTGAGGTTGAGGCCGGTCAGGTTCGAACCGTAGAGCGATGCCGACCCGAACGAGGTGCCGGTGAGCGAGTAGCCGCCGGCGACGAAGTCGACGAACGACAGGTCGACGGCGCTGAACCGGGTGCCAGTCCAATTGTGGTTGGTGGCGGTGAGGTAGGGCTTTTGCACTCCGGATGCATTTCGGAGGTCCGCCCCGGTGATGGTTGCGGCGGCCATGTTGGCGAGCCAGATGTTGGCCGAGCCGAGGTTGGCGCCGCCGAAGTTGGTGAACTGCGCCCACGCACCGGTGAGGTTGGCGCTGCTGAATTGCGCGCCGGTGAGGTTGGCGCCAGAGAGCACCGCTCCCGTGAGATTGCGCCCGTTGAAGTTGGCACCACCGGCGTTGAGCCCGGTGATGTTCACCGACGTCAGGGCATAGCTGCCGGCGTTGAAATCGATCCCACTCAAGTTGGCGCTCGACCACTCCAGATTGGTGCTGGCCCAGTCGTGCTGGGTGCCAGTGAGTTGGCTTGCGGTGAGCCCGATGGCGAAACCGAGGTTGGTTCCGTTGATCTTGGCTTGCGTGAGGTTGGCGCCGGTGAGCGTGGACCCTGCAAGGTTCACGCCATTGAGGGCGCAACCCCGCAGATCCGCGCCGGCCAGGTTGGTGTGGTTGCGATCGGCCCCCGGGAAATACACCGTGGGATCGCAGTTCCAACCACTGAGCTGTGCGGTTGGCACGGGAGCGACGGTGTTGGCACTGACCGGGTAGGTGGCGGCGGCGGCATGGGCGGCGGGTGTACCTACGACCACAAGGTCGATCGCCGGCGATACCACCGGCCGAAGCGAATGGGTGGGATCGGTGAACGTCAGCGGGTCGAGCCAAGCGACCTTGTAGGAACCGGGAGCGAGCCCGCGGATGGTGTAGCTGCCGGCGGCGTCGGCGACGGCGCTACCGATGAGCTCAACGGTGGTGGTGTCGATGGCCAGCGCCGTCACCCCTGGTGCTGGCGCCGCACCGATACGCACCACGCCGCTCAACCCGCCGCCGGTCACCATCGCGATGTCGGCGGTGGCCGTGATACCGATGCCGACAGTGAACGGGGTCGCGCCTCCCACGAGGTTCACCCCAGGGTGATAGGTGCTTGCCAGCACGCCGGCCGGGTCGGTGTAGTGGACGGTGTAGGTGCCGGGCGCGATGCCGGCGATGAGAAACATCCCCGTTCCATCCGTGGTTGCGGCCTTGACCAAGGTGCCTGTGGTGGTGCGGGCCTCCACGACGACACCCCCGGCGGCGCTGCCGCCCGGCTTCGTGACGGCGCCCACAATTTGGGCGTTGGCCACGAGCGTGGCGTTCTGGGTTCCCCCGCCGGGATCGGCCACGAACACCACGCCGGACCCGGCCCACGTGGTGGTACCGGTGGCGCCCCCCGAGAACCGGTCGACGTAGATGCCATTCGGATCGTGGAACAGCATCCGGTAGTTGCCGGTGGGGAGGGCCAGTCCGTAGGTGCCGTCACCGGCCGTAGTGGTAGTTCCTCGAAGGGCGCCGAACACGGCGTCGTAGACCATCACCTCGATGGCGGCTGCCGGGGTGCCGCCGCCGTTGCGGACGGTGCCGGACAACGTGCCGGCGGCGACGGCCCTACCGGGATCGATCAACGACAGCAGGACGAGGAACAGGCCGATGCCGATGCCGAGGACGGTCACCAACGCTGCGGGGCGCGGCGCACACCGGACCTGGTTGGTCATCGCCCACCTCCGAATTGTGCGCCGCCGGGCTTGGTCAGGGTAGCGCCGCGTGGCCCGACGCCTGGGTGGGCGTCCGAAAGTCATTCTTGCCCCGGATCCACCCGCACATCCCGCCAGCGGCGTCCCAAATCTGAGCGGCTCTACGCGACATTCACGTCGGCAAAACAGCGTTCCTTCAGATGCCTTCCTTACGGGCCCGAACGATGAGGGTGCTCGGAACCCACGCCATCACCGGCGCCCACTGGTGGCTGTGGGCCGAGGTGGGGTCGGGCTCGGGTTCGAGGATCGTGTCGACCCGGAAGTTGGCCCGGCTCAGGCTGGTGAAGATCTCGCTCACGGTGCGGGGAAAGTCCTGCCCGGCGATGTCGGGGGTCTCCCAGTCGCGCGGCGCCCGTTCCCAGTAGGACCGGGTGATCTTCAACGGGTCGGTCGCGGCCGGGTCCACCATGGCGAGGGCCGGGTGCGGGACCGACAGCACCAATGGACACTCGCGGCTCAGCACCCGGTGCACCTGCCGGTAGACCCGGTCGGGATCGTCGACGGTGGCCAGTGAGTAGATGCTGACGACGGCGTCGATCGTGTCGGCGCGCACGCCGGCGAGGTCGGCAAGGTCGCCTTGGCGCAACTCGACCTTGGTCTCTTCCTGCTCCGCAAGGGCGCGCACGCGGTCGATCCTCGAGCTCGACGGATCGATGCTGATCACCTTGGCGCCGGCTTTGGCCATGGCGATCGCTGCCTGCCCGCCGCCGCATCCGAGCTCGAGCACCCGTTTGCCCTCGAGGTTGCCGAGCAGGCGGAAGATGCGATCGTTGGCGATGTCGGGGCCGTAGCTCACCGTGTCGAGCGGGAGTGACGCCTCGGCCGGAAAGGTGGCTGACAGGGGCCGGCTGTCGACCGGGGCCACGGCCGGCGATTCGGCGGCGCGCAAGTGGCGGGCGGTGGGATGGCTCGCGGTGATGTCGGCGGGCGGGTTGTCGTCGGACACGTGGGGCTCCTGGTTGCGGTGCGGTCCGGGCACCCTCTCGGCCGGGATCGCCGGGTGAAGTCTGGCCGCGCTCGGGAAGGTAGGGGAGGATGGTCGAGCGCATCCGTTCGATCTGCTCGCTACCCTCTGCGGGCGTGTCGACCTTCCATGCCGGAGCGATCCAAGGCGCTGTGAATCACCACCCTGGTGAGGTCGACTATCGCTTGGCGCGCCGGCACCTCATCAACGAGTTCAAGCGCGGCCGTCTCGCGCAGCACGAGGTGTGTGACGCCCACCCGGAACTGGTGCGGGCCGGTCGTGAGGTGGGCACGCCCACAGCGATGGGATGCCCGATCTGTGAGGACCACGCGGTGGTGCTCATCACCTACGTGTTCGGCCCCCGGTTGCCGTCGTTCGGTCGGTGCATCACCAAACCCGCGGAGCTCAAAGCCTTGGCCAACCGCAACGGCGACTTCACCGCCTACGTGGTGGAGGTGTGCCCCGGATGCTCCTGGAACCACTTGTTCCGCGTGTTCCCACTGGTGAAGGCACCCCGCGCCCGCGCCCCCCGCCGCGCCGAGGGCTGACCCCCGCTCAGTCAAGCTCGTTCACTACCCTGTTCCCCGCGATGGCCAAACCTGCACCAACCCCCGTTTCTCCGGCGCGTCCTGCGCGGGGCAAGGCGGCAGCCGCGTCCGAGCCTGTGCCCACTGCCAACGCCGGGAAGGGCCGAGCCAAAGGCGCCAAGGCACCGAAGCCGCCGAAGAAGGCGCCCCGAGCCGACCGCGTGAAGGGCCGCTACGGCACGATCGACCTCAGCCAGATGGGCTGGTTCCAGCGCCGCCGCACGGAGCGCAAATACGGCCTCCGCAAACGCAACCTGATCTGGCGGATGCGCCGCCCCGTGTTCATTGCCCTCCTTGCCGTGGTGTTGGGTGCCAGCACGGTCGCCTACAGCTACTGGCAGGAGCCACTGCCGTCGGCCACGCCGCCGCTCGCCGAGATCTCGTTCATGTGTTCCGCCGAAGTGGTCGTGGGCCAGTGCACCCAGGACAACTCCATCGCCCAGCTCAGCGGCGACGAGAAACGTGTGCTGGTGAAGTACGACGAGGTGCCGCAGATTCTCGTGCAGGCGGTGCTCGCCGCCGAGGACAAGGACTTCTTCAAGCATCAGGGCGTGGATCCCAATGGCATCGGCCGGGCGTTCCTCTCGGAGGTGCGCAACGAGGACCTCAAGAGCGGTGGGTCCACGATCACCCAGCAGTACATCAAGAACACCTACCTCACGAGTGAACGCAGCCTCGACCGCAAGATCCGTGAAGCGGTGCTGGCGATCAAGATCGAGAAGGAGCTCCCGAAGAAGATCATCCTCGAGCGTTACCTCAACACGATCTACTTCGGGCGGGGGGCCTACGGCGTGGCCGAGGCGTCGAGGGTGTACTTCGGCAAGGACCTCAGCCAGATCGGGCTTCCGGAGGCGTCCTACCTTGCGGGCATCATCCGGTCGCCTGAGGCCTACGACCCCAACCGTCCGTCCACCGATCCCTTTGCCGCCCGGCAACGCCAGGCCGCCACCAACCGGCGCAAGGATGTGCTCTCGGCGATGGTGACCGAGAAGTACATCAGCCAGCTCGACAAGGAGAAGATCGACGATCTCGGCTGGGACTACGTGCTCGTGCGTGAGCCCTCGAAGAACTACGGCAAGGTGACCCACACCGACCTCGGTTCGGAGTACTGGATCGAATACATCCGCCACTACCTCACCACCCAAACCCCGATCACCGATGCCCAGGTGTTCGGCGGCGGTCTCCGGATCTACACCACGATGGATTGGGGTCAGCAGGCCATCGCCTACGACGCCATCCGTTCGATTCTGGGTCGCCCCGACGACCCCGCGGCGTCGATCGTGTCGATGGATCAGCTCGGCAACGTGCGGTCGATGGTCGGTGGGTTCGACTTCGCCTCCTCGCAGGTGAACCTCGCCGCCGGTGTCGACGGTGGTGGCTCCGGCCGGCAACCCGGCTCATCGTTCAAGCCGTTTGCGTTGGCCGCCGCCCTCGAATCCGGCAAGAGCCTCGGCGAGGTCTACAGCGCCCCCGGTCGTATGACCCTTCGCCTGAAGGACGGCGGGTCCTGGAACGTGGGCAACTACGGCGATGCGTCGCTCGGCACGATGAACCTGGTGCAGGCCACCATGATGTCGAGCAACACCGTCTACGCACAGCTCATCAACGACATCGGCACGATGAACGTGGTCGATACCGCCAAGAAGCTCGGGGTGACGGGTGACCTCCCCGAATACCCCTCGGTGGTGCTCGGCACGGGAAGCGTGTCCGTGCTCGACATGACCACGGGGTTCCACACGCTGTCGAACCACGGCATGAAGATCGGCCCGGTCGTGGTCACCCGTGTGGAGGACGCCCGCGGTCGTTTGGTGTGGGAGCCCGAGAGCAAGAAGGAACAGGTCGTTCGGGTGGAGACCGCCGACGCCGTGAGCTGGGTGCTCAACCAGGTGGTCACCGGCGGGACCGGAAAGTCCGCCAACTACGGCCAGCCGGCGGCGGGCAAGACGGGCACCACCGAGAACTATCGAGACGCCTGGTTCGCCGGCTACTCCTGCGATCTCACGGCGGCGGTATGGCTTGGCTATCCGGGCGAGCAGACCCGGTACATGAGCAATGTGCACGGTCGCCAGGTGGCGGGGGGCACCTTCCCCACCGAGATCTGGGGTCGGTTCATGCGCACCGCCAACGCCGGCAAGAGCAATTGTCGAACGTTCCCGCAACCCACGTTCGCGCCGGTGGTGGGAGCAACGTTCGCTCCTGGCTCGGTGGTGGAGGCGCCGCCGGGAACGGCCGACCCCACGCCCGGATCCACCGCCAAACCGCCCGGCAGCTCCGCCCCCACATCGAGTTCTTCGTCGTCCTCGTCGTCCACGAGTTCGTCCTCCACGTCGAGTTCCTCCACCACGAGCAGCAGCGTGGTGACGTCGAGCAGTTCGTCGTCCACGAGCAGTTCGTCGACGCCTCCCACCACGCCGTAACGGCGCGGCGCCCAGAACGTGCGCCCAGAACGTGCGCCCAGGATGTGCGCCCAGGATGTGCGCCCAGGCGGACGGCGAGTCGGATTGGGACGTGCTCACGGGGCACGGCGAACCATGTTGCAACGGTGCCCCTTGTGGGGGTCTGGTTGCAGCATGGATCCGGGCGACTGGCGTTCTGCGGTCGGGTCCGGGTTTCCCGTCCCGGGCGGCACACTCTTTGGCATGCTGCTCGCCCACCTCGTGACAACCGCCGAGCAGGTCGCCGCCACGTCGTCTCGCAACGCGAAACGAGACCTGCTCGCCTCCACGATCGCAGCGATGGCGCCAGACGAGGTTGCGGCTGGCGTCGGGATGCTCATGGGCGATCCGCGTCAGGGCCGTGTGGGGGTGGGGTGGTCGACGGTCGGCGCTGTTCGCCCCGATGCCGGGTCTGTGTCGTCGCTCACCATCCTCGATGTGGATCGCACCCTCGACCAGTTGGCCGCCACTGCCGGCCAGGGCTCACAAAGAACGCGCCACGAGCTTCTGGCCGCCCTGATGTCTCGGGCAACTCTGGCCGAAGCCGAGTTCGTCCGCCACCTGCTCCTTGGCGACCTCCGACAGGGGGCGCTCGAAGGTGTGTTGACCGACGCCGTGGCCGTCGCCGTCGGAGTTCCTCTCGCCCTCGTGCGGCGCGCGGCAATGCTGTGTGGTGATCTGCGCGAGACCGCGGCCGTCGCCAAGGGGGAGGGCCGCCAGGGTCTCGAACGGGTCCGTCTTTCCGTGCTCCGTCCGATCCAACCCATGCTGGCGTCGACGGCCGTCGATGTCGAAGCAGCCGTGACCCTCGGCTCCGATGGCGCGATCGCGCCGGTGGCGGTGGAGTGGAAGTTCGACGGCGCCCGGTTGCAGATCCATCGCGACGGCGATTCCGTGCGCATCTTCTCGCGCAACTTGAACGACCTTACCGATCGGCTGCCGGAGGTGGTGGACCTGGTGCGCGGGCTTCCGGTCACGAAGGTGGTGCTCGATGCGGAGGTGCTCAGGTTGCGGAACAACCGACCAGTTGCCTTTCAGGAGACCATGAGCGGCCTCGGGAGCGGCCTCGGGAGCGGCGCGGGGAGCGGCACCCTGGAGCCCGCCTCCGCCGGCGGGGCCGGGCTGCGTCCGTTCTTCTTCGACATCCTCCACCTCGACGGCGAGGACCTGCTCGACGAGCCCTGGCAGCGGCGTTCGCTCGCGCTCGACCACATCATCCGCGGTGCAGGCGACGACCTTCGCATCCCATCGCTCGTCACCGCCGACACCCGTGAGGCCGAGGCCTTTCTGGCCGCCGCCATCGCTGCCGGTCACGAAGGGGTGATGGTGAAGGACGTCGACAGCCCGTACATCGCCGGTCGCCGCGGCAAGACGTGGCGCAAGGTGAAGCCGGTCCACCTCGTGGATCTGGTGGTGTTGGCCGCCGAGTGGGGACACGGTCGGCGGCAGGGCTGGCTGTCGAACCTGCACCTCGGCGCAAGGGACCCGATCGACGGGTCGTTCGTGATGGTGGGCAAGACCTTCAAGGGGCTCACCGACGAACTCCTTCGGTGGCAGACCGCCATGCTGCTCGAACGGGAGGTGGCCCGCGACGGCATCGTGGTGCACGTACGCCCCGAACTCGTCGTGGAGATCGCCCTTGATGGCGTGCAGGCCTCCACCCGGTACCCCGGGGGCGTGGCGCTGCGATTCGCTCGGGTCCGGCGGTACCGCGACGACAAACCGGTGGCCGACATCGACACCGTCGGACGTTTGCGATCGCTGCTGGTCTGACCGAACCCTTGGTCATCAGCGCGGGCATGTCGACGTAGCCGCCCGCGCGCTCACACGCAGCCGGCCATCGCTTCGACCACCGGCCCGACTTCGACCGCTCGCACCTCGGGCCCCGCCTTCGGCGTCAGTCGCTGGTGTCCACCTCGCGGTGGGCGTAGTGGGTGCGGCACACAAAGCACCAGAGCTCCTCGTCGCCGTCGTTGATCACCGGCTCGTGGTCGTCGCTGGGACGGTCGCCCGGCTCGTGGTGCACGTAGAGCCGCACCACCCGGATCACGTCGTCGTCGGCCCCGCAGCTTTGGCATAGCTCGCTCATGGGGCGAATCTACCGACGCCTGACCACCACGCCACAGAAGAAGCGGCTGCGCGGGTCGGTCCTTGCGCGTTCGCCATCTGCCGTGGTTACACTTCCTGCATACCGCCGGCAGCCAAATGGCGCTGGACGGGAAACCCAAATCAGGAGGTCCTGCCATGAGCAAGGTCACCGTTCCTTCCGTACGTGCCCGCAAGGTGCGTTCCGGAGCCGATCCACTGGTAATGGTCACCGCGTACGACGCCCCGGGCGCCCGCATGGCCGACGAAGCCGGCGTCGATCTCATCCTCGTGGGCGACTCGCTCGCGATGGTGGTGCTCGGCTACGACGACACCCTCCAGGTCACCACCGCCGACATGGCCCACCACGTGGGGGCCGTCGCCCGGGCCAAGCCCCGTCCGCTCATCGTGGGCGACATGCCCTGGATGAGCTACCACGTGTCGCCCGCCGACACCGTGCGCAACGCTGCCACCCTCATCCAGGCCGGGGCCCAGAGCGTGAAGCTCGAAGGGGGGGCCAAGCGGGTGCCGATGGTCGAAGCCATCATCGATGCCGAGATCCCGGTGATGGGTCACCTTGGCCTTACGCCGCAAAGCGTGAACGCCATGGGCGGCTACAAGGTGCAGGGCCGTGAGCGCTCCGCGGCGATGGCGCTCATCGACGACGCCAAGGCCCTCCAGGACGCCGGGTGCTTCTCGATCGTGCTCGAAGGGGTACCCGACGAGGTGGCGGCCATGGTCACCGCCGCGGTCGACGTCCCCACCATCGGCATCGGTGCCGGGCCCATGTGCGATGGCCAGGTACTGGTGTTCCACGACCTCCTCGGCATCGAAGACCGCATCACGCCGAAGTTCGTGCGACGGTATGCCGCCCTCAAGGAGACCGGAGTGGCCGCCATGGCCGCCTTCGCCGCCGATGTGCGCACCGGCCGTTTCCCCGCCCACGAGGAGAGTTACCACCTCAACGCTGAGCAGGCCGAGGCCCTCGGGCTCTACGGCAGCGACGCCGCCCTCGCCGGTTAGCCAACTTCGGCTCGCGCCGGCCGGCCGGGATCCCCGGGAGGTCCGGCCTTCGTCTCCCCACCGTGATCGCGGCCGCCCGCCGCCGACCCGCCCTCGCGCCGGTCTCCGCCCCGCCGACGGTGGGACGATGTTGCAACCGGGCCCCCATAGGGGGTCTTCGTGCAACATCGTTTGGCCGTGCCTGCGCCGGACCGGGTACCGCCGTGTCGCGGCGGCCGAACCGACTCAGACTGCCACGGCCCTACCCGAACGTACCGAGCGGCTTCGGTCGGGCGCGGCGCGGTCCCGTAGGTTGTTCGCACCCCCCACGCCGCCGTCGCCGCCGACGGTTGCCGACTGCTCGCCCCACGACCGGTCGGCATGGCGTCGCCCGAAGGACCTTTCGATGCCCGACCGACTCGCCGTACGCGTCACCAAAGATGCTGAGCGTCAGATCCGAGGCGGCCACCCGTGGGTGTTCGACGGGTCTATCCAATCCGTCAAACCCAAAGGCGAGCCGGGCGACCTCGCCGTGGTGTTCGACGACAAACGCCGCTTTCTGGCCATCGGGCTGTACGACCCCGCCTCGCCCATCCGCATCAAGGTGCTCCATCGCGGCGATCCCACGCCGATCGACGCTTCGTTCT
>Ga0335397_10011005_pt1 | contig 11172 bp, 11 predicted proteins | sample MAT04_FD_205740 | JGI IMG/M metagenome (GOLD analysis project Ga0335397, IMG submission 205740) | Freshwater microbial communities from Lake Fryxell liftoff mats and glacier meltwater in Antarctica - MAT-04 (spades assembly) (version 2) ...
ACCTTGGCTGGCGGCCGCGGCCGCGGCCTCGGCGGCGGCGCGTAGGCCGGCCTCGCTGAGGTCGGCCGTGTGCGCGAACCCGGTGGTGTCGCCCTTGATCACACGAATTCCGGCACCGCGGTCGCGGCCGCTGGTGACCTGCTCGACGCGACCGTCGTCGAGGGCCACCGAGGTCGACCGTTTGTCCTCGGCGTACACCTCTGCGAAGTCGGCTCCGGTGCGTACGGCGGCTGCCAGTACACGCTCCAACACATCCTGCTCGATCACGCAGGGGAGCCTACCGAGCACCATCGGGGCTAGCGTTGCGGCTCGTGAGTGCGGTAGTCGGCCTGAGGGGCCTTGCGAGCATGGTGGTCACCGAGGCCGATACGGCCGTGGCCATGGGCTCCGGCTCGGTGCATGTGCTGGCCACCCCGCGCGTCGTAGCGCTGGTCGAGCAGGCCACCTGTCAGGCACTGTCGGGGCACCTGGCCGCCGGTACCACCACGGTGGGCATGCGCGTGCAGCTCGACCACCTGCAGCCCACTGCTGTGGGCGCCAGCGTCGAAGCAGAAGCCGTGCTGGAGAAGATCGAAGGAAGAAGGCTCACGTTCACGGTTACGGCGTCCGATACCAAAGGGCTGGTGGCTGCAGGCAAGGTCACCCGTGTCTTGGTGGAGGTCGACCGATTCATGGACAAGTCACAGTGAAGATCCGCATGGTCGCAGCGTGCGCGCTGCCCGCCGCGCTGCTGCTGACGGCATGCCCGGCCACAGTTGCGAAGGATGGTGCGGTGGACATTCAGCGCGCATCGAGCGGGCAGTGCGTCACCGAGCGGCGGATGATGCAGACCGCCGTCGAGTCGTACAGCATCCTCGAGAACAAAGTGCCTGTCAGCGAAGCAGAGATGATCCCCGACTATCTGCGCATCGACTCGCCGTACTACGACATCGACGCCGCCGGCCAGATCATCCCAGCCCCCGGCAGCGTCTGCACCTGACGCACTCCGGCGGTCGGCCGCTCCCCGCCCGGCTCCCGGCTCCCGGCTCCCGCAGCATTGGCGTTCGGCCGCCCGAGCCCCGGTTGCCAAGTTGGCGCCGGGACACCACCAGCCGATGTCCCAGGCCCATGTTGCGCACGTCCTCGCCAAGTTGGCGCCGGGACGCCACCAGCCGATGTCCCAGGCCCATGTTGCGCACGTCCTCCCCAAACTGGCGCCGGGACACCTCATGCCGATGCGCGAGCGCCAACTTGCGCGCACCGACGGCGGTACAGCGCAGCGAGTTCGGAGACGAGCGCATCCAACGCCTGGTCGACCCGTGCCGACGCAACTCGATGAACCTCGGCCCCGGTGAGCCGGATACGGCGGTCGCGGGACGTGTCGTAGTCCAGTCGCTCCGCATCGTGCCACACCGGGTGATCGACCTCGACGTAGAAGCCCGCTGTGGGGTCGCCGATGTCGGGATGCACGACGTTGCCATCGAGAAGCCGCACCGGAGGCTGAGGAACCATCCGGGTCAGACCTGCAGCGAGGAGCGCAACGAGGAGCACGACTTCGTTGTGCGAGTCGCTCGCCGCACCCGGGCCGCGATCCATGATGATCGACCGCATCCGGGCACTCCCCACACGGCCGGGGCGGCACAGGCGGCTCGCTGCATCCTGAAGTTCCTCCACGGTGCACAGCTGCAGATCGATCGCCTGCTCGAGTATCGAGCGCAACCGAAGATCGCCGGCATGTTGTGCCAGATCGACCAGAGTACGAGCCGCGCCCGTCAGACGAATGCCGTCCGGTCGGTGCACGATGTCGCCCGAAGACAGCGTGGTGGTTCGGTGGATCACGACACCTCCGGCGACCGGCTTGGTGCGCCGGCTCGTTGACACGTGAATCCACTCCGTCTGGCACTTCCGGAGGCCCCACAGCCTCCCGGCGCTGAAGCAAGAGATGACGCAAAGTGGATCGGCCGCACAGACTGCCGCGCACCTCGCCTCGAAGGTGAGCGGTGCTGCGGCCAAGCGATACACACCGCGGAAGACCACCGCAATGGCGCCACTGCGCATCAGCGACTGGCGCTGCGACGCTGACACCCCGAGACGAACGAGGTCGGACGCTGAAGCGATGCCGTGGTGGTCGTGAAACCAGCGTGACAGCTCGGCAGAGAATGCGGGCATGACTGCTCCCTTGAGTCTGAGTGGTAACTCGGGGGAAGCCGGCCACGGGCACCATACCGGCCCGGGCATGCTGACCAACTTGGCGCCGGGACGTCACTGTCCGATGGCCCAGCGCCAAGTTGGAAGTCGACGGCGCAACTTGGCGGCCGCAACGAGCTCGGCGTGTGTCAGCCGAGGTTGCTGGTTCTGGGGTAGACGTCGGTGGGGTCGGTGAGGACGTTGACCATGTAGGGCACGCCGCTGGCGAAGGCGCGGTCGAGGGCGGGGCCGATGTCGGCCGGCGACGACACGGTTTCGCCGGCGCCACCGAGCGCCTTGACCACCTCGTCGTAGTGCAGACCGGGCTGCAGGTCGCACGCCATGTCCCAGCCGTAGATGGCCTGCATCGGGTGCTTCTCCAAGCCCCACATACCGTTGTTGCCCACGACCATGACCACCGGCAGGTTGTGGCGCACCATCGTGTCGACGTCCATCAGGCTGAACCCGGCGGCACCATCGCCCAGCAGCAGCACGATCTGGCTGCTCGGTCGCACCGTGCGGGCGGCGATGGCGTAGCCGGGGCCGTTGCCGAGGCAGCCGTAGGGGCCGGTGTCGAGCCAGCAACCCGGTTCGAAGACCTCCACGAACTTGCCGGCGTAGCTGGCGAAGTCGCCGCCGTCGCAGATGACCACTGCGTCGCGGGCCATCCGACGCCCGAGTTCGCCGTAGATGCGGCTGGGCTTGATCGGCGCGTCGTCGTTGGAGAGCAGCAGCGCGTCGGCCGCACGACCCTTCTCCTCGGCAGCACGCAGCTCGGCCACCCAGCCGCTGCGATCGATCGAGGGCCCCGGCCCGTCGGCCAGTGCTCGCAGCACCAGGTTGCTGTCGCCGGCCACGGTGGGCACCGACACGTGCTGGGCGCGCTGGACATTGCTGTCGACGACGTGCGCCACCTGGGCGCTACCGAACTGGCCGAAGCCGAGCCGGAAGTCGAGCGGCGTGCCCCACACGACCACGAGGTCGGCGCGTGCCTTCAGCAGGCCACGGGTGCGCAGGAAGGCCAACTCGTGATCGGCCGGCAGCGTGCCGCGACCGAGGCCGTTGAAGAAGCACGGCACGCGCAGGTGCTCGGCCGCGGCGCGCAGCGCGTCCCATGCGCCGTCCCAGTACACGTCACTGCCGATGATGAACGCGGGGCGCTCGGCGGCGGCGACGAGCGCAGCAAGGCGGGCGACCTCGTCGTCGTCGGGCGCGGCACCGAGACCGACGCACTCGTCGACCTCGGGAATGTCGCCAGCCGATGCGGCGAAGAACACGTCGAGCGGAACGTCGAGGAACGTCGGCCCGCGATGGGGTGTCATCGACAGGCGAGCGGCTGCGTGCACCATCGCGCCGGCCTGCGCCGAGTCCTTGACGGTCGCCGCGCTCTTCGTGATGGACTGCATCACGGGCACGTGATCGAACTCTTGTAGTGAACCAGCACCCCACCGAGCCTCGGGTGCACGCCCGCCGAGCACGACGAGCGGCGAGCCGTTGAAGTACGCCGACGTCACCGCCGAAACGCCGTTGGTGATGCCCGGGCCGGCGGTGAGCGCGGCGAAACCGGGCTTGCGGGTGAGCTTGGCGTATGCCTCGGCGGCGAAGGTGGCGGTCTGTTCGTGGCGAGTGTCGACCACCTTCATGCCCTGGTCGCGGGCCGCGTCGTACAGCGGCCAGATGTGGCCGCCGTTGAGCGTGAACATGGTGTCGGTGCCGAATGCCATCAGCGCGGCCACCGCCTGCTGCCCAGCATGCCCTTCGATGTGAGTCGTCATGCCGTCAGCTTCGCGCAGCTCGTCAGAACGAGTGGTAGCCGCCGTCGATGGTGATGACGTCGCCGGTGTGGTAGCTGCTGGCGTCGCTGGCCAGGTACACCGCGAGGCCGGCGAAGTCGGTGGGCTTGCCCCACCGGCGCATGGGGACGCGCGGCAGCACGTTGGCCACGAACTTGTCCCAGCTGAGTGCGCCGGCTGTCATGTCGCTCTCGATCCAGCCAGGCAGGATCGCGTTGCAGCGGATGGCGTGGCGGGCGTGTTCCACCGCGATGCCCTTCATCATCGAGATGACCGCACCCTTCGACCCGCCGTAGTGCTGTCCCCGCTGCTGGCCGTACTTCGCCGAGCCGGATGTGGTGAACACCACCGACCCGCCCTGAGGCGACTGCGCCACCATTTGCTTCACTGCTTCCTGGGCGGTGAAGAACGCACCGTCGAGGTTCACGCGCATCACTCGGTTCCACTCGTCCTCGGTCATGCCGACGAAGCTGGGCGCCTGTCCGCCGACACCGGCGTTGACGAAGCACGAGTCGAGCCGGCCGAGCGCTTCGACGGTCGCGGCCATCGAGTCGATGACCGCCTGATGGTCGCCGACGTCGCAGACGAGGTCGAGCACCGGGTTGCCGTGGGCGCGCAACTGCTCGGCGGCAACGGCGTTTTTCGACGGGTTGGTGCCCCAGATGGCGACGGCCGCACCCTGACTGGCCAGTGCATCTGCCATGCCCAACCCGATGCCGCTGTTGCCGCCGGTCACCAGAGCGACGTGCCCGCTGAGATCGAAGAGTGCTGCCATGCCCGCAGTCTCACCCGCCGGGTGCAGGCGGCGGCGAGTCGAGGAGGCTTGGCTCGCTCACGGCGTGCGGAGGGGTGGTACGTCGTAGGCGGTGAAGTGACGATCGACGATCGATTGCGAGTTGCTCGGAGCCGACTGCTGGCTCAAACTGTTGGGTGGGGCACCAGCAACCCGCCCTCGATCGCGCCCACGGGCGCGGAGGTGTGACGACCCTGTCTGGGTTTCGCGCCCGTGGGGGTGGGGGCGGACACTTGTGACAGGGTTTCGCGCCCGACCGGTTCCGACCGCTTCCGACTCGGCCTGCAGGCGGTGGCGTCAGTGAGGGTGGGCGTCGGCGCCCAGCACCATTTCCATCAGGGGGGTGAGGTTGGGGCCGCGCCGCAGGTGGTGGCCGCCGTCGGTGCTGATGCACTGGCCGGTGATCCAGCTGCTCTCCTCGCTCAGCAGGAAGCGCACCGCGCTGGCAATGTCGTCGACAGTGCCCAGGCGCGCCAGGGGCATCTGGTCGAGGTAGTCGGCCACGATGTCGGGGCTGCCGGTGAGGCCGACGGAGATGTCGGTGGGCACCAGGCTGGGGCGCACGGCATTGGCGCGGATTCCCACCGAGCCCAGCTCGTCAGCGGCTTGCTGCACGAGCATCTCGAGCCCGGCCTTGCTGACGCAATAGGGGGTCATGTACCGGTGCGTGCGCGGCGCAGCGATGGACGAGATGGCCACGATGGCGCCGCCTCCGTTGCGCGCCAGGTGCACCGCGGAGTGCTTGATGGTGAGGAACGCACCCGTGAGGTTGGTTGCCAGCACACTGTTCCAGTCCTCCAGCGTGGTGAGGTGCAGCGGCGCAGCCGACCCCGAGCCGGCATTGGCCACCACCATCGAGAACCGGCCGAACGCGGCGGCCTGGTCGCACGCAGCCTGCACCTGCCCCTCGTCGGTGACGTCGCACACGACCGTGTGCACATCGGCGCCGGCGGCGCGCAAGCCCGCTGCGGCAGCGGCCAGCTTGTCGGCCGTGCGGCCCGCTAGGACGACGGTCGCGCCGTCGCGGGCGAGGTGGGTGGCACAGGCCAAACCGATGCCACTGCCGCCACCGGTGATGAGTGCGCTGTGCCCGCTCAAACTGGTCATGGCCGATTCTTAGCGCGCTACCGACGGCCGCCGCGCACCGAGCCGTCATGATGCCGCTGCACCGCTCGCGCGCAGGTATCGTGAGCACCGTCATGGCCCTCCATCAGATCCGACAACCGGCCGACCTCGCACCGCTCAGCTACCCCGAGTTGGCCGACCTCGCGGGCGAGATCCGCGACTTCATCGTGCAGGCGGTGGCCGAGAACGCCGGCCACCTCGGCAGCAACCTGGGCGCGGTCGAGCTCACGCTGGCACTTCACCGCGTGTTCGAGTCGCCCACCGACGCGATCCTGTGGGACACCGGCCACCAGGCCTACGTGCACAAGATCGTCACCGGTCGCCAGGCAGGTTTCGAGACGCTGCGCCAGGCAGGCGGGCTCTCTGGCTACCCGAACCGCGAGGAAAGCCCACACGACTTCATCGAGAACAGCCACGCCAGCACCGTGCTCTCCTACGCCTACGGCTTGGCAGTGGCGCGCGACGCCGGCACCGACAGCCATCGTCACATCGTGGCGGTCATCGGCGACGGCAGCATGACCGGCGGCATGGCTTACGAGGCGCTGAACAACATCGGCCACAGCAACCAGCGCGTCATCATCGTGCTCAACGACAACGGCCGCAGCTACGCACCCACCATCAGCAACCTCACCGCCGGGCCCACCGCTCGTGAGCAGGCCATGTCCAACCACCCCAGCCTGCCCGAACGCATCACGGAGAAGCTGTCGCACAGCCTCACCAACATCCGGCTCAACCCGGTGTACGTGCGCCGGCAGCGCAAGCTCGAGCAGTTCCTGCGCGAGCTGCCCTACGTCGGCCCGCAGGCCGAGAAGAGCGTCGAGGCGTTCAAGGCCGCAGTGCGCGAGTTCCTGCAGCCGCCGTCGTTCTTCGAGGCACTGGGTGTGCGCTACGTCGGCCCGGTCGACGGACACGACATCGAGGCGCTCGAGACCTCGTTCCGCAACGCGGTCGAGCTCTCCGCCGAGGGGCCCATCGTGGTCCACGTGCTCACCCATAAGGGTCGCGGCTACTCGCCAGCCGAAGACGACGACGAGAAGAACCTGCACGACGCGCCCGTGTTCGACCCCATGGTGGGCCCTCCTCCGGCGGTGGTCACCGGCTACACGCAGGCGTTCGCCGAGGGCATCATCAAGGAAGCCGAGGCCGATTCGCGTGTGGTGGCCATCACCGCCGCGATGCCCGGCCCTACCGGCCTGTTGCCGTTCCAGGCACGTTTCCCCGACCGCTTCTTCGACGTGGGTATCGCCGAGCAGCACGCGGTCACCGGTGCTGCCGGCATGGCCATGGGCGGCCTGCGCCCGGTGGTGGCCATCTACTCCACCTTCCTCAACCGGGCCTGGGACCAGGTCGTGTACGACGTGGCGATGCACCGACTGCCGGTGGTGTTCTGCCTCGACCGCGCCGGCATCACCGGGCCCGACGGCTCGAGCCACCACGGTATGTACGACCTGGCGCTGATGGCGAAAGTGCCGGGCATGCGAGTGCTCGCCCCATCCAGCGCCGAGGAACTGCAAGCCATGTTGCACGACGCAATGGCGTTGGCCGACGAAGGCCCGGTGTGCATCCGCTGGCCGCGCGGCGCCGCGGTGCACGCACCCGAGCACGAGGTGGGCACCGGGTTGCTCGCCCGCCAGGCACGCGCCGGTGACGGGTCGGTGGCCATCCTGGCCGTGGGCAAGATGCTGGCCGACGCCCAGAAGGCTGCCGCCGCGCTGGCCGCCTCCGGCATCGAGGCCACCGTCTACGACGTGCGTTCTTGCGCCCCGCTCGACCCCGCGATGATCGCGCACGCCGCCTCGCACCGAGCGGTGGTCACCGTCGAGGACGGCATTCGCGATGGCGGCATCGGCTCCACCATCGCCGACCAGGTGCACGCGGTGGCCCCGAGAGTGCCGGTGACGGTGCTCGGTCTGCCCGCTCGCTTCATCCCCCAGGGTTCCTCCGAGCGCATTCTGGCGCAGGTAGGCCTCGATACCGACGGCATCGTCGCCGCCGCCCGCGCCGCGCTCGACTGAACCCGGCAACGAGCGGTTCAGCCGAACTGGCTGCGCACAGCGGGCAGCTGATCAGCAGGCAGACATGGCCCGCAGTGCGGCGCACAGCTCGGGCCGTCGGGCGGCACTGAGCGCACCGATACGGGTGGTGAGCAGCCCACGCCAGGGCACCGTTTCGAGGTTGTCGAAGGCTGCGACGCACTCTTGCGCCAGCCCTTCCTCCTGACCGAGCGCCACCTCGGTGGGAATCTGGCGAATCGTACGCGTCACCGGTGCAACCACGATGGTGGACAGCACGGGGATGACGGCCGAGCGCGTGACGACCAGCACGGGCCGACGCTTGTCGAGACCTTCAGCCCACCACACCTCGCCCTGCTGAGGAACCACCGCACGGCCACTCACCAGGGCTCGGCCGCAATCATCCGCATTGCGGAGGCGCGAGCGCTGGCAACCTCGGCGGCGTCCTGCGGCTGCGCCGTGTACGCAGCAATCATTCGCCGGTCGACCTCGGCCTGATGGGTGCGCTCGATCAGCTCGGTGAGTGCAAGCCGGACGACTTCGCTGCGGTTGGCGGCGACACCGAGGTTGATCAGCGAATCGACACCCAACAGGAGTTCGTCGTCGATTCGAGCAATCAGTTGCGTCGTCATACGGTGCGTACTCTATCCCGTAGTACGGCACGAGACGGCCTAGCCTCGCGGGCGTGACGATTCCCGACTTCGACGCTGCGCAGGAACTCGAGTTCGCGCTGCACCTCGCCGACCTGGCCACCGCCATCTCGATGCCGCACTACGTGCACCGCTCGTTCAGCCTCGACTGGAAGGCCAATCGCACGGAGGTCACCGAGGCCGACCGCGAGGCGGAACTGGCCATCAGCCGCCACGTGCTCGCCGAGCGGCCCCACCACAGCCTGTTCGGCGAGGAGCACGGGTTGGTCGGCCCGGCCGACAGCCCGTGGCGCTGGGTCATCGACCCCATCGACGGCACCAGCAACTTCGTGCGCGGCATCCCGGTGTGGGCCTCATTGGTGGCCCTCACCCACGTCGACCACGGGCCGGTGGTGGGTGTGGTCGCAGCACCCGCAATGGGCCGCACCTGGTGGGCGGCGAAGGGCCTGGGTGCATTCGCCGACGGCAAGCAGTGCCACGTCTCGAAGGTGGCCTCGCTCGACGAGGCACAGGTCAGCGTCACGTTCGCTTCGGGCTGGGACGACCTGGGCCTCACCGGCGAGTTGGTGCAATTGCAACAACGTGCCTACCGGGCGCGCGGGTTCGGCGACTTCTGGCAGCACATGCTGGTGGCAGAAGGCGCCGTCGACCTGGCCATCGATGCGGTCGGGGTGCAGCCCTACGACCTAGCGGCGGTGATGGTGATCGTGGAGGAAGCCGGCGGCACGTTCACCGACCGCCACGGCGAGCGCACCTACGAGCACGACACCGCGATCTCCTCCAACGGTCTGCTGCACCACTGCGCCAGCGCGCTCGCCACCTGACAGCTGCAGCGCAAACGCGCAAGGATGGGTAGATGCCGCACGATCTGGTCATCCGCAACGCTCATCTCGTCGACGGCAGCGGGGCGCCGGGGCGTGCCGCCGATGTGGCGGTCGACGGCGCACACATCACCGCGGTCGAACCGGCCGGCAGCATTGCGGCAGGCGCTCGCACCATCGAGGCCGACGGGCTGCTGCTCACACCTGGTTTCGTCGACGTGCACACGCACTACGACGCGCAGGTGACGTGGGACCCCTTCGTCACTCCGTCGGGGTGGCACGGAGTCACCACTGCGCTGATGGGCAACTGCGGTGTGGGGTTCGCGCCGGCAGCGCCCGACCGCCACGAGTGGCTCATCCAGCTGATGGAGGGCGTAGAGGACATTCCCGGCAGCGCCCTCACCGAAGGCCTCAAGTGGGGTTGGGAGACCTACCCCGAGTACCTCGACGTGCTCGAGCAGCTACCGCGGGCACTCGACATCGGCTCATCCATCGCCCACGGCCCGCTGCGCGCCTACGTGATGGGCGACCGTGGGGCCGCCAACGAACCGGCCACCGACACCGACATCACCGAAATGGCCCGGCTGGTGGAAGACGCGTTGCGCGCCGGGGCCTTCGGCTTCACCACTTCGCGCACGCCCCTCCACAGGGCGAAGGACGGCGAGTTGGTGCCGGGCACCCACGCCGACGAGCACGAGCTGCTGGGCATCGCCGCTGCAATCGCGCGCGTCGGCCGCGGGGTGTTCGGCTTCGCCCCCGACCACGCGCTGGTGCCCGTGCAGGAGTGGCCCTGGATGCGCAAGGTGGCGGCGCTCACCGGCCAGCCCGTCAGCGTGAACCTCAACCAGAGCGACAAGGCCAGCGAGGTGTGGCGCGACGTACTGCGCCTGCTCGACGAAGCGCACGCCGACGGGTTGCCGATCGTGGCCCAGGTGGCCGGCCGCAGCATCGGCATCCTCTACTGCCTGCAGGGTTCGGTGCACCCACTGCTGTTCCACCCGGCCTACCAGGAAATCGCGCACCTGCCGTTGGCCGAACAGCTCGTCGCGCTGGCCGAGCCCGAGCGGCGCCGGCGCATCATCCACGACGTACCCGACGACGGCGGCTTCTTCCAGGCGGCGGTGCTCAACGGCCTCGGCCGCATCTGGCAGGTCGACGATTCCAACATCGACTATGAACCCGACACCATCGACAGCGTGGCCGCGGTAGCGCAGCGCAGCGGCGTGCCGGCGATGGAGTTGGTGCTCGATCAGCTCACCGCCAACGACGGCAACGGCATGCTCTACGCGCCGTTCTTCAACTACAGCTACGGCGACCTCAGCTTCACCGAAGCGGTCACCCGCCACCCCCACACGCGCATGGGGCTCAGCGACGGCGGCGCCCACTGCGGTGCCATCTGCGACGGCGGCATGCCCACGTTCATGCTCACGCACTGGGCCCGCGACCGCACCCGCGGTCCCAAGCTGCCGCTCGAGTACGTGGTGCACCGCCAGACCTCGCAGACGGCTGCGCTCTACGGCATCGCCGACCGTGGTGTGGTCGCGCCCGGCATGCGCGCCGACCTCAACCTGATCAATTTCGACCACCTCGGGTTCGACGTGCCGCGCATGGCCTACGACCTTCCCGCCGGCGGCCGAAGGCTGGTGCAGAGGGGTCGTGGGTACGTGGGCACATGGCTGGCCGGCGTGCAGACCGTCGACCACGACGAGTTCACCGGTGCCACCCCCGGCGTAGTGCTCCGCTCCGGCCGCTGACCCTGCGAAGCGACAGGTGAGTTCCTGCTGCGCAAGGCGTCGCAGCCCTGACCAGCTG
>Ga0335397_10011008_pt1 | contig 11171 bp, 8 predicted proteins | sample MAT04_FD_205740 | JGI IMG/M metagenome (GOLD analysis project Ga0335397, IMG submission 205740) | Freshwater microbial communities from Lake Fryxell liftoff mats and glacier meltwater in Antarctica - MAT-04 (spades assembly) (version 2) ...
GCGATCGTCATCAAACCTGCTCCCAACACGCCCACCACCACCATTGAGCTGGCAAAAATCGCCCTCGAATGTGGCTTGCCCCCAGGCATAATCAACGTCGTTACGGGTGGTGCAGAAGTGGGTGAGGCGCTCTGTACCCATGCCGACGTTCGCATGATTAGCTTCACGGGTAGCACCCGCACCGGCAAGCGCATTGCCGTTCTAGCCAGTTCTACCGTCAAGCGCGTCAGCCTAGAGTTAGGCGGTAAAGCCCCCTTCGTCGTCTTTGCCGATGCTGATATTGAAGCCGCAGCCAGGGGCGCAATTCCGGCAGCATTTATGAACACTGGACAAGACTGCACTGCCGCCACGCGCATCTACGTTCAAAACGAAGTATTTGATCAATTCCTGAGCCGCTTAACCGAGTTAACGAACACGCTCAAAGTTGGGCATCCCGCTGCTGCTGACACAGACATTGGCCCGCTCACCAGCGAAACCCATCGGCTAAAAGTGCATGGTTTTGTTGAAGAAGCGCGGCAGCAGGGCGTGAAGATTACTACGGGGGGAGTCATGCCCACGGGCGCAGGGTATTTCTATCCACCGACTATTTTGGCAGAAGCGCCCCAGTCTTCAAGCTGCGTCCAGGACGAGATTTTTGGTCCTGTCATTGTGGTTAATCGCTTTAAAGATGAAGCTGAAGCGATTCAATTAGCCAACGATACGCCCTATGGTTTGGCAGGCAGTGTGTGGACGCTGAACGTGCAGCGATCGATGCGGATGGCGGCGGCGATGGAGTGCGGGACAGTGTGGGTGAATGACCATTTACCGATCGCCAGCGAAATGCCCCACGGTGGCTTCAAGCAGAGCGGTTATGGCAAAGATATGTCGCACTATGCCCTTGAGGAATATACCGTTGTTAAACACGTCATTTTTGACATTACGGGCGATGCCAAAAAAGCATGGCACTCAGTAGTGTTCGATACTTAGATACGGGTATCCCTCATCTACCTCTCAGCGATCGCTCATTTCGGCAAAGTACCATAGGAGAGAATGTAAAGATACATATCGAACCCTGAGGAAACCCATGTCACTCTTTGGACTATTTGATAAAAAATCATCTCTCCCTACCGCCGAAGAAGCGCTCACTGGACGGTCAGCAGTTATGCCTGTTCCTGCTCAGCATTTTATTAATGGCAATTCCATTAAAGCGCCTTTTCCTGCTGGCATAGAAACTGCCGTATTTGGCTTAGGCTGCTTTTGGGGTGCGGAGCGCAAATTTTGGCAAGTCAAAGGCGTTTACACCACAGCCGTAGGCTACGCTGCTGGAATTACGCCCAACCCAACCTATCAAGAAGTTTGTTCGGGAATGACCGGACACAATGAGGTGGTGCTGGTGGCATTCGATCCAACAGTGGTTAGCTACGAAGACCTGCTGAAAGTGTTCTGGGAAAGCCACAACCCAACCCAAGGAATGCAGCAAGGCAACGATCGGGGGACTCAGTACCGTTCAGGCATCTACACCTACTCTGAGGCTCAGCAAAAAGCAGCGGAAGCTTCCCAGGAGATGTACCAAAAAGCGCTAACGGAAGCAAAGTACGGGGCAATTACCACCGAAATCATGACAGCGCCGACGTTTTACTATGCAGAAGAGTACCACCAGCAGTACCTGGCAAAAAATCCGGGTGGCTATTGTGGCTTAGGCGGCACGAATGTGTCTTGCCCAGTGATGGTTGCTCCTTACCAAAGCTAAGTTCGGCGCAATTTTCCCGGTGGGGCGGGCATCTTGCCTGCTTGAGTTAATGTAGGCGAGATGCTTGCCCTACTTAGAGATTGCACCCAAACATTCGAGCTATCACAGCACTCGATAGTGGAGAAATACTTCTTGGGCGATCGCCTCCACTTGCAGCAGCTCCAGACGCGGCGCAACCCCTTCTAAAATCCCCACACCCTCCACGGGGGTTGGCGCCTCCCTGCCTCCCAGCAACAGCGGACAAACCGTTAGCCACATCTCATCAATTCCCCCAACCGCTAATAGTGAAGCCACGAGTTCACCGCCGCCAGTAATCGCTAATCGTTCCAATCCCAATCGCCGCAACTGTTGCAACGCAGCGACCCAATCCATCCCCGGATGCCCAGCGTCCATCTCTTCAACATCCACCGTTACCACCCGCTCAAAGGGCAGATTCACTTGATCCGTCTGAGCAGATGTCGTTAGGAGCCAGCGAGTCACAGGCTGTCGGAAGAAAGCGTAATTTGGATCAAGTTGGGCAGACTGAGAACAGACGATGTGAATTGGCTGGGGCGGCTTGCCTTGCTGTAGGCGTTGCTGAAGCAGGTCAGGGTTGGTGACTCGTAGCGTACTGCCGTAGGCGCGCAGGGTACCTGCCCCAAATAGAACGCCATCGGCTTGGGCAATTTGGGTTTCTAGGTGGCTTTTGTCTTGGGCAGAGCCAAAGCGGGCAGGCGATCGCCAAGCATCGGCAATTTTACCATCGGCACTCATTGCCAGAACCACAGTGGTATGCGGCCGGTCAGCCTTAGAAAAGTCAGCGCCAGATAAATTAGCGACATTGGCAGTCATGGGAGAAGAGGCACCCTAGCTTTACAAAATTCTCGATCGCTCATTTGCCTTTCAGTGTATTTTTGTGATTACATCGTCCTTGTTATCACATCTTTATTTGAATGAAGAATCATTGAAGAATCGTATTTTTACATACTGATGTTTAAGTTGTCCCGTTAGTTAGGGGAGTAAGCTGAATAGTAATACTTAGATGCAGCCCGCGCGCCTTTGTGCGAAGTCTGACACCTCAGGTCAAAATACCGCTATGGCTACTATGCTAGGTCAGTCCTCTTTTCGTCGAATTCTGCTGCTGCGGATTCTGCTGCTCAGTATTCCAATCTTATTCTTGGGCACAGGAGTAACATTTCGCAAAGCCCGCGAAAGTTTGCTCAAAACCGCCAAGGTTAATTTGGAGCAGAGCGCAGTGCGGAAAGCTACGAACATTCAAAGCCATATTGATGGCTTGAGCAATAGCTTGGCGATCGCCACTCAAACTGCGGCACTCAAGAACGGCTCCCCCATCTCCTCTAAAACATTTTTGACCCAACTCCTGCCCAGCCTGTCCCCAGATGTTCGCTGTCTGCAAATGAAAGACCTCTGGGAGGGTCGGACGATCGCCAGCACCTGTGGCAATCAGGTTTTCAACTTCGCTGCTGCCAAAAGCTGGGATAAACAAGAAAAAGCGACCGATCCCGAACGCCTTAAAGTTAGAACCGTTGAGGTCGATCGCACCGCTCGGGTTACCCAAACTGACAAGACCAGTCAGCTCAACCTGATCATCAGTACTCCCGTCTATACGCCTAGCGGGCAGCTCCGCTATAGTCTCTCGGCACAGACCGTTTTAAAGCAGCCCGAAGGCGGCGGAATTTTTCTGCTAGAAGGCGACACCGCAGTCATGGACGAAAATGGCGCCTTTCTGGCGCACCCCTACCCCGATCGCGTGGGAGGTCAGCTAGATATCCGCTTCCAAGACATTTTGAACAATGTTAAAAGAGACGAATCGGGTGTGCGGCAACTCATTGGTATTTCCGATGCCGACACTGAATGGGTAGTAGGATTTAGCCCCCTTTCTTTGCCTAGCCCATCGAATGAAAATCGCAATTGGGCAGTGCTAGCAGTCACTACCACTGAAAACGCCCTCCAAGGTCTAGAAAATATTAAGCAAAGCTTGCTCATTCTGACCGCAGGGCTACTAGCAGCTCATCTATTAGCCATGGTCTACATGGCGCGCGACCTGGCATTACCCATTGAACAGCTGGGCAAATATGCCCTGCGCATCCATCGACGCAATTCCTCTGAGCGCGCCCCCCGTAACTTTAGAATTCGTGAACTCAACCACCTAGCCGAAGTCCTCGACAACATGGTAGGGCGACTAGAAGAACGAGCCAAAGAGCTAGAGTCGGCGTGGCAAGAAGCAGAAGCCGCCAATCAAATTAAAAGCGAATTCCTCGCCAACACCTCCCACGAACTTCGCACGCCGCTCAATGCCATTATTGGCTGTATTCGGCTGGTTAAAGATGGCTGCTGCGATAGCCATGAAGAAGAAGTGGAGTTTTTAGAGCAGGCAGATAAGGCGGCAATTCATCTTTTGAAAATTATTAACGACCTGCTCGACATTCAAAGAATTGAAGAAGACAAGCTACCCTTAGCCATTGAAACAATTGATTTACGGCCAATTCTTAAAGATGCCGTGGCGCTCGAAACGGTGCAAACCAATCAGAAAGGTCTACAGCTGATAGCCAAAGCTCATGCCCACCCCTTAATCGTGCGAGCTGACCCCGCACGACTGCGGCAAGTGTTGTTGAATGTGCTCTATAACGCCGGCAAGTTTACCGACGAAGGCAGCATTACGGTTGAAACTCACCTGGATTCAGCCCCTTCGATTCATAGCTCAGATCAAGGCGAGAAAATTCAGAGCGAGCAAAACGGACATTCGCCCTCGGCATTGGGGAAGAGTTGGGTCATTATTTCGGTGAAGGATACGGGCATTGGCATTGACCCAACTCAGCAGCACAAGTTATTCCGCCCCTTTGTGATGGTCGATGGCACCACCACCCGCAAGTTTGAAGGGACAGGGCTGGGCTTGGCAATTTCTCGGAACCTGATTGAGCTGATGGGAGGAAAGATTAGCCTTTACAGTGACGGCATGGGGCAGGGAACAACAGTGAGAATTTCTTTACCTATTTTTGAGCCGACTCAGTCGGTAGGGGCGCATCAGGTAGAAGGAAGTTCTGAAGCTCCGAAAGCGACGACCGAAACCTCGGTGATCAGACAACCGGGATGAAGCAGGCTAGAGCAAGGGGAGCGGCGGGAGAGTAGATTTAACTTCTACTGCTTGTCCACCCTGGTTAAGCGATCGCGTCAAAGCCGACAATACCTCTACCAACTCTGCCCCTAGCCAACCCGATGAAATATCCGATCGCTTGTTTTGCTGGACACACTCCAAAAAATGCCGACAGACTTCCTGTAGTGGTTCGGTCTGAGCTAACTCTAAAATCTGCTGCTGCTGATTAACCGGGAAAAACTGCTCTCCCCGTGCCTCTAAATGACCTTGTTGAAAGGTGAGCGGGGCGGTGGACAAAAGCTCATCAAAAACTAGGGTGCCGCGATCGCCCACCACACAAAGCCGCCGCTGCTTATCAGAGTTTGACCAGCACAGATGAATAAACGCCTGAAAGCCACTGGCGTAAGTCAACCGCACCCAAACTAAATCGGATAAGCCTGGAAGAAACTGAGTCGGCTCTGTTTGGGGCTGAAGCCAGACTGTCCCTTGCGCTTGCACTTGAACAGGAGTCTCATTGAGCCAGTAGTTAAAAATAGCAATGTCGTGAATCGCCAAATCCCACAGCGCATCCACATCTTGACGGATGGGCCCTAAATGGGTGCGACTGGCATATCCATACCGCAAATCGCCTAGGAACCGCTGCCCAATCACTTCCCGCCCTCGCTGGACTGCCGGATGAAAGAGATAGGTATGGTCAATGACGAGCTGACATTGCTGTGCAGCGGCGAGCTGACAGAGTTCAAGCGACTCTGCCGGATCAAGGGTGAGTGGCTTTTCGGCGAGAACGTGGAGTCCTTGGTTAAGAGCGGCTTTGATGAGGGGGTAATGAGTAGCGGCAGGAGTGGCGATCGCCACAGCCTCAACGCCTTTTAGCTGCATCGCCTGCATCCAGTCTGTTGTGAGCAATACCTGGCTATCTAAACCAAACTGCTGCGCCAACTGCCCCAACCGTTCCTCAAACGGGTCAACCACCGCGACCACATTTGCCTGAGTTAATTCTAGAAAGTTGCGCAATAGATGCGTTCCCCAGCGTCCGCATCCAAACAACGCAACTTTAGTAGGGCGAGAAGCGGGGAGAAAAAAAGGCTGAGGATTCGATACTAGAGACTTATTTCGAGTTGAGAAAGACTGAGGACTGACGATCAAAGTTCGGTTCTCCGTAGCTTTTCTCTAGACTCAGAACAAATCTAGAGGATGTCAGCCCAGTGTTCCCGACCTATTTTTAGGCGTAACGCCATACCGGATTTACCCGTATTTACAAGGATGTCTGAAAAGTATCGCCAATCACCTATAGGAGCGTGGCATTCGGCTAAAAAATTCTTGGACTCACCGAAAAATGGTCGCCCGAATGCCACGCCCTTACCCTTGGATGGTCACATCCACGACTTTTCAGCCATCCTCTTATTGAAGGTTAAATTATTGAAGGTTAAATATTACAGGTCAGATGGCTGAGAGCCAGATTCTTGCAGCCGAAAATATGCAACTTGCGCCGCTGCCTGCTCTGCCGCTTTTTTAGACTGCCCCTTACCCTGCCCCCAGGGTTTTCCTTGAAACCAAACCTCTGCTGCAAACCGCTCTACGTCGCCGTGTCCTTGACCAACTTCAGTCACGCGGTATTCGGGCAAGGTTTGGTGATGAATTTGCGTCCATGCCTGAAGCGCACCCTTGTAATTTTGAAACGCTGGGTCGAGCCGAATTGTTTCTGCCCATTCTTGCAGATGGGAGTCGAGCCAGGGGCGAATCAGTTTGAGATCGTGGGTGCTGAGGTAAAGCGCTGCCAAAATTGCCTCAAGAGACGCCGCCAGACGGCTTTCCTGCCCAGCTTTATCGCCCAGCGCGCTGTCCGACATCAGCAGATAACGATCGAGTCCATAGCGGCTAGCAATTTGCGATAAGACGCGATCGCTCACCACCATGCCCCGAATGGCTGACAGTTCGCCTTCAGTCGCATCAGGATAGGTCTCAAACAAAAACTCTGCCGCTGTCAACCGAATTACCGCATCGCCCACAAACTCTAGCCGCTCATAGTTTGCCTCAGCGGAGAGGGTGGGGTGGGTTAACGCCAAATCCAAAAGCTGCCAGCGCACGGCAGCAGGGTTGACAATACCCAATTTTTCAACCAATCGATGCAGTTGAGTTTGACGGCGTGAATCAAGCGGCATAGCGTATAAACGACCCAGTAGACGTTTCCTTCAAACAGAGGAAAATGAGAGGGGAAGAGGCAGACATAAGCCGGGTTCTGTCGAAGGACGGTTATCTATCTGGGATGTCTGTTACCAGACACCTCTAGCGGATTACGCAATGGCAGGTTTCCCTACCCTTACCCGGAGCGGGTCAAAGACCAACCCTTGCTCCGTTCAACCTTGCTTCCAACCGGGGTTTACCGAGCCAACGCCTCTCGACGTTGCTGGTGCGCTCTTACCGCACCTTTGCACCCTTACCTAGCCAATTTTAGATTTTCGACTGAATCTAAAATCCAAAATTGGTTGGGCGGTATCTTTCTGTGGCACTATCCTCACGGTCGCCCGCACTGGGCGTTACCCAGCAAGTTTGGTCTTTTGGAAGCCCGGACTTTCCTCAGGCATAAAGCCTGCAACCGCCAGTCTTCCTCTTCCCTTTGATCTAGTTTACAAGGCAGGGGGACGCGCGCGCGTGGAGTGGGTAGCGATCGCGCTCCAATGCGATCAGGCAGGCAGGATACCGCCCCCAAGGAACATAAATTTATGGCGTTGCTGAATTGCAGGATGAATCGCAAAAGCCACCCTCACCCTAGCCCTCTCCCAAAAGGAGAGGGGACAGGAATTCTAGCTCCCTTCTCCTTGGGGAGAAGGGTTGGGGATGAGGGCAAATCCTCTCTGAGTTCAGCAACGCTATTTATTTATGCTTAGGGATCTGCATTGAAATAAAGTCCTAATGGGATGCGTTAGCTTTCTAGCCCCCTAAATCCCCCAATTCTGGGGGACTTTGAAAGGCTCGGAAGTCCCCAAGAATTGGGGGATTTAGGGGGCGGATCGGGACGTTATTTCATTGCTACTCCCTTATCTTTATTTATGCTTATCTACTGAAGAGGAAAAGATTGCTTGACGTTCGGGGTAAGGACGCGGCATGCGGACGACTACTTTTCGGTGAGTCCAAGAAACTTTTCTGCCGAATGCCACGCCCCTACAGATGATTAGCGATACTTTTCAAGCAGTCTCTAAAATCATTTTGCGTAACTGCTGGCGAAAATCAGAGGACAAGTATCGCTGCCGAATGGATTCCCAATCGTTCATTGCCTGAAGCTGATGATGACTAATGGCGGCTTGTAATTCTGGCAGTTCGGCTTTCTGGGGGCGCAGCATTTTCAACAAAACATAGCCATCATGGACTTTGCCTAAATTGTCTTGCAACGTTTTTAATTCGATAATCCAGTCTTGAAAAGTAAAGCCGTAAAAAGTTTCAAAAAACTCTGATTGGTAACGCACAGCTTTACAAGCTTTACGTAGATCATGAAGCGTTGTGGAACTGCCTACCTCTTGAGACTGAGCCAATACTAACCAACCAGGATGCAACAATAAAACAGATAAAAGTGGATTGATCAAATCAGGAATGACGATCGCCAAAGGAAGCTGAGCGATCGCGCCGTATTGCGGATCGTTTAACCAATCTTCATAGGCTGCTTTAATTTTTTTATAACGCGATCGCGTTAGTATCGCTTCTACCTCTGCAAAAGCTCGACGTCTATCTTTGTGAAGATGCTTGAGCAGCATTTTAACGATTTCTTGTTCAGAAGAATTAAGCAGAGGATAGTATTGGTCTTGAATTGCAGCAGACTGAACATCTAAATCACGGAGTTTTCCTAGGGCTTTTCCTAGGGAAAGCACCTGTTTAATTTGTGCTGCTTCGGGCAATTCAATAACGCTGCCAAAAACTTGTAGAGCAGATTGTAAGCGTCGGGCAGCAACCCGCATTTTATGCAAATGTTCTGGGTCTTGGTCAGCAAGAACGTGCTGTTTTTGCTTTGCTAGAGCCTGAAATTGTTCGTTAATAATGGTGTAAGCATAGTCACCCAAGGTGGTGCCTAAAGTGGATGGGCGATCGCTCGCATTAGGTAAAGGTTGATCTTGGATCTGAGACTCAATCACCTTTATTTCCTCTCTGTATTCCAATCAATATCTTTTGTCATAAAACTAAGAACCAGAGGAAGAAACTACAGCGCAGTAGCATTCCCCTGGTTCGTTTTTTAAATTCCTAGGCTTTTACTGCCAATTAGCGGTTGTAATCAGTTGTGCGAGCGGTTGTCCGAGCTGGGTCAACACTTGGATCACGGTAGACTTCGCGATCCTCAGACTTGCGAGTCAGACCGGCTAGCCCGATCAAGCCTAGCAAGCCCAACCAACCCCAATCAAATCCGTCGTTACGATCCGGATCAGTGTCGGTTATCACCGGGTCGGTGGTAGTCGTATCGGGGTTTACGCCACCGGGTGCTGTAGTACCGGGTGCTGTAGTACCAGGTGCTGTGTCAGTGCCTGTTTGTGCAACGGCAGGGAGAACGCTAAGTGTACCGACGCTAAGAGCGATCGCACTTGCCCAAAGGGGCTTGGTGAATTGAGATAGTTTCATAGTTCCTCTTGTTTTTACGAGTTGTTAGTGTTTTGTACGGGAGAGTCTCAATTACTGGCTCGGTTGCTGGATTGATTGCGACTAGCTTTGAGTTAGCTCAATGCAACCGAGTAACTAATTGATAGTTTGCTCTACCGCGTCTAAATTCTTATCTAGCTTGAGGATTATTGCAGTCTCAACTTTAGTTAGAATTAAAGCGAAGTAAGGTCTAACTCTAGTGGCTTGATTCGTCTGGCTTAAAGATGCATCAAGGCGATCGCTTTGAGGATTCGTTAGCACCTCGTGCGCATCTCTTTGCTTGATCACATAACCTTAATTTTTGATCACATAACCTTAATTTAAAGACATTATCCAGTAAGCAACTTCGCAAGCAAACTATAAAAGTCAAAAAAAAGTCGGAAAAATGTTAAGTTCCCGAGCTGCGTAAAGTTACGGTGAACCTATTGAGAGTTTGCCGGAGACGCCTGTAAATTTACGGATAAGTTGCTTTAGGCAGAGCCTAACAAACTCTCAAAGAAGCTGTGTGTCGTTCCTAGTTTTGAGATGATTAGCGCTCTTTTCGAGATACCCGCAAGGGGTCGCAATAACGGTAAACCGGGTTAATTCCAAAGGAGTTAGAGTCTATGAGCAGTTTATGTCTTGTTGCAGCTAGCCTGATAACCCACGGGCAAGCACCCGGATGGCAACTTGCAGTTCCTAAAAAAACGTTTGGGTTTCTCCCTCCTATTGGTGCAGATAAATCGACCCAGCAGCTCTGTGGCAGCAATCCTCACTCCCCCGTTGCCCGAGCCGCCGTATTTGAAGCCGCTATCTTTCGTCCAGAATTTAGCCAGAGAGGAAGAAACGGCTCCACTTCAGCCTTATCCTCTCAGCGCCCCACGTCTGGAGGACAGCTTTATCAGCAGCGCCTCACCTCCCTTAAAATGGGGCTGATGTATACCCGGCTGGCCAGCAACAGTTTTCGTAATGAATGGCTGAATAGTCTGGTTCAACCCACTTACCTCCAATGGGAAAAGCTTTTAGCCCGAGAAGCCAAAATGATGGCAGTCGGTCAGGGCAATAATCGCCTTACGGTCATTTTGGGCGACTCTCATGCCCTGTGGTTTCCCATCGATCGCCTCCCTAAAGATCGGTTTTGGCTTAACCAAGGGCTATCAGGCGATACGACCGCAGGCGTTTTGAAGCGCGTTTCTACCTTTGCCGAAACCCGACCCGACACCATTCACGTCATTGTGGGTGTTAACGATTTGCGCAAAGGCAAAACCGACCAAGAAATCCTCCATAACCTGCAACAAATTATGCAGCGGCTCCGCCAAAAACATCCCACTGCCCAAGTTTTTGTTCACTCTATTTTGCCAACCCGCCTTGCCGCCATTCCTAGCAATCGCGTGCGTTGGCTAAACTACAACATTGCCGCCCTCACCCAGCAAGAAAACGTCAACTACCTTAACCTCCAGCCCGCTTTCACTGATGCAAACGGCAACCTCCGCCGTGCGTTCACCACCGATGGCGTGCATCTAAACGCACAGGGCTACCAGGTCTGGCAAACAGCATCAGCCCCTATTTTATAGAGTAAGGTTAATACGCAATTTTAATGCTATTCATTATTAAAGTTCAATTGTATAGAACTGATTTGACATCTTATGAAGGAGCTGCAAGCCTCTTCAACATTAGCCTAACAAAACAAAGATCGATTTTGGCTTTGGCGTGAGATAGAGTTCGCTCAAAGTTTTTAACTAAACTTTT
>Ga0335397_10011013_pt1 | contig 11169 bp, 12 predicted proteins | sample MAT04_FD_205740 | JGI IMG/M metagenome (GOLD analysis project Ga0335397, IMG submission 205740) | Freshwater microbial communities from Lake Fryxell liftoff mats and glacier meltwater in Antarctica - MAT-04 (spades assembly) (version 2) ...
CCGGCCCACGTCGGCGCCCGTGCGCCGTCGGGCGCGTTCGCGGGCCACGCGCCGGGTGCGATCGCAGGCGTCGCACCACCGCGGCAGACGTCCGCGACGTCCCCGAATCGAGACGGCGCCGCCGCACGCGACGCACGAGACCCGAACCCCCGTGCGCTCGGGGAGCACCGGACGGCGGCGACAGGGGGCGCACCGGCGCGGCAACGGGCCCCGCTGCCCCACCGTGACCGCGGTCCCGCACGTGGAGCAGCGGGCGGAACGGGCGGGCACCGGGGCCGTCACGAGCGCCTCCCGGACCCGTCGGGGGGTCGAAACCCGTGCGGAATCGGGGGGGCGCCGAGGGACCTAACCCGTGAAAAAAACGACGCGCCCCCCGCCCCGCCGTAGGCCGCCGAGGCGTGAGAGCTCGAGGTCCCCCCCCACCCCCCCGGACCGCCGCTCGGCTGCGTTCTTCAGACCGTGGTGGAAGCCACAGATGGGCTGCAGGTTCGTCGGGTCGTACGCGAGGTCGGGGCGCACCCGCACGGGGACGACGTGGTCGACCTGCGTCGCGAGTTCGGTGCGGCCCGCGGCCACGCACGCGCGGCAGAGCGGCTCGTTGCGAAGGACCTGGGCGCGGACCGCCTTCCACCGGGCGGACGAGACAACGGCGTCCTCGACGCCGCGGTCGGGGTCACCGCGGCGGGCGCGGTTGTACTCCGCGTCGGCGTGCCGACGGCGGTGCAGGATCCCAGCGAGAGTGCGCGGCTTCGACGGCATGCTGCTGCCTTGGCTCGCGCCCGCTGGGATGAGCGCACTAAGACTCTACCATGGTTCGTTGGCAGCACGTGGGCAGCACGAACGAGCTACCGATGTTCCGGGCGATCGCGACACCGAATCGCGTCTGGATCCGCGCAGTGGGTGCCTCATTGTCCGGCGGATCGAGACAGTCTCACGAAATCCGTCGGGCCGCCGGGCGAACGAGGTCGAAGCCACGAAGGTCGCCTCCTGCCCGCGCAGGGGAATATCGCAGGTGTGCCACCGGCAAGTCGAGCATCCGGTCGTGGCCAGCAGGAACGGCGCGCGTCGGCGCGCATTCCCGGGAGCGCAGTTACCGTTGCGCTGCTCTGGCAGTGATCCTCCACCAAGCTTGAACCGCGGGCTCACCGATGGCCGGAACTTGCTGCCCAAGAGGAATTGCATGTACGCGAATCAGCAGGTCGCTGGAGTCCTGGAACCATGGCTTCCAGAGAGTCCACCCATCACCGGACCATCGTTCGACCGACACAACCGAACGGATGGCGGGGGGAAGTGGGACGCGCTGATAGTACCCCTGAACGCGCCCGCCCCCCTCGATGTCATCGCGCACCAAATCGTCGGCCGCCGGCCGAACGGGCTCACGCCAACTCAAATCCACTGCATTCAGTGTATCTTGAATCTGGCGGGCCGCTTGCTTGGCATCGTCAAGCCCACGTTCTAGCGATAAAACCCGATCTGGAATCCCGGGCCCCGCGCCGCTCAGCACGGGCGGCCCGAGCGCATCAGGCGAAGTTGGGGCGAGACCCATCGCCGGCTCGCCCCTGGCTTGCACGTCCCCGCCCGTTCGCGTTGCAGCACGATCCACGCCCGCGCATGGATCGCGCATCAGAGAGATGATCGAAAGCACCAGCGCAATCGTAGTTCCGATCGCGACCAGCGCGGGCCTCACGGGGAAAATCCTAACGGATGACGACTAGGGGATCCGAATCTGGACCATCCCGCCGTTGATCGTGACGGTGGAGTTCTGGCCGCACGCATGCGTTTGGGTCGTGCCGTCCTTGTGCGTGACCGTCAGCGTCGGCGAGGTCATGCCCGTCTGCTTGTTGCCGACTTCGCCGGTCAGGGGATCCTTGTACGGCGTCCAATCGCTTGGGCCCGCGTACTCGATCTTCGTCAAGTCGGCCACAGTCTTCTGTACGAGCTCGGCCATGGTCATGTCCTCAAGGGGTTACTGCGAGTGGCACGATCGCCCCTCCGCGTAACCGTTCTGTCACCGCTTCCCAAAATTCATGTAAGAAAGCTCGGGCCATGCGACCTTTCCCAAGGCGCCTCCCTCCGACCCGTACGGCCCGCCGTGGTCGTCCGGGGGGCACCGGGCGACCTCGCCATCAGGTACGCCGCGGTCGAGGCGAATCCGCGAGGCGACGCGCCGGATGAGCAGCCGGTTCCGGGCTTCCTCCCGGGCCTCGTCCTCCGCGGTGAAGACGACCGGTCGGTCGTCCATCGAGAGGCCCCCGGCGAACTGGAGCCGGAGGCCGTCGAGCGTCGTCGCGAAGCACACGTCCGGCAGGGTCGATTACGGCGTCGGGTCGGTCACGACCCAGATCGAGGACAGTGCGTCGATGCGCATCACGGCATCCCTTCGGATCGGGCGATAGCGTCGCGCAGCAGCGCCGCGACGCGGAGAGCGTTCTCGTCGTCGTTGACCTCGAAGAACGCGAGCGCCTCGCGGGCGGCGACAACGAGGTCCGCGGCGACGCAGTGGAGCGCGCACGGCTCGCTCGCGTGCTCTTGGAGACAGCCCGGGCAGCAGCCCGGGGGAACGCGGCGCGTCACCATGCGTCCCCCCGCTCGAGCGGCCACCCGTCCGGGCCCGCGACCGCGGTCAGCGATGTGCATCCGAACGCGCACCGCAGGACCCCGAGATCGTCGGGCCAGGCGCGCACGGCGTCGATCGTGATGCGCTCGACCTTCTGGCCGCTGATGTCGCGGCCCGTGTAGAGGGCCGACTGGCCCGCGCACTTCGCGCAGATCACTCGTCCGTTGTCCGCCCAGTAGAGGGCCCCCTCCCGAAGGAGGGGGCGCATGTTCGTCTCGCGCGAGGCCATCGTCACTTCGCCTCCGCCGTCGTCGCGGGGGCGGGCTTCGCGGTGCGCGTCTGGAGGCCGAACGCCAAGAACCCATTCCACGAGGTCCCGCTGACCGCCGTCGCAATCGCGGAGAGCGACCGCCACGTACGACCGTCGTAGCGGAACCCGGCGTCGAGGACTTCGACCTTGATCTCCTTCCCGCCGAAGACGCGGGTCAGGACCGTGCCCGCCTTCGGGAGGCGCTGGTCGCGCTCGCGCGGCGCGGTCGTCGACTTCGCGGGCGCGGAGACCTTCGTCGAGGTCTCGGGCGTCGCCGCGGTCTTCGTCGCCTTCCCCTTCGCGGGGACCTTGGCCTTCGCGCCCTTCCGGGCGCCGCCCCGGATCAGGTCCGCCACCGCGCCGGGCCCGGCGGCGTTGGCTGCCTCGATCTGCGCGCGCGAGAGCCCGTCGTCGACGGGTGCCTTCTTCGTGCGGGCGACGGACTTCGTGTTCTCGCGGGGGGTGGCCCGGGGGGCCTTCCTCTTCGTGCTCTTGGTGGCCATCGTCAGACTCCATCCGGCCGGGGGACTCCCGACCGGTCGGTCGCATCAGGGCGTCTGACCGGGGGACCCTCAAGGGCTTTCTGCCGCCCCCGGCGAGCAGACGACGCCCGACCCGCGACGCGGCGGATTGCCCTTGAATGAGACCTGCGTCGCCGCAGCAGAGCGGGCGACATCAGCGTGCCTCCGCACCCGCGACGGGCGGGTGGCAGGTTCGGCAGCGGCGATCCCCGTTGACTCGCGTCAACCAACCGTCCCCGCTGGCGCAGTTCGCGCACCGCCAAGGCGCGGACGGCACGACTGTTTCGCGCGCCGCAGCGCCGTCCGCCCCCCCGGTCCACGGTGAAGGAGGTGAAGGACTGGTGAAGGACCATCCTTCACCCTCAACGCCTTGTGCCACAACGACTTGCGGCGACGGTGAAGGACTTGAAGGACTTTCCTCGGCATCCTCTCTTACGCGCGCACGCGCGCACGCGCGCGGCACATCTCCGGGAAGTCCTTCACCTTCTTCACCTCCTTCACCGGCACCTCCGGAACGCTCGTCCGCCTCGCCGCGGACCTCGGGCGGCGGCTCGCCGGGGGCGAGCAGCCGGACGGGGTAGAAATTCCCGCGCTTCGTGTGCTGCGATCGCCTCCCGAGCCGACGCATCCGCTGACCGAACGTGTTGCTCGCGACAGAAAAGCGATGCCCGTTCTCGACCGACCAGTCGCGGTAGCTCCGATAGATCTCCTTTGCGCCGATCCGCTCGTCGTCGGTCCGGGCCGGCGCGGTGCACTCGGCCAGGAACGTGTCGACGACGTCCGTGGTCCGGCGCCACCGCTCGATCTCCGCGATCGAACTCGGCGGCACGGTGTATCGCCCGTTCCGAATGAGGCTGGACGCCCCATCGAGAAGCCAGCGGACGATCGCCGGGAGCTCGGCGGCCAGGATCTCCTCGGCGAGGCGAGGGTTCTGCTGACCGTCGGGCACGATGCGGTTGAACGAGAGGATCATGTGCCGTCGCCAGAAGCCGTAGCTCTGGTCGGTCGTGCCGGGAAGCTGGTTGGCCGCGAACACGTGGGCCGCCCGCGCCCGGAAGTCGAACGGCGCCTCGCGGATCTCGCGCCCCGTCACCAGGTCGCCCGTGATGATCGCCTTGAAGGTCCCCGACGAGAGGATGTCGGACTCGGGAAGTTCCGAGACCACATTTAGGTGCTTGCCCGCGAGCTTGGCAAGCCGGTACTCCTGCCCCCAGTCCTGCGGCGCGATGGCGCACGTCGTCCCCGCCGGCATCGCGGCCACGAGGACGTCGATGATGACGTTCTTCCCGTTGGATCCTTCGCCCAGAAAGATGACGTCCTTCTGGTACTTCGGCGCGATCCCGAGCAGCGCCGCGCCGCCCATCTCCTGGATGCAGGCGATCTTTTCGCGCGCATCGGCATCGCCCGCGAAAGTCTCGTCGAGAAAGCCGCGCCACTTCGGGCACGCGGCGACGGGCGCGAGTTCGAAGTCGAAGCCGGACCGGGCGCGGTGCTCGGGGGCGTGCTTCTGGACGACGATCTCGCCCGTCGCCGTCACGACGACGAACCCGTTCGTGAAGTGCACGCCGCGCGGCGCCGACGAGAAGAACTCGTCGCGATGGACCTCGGCCCCCGCGAACGTGATCGCGCCGTTGGCGTCGGAGACCTGGACTTCGAGCGGCCCGTCGATCCCCGCACTTCCGGCGAGCGCCTTCACGAGGCGATGCAGGAGCGGCTTCTTCAGGAGTTTCCACCGACCGCCCGACGCCTCGTACCGGTAGAGCCCCCCCTCGTCGTGGACGAGCAGCGCGCGCGACGACGAGAGCTGCTCGAGCAGCACGTCAGCGAGTTCGGCGTGGTCGCCGCGCTCGAACACGGGCAGTTCCGGCGGCGCGCCGCCCGATCCGACGGCGGCGGCGAGCGCGGCGCGCTCGGATGCCTCGTCATCGGCCGGGGCGGAGTCCGCGCCGGGCGCGTTCCCGTCCGGCGCTCGCGTCTGGACACGGGCCGCGACCGACTTGATCTCCTGTTCGCCGAAGGCACCGAGGACGTCGCGGATGCCGCGACCTTGGCAGTGCGCATGAGAGCAATGCAGCCACCCGTACGCCTCGCCGGGGCTCGGTGCGTACAGGATCGTGGACCCGTCGAGCGGCGAACCCTTCGAGTGCGCCACCTCGTTCGGGCAGATCGCGTTCCACTTTCCCGCCTCGAGCTTGTCGCCGAGCCAGCCTCGCCCCGCGAACAACCTGACGAGAACGCCCTCCGCGGGCGGCACCGTCGGCGCCATCGCCGTCGTGTGCGTCGCGTCCTTCTTCCTCTCGCGCTTGCGGCACAGCGCCTTCGCCGCCGTCTGGTCCTGCTTTGAAGGCTCGCAAACCCACGCGCCGATCGCCTCGGCGTCGCCGATCGTCTCGCGGCGCTCGGGCCGGCCACCTTCGTCGCGCGTCGCATGCGGGAGCCGAAAGAGCCGCGTCCAGTCCTTGCACGCGGGATCCGCCGTGATCTCGAACTCGCGCGCGAGGTACGCGAGCCAGACACAGTATCGAATCGACCACGCTTCGGCGTCGGTGCCGTCTCGCAAGACGATCGGTTCGGCGAGCCGAAAGACGATTCGGTAGCCGCCGCGCGTGCGATACGCGAATCCGTTCGGGTGCGCTTTGAAGAGCGCGGCGAGCTTCTCGACCTCGTCGAGCCACCACGCGTCGCTCGCGTGCGGGTCGCCCTGGTGAGCGGCGGGACAATCGACGTCGAAGAGCACGAGCAGCATCGCGACGCCGGGTGCCAGCTCGACGAGCGCGCCGGGCTTGAGGAGCGCGTCCGTGCCGAGCCGTCGGCGAATCGACGGCGCGGAGTACGCCGCGAAGTGGGCGTCGGAGTCGTACTCGTGCCTCAGCGCGAACGGCAGGGCCGTGTACCGCGCCTCGCCGCCGGCCGGGAACTTCGGCCACGAGCGGATCTTCTGGTCGCGAACGACGGGGACCTGAACGGTGTCCGCTCCTGCAGAATTCGCGGGCGCGGTCATCGCATCTCCCTGCTCGCGACACGCTGGAGGTGCCGAAGGACGCACGGTCCACACCAGATCTCGCCGCGTCCGTATCCCTCGCCGCCCGGAGGGGCAATCCACTGGCCGCAACGCGTGCAGCGCGGGAGCCAACGCGATGGATGTCGCATGCTCTTCAGCTGCGAAGCACGCTCGGGTGCATCGTGCCCATCGCGGGCCGGGTGCTCGATGACCACGTCGGTGACGGCGTGATCAGCGGTCATGGTGTTCCACCGCGATGCCGAGGAGGAAGCAACAGAGGCCAAAGAGAAAGAATGAAGTGTCGATCACGGGCAGTACCTCGCTGGAGAGAGATGCAGGCCGGGGTTGCCTGTCGTTGCCGTCCCAGGCGCTCGGTTCACCGAGCAACAGGGCCCCGGCCTGCGAAGAATTGGTTCGTCTACGTCGCCGACGTGGCGACTCGTGGTGGCCCCCGCGGCATCCATGGGCGCCAGCGGGTCACTCGGCACCGCCAACTTCGTCGTCGATATTGGCGGCGGCGCCGACGACGCCGTCCGCGACCGGCGTCTCGGCGCGATCGAACGTGAGCTCGAGGTGGATGTGCTCGATGACCGCGCTACGGAGCCAGCGGACGACGCCCTTGCCCGCGGGGTTCGCTTGGACGACCCGACGACCGCGGGTCAGCGCCTTGAAGCGGCGCGCGTACGTATCCCAGCGAGATCTGCTGACCTTGACAAGCGCGCATGCCTCCGCAGCGGAGAGAAGGGCGTCTTCGAGAGGAAGTTGGCGCGGCCGGGGCATGGCTACGCTGCCCCTTGCGCTACAGACGGCGTCCGGCGCCGGTCGTCGCGGGTGAAGCTCAGTCCCCGCGCGTGCCCGATGACGAGGGCCAGGTCATGAGGACGGCGCCCGGAGCACGGGTGCCGCAGCTGGAGTTTGCGGTTTCTCGGAGCCATCACCCCGACTGTCGAAATCTCGCTGCCGACACAGCCCCGCGGCGGCGATGCTGAAGCCCATTCGACGCAAGCCGCCCACCACTAACGACTTACATCCGATCCACGCACTCAGGCGCTCGAGGGATTTCTTCGCAACGTCCAGCGAAATTTCGCTGGGGTGGCGGACATTCGGCCGCGACCTCGGTCAGGGGTCGAGCGCGAACCTCGTCTTCCACCCTTTCCCTCGTCCGGCGGTGCTCGGCGTGACCTCGAACGGCGCCCCCTCGATCCGGAAGAACTGGGCCAGTTTCGCCGACAGCGCGTCCTTCTGCTTCTGATTCCGGCGATGCGCACCCGAGCTCGACCAGTCGAGCGCGCCGTGCCCCTCGGCGAACGCGTGCAACAAGTTCCACTGCAACGTGGGCGCGTTGTTCCGGGCGTTGGCCATGCCCATCTGCGCGAAGTTGAAGATGCCCTGTGCATCCCCCACGCGGACGGCGACCGTGTGCGAGTCCCTGAACTGGATGCGCACCTCCGGCCACGTCGCGAAGGGAGGCGTCGGAAAGAACGCCGTCGCCGTGCGCGCCGCGTCCTGGGGGAGAACCCGATCGAGGACCGGTTTGAGAACCTGGTCGATCGGACGACGGGAAGTGATCGCGCCGCTCGCGAGCAACACAAACTCGTCCGACAGCGTAGCGAGATGTGCGTTCGCGCGCAGTAGGACCGCTTCGAGATCGGGGGCGATCAAATCCCGAGTGGGCGTGAGCAAGACGAACGCGCCCGTCGCTCGCGCCACGAGAGCGTCGATTGCGTGCCGGATCGCATCGGATTCGGCATGCAACATCATGTAGACCGGGATTCGAAAGCCCGCGCACGGGCTGTGGACTCCGACTTGCCACGTCGACGGTACGTCTCGCACGACCGTGAACTGCGACGAGATCCCCATCGTGGAAGCGATCGAGGCGCCGATCGAGGCTACATCGATTCGATGCAGCGCGATGGCGTCGCGCGTGAGCGGGTGGCTTGGACAGCGCCGCGACTCACACTCGCACGCGCCGACGATACGCGCGTCGGCGTGCCGAACGACACGGTGGATGCAGCCGCACAAAGGGCGCGCTGGGCATGGGCAGCTGCGTGCCAGCGTTCCGGTCGGACGGAGGATCTTCGAGGCGCGTTCGTAGTCGTCCGCGAGCAACGACCGCCACTCACCGTGGCTCGTGCACAGACCACGCACCGACTCCAATGCGCGCCACAGGTGCTGGCCGGGGCGGTTGATCACACTACGTGGCGACGATGAAGTTCTGGTTCCGAAGCCACGCTTCGAGGATCGTGCTGTCGTCGTCGCGCACGTACTGGGTCGACATCGGGAGCCGAATCGTCACCATCCGCGGCGAAGGCGCGTCGCTGAACTTCACCTCGAACTTTGCGCACTTGAGCGCACCGGACGTCGGCAGCCCGGGGGCCCGCGCCAAGAAGGCCGCGAAAACGTCGTCCGCCCGATGAATCTCGACTTCGTGCTGCCCGCCGGGGTGCCAGATCTCGATCTGGCGAAGGATGATCGAGTCGATCCCCGGCACGTCCTCACACTTCAACACGTCCGGTCCCCGCTCTCGCAGCGGAGCAAGCGTGTACTCGACGTGAAGCGCGAACTGGTCGTCGTTCCCGAAGACGAAGCGGCCGATCAACTTCCGGTAGAGGTCGATCTCGCCCTTCGTCCCCGCGTGGACTCGCAGCTCACCGGTGTCCGGGTCGTACGCAAGAACGTCGTAGGTCTCGGGGCGAAACACCACTCCCGACGACTTTCCCCCTTCGATCGCGCCCTCGCGCTTCATCGGCAACCCGTGTCGGACGAGAATCCAGTAGGGCTTCGTGTCCGAGAAGATGAACACCTTGCTGCCTCGCCCCCTGCGCTTCGTATCGAACCAGTCGTCGAACGCCGTCTGCATGGCCTCGCGGACCGCGTCCGATGGCTCTCGCCACGTCCCGCTCGGCGGCGTCCGTGGTCGATAGGCCTCGAACGAACGAGCCCGATGCACCTGCCGCTCGGCGTGAATCTCCTGCACGAGGTCCGAGTTGACGAGCCAAGCCTGCACGGCCACGTCTGCAGCGCTCTGGTTGCCCTCGTTTTCGAGCGCTATGCCGCGCTCGTCGAACTTCGCGAGTATCTCGTCCAGCCGATCGTCGTCGGCAAGCTCATCGACGTAGAAGATCGCGTTCAGGAGCTCAGGGGGCGTCGCGTCGTCCGCGCGCATGAAGAACGCGGCCACCTGCTCGTAGTCCGGCGGCTCGACGCTCCCCGTCGCTGGCAACTCGATGCCCCGACCGCGGAGGTGCTCTCGGTACGGCTCCAGCAGCGCGACCAGGCGGTCGCTCCGAATCGACTTCAGGCCCCCGATTCGGGAGAAGCGGCGGAGGTTCAGCGTCGCCATGACGATCCCGTTGAGCCGCGGCGGCTCCCCGGGCGCCCATGTCCCGCGGACCGACAATGGCAGTATGTGACGTCCCCGAGCCACGAGGTCCGGGGAGACAACGGTAGCGTTGCGGGGGGACTTCCCCGGACGTAGGGCTCTGCGCCGTACCAGCACCCGTCCCAGCACGCCTCCGAAAACGGGCGCTGATCGGGGGTTTATCGGGAAGTCCGGACGACGCCACCGGGGACGCTTTGTTCGACGTAACCGTCTATTCCATCGCGTCTTACATCGCTTTCACCGGATCGGACTGTCAAGCCGGAGGTCACGGGTTCGAGTCCCGCCACTCCCGCCACTTCCTTCGCACGCAAACCCCCATTGGGGCGTGGTTTACGGCGTTTCCACGTTTCGGCGCCGAAGGGCTCGCCGGACGTAGGGATCCCTCCGTCCCAGCACCGGTGCTGGGACAGCGCAGACACCTTCCCCGATCTACCCCCGATCGCACCCCGATCTATCCCCGATCGAGCGGCGAACGCGCGGGAGGCTGCCGTTTCCCGCGCTCACTGCGAGAGGCCGTCGCGGGTCGATTCACCCGCAAAGCCTTGGGAAACAGGACGTTAGGGCTGTCCCCCACCCGAGGTAGGGTGCGGAAACACGCCGGAGGTCCTGCCCCTTGCCTTGGCTCCGCTCTCGTACCGAACGCGCTTCCGGGATCACCACTTGGGCGATCGAGTGGCGCGAAGGAGGGCGCGGCGGCACGGTCCGCTCCCGCTCGCTCGGCGCCGTCACCGAGAAGGAGGCGCAGTACGAACTCGCCGCCATGGACGCCGGCAAGAGCGCCCGGCGCGCGACGCCGCAGGTCACGACGCCGGCGAAGGCGGTCGACGGCTACCTGAAGCACTTGAAGGTCTCGGGCCGCCGCCAGGGCACGCTCGACCACGCCGCGGACAAGATGCAGCCGCTCTTGGCCGAGTGGTCCGACCGCCCGATGGCGAAGTGGACGCGCGGGATGCTGGAGACGCTGCTCGCCGACCGAGGCTGGGGCACGTCCCGGGTCCGCGGGGCCCTCGGGGTCTACCGCCGCTTCATCGCGTGGTGCCAGGCCGTCGGGTTCGCGTGCGGGGACTTCGTCGGCGACTTCAAGCCCCCCCGCGCCCGACCGCTCGAGCACCGGGAGGCGCTCTCCGCGGAGCAGTGCCGCCGCCTCCTCGACGCCGCCAAGGGCCACTACCTCGAGGTCCCCGTCGCGCTCGCGCTGTTCGCGGGCCTCTCCCGCGCCGACCTCCGGGCGATCACCTGGAAGGAGGTCGACCTGGAGGCCGGCATGATCGCCCGGCCCCGGCACAAGACGGGGACGCGCCTGCGGCTCCCGATCTCCGCCCCCCTCAAGGACGTCCTGGAGCGTCAGCGCAACCGCACGGGGCGCGTCTGCCGCGGGATCCCCGACGACGACTCGTC
>Ga0335397_10011016_pt1 | contig 11168 bp, 11 predicted proteins | sample MAT04_FD_205740 | JGI IMG/M metagenome (GOLD analysis project Ga0335397, IMG submission 205740) | Freshwater microbial communities from Lake Fryxell liftoff mats and glacier meltwater in Antarctica - MAT-04 (spades assembly) (version 2) ...
GCGCTGGCCCACGGCGTGCGGCGGGAAGCGCCGAACTGGGCGCGCACGCTGCCGCAACTGCCCCGCCTCGTGCACCAGGCGCTCGGCCGCGATAGCTCGGCTTTATTGGTGCCGCTGCTCACCGAACTGGCCGCTGCCCAGCGCCGCCAAAACCGCTGGCTCGGCCTGATCGCGCTACTGCTCGCCGTTTGGCTTGTGGCCCATTACCTCCGATAAACGTCCACCGCAGAGTCGCAGAGGCGCAAAGAAGTCGCAGAGAACGGCTTGTTCAGGTTTTCTCTGCGCAGCCTCTGCGCCTGCGCGCCTCTGCGCTAGGTTTTGATCTTGAAAAGCTGACGACCCGATGTCCCTGCCCAATGCCCCTCAGCGCGAAGCGATTCGCTACCTCGACGGACCGCTCCTCGTTCTTGCTGGCGCAGGATCAGGCAAGACGCGCGTCATCACCGAGAAGATCGCCTACCTCGTCAAGACCTGCGGCTTTAGCCCGAGCAATATCGCCGCGCTGACCTTCACCAACAAGGCGGCGCGCGAAATGCAGGAGCGCGTCGGGCGGCTGCTCGACGGCAACAGCAAGGCGTTGACGATCTCGACCTTTCATTCGCTCGGCGTACGCGTCCTGCGCGAGGACGCGAAGCTTTTGGGCTACAAGCCGCGCTTTTCGATCTTCGACGCCAACGACTGTTTTGCCCTCGTCGCGGAGCTCTCGGCGAGCGCCGACAAGGCGACGACACGCCGTCTGCAAAGTCTGATCTCGAACTGGAAGAACGCGCTCGTCTCGCCGGCAGAGGCGCTCAAAGCTGTCGAAAACGAAACCGAGAAGCTCGCCGCGCAAGCCTACGCGCGCTATTCGGCGACGCTGAAAGCCTATCAGGCGGTCGATTTCGACGACCTCATCGCGCTTCCCGTAGAACTTTTCGCCAGCCAGCCGCAAGCGCTGGCCAAATGGCAGAACCGTCTGCGCTACCTGCTCGTCGACGAATACCAGGACACCAACGCCTGCCAGTACCGGATGCTCAGGCAGCTCGTCGGACCGCGCGCGGCGTTCACCGCGGTCGGCGACGACGACCAGGCGATCTATGGCTGGCGCGGCGCCGATATTGAGAATCTGCGTGGCTTGCCACGCGATTATCCGCAGCTCAAGGTGATCAAGCTCGAGCAGAATTACCGGTCGACGGTACGCATTCTGAAAGCCGCCAACGCGCTCATCGCGCACAACGAGAAACTCTTCGACAAGAAGCTCTGGTCAGACCTCGGTCACGGCGACCCGATCAGCGTGACGGTGTGCAAGGACAGCGACAAGGAAGCCGAGTCGGTGGTGATGAAACTGCAGGCGCACAAATTCGAACACCGCGGCGAGTTTCGCGATTACGCAATCCTCTACCGCGGCAACTTTCAGGCGCGCGCGCTCGAAAAACTTCTGCGCGACCAGCGCGTACCCTACGCCCTCTCGGGTGGCCAGTCCTTTTTCGACAAGGCCGAGATCAAGGACATCACCTCCTACCTGCGCCTTCTGGCCAACTACGACGACGATCCGGCCTTCATCCGTGCGGTGACGACACCGCGTCGCGGTGTCGGCGGGACGACCCTTGAAGCGCTCGGCACCTACGCCGGCGAACGCCATACCAGCCTCTTCGCCGCCGTCTTCGAGGAAGGCTTTGCGCAGCGCGTGCAACCGCGCCAACTCGCGCCGCTCGTCGAATTCTGCGAGTTTATCAACCGCCTCGAGTACCGCGCCGGCCGCGAGCCGGTCGAGCCGGTGCTTACCGACCTGCTGGCAGCGATCGGTTACGAGGCCTGGCTGCACGGCGAGGACGAGCAGCGCGTCGCCCTGGCGCGCTGGGCCAACGTGCAGGAACTCCTGAAATGGCTGGCGCGCAAGGGCGAGGAGGACGGCAAGACTCTGCTCGAGCTGACGCAAATAATTGCGCTCATCAACCTCATCGACAAGCAGGATAGCGACAGCGCCGACGCGGTCGCACTGTCGACGCTGCACGCGGCCAAGGGCCTCGAATTCAAGCACGTCTTTCTCATCGGCGTCGAGGAAGGTGTGCTGCCGCACCGCGAGTCGCAGGCGCCCGACAAGATCGAAGAAGAGCGTCGTCTGATGTACGTCGGCATTACCCGCGCGCAACGTTCGCTGCATATCAGCTACAGCGAAAAGCGCAAGCAGGGGCGCGAGCTCATCCCCTGCGAGGCGTCGCGCTTTATCGCCGAGATGGGCAAGGACGATCTGCGCTTTTCAGGCGGCAAGGCCGATAGCGCACCGGACAAGGCGAGCGGCGCAGCGCGCCTGTCGGCGTTGAAAGCGATGCTCGCGGCAAAGGACGGTTAGCTCTCCGGGGCCATTGCTTCGGTCGCCCTCTTGCCGCTGGCCCGACACGGAAAACTGATAGGCAGCCTGCATTTTGGCAGGGCAAATTCCAAACGCGATGTCCGTGTTTGCGGAATCGCCTTTCTTGAAGTACCGCTTGCCGCAAGTACTTTTCGGCGCTGACAGTCAGCGACCGGAAGAGATTTCGGCGCGGTTGTGCACCTGACTGCGGCGTCAGCCGCACAGCGCCTCTTCTGAGCCAAGAGAACCTTGAACGGACGCGGTGATTGGCATGAGCTTGAGCTCATCTCGTGCTGCGTCCTGATCCCGTGGTGCTATGCTTCTCCTTATTTTAACGTCGCGCGCTGCTGCCGTGAATATGTGGTTCGCATCAGCCGGGAATGCCGCAGGCCTTGAACACGTGGGTCAATGGGTCAAAGCGTCAGATGAAACTTTATGGAGAGTGATATGGACGTCAAGGAAATATTAAAGTTAAAGGATTCCACTTTGTTCACGGTGAGTCCCGACGACCCTCTTTCCGATGCCGTAGTCATGATGGACAAGAATAATATTGCCGCCATCGTCGTTATGGATGCGGGTGACGTTGTCGGCATGCTGACCTTTCGCGAAGTCATTGCCGTCCTCGCCAAACGTCTGAGCGAGCGCTACGCCGGACCAACCTTGCCGATTGCCGAGATCTTTGTTCGTGAAGCCATGCAAGTGAATCCGCCGACTGCGCATCTGGACATGGATGTCGACGAACTGCGTAATCTGATGATCTCAACAAAGTCGGGGCATGCCCCGGTGCTGGACGGGAAGACGCTGATCAGTGTTCTTTCCTTGCGTGATGTGGCCAGGGCTATGTTGGCCGAGCGCAATTTCGAGAACAAGCTGCTCAAGGCCTACATCAAGCACTGGCCAGAAAACGCTGACGAATCCTGAGCCGCTATCGGCCGCTTGAGCGCCGGTTGATCAGGCGCTCTGGTTTTTTGGGGAACCCACGGGGCCACGAACAGGGCGCCGGTAGGGGTCATCAGGGCAATTGAAACCTGGCCTTGCAAGAAAGGCCATCGGTTCAAATAGCGCTCTGGCTGTGGCGCTCAAGTGGCGCTCAAGCAGAATTATTCGGAGTCAGGCAGCAGGCAAACGTCAGGCCATTCAATTTGCAGGTCATTGTCCTTGGCAAAATTAAGCACAAAATTCCACATGTGCAAATCGACTTCTTTTAACTCGCCAGTAACAAAGACGGCCCGGTCATCGCCGTGACGGATGGGCCTGACATGTCGGGAGTAGCGCAGTTTTCCATCGATAAAAGTGGACATGACGCCACACAGCCGATGGTCCCAGTCACTTGGTCTAAAAACCTCGCCTGCTGTAGTCCGCCCGACAATGATTACGCATCCTGATTCCAGTATCTGCATTAATTTTAGTTCTCTAAAAGCTTGCTTCAAGAACGAAGTGCAACACAATCGGGGGGTTGGTTAAACGCCTCGTGTGCGAAAAAAAAATCAATAATTCAGTTGCTTATGCAATCGCTAGCCGGGCATTTTATGCTCCTCTTCGGTCACTGTCGACAGGCTGCTCTTCTTCGTAATATACAACCGGCGGCTGCTTGACCGAGGCGGCAACTTTCTTGATTCGCGCCGCTAAAGGGGGCCCGTGACACGGTGTCACGAAGCGTTACGCAATGGCCGACAACCGAAGCGTATGCCACCACGTTATTGCTAGCACGCCCGCCTTTGCGGACGAGTTCGAAACCAGACCAACACGAGGAGACCCAAATGCTTAAGAACATCATTACGCTTGCGCTAGCTGCTGCTTTCACGACTGCTGCGTTTGCCCAGGCGCCTGCGGCTCCGGCGACTAGCACGACCACGACGACCCGCTCGACGGCAGCCACTGCGGCGACTCCCGCTATGCCAGCCGTTGCGGCCACCCCGGCGGCGCCTGCTACGAGCACGACAACCACTACCCGTGCCACTGCGGCAACACCCGCGACCCCGGTCGCCGCGTCGGACATGAAGGCGGACGACAAGAAAGGGCACAAAACCGTGACCAAGACCAAGACCACGCACAAAGTTGGCGCGCCGGCCACCTCTTCGACGACGGTCACCACCGAAACGAAGAAGTAAGCGGGTTTAGGCGCGGGCTGCGGACAGCCGGCTGAAAAAACGGGAGGCCTTGTCGGCCTCCCGTTTTGCATGGTCGCAACTTTTGCCACGCCCTTTGCTGCGGCGTTTTCGCTGCGCTTGTCGGGTTTTTTCTTACTTCGACTGGCCGACCAGATACTCGACGGCGGCCTTTATTTCGGCTTCGCTCAGATCGGTGCCGCCACCCTTAGGAGGCATCGCGCCCTTGCCGTTTATCACGCTCTTGATCAGCGTCGCGGCGCCCTGCGCGATACGCGGCGCCCACGCCGCCTTGTCGCCGGTTTTCGGTGCGCCGGCGACGCCGGCCACGTGGCAGGCCATGCACACCGTGTTATATACCGCCACGCCGTCGCGCGCCTGGCCGCCGGCGACGGCCGCCACTGCCTGGGTCCGGATCTCGACGCGCGCCACCGGCTGGATGCGCAGTTCGGCCTCGTCGGCGGTGCCCGACGGCGCCGTTCCCTTGCCGAGCATCGAAAGCGGCCAGATCAGGACGACCGATACGACGACCGCGACGGTGGTAAGCAGAATGATCATGCGCGAAGAGATTTGTCTTTCAGCCATCTTTTATCCTTCAGTACGCGGCTGCATCGCCGGCCGGGTCGCCGACGCTCTCGAGCCGGCGGTAACGGCCGTTGTGGAAGAGGAGCGGCAAGGCGTTGTCGCCCGGCGAGAAGCGCTCGACGCGGCCGACAAAAATCAGGTGGTCGCCGCCCGGATAGTGCGCCTCGGCCGAGCATTCGAACCAGGCGCAGCAACCGGCGATGAGCGGCACGCCGGCCAGACCGGGGCGCACGGCGAGATCGGCAAAGCGGTCGTTGGAGCGCGACGCAAAACGGTCGGAAAGCGCCTGCTGATCGGCGGCGAGCACGTTGACGGCAAAGTGGCTGGCTTTGCGAAAGGCCGCGAAGTTCGGTGATTCAAGCGACAGGCTCCAGAGAATCAGCGGCGGCGACAGCGATACCGAGTTGAACGAGCTGATCGTCAGTCCGATCGGCCGCCCGTCGTCCGTCAATGCGGTGACGACGGTGACGCCGGTGGCGAAGCGGCCGAGCGTGCGGCGAAAGCCGATGCACGAGAAACCGGCGTCGGTTGCCGTCGCTGTCCCGGCGTCGCACGGACACGGCAGGTCGGCCCGTGCCACAGAGGTCTCCGGGGCGTCCGCAGAAGAGGGTGTCAGGGCCATCGGCGGGTTCGGGGCGTAAGTTGAGGCATGCTAAGATCGGCGCTTTGCAGAGAAGTTCAGGAGTTCTAGGATGCCGACGGCCCGCTTGCTTTCAGGACATCGGCGTATGCCGTGGCAACAGGCACTTGTTGGATCGGATTATCGCCTTGCGCGGTGCGGGTGTCGAGAAGCTTGTGTGGCGGTCACCGCCGTCCGCGTGGCGCATGGATGAGAACAAGCGCTTCGCGCCGCGCCTGATCGACTGGCAGCGGCAATATGGTCGTCATGACCTGCCCTGGCAGAATACCGGTGACGCCTACCGCATCTGGCTGTCCGAGATCATGCTGCAGCAAACCCAGGTGCGCACGGCGACGCCTTATTACCAGCGCTTCGTCGAGCGTTTCCCGACCATCGACGCGCTCGCCGCAGCGCCGCTTGAAACGGTCCTCGAGTTGTGGTCCGGACTCGGCTACTACGCGCGGGCGCGCAATCTGCACCGCTGTGCGCAGATCGTCGTCGAGCAATACGCCGGGCGTTTTCCCGAGGATCCCGAGCGCATTGCACAGTTACCGGGGATCGGTCGGTCGACCGCTGCGGCGATCGGCGTTTTCGCTTACGGCAGGCGCGCGGCGATCCTCGACGGCAACGTCAGGCGCGTTCTCGCCCGCTGCTTCGCCGTCGACGGTTTCCCCGGCTCGGCGAGCACCGCCAAAACGCTGTGGGCGCTCGCCGAATCCTTGCTTCCGGCAGAGTCGTCGGCCGCTTACACTCAGGGCCTGATGGACCTCGGGTCGATGTTGTGCACGCGCCGCAAGCCCTTTTGCGCGGCGTGCCCGATGGTCGATCTGTGCCTGGCTCGCCAACAGGGTCGACAAAGCGAGCTGCCGGTCGCCAAAGCGAAGAAGGCGCTACCCGAACGCGAAACCGAACTCTTGCTGCTCACCGACGGCAAGCACGTCCTTCTCGAGCGCCGCCCGCCGGCCGGCATCTGGGGCGGTTTGCTGACGCTGCCCGAAGGCGGCGTCGCCGAAGCCCGCGTGTTTGCCCGCCGCCACGGATTTCGCCTGGTCGGCATGTGTGCGATGAGCGCAGTCAGGCACAGCTTCACGCATTTTCACTTGCATATACAAACGCTGATGTGCAGCGTCGAAACGTCGGCCGCGCTGGTCGCCGAATCCGGATGGCAATGGCTCGCCCTCGCCGACATCGATCGCGCTGCGCTGCCGGCGCCGATAAAGCGTTTGCTCAGCGAGGCGCGAACCGCGTACGCGGCCAGCGTTTCCTGACTGCTATTGGCCGGGCCTTAACCGGCCTGTGATTCGGCGCTGCGAGCGTGGCACGAGCGCGCGCTGGTTGCGAACAATCGCTACGACGTCGTACGACCAGGGAGGCTGTCGGCGGGTCCGTCGCCGCCGGCTGCGTCGTCGCTTACAGTCTGCGGAGCAGCCGCTTCGCTCGCTCTTTTCAAGCGCTCGCTGCTGTTCGACAAGTGCATGCGCATTCCGGCGCTCGCCGCCTGCGGGTCCTTGCGCGCGATCGCCTCGAGGATATATTCGTGTTCGCGATTGGTGCGGTAAAGGTAACTCTGGCCTGGCTCGGCAGCGAAACGCGACGTGTCGAGGCGGGTGCGCGGTATCGTCGTCGTTCCAAGGTGGCGGTAGAAATCTTCGAAATACCGGTTGTCGGTCGCCAGCGCGATCTGCAGGTGAAACTGGAAATCGGCGTCGACCGAAGTCTCGCCGCGATTGACGCCTTCCTCGAACTGTTCGATGGCGTGCTTCATCAGCGCCAGTTGCCCGTCGGTGCGACGCAGCGCGGCAAGGCCGGCCGCCTCGGTCTCGAGGCTGACGCGCAGTTCGAGCATGGCGAGCACGTCGCGGATCGTCAGCACGGTCGACAGGTCGAGCGTCGGCGAGAGATGCGCACTCTGCGGCAGGACAAAGGTTCCGACGCCGTGCCGGGTCTCGACGTGGCCCGACGCCTGAAGCCGCGACAGCGCTTCGCGCACGACCGTACGACTGACGCCTTGCTGAGCCATGATCTCGGGTTCAGTCGGCAGTTTTTCGCCGGCCTTATAGACGCCGCGCCGGATTTTCGCGGTCAGGTCGTTCGTCACCTCCAGCGCAAGGCTCAGCGAGCGCTTGCGCGGGAGGGGCGTGGCGTTGACGTTCGCTTCGCGCATGGGAGTCTTCACCACCTTTGAATGGGTGCTTGCAAAATTTGATTGGCCGATTATACTCCGCTAGGACGTACGACGACAGACCAATAAGCGTGACCGGCGAAAAAGTTCGAACCGAGCCGCGGACACGCATTAAAGCCGACAGCGACAAGGATTCTTAGAAGAAAGCGATCACGGAAGTCCATGGGTCCCGACAAACTGAACTGCGGCGGCGCTCCGCGCGTGACCGAGATGCAAGTGTTCCCGGTCGCCGGACACGACAGTATGCTGCTCAATCTGTGCGGCGCGCATGGCCCATTCTTCACGCGCAACATCGTCGTCCTCAAGGACAACGCCGGCCATGTCGGTCTCGGCGAGGTCCCAGGCGGCGAAGGCAACCGCGCAGCGCTCGAGCGTTCGCGTCCGCTTGTCGTCGGCAAACCCATCGGGCTTTACAACGGCATCCTCAACAGCATGCGCCGGATGCTCTGCGGCGGTAGCAAGACCGCGCATCAGGCGACCGTGCACCAGGTGAGCTCGCCAGCCGAGACGGCCGTTCTCAAGCAGCCGCACGAAATCAACCTGCGCCTGCTCCCCGGCTGGAAGTACGACCCCAAGCAGCCGAGCATCGGGCGCAGAGAAAGAAAGAATTAAACTTTTCGGGAGAACAGCTTGAACGAGACACCACGCAGCGGCGCGCCAACCGTCACTGGAATGCAGGTGATCCCGGTCGCCGGGCACGACAGCATGCTGCTCAACCTTTCCGGTGCGCACGGGCCTTTCTTTACGCGCAACATCGTGATCATCAAGGACAGCGCTGGCAATACCGGGCTAGGCGAAGTCCCGGGCGGCGAGAAGATCCGGCAGACGATGGACGACGCCCGTTCGTTGATCGTCGGCAAGACGCTTGGCGAGTACAACGACATACTCAACGCGATGCGCAGGGCTTTCGCCAACCGCGACGAGGGCGGCCGCGGCCTGCAGACTTTTGATCTGCGTACGACGATCCACGCGCTCACCGGCGTCGAATCGGCACTCCTCGATCTGCTCGGCCAGTTCATGAACGTGCCGGTGGCCTCGCTGCTCGGCGAAGGCATGCAGCGCGACGCCGTCGAGATCCTGGGTTACCTCTTCTACGTTGGCGAGCGCAGGAAAACGACGCTCGACTATCGTAGTGAAGCGAAGGCCGACAACGCCTGGTTCGCGCTGCGCAACGAAGCGGCGCTGACCGCCGAAGCGATCGTTCGCCACGCCGAAGCGACGCACGAACGCTATGGCTTCAATGATTTCAAGCTCAAGGGCGGCGTTTTTTCGGGCGGCGAAGAAATGGAAGCGGTCATCGCGCTGCACGAACGCTTTCCGCAGGCGCGCATCACGCTCGACCCGAACGGCGCCTGGTCGCTCGCCGAGGCGATCGGCCTGTGCCGCGACCAGCACGGTATCCTCGCTTACGCCGAAGATCCGTGCGGCGCCGAGAACGGTTACTCGGGGCGCGAGATCATGGCCGAATTCCGCCGCGCCACCGGCTTGCCGACAGCGACCAATATGATCGCCACCGACTGGCGGCAGATGGCGCATTCGGTGCAACTGCAGTCGGTCGACATTCCGCTTGCCGATCCGCATTTCTGGACGATGCAAGGGTCGGTTCGCGTCGCGCAGATGTGTCAGATGTTCGGCCTGACCTGGGGCTCGCACTCGAACAACCACTTCGACATCTCACTGGCGATGATCACGCAGGTCGGCGCCGCGGCGCCGGGCCGGGTCACGGCGATCGACACGCACTGGATCTGGCAGGACGGCCAGCGCCTGACCACGGAACCGCTGAAGATCACGGGCGGCAAGATCCATGTCCCGGAAAAACCCGGCCTCGGTATCGAGATCGACATGGCCGAAGTCGAGAAAGCGCATCAGGCCTACAAGAACATGGGCCTTGGCGCGCGCGACGACGCCGCGGCGATGCAGTTCCTGATTCCCGGCTGGGCCTTCAACAACAAGCGCCCCTGCCTGGTGCGCTGAAGAGGCCAATATGACGAGCAGAACGACGCCTTATAGCGCCTTCCCCAACCGGTTCCGCCAGGACCTGATCGCCGGCAAGCGGCTGATCGGCTGCTGGTCGTCGCTGGCCAGTCCGATCACCGCCGAAATCCTCGGCCTTGCCGGTTTCGACTGGCTGCTGCTCGACGGCGAGCACTCGCCGAACGACGTGCTCTCCTTCGTTCCCCAGCTGATGGCGCTCAAAGACAGCGCCAGCGCGCCGGTCGTCCGCCCGCAGTGGAACGACACGGTCGAGATCAAGCGTCTGCTCGACGCCGGTTTCTACAACTTCCTGATCCCCTTCATCCAATCGGCCGACGAAGCCGAGCGCGCCGTCGCCGCGACGCGCTATCCGCCGCAGGGCGTGCGCGGCGTCTCGGTCGCCCAGCGCAGCAACCGCTACAGCACCGTTCCCGATTACTTCAAGATCATCAACGACAACATCACGGTGATGGTCCAGATCGAAAACCAGGTCGGCGTCGAGGCGATCGACGCGATCTGTCGCGTCGCCGGCGTCGACGGCATCTTCATCGGCCCGTCCGATCTCGCGGCGACCTACGGCCATCTCGGCAACCCGGCTCACGCCGATGTGCAGGCCGCGATGCAGACAGTGTTCGAGAGCGCCAAGGCGAACGGCAAGCCGGTCGGCATTCTCGCGCCGGCCGAGGCCGACGCCCGCCGCTACCTCGAGATGGGCGCAAGCTTCGTCGCCGTCGGTAGCGATCTCGGCGTTTTCCGCGCGGCCACGCAAGCGCTGCGCGACAAGTATCTTTAAATTCATTCCAACCACAGAGGTATTTCAAATGAACAAGTCAATTGGTCTCACGCTTATCGCTGCCGCTCTCACGCTCTCGACGGCAAGCCTCGCCGCCGACGCGACGAAATGGCCAACCCGACCTGTCCAAGTCATCGTTCCGGCCGGCGCCGGCGGCGATACCGACTTCAACGCCCGCCAGATGGCGCGGATTTTCGAGAAAATCACCGGCAAGCCGCTGATCGTCACCAACGTCAACGGTGGTGGCGGCACGATCGCCATGGCGCAGGTCCAGGGAGCCGCGCCGGACGGCAACACGCTGCTTTTCGCCCATACCGGGATTATGATCGTCAATGAGGTTTCCGGGCTAATCGACTACAAGTTCGACGCGAAACTCGACATTTCGTGCATCCCGGCGGTCGACAAGAGCATTGTCTTCCTCGCTAGCAAGAAGTCCGGGTTCAAGACCCTCCAGGATGCCGTGACAAAGGCCAAGGCACAGCCGAATACCGTGATCTACGCCACGGAACTCGGAGGCCATTCGCACCTGCAAGGACTGATGTTCGCAAAACAGGTTGGCGTTCAGCTCAAGATTG